>ERZ1370068.7180-contig-6111_pt1 | contig 63434 bp, 74 predicted proteins | sample MGYA00561227_ERZ1370068 | MGnify/ENA primary metagenome ERZ1370068 (study PRJEB38410, sample SAMEA6850437) | metagenome | study: Metagenomic assessment of the ecological functions of the soil: analysis of the soil microbiota associated with the...
AGGTTACGTATTGCTCCGGCAGATGAGGCTGGTAGTGCCCGGCAAAATTCGGCCTGGCGCGGACGACGTTGCGCCATTCGGTGAATCCTGCGCCCCACCAGGCGTCGTTCTCCGGAATCGGATGGAACTGCGGCAGGTAGAAAGCGATGGCGCGGAGGTCGACGCTCATCGCCAAAGGCGGTGCGAAGTCGGTGACCGGGAGCCCAGCCGCCATCGCGTCAGCGATGCAGCGCGGCGAGCACGGCGTCCTTGATGGCATCGACCGATGCCCATGCCGTCGACGCTTGCGGTATTTGGGCGCGCGCGGGTCGCCGCTCGCGCCCACTCGCGGTAGTACGCGACCAGCGGCTCGGTCTGCGCGTGGTAGACGGCGAGGCGCTTCTTGACCGTTTCCTCCTGGTCGTCGTCGCGCTGGATCAGCGGCTCGCCGGTCACGTCGTCGCGTGCCGGCGACCTTCGGCGGGTTGAACTTGACGTGGTAGGTGCGGCCCGACGCGGGATGCACGCGGCGTCCGCTCATGCGCTCGACGATCGCGGCGTCCGGAACGCGCGATCTCGAGCACGTAGTCGATCGGCACGCCGGCGTCCTTCATCGCATCGGCCTGCGGGATCGTGCGCGGAAAGCCGTCGAACAGGTAGCCGCTGGCGCAATCGGCTGCCTGCAGGCGCTCCTTGACCAGGCCGATGATGATGTCGTCGGATACCAGCGCGCCCGCAGTCCATCACCTTCTTCGCCGCGAGTCCGAGCGGCGTGCCCGCCTTGACCGCCGCGCGCAGCATGTCGCCGGTCGAGATCTGCGGAATGCCGTACGCCTGCCGTGATGAAGCTGGCTTGCGTCCCTTTGCCCGCGCCGGGCGGGCCGAGCAGTATCAGTCGCATGATCGGAATCGCAGGTGTGGCGACGCTGCGCCGCGCTGGCGATCGGCGCTCGCGCTGCGACGCCGCGATTCTGGCCGGAATCGGTGACGGTCAAACCTTGCCCTGCGCGCGTACAGGGCGCGCACGCGGTCGAGATCCTCCTGCGTGTCGACGCCCGGCGCGGGCGTGCCGCGCGTGATGCGCGACGACGATGCGGTAGCCGTGCCACAGCGCGCGCAGCTGCTCGAGCGCCTCGAAGCGCTCGATCGGCGCCGGCGGCGAGCGACGGATAGCGCCGCAGAAAGGCGACGCGGTAGGCGTACAGGCCGTAGTGGCGGTACAGCGGCAGCCCGGGCGGGATGCGCTCGCGCGTCGGCGGCGAATGCGTCGCGCGCCCAGGGAATCGTCGCGCGGCTGAAATACAGCGCGTAGCCGGCGTGGTCGAGCACCACCTTCACGACGTTGGGATTGAACGCTTCCTGCGGCGTCGTGCGATCGGATGGCATGCGGTGGCGATCGACGCATCCGGCGTGCGCGCGTCAGCGCGCTCGGCGACTTCGCGGATCAGCGCCGGCTCGAGCAGCGGCTCGTCGCCCTGCACGTTGACGACGATCGCCTGCGTCGGCGAGCGCCGAGCTGCGCCGCCGCCTCGGCCAGGCGATCGGTGCCGGTCGGATGATCGCCGCGCGTCATCGGCCACGTCGATGCCGTGCGCGCCGCGACGTCGCGGATGCGCTCGTCGTCGGTCGCGACGACCGACGCTTCGCCGCGCCGCTCGTCCTGGCGCGCTCGGCGACGCGCACGACCATCGGCTTGCCGGCGATGTCCGAGCAGCGGCTTGCCGGGCAGCCGCGTCGACGCGTAGCGGGCGGGAATGAGGACGGTGAACAAGACGAACTGCAGCTCAGAACGCCGGTCGGCGCAGGATGCGACGCGCCGCGTGCGTCACCTCGGCGCCGTATCGCGCGTCACTCGTACTCGGCAGGCTCGAGCTTGCGCGCCTCTTCCTCGAGCATCACCGGGATGCCGTCGCGGATCGGATAGGCGAGCCGCGCCGATTTGCGAGATCAGCTCCTGCCGCTCGCGATCGTAGACGCAGCGGGCCCTTGGTGACCGGGCAGACCAGGATCTCAAGCAGCTTGGGATCCACGGAGCTTCCTCTCGACCAGCGCTCGACCAGCGCCGGATCGACGCGCGCCCGGACCGGCAGAGCACCAGCAGCGGTCGTCGGCGAATGCGGTGCATTTTACCGCATCCTTCTCGGTCATCAGGATCGCGCGTCGCGCCGGTCAGCGCGAGGTCCGGCGCGAACGCAGCGATGATGGTCCGGAAACGGATGGCACGTGCGCAGCGATGCCCAGCGCGGCGAGCTGCGTCGAAGAACGCGCCGCGGATCGCCGATCCCGGCGATCGCGTGCACGCTCGCCGCGCGCGGAACAGCGCGCGCATCGGCGGCGACCGCGCCAGTGCGTTGACCCGAACGAAGCGCTCGCCGGCGAGCGTCATCGCGAACTCGCGCTCGGACGTCGACCCGTCGCCGCCGAGCTGCACGACGGCGTCGACGCTCGCGCAGGCGCGACGCCGGCTCGCGCAACGGTCCGGCGGGCAGCGGCAGCCGTTGCCCGAGCCCGCGCGCCGCGTCGATCACCGCGATTTCGACATCGCGCGCGCAGCGCGTAGTGCTGCAGCCCGTCGTCGGCAATGATCACGATCGCACTCGGGATGCGCCGCGAGCAGCGCGCGCGCGCGCGCAGGCCGATCGCGCGCCGATCCACACCGGCAAGCCGGTCGCGCGCGAGCAGCAGCGGCTCGTCGCCGACGACATCGGGATCGTCGTCGACGCCGACCGCGCGCGGCGCGACGGTTGCGTCGCGCCGTAGCCGCGGCTGACGATGCCGGGGCTGCCAGCCGCGCGGGCGAAGCTCGCTCGCGCGAGCGCGATCGTCAGCGGCGTCTTGCCGCTGCCGCCGACGGTGATGTTGCCGACGACGATGACCGGCACCGGCAGGCGCTCGATGCGGAACAGACCGCGCGCGATAGGCGCACGCCGGACGATGGTCGCCAGCGCGGAACACGAGCGCAGCCGGAGCGAGCAGGACCGCAGCAGCGGCGTCAGCCGCGGCGCATACCACGCGGCGACCAGATGTCGAGCTGAAGGTCACGATGCCAGAGGTCACGGGTTCGCTGAAGTTCACGGCGGGACACTGACCCGGTCGGTCGCGCCTGAACCGGCCTGCTACTTGCGGTCGTCTGCGTGGCGAAGCGTGATGTGGATCAGACCGGCCTGCCGCGCCGCCTCCATGACGTGAATCACCGACTGGTGCGTGGCGTTGGCATCGGCGTTGATGACGACCACCGGGTCCTTGGCGTCGCCGGCGGCGCGTCTCAGCGCGTCGGCCAGCGCGGCGACGGTCGTGAACGGCAACAGCGTTCTTGTCGATCACGTAGCGTCCCTGCGCGTCGACGCCGACGTTGATCTCCTGCGGCCGTTGCTTCATCTGATCGGCGTCGGCCTCCGGGCAGCGTGATCTGCAGCTCCGCGACGCGCTGATAGGTCGTCGTCACCATCAGGAAGATCAGGATCACCAGCAGGACGTCGATCAACGGAATGAAGTTGATCTCCGGCTCGTCGCGTGCCACGGCGCCGCGCAGGTTCATCGACGCTCCGCGTCAGCTGTGCGCGGCGCGCGTCATGCTCGTGCGCCGTCAGTGCGACTCATCATTGCGCTCGCCGTGCGCGAGCTCGACCAGCTTGATCGCCTGCTGCTCCATCTCGAGCGATCAGGCCGTCGACCTTGGCGCGGAAGTGGCGGTAGAAGATCATGCTGGGAATCGCGACGATCAGCCCGAGCGCGGTGTTGTAGCAGCGCGACCGAAATGCCGTGCGCGAGCTGGATCGGATTCGATCCGGCGGCGCTCTGCGAGCCGAAGATCTCGATCATGCCGACGACCGTGCCGAACAGACCGAGCAGCGGCGCCATGCGCGGCGATCGTGCCGAGCGTGGTCAGAAAGCGCTCGAGGTCGTGGCTGACGATGCGGCCGACCTCCTCGATCGCTTCCTTCATCACCGGCCGCGGGCTCTTGACGTTCGCGAGCCCCGGCGCGAGCACGCGGCCGAGCGGGCCCTGCGTGGGCGGTCTTGCGTGAGCAACTCCGGCGTCAGGCCGCCGCGCTTGTACTCGGCAAGCACCTTGTCGACCATGCCTCGCGGCGCGACGACGGTCTGCCGCAGCGACCACAGGCGCTCGAAGATCAGCGCCAGCGCGATGACCGGACGCGAAGATCAGCGGCCAGATCGGCCAGCCTGCTGCTTGAATGATCGACCACACGAGAGCAGCGACTCCGTCGACGAAAGCGTGAACTCTAGCTTGGCCGTCCGCGATTCGGCAAGGCGACGTCGCGCGACGAATGCGACTGATCAGGGCGGCGCCGCTTGCTGCTGCTTGCCCGCGTGCTCGGCAAGCGTCGCCGCGACCGCGGCACCGACCAGCACGATGATCCACGACACGATAGATCCAGATGAGAAACAGCGGCAGCGCCGCGAGTAGCGCCATGAACGACCTGGTAGGTTGCGGACGTGCGTGATGTAGAAAGCGAAGCCGGACTTGGCGACTTCGAACGCCACGCGCCGCCAGCAAGCCGCCGACGAGCGCGACGCGCAACGGCACCGTGCCGCGCGGGCACCGAGCGTGTAGAGTCAGCGTCGAACAGCGCCGTGCCGATAGGCCAGCGAAAGGCTGAGCGACACTCGCGCAGCGGCGGCCGAGCCGATGGGCAACGGCTGGCCACCGAGGCTGTCGATCAGCCACGAGGTCATGAGATACACGGCCGCGCCGATCAACGCCGGCACCGCGATCGAAGCCGAGCAGCGTAGATAGATGATCCGCCGCGGCAGCGACCGCGCGCGCGCAGATTCCCCAGATCGCATTGATCTCGTCGCTCGACTTGCGCGACCAGCAATACGACCGCGGTCAACACGAACAGGCGTGCCGATTCCCTTGCAGACTCGGCGGTCTTGGCCGTGAATTCGACGAGGTATGTGGCGGACCATGCGCCGCTGCCCGGGCAGGAAGAACCTGAGCAGGAACGGCTCCAGGCGCCTGCTGCCATCGGCTCGAAGATCGGGAAGCGGGCCACGTAGGCGAACGCGACGGTGAACAGCGGCACCAGGCCGAGCAGCGTCGTGAAGCGAAAGGCTCGCGGCGATGCGCGCCGATGTCCGATGCACGCAGGCGCCGCTCTATCACGACGAACAGCGAACGGATACCCGGCGAACAAGCCTAGCACCAGCCGACCGCACCAGCGCCGCGCCAGCGCTGGTATTCTCGCGCACAGTCAGATGGCCGATCGATCGTGTCGCGATCGTACGCGCGATTTCGCGGTCACGCTGCGTTCGCGCGTGATTATCGCACCGCTCTCGTCGGCACGCGGCGAGATCGCCGGCGTAAGCTTCGGCTTGCCGGCGACCAGGCACTGCGCGCGAATCGCGCCATCCTGACGCGACGATCCCGGACATGACCTGACAACGATGACTGAGACGACGCAAACCGCAGTGCTGGGCGGCGGCTGCTTCTGGTGCCTGGAGGCCGTGTTCGACCAGCTTGCGCGGCGTGCAGGCGGTGGAGTCCGGCTACGCCGGCGGGCGCGACCGCCAACCCGACCTACGACGAGCGTCTGCAACGGCGATACGGGCCATGCCGAAGTGGTGCAGGATCAGTCTTCGATCCGCGCGACGTGTCGTTCCGCGACCTGCTCAAGCGTATTCTTCGCGATCCACGATCCGACGACCAAGGACCGGCAAGGCAGCGACGTCGGCACGCAATACCGCTCGGTGATCTTCTGCCAGACGCCTGAGCAGCGCGCGACGCCGAGGCGGTGATCGCCGAGCTGACCGGTGCGCAAGCTCTGGCCCGCGCCCGATCGTCACCGAGATCGCCGAGCGCGGCGACGTTCTACCCGGCCGAGGGCTACCATCAGGAGTATTTCGAGCGCAACGGCAGACAGCCGTATTGCCAGGCCGTCGTCGCGCCGAAGGTGGCCAAGTTCAGGAAGCAGTTCGTCGACCGGCTGAAGCGCTGATGAGCCTACGGCCTGCGCGCAAGCCAGCCGCCGCCGGCGAGCGCCGCGCCGACCGGCCAGAACACCGGCGCCGATGCCGAGCGTCGATCCGATCGCGCCGAACAACAGCGGCATCGGCGAAGGTCGAGGCGTTGATGATCGGACATGCGCACGCCCGCCGCTTCGCCCATGCTGCCCGCCGGGGCGATGCTGTGCAGCAGCGACATCACCATCGGCTGACCGCTGCCGAGCGCGAGCCCGAGCGTGAACGACAGCGACCATCAGCGCGCCGACGCTCGCCGACGAACGGGAACAGCGCGTAGGCGACGGCCGGCGACGAACAGCGCCGCGGTCAGCACCTCGAATTCGGTGAAGCGCCGCGACGATCCACGGCATCAGCAGGCGCACGGCGAAGCGTCGCCGCGGCGAACGACGGCGCAGGATGACCCCGATGCGCGACGCCGACAAGCCGATTCTCGCGCCGTAGATCGGGATGAAAAAAGTGTGCAGGTCCCAGGCCATCGACAGCAGCGCGTTGATCGATGAAGCACGCGCTGCAGGTGCGCGATTGCGCAGCAACTCCACGATTCCGCCGGACGGCGCCGTGCGCATGCGGCCGGTGGCGCCCGGCAGCGCAGAGCACGCCGCGCGCGAGCACCACGGCCGGCACCAGCGGCAGCAGCGCCAAGACCGATGAACGTCGTGCGCGAAGCTCCGCGTGATCGATCAGGAAGCCACCGCGATCAGCGGGCCGCAAAAGCCCGAGATCGAGTAGCCGAGCGCCAGCAGGCTGAAATTCTTGCGCGCGCTCGCCGGCGGCGCCCAGCGCGCCGGTCGCGTTCTGCGTCGATACCTGGAACAGCATGAACGACGCGCCGATCAGCGATGTCGCACGCAAACAGCGCGCGGCGATTCCGGCGAGATGCGCGGCAGCGCCGCGCCCAGCGCGATGCCAGCAGACCCGACGAGCATCGGCCGCACGCACGCCGACTGCGATCGGACAGCCGCCCGGCGCCGACTGCGAGCCACATCGGCAGAAACGCGTACAGCCCCATCAGCGTGCCCACGACCAACGGCGAGCGCGCCGAGCGACAGAGCGTACAGCGAAACGGTAACCCGGCTGCCGGCGAGCACCGTGTGATTGACGATCGCCCAGCGCGATCAGCGCCGGAAAGCGTGCAGCGGCTGCGCGCTGCGCGGCCGCGCTCACGGCGCGAGCCGCTCGATCTGCCAGACGCGGACCGTCGCGCCGGTAGCGATGCCGGTCGTGCAGCCTCGAGGCGCGACCCTGCCAGAATTCGATCAGTGTCGGGACGACGCGGTAGCCGCCCCAGTGCGGCGGGCGCGGCACCGCCGCACTGCGCCGCGAATCGCTCGCGGCCGCCGCGAATTCGCGCTCCAGCCAGTCACGGTCGGGAATCACGCGGCTCTGCGGCGACGCCCACGCGCCGAGGCGCGACGATCGTCGGACGCGATGGCGAAATAGGCATCCGACTTCCGCGCGCGACCTTGCGTTGCCGTGCCCTCGATGCGCACCTGGCGCTCGAGCTCGACCCAGTGAAAGAGCAGCGCCGCGACCGGGATGCCGCGCGAGCTCCCGCCCTTGCGGCTCTGCGTAGTTGGTGAAAAACACGAAGCCGTCGGCGTCCGACGCCCTTGAGCAGCACGATGCGCGCAGCCGGCCGGTCCATCGGCGTCGACGGTCGCCAGCGTCATCGCGGTCGGCTCGGGCAGCGCGGCGCGGATCGCTTCCTGCAGCCAGCGCTCGAACTGTCGCATAGGGATCAGGATCGACGTCGGCTTCGGTGAGCGCGGCGCGGTGGTACTCGCGGCGCAGTTCGGCGAGGTTCTGGGAGGCGCGTCATGGTGCGGGTGCGCTCATTATCGGCGATTTCGTGCCGACACGTGCAGCGCCGGCCGCCGCCCGGCGCACCGGTCGGGGCAGCGTGCGACGCGCAGCACCGGTCGGCGCGCGGCGGGCCGTTCGCGCGGCAGTGTGTCGGGATTCCGGCGCACCCGCCGCCGCGCTTCTCCTCGGCCAAGCAATCGCACAACAATGCTGACCGCGCCCCTCGCAAACCGAGCACAATTTGCATACCATGCCCGCGGGAATGCGGTATATTTGTTCGATGGAGCAAAGGAGCGATGACAGGAGATCGGCCTGACTCCATATTCATCGCCGTCGCATCGAAGCGATCAACCACCAGGAAGGAGAGCTATGGCTACTGCCAAGAAAGCTGCAAGAAGCCCGCGAAAAAGCCGGCTGCAAGAAGCCCGCAGCGAAGAAGTCCGCAGCGAAGAAGCCCGCCGCGAAGAAAGCACCGGCAAGAAGGCCGCGCCGCGAAGAAAGCCGCCAAGAAGTCCGCGCGCAAAGCGCAAGCCCAATGCGGCGTTCATGAAGGCGATGACCCCGTCGGCAGCGCTCGCCGCGGTCGTCGGCAGCAATGCCGCTGCCGCGCACCGAAGTCACCAAGAAGATCTGGGACTACATCAAGAAGAACAAGCTGCAGGACGCGATCAACCGGCGCCTGATCAATGCCGACGACAAGCTGCGACAGGTCTTCGGCGGCAAGCGGCGAGGTTGTCGATGTTCGAGATGACCAAGCTGGTCTCGAACCACCTCAAATAGGCCACATCGGTCGGCGCGCCGCTGCGCGAAGCCGACACGCGCAGTCTCGATCATACGGCCGGCCATCGCTTCGCGATGTCCGGCCGTTAGTTTGAGGCACGGCTACGATCGATCGACTGCGCGGCATCACGTTGGCGATTGCGCTGCTGCGGCGCTATTTCGGCGCGCGCGCTTCGGCCAGTCGTCCTCGTCATCGGGCAGGATGCGAATGACGCGCGTGCGCGCGCCCCGTAACGCTCCATCCGGGTCTCGACCGGATACAACTCGAAGGCGCGTCCTTGCCTCGGCTTCGCTGTCGAAGCGTCAGGATCGCGCCGTCCGCACCGCGCACGTCGCGCCAGATGCCGTTCGCGCCTCGATCTCGATCTTGTACTTCAGCGGTGCCGCCATCGTTGCGCCGGCGAGATCGGACCCGGACGCGCCCGCCTGCAGCGCGCGGATGCGCTCCTCGATCGGCGGGTGCGTCGCGAACAGTGCCATCGATGCCCGGACTGGTCGGTGATGCCGAAGCCGGTCATCGACTTGCGGCAGCTCGCCGGGCGGCAGCCCGCCCAGGCGCGCCAGCGCGTGCGATCATCGGTTGCGGCGTGCCCAGGCACTCGCGCGCTGCCCGCGTCGGCGCGAAATTCGCGCCGGCGCGAGAACCACGCGACGATCATGCTCGCCAGCACGCCGAACACGATCTGGGCGACGATCATCGGTGATGAAGTAGCCCGGGCCCGTGCCGCGCTCGGTGCGAAACACCATGCGTGTCGACGAAGAACGCCGACCACGCGCGACAGGAACACGACGAAGGTGTTGACCACGCCCTGGATCAGCGTCAGCGTCACCATGTCGCCGTTGGCGACGTGCGCGACCTCGTGGCCGAGCACCGCCTCGATCTCTTCGCGCGACATCGAACTCAGCAAGTCCGGTCGACACCGCGACCAGCGCCGAGTTGCGGAACGCGCCGGTCGCGAACGCGTTCGGCTCGCCTTCGTAGATCGCGACTTCGGGCATGCCGACGCCGGCCTTGTCGGCGAGCCGCTTGCACCGTCGCCACGCAGCCACGCCTCGTCCTCGTTGCGCTGGCGTCTCGATCACCTGCGCGCCGGTCGACCACTTGGCCATCGGCTTCGACATCAGCAGCGAAATGATCGCGCCGCGTGAAGCCGACGACGGCGGAAAACACGAGCAGCGCGCCGAGGTTCAGGCCGTTCGGCGGCAAGCACCTGGTCCAGGCCGAGCAAGCGCGTGACGACCGACAGCACGACCATCACCGCGATGTTGGTGATCAGGAACAGGAAGATGCGCTTCATGCGATTCCTCCGGCCGGGAGACCGGCGCGATCGTGCAGTGCTAACGCCAGCGGTCTGACGCGTCGAGCCGGCGATCAGCGTCTGCCTAGGCCGATCCCTTGCCCCAGGAGTCGCGCAGCGTGACCGCGCGGTTGAATACCGGCCGCGCCGACTGGCGCGATTCGCGGCGTCGGCGACGAAGTAGCCGTGCCGCTCGAACTGGTAGCGCGGCTTCGGTCGGCGCCTGCGCCAGCGCCGGCTCGACGTAAGCCGTGATCGACGCGCTTGCCGTGCGGGTTCAGATCGTCGAGATAGTTGCGCTCCGTCGGCTCGTCGAACTGCGATCGTCGTCGTCGATCGCGCCGCGTCGTTGCCACGGCGCGCGCGCCGCGGCGCGCCAGCGCCTGCTCGTCGCGCGCGCGTCCTGGCTGCGGCACCACGAACAGCCGATCGTAGAGGCGCACTTCAGCGCGGCTGGGCGTGCGGCACCGACAGCCAGTGGATGTTGCCCTTGACCTTGCGCGCTTCGGCACCCGGCGTGCCGCTCCGCGTGTCGGGATCGTAGGTGCAATGCACGGCGACGACGTTGCCCGCCGCGTCCTTGTCGGCGCCGACGCATTTGATGATGTAGCCGTAGCGCAGGCGCACCTCCGCGCCGGGCGACAGCCGGAAATAGCCCTTCGGCGGCTGCTCGCTGAAGTCGTCGCGCTCGATCCACAGCTCGCGCGCGAACGGCAGCGCGCGCTTGCCCGAGCTCCGGCTTCTGCGGGTGGTTCGGCGCGAAGCAATCCTCTTCGCGCGTCCGCCGGGTAGTTGTCGATCACCAGCTTGAGCGGATCGAGCACCGCGATGCGCGCGCGGCGCGCGCTCGTTCAGGTCGCTCGCGCAGGCAGTCCTCGAGCACGCCGATGTCGATCCACTGATGTCGGCCTTCGACACGCCGATGCGTTCGGCGAACAGGCGGATCGCCTCCGGCGTGTAGCCGCGGCGGCGCAGCGCCGACCAGCGTCGGCATGCGCGGATCGTCCCAGCCGTCGACGTGGCCTGTCCTTCGACCAGCTCGAGCAGCTTGCGCTTGCTCATCACCGTGTAGGTCAGGTTGAGCCGCGCGAACTCGTATCTGCTGCGGCAGCGGCCGCTGCAGCAGGCCGGCGTCGGCCAGCCGCTCGATCAGCCAGTCGTAGAGCGGCCGGTGATCCTCGAACTCGAGCGTGCAGATCGAGTGCGTGATGCGCTCGAGCGCGTCCGAGATGCGGTGCGTGTAGTCGTACATCGGGTAGATGCACCACTTGTCGCCGGTGCGGTGATGCGTGCGCGTGCCGGATGCGGTAGATCGCCGGATCGCGCAGGTTGATGTTCGGGCTCGCCATGTCGATCTTGAGCCGCAGCACGTGCGCGCCGTCGGGAAATTCGCCCGCCTTCATCCGGCGGAACAGATCGAGATTCTCCGCGACCGCGCGGTCGCGGTACGGGCTAGGCCTGTGCCCGGGCTCGGTCAGCGTGCCGCGCAGCCGCCGCATCTCGTCCGGCGCTCGAGCTGTCGACGTAGGCGAGACCGGCCTTGATCAGATGCGCGCGCGAACTCGTACAGGCGATCGAAGTAGTCGGAGGCGTGGTACAGATGCGGCGCCCCAGTCGAACCCGAGCCAGCTTCACCGCCGCCTTGATCGAGTCGCTCGTACTCGACGTCCTCCTTGACCGGATTGGTGTCGTCGAAGCGCAGATGGCAGGTGCCGCCGTTCTCGGCGGCGAGCCCGAAATTGAGGCAGATCGACTTGGCGTGACCGATATGCAGAGTACCGTTGGGCTCCGGTGGAAAGCGAGTGACCACTCGCCCGCCGTACTTTGCGCGCGCAGATCCTCGGCGATGATTTGACGCAGAAAGTTGGAGACCGGCGCGGCGCCGCGTTCTCTGCGGCGCACTGCAGCAGTCATTGCGCGTTTTGTTCATGAACAAACTGACAGCGACATGCCATTCTAACCGGTGGGGTCTGACTCGCGTCATCGGCCGCTATGCCAGACGGCATGCGGCCCATGCGCGAAAACCGCGCCCAGCAAGGCTTCGCGGGCGGTCGACATCTCTCGATGCGACGCGTTTTCCACAATATCTGTGGATAAATAGTGTGCATATCTTGTAAATTCGGCCGCTAAGTAGTGCCACTGCTAGGAATTTTCGTCTGCCATGCCCAAATTCGCACCGTCATTTTTATCATACTATTCAATGGGTTGATCATCGACGCTTCTCCGATCGCGCCGACCGCAGGCGCGCGCTCGAGGCTCGCGGTGACGCACAATCGCGAGTCAGGCTGCAATCTACTTGTCCTGGACATTGTCGTGCGCCTGACAAAGCTCCTGTCCAGCGCGCCGGCACGAGCTCCGTACCGCCATGAACCGCGCACCGCCGTAGCGCAGCGCCGGTGCGTGCCGGTCTCGTTGCTGGTCAGCTCGGCGCGCCTGCTCATCGAGCGCCACCTCGGTCTGGCCTGGATCAGCGGCGAGATCTCGGACTTACGCGCGCGGCGTCCGGGCACTGCTACTTCATGCTCAAGGACGACCAGGCCCAGGTCCGCTGCGTCCTGTTCCGGCAGCAAGGCGCAGTTGCTCGACGTCGCGCTCGCGGGATGGGCTGGCGGTCGAAGTGCGCGCGCGACGCCGACGATCTACGAAGCGCGCGGCGAATTCCAGCTCAATGTCGAGACCGTCGCGCCTCGCCGGCCTCGGCGCGCTGTACGAGCAGTTCGCGCGGCTCAAGGCGCGGCTCGAGGCGGCGGGCTGGTTCGCGCCCGAGCGCAAGCGCGCGCTGCCCGCGTTCCCGCGCGCGATCGGCATCGTCACCTCGCGCCATGCCGCCGCGCTGCGCGACGTCGCTGACCACGCTCGGCTCGCCGCTTGCCGGTCGCTGCGCGATCATCCTGTACCCGCGCGCCGGTACAGGGCGCGCGGCGCGCCGCCGACGAGATCGCCGCGGCGATCGCGGCCGCCAACGCGCACGCGCGAGGTCGATGTCCTGATCGTCTGCCGCGGCGGCGGCTCGATCGAGGACCTGTGGGCGTTCAACGAGGAGGTCCGTCGCGCGCGCGGTGTTCGAGTCGGCGCATCCCGATCGTCAGCGGCGTCGGCCACGAGACCGACTTCACGATATGCGATTTCGTCGCCGACGCGCGCGCACCGACGCCGACCGGCAGCCGCGGCGCTGGTCGGTGCCCGACCGCGTCGCGCTGCCGCCGGCAGGCGCAGGCGCGTCGCCGCGCGCTGGCGGCGTGCGCTCGCGCGCGCGCTCGAGCTGCGCATGCAGCGGCGTCGATCTGGTGTCGCGCCGCCTCGATACACCCGGCGGCGCGGCTCGACGCGCAGCAGCGCCGACCTCAGGCTCTGGGCGAGCGGCTGCGCGTGCGGCTGCAGCAGGCGCAGCACGCACGGCACGAGCGCTGGCTGGCGCATCAGGCGGCGGCGGTCGCGCGCCTTCTCGGACCCCGCCGCCGGCACGCGCCGATCTGGCGCGACGCCTGCGAACGCTGGCAGCGCGCGGCGGCCGAGCGGCATCGCAGCGACCGCCGCGAACGCATCGACGCGCTGCGCGCAGAGCCTGCGGCACCTGAACCCGCAGGGCGTGCTCGACCGCGGCTACAGCATCGTGACCGAACGACAGGCGGCGCAGTCGTGCAGGACGCGGCGAGGCTCGCGGTCGGGCGACGCGCTCGACCTGCGCTTCGCGCGCGGCGAAGCCGAGCGCGCAAGGTCACTCGCACGACGGTCGGGCTGAAACCCCGGCAGGCCGATGCTTCAGGCCTCGTCCGGATCGGGATCGTCGACTGCGCCGGCGCTGCGCGAGCCGTGGCGATCACGTCCGGCCGGCGCCTGCGCCGCGATCCGCGGCGTCGCGCAGACGACGTCCGCGTTCTGCGCACGGTGGCGCAGCGCGTGATCGATCAGCACCAGCGCGAGCATCGCTTCGGCGATCGGCGTCGCGCGAATGCCGACGCACGGATCGTGGCGGCCGTGCGTATTGACGATCACCGGCTTGCCCTGCCTTGTCGATCGAGCGGCGGTCGAGCCGGATCGACGACGTCGGCTTGACCGCGATCGACACGACGATGTCCTGGCCGGTCGAGATGCCGCCGAGAATGCCGCCGGCGTGATTCGACAGAAACCCCTGCGGCGTCATCTCGTCCGAGTGCTCGGTGCCCTTCTGCGCGACGCTGGCGAAGCCGGCGCCGATCTCCACGCCCTTGACCGCGTTGATGCCCATCATCGCGTGCGCGATGTCGGCGTCGAGCTTGCCGTAGACCGGCTCGCCCCAGCCGACCGGCACGCCGGACGCGACGACGCGTGATGCGCGCGCCGCAGGAATCGCCCGACTTGCGCAGCGCATCCATGAACGCCTCGAGCTCCGGCACGATCGCGTCGTTGGCGGCGAAGAACGGATTGGCGTCGACGTGCTCCCAGCCCTTGAACGGTGATCGTTGCGGGCCGAGCTGCGTCGAGATAGCCGCGGATCGACGACGCCGTAGCGCTCGCGCAGCCATTTGCGCGCGATCGCGCCGGCGGCGACGCGCACCGCGGTCTCGCGCGCCGACTGCCGGCCGCCGCCGCGATAGTCGCGAATGCCGTACTTCTGCCAGTAGGTGTAGTCGGCGTGGCCGGGACGGAAGGTGTCGGCGATGTTCGCGTAGTCCTTGCTGCGCGCGTCCTCGTTGCGGATCAGAAGCGCGATCGGCGTGCCGGTCGTCCGGCCTTCGAACACGCCGGACAGGATCTCGACCGTGTCGGACTCGCGCCGCTGCGTGACGTGGCGCGACGTGCCGGGCTTGCGCCGGTCGAGATCGCGCTGGATGTCCGCGTCGGCGAGCGCCATGCCCGGCGGGCAGCCGTCGACGACGCAGCCGATCGCCGGCCCGTGCGATTCGCCGAACGAGGTGACGCAGAACAGCGTGCCGAACGTGTTGCCGGACATGGCGTGCGCGTGAGACGTGAATCGACGCGCGAGTTTAGCATGCGACTACATGCACTTGCGCACGACGCGAGACTGAGATCGTCACGCCGCAGCGGATACCGGAAGTTCATCGATGACGATACCGCAATCACTCGCCGGCGCGATCGCCAGGCGCACGTAGCGTCGCGGTGTTGACGGAGCGCCGGCGTCTCCGCCGAATCCGGCGTGCCGACGTTTCGCGATGCCACAGACGGGCTTGTGGGCGCAGTTCGATCCACAGAGCTCGCCACGCCGGATGCATTCCGCCGCAACCCCAAGCTCGTGTGGGATTGGTACGCGTGGCGGCGCAAGCTCGTTGCAAAGGCGGCAGCCCAATGCCGATCATCGCGCGCTTGCCGTGCTCGGAGGACGCGTTTCCGATTTCGTGCTGATCACCGCAAAACGTCGACGGCTTGCACCGGCGCGCGGGAAGTCGCAACGTAGTGGAGCTGCACGGCAACATCGGCCCGCGTCGTCTCCCGCGAGAACACGATTGTCGAACATTGGACCGAGGTCGGCGACGAGGTTCCTCGCTGCGCCGGGTGCGGCGCGCTGCTGCGGCCGGACGTCGTCTGGTTCGAGGAGACCCTGCCACCGGATGCGCTCCAGGCCGCCGAGGACGCGGCAAGGCGATGTCAGATACTGCTTGTCGTGGGCACGTCGGCCGAGGTCTATCCCGCAGCCGCGCTGCCGGACTATGCGAAGTCCGCTGGGGCGACGATCGTCGAGATCAATCCGAATCCGACCCCGTTGTCGGACGCTGCAGACTATGTGTTGCGCGCCCCGGCGAGCGGCCGTGCTCCCTGCCTTGGTTGCCGCGCGTGGCCGGTCGTCAGCCCGTCTGTGCGCCTTTGCGCGTCGGCCGCCGGCGGCAGCGGCGACAGGTATCCGATCAGCAGCAACAGCGTGCCGACGCCGAGAAACGCGATCACGCGCGGCAGTCCCGAAAGCGCTCCGAGGTCGATCAGAAACAGCTTGCCGATCGACAGCGCGAGCAAGCCCGCGCCGGTCATCCACAGCGGTCGCAGCGCGCCCGCGTCGCGAAAAACATCAGCACGACAGCGGTCGCCGTCCAGGCGAGCGTCAATCCCACCTGCAATAGCTTCGAGGCCAGCAGCGCGGAGAGCTGCCACGGAATCGCTCCCAGTGGTGCGCGGTGCGCAATGCGGCGCCGTTGAGCAGACCGAACAGGCCGACACCCAGCCATGCAAACCGTGTCGTGTCGGTGAGCCCGCTGGGAAACGGCCGCTCCACGGGAACAGCGCGACAAGCGTCAGTGCGAGCGTCAGTTCGAGCGGATTGAAAAGCGGCACATAGGCGAGCGGCGATGCCGTGCCGGGCGACACGACGGTGGCAATCGCGAACCAGGCGGCGGCCAGCGCGGCGATCGGCCCGCCGGCGCCGATCGCGTAAGCGTCGCGATGCGACAGTCAGCAGCCAGCGCTTGACGCGCCCGCGAACGCATGCGCCGAGGAACAGGAAGGCGACCAGCGGCAACACCGCGGCGCAGGCAAGCCACACCGTTCCCGGCGGCGCGATGCGATCGACCCACTCGCTCGCCTCCCAGGCGATCTGCGCGGTCAACGCGATCGCCGACACCGCGTGCGCGGCGTACAGCTGGCCCCGCGTGAGGATGGGCGCGGGCGACGAGGGCGGCGCGCTGCGGCGTATCGGCCGCGTACAACGCACGCTCCATTGCACGATCCAGGCGAGCGGCCATACCAGAGCGCCGAAATTCTCCAGCGTCGTGCGCGCCATCTGCCAATCGCTCCACGCCACCAGCGCCATCGCGGGCAGCGGCGCGATGCCGACCAGCGAGAGCCGCGGCCAGCGAACCGCCCTCGGACGAGCAGCGCCGCCGCGATGCCGGCCGGCCACGCCACGCCAGCGCGGCATTGCGGCGTGTCGATCCTGTCCAGATGCCGCTTCAGGTCGAAGGCACCGCCGGCGAGGCCACCAGGCGGCGCCCCACAGCAACAGCAGCGGCACGAGCCGCGCTCCAGCGCGGGCAGCTTGTGTCGCCGGCGCGGTCGGCCACCGCAGCCGTAACGATCCCGGAGAGCGCGATCAGCATCGCGCCGACGAAAACGGCGTTGGCGAACAGCGGATCATCGCCACGCGCGCGCCGACCAGAGAAGACTCCGCGCCGGCGCCGAACTCCACCAGCAGCGCGAAGCCCGCGCAGCAGCGGCGTGCTCTGCGCACACCGAGCCCAGAATGCAGCGGCGGCCGCGACCGACCACAACGCGGCGGTAATGCGATAGTCGAACGCCAAGCGGAACGGCAATCGTCGCGAAGATCGCGGCAATGCGAGGAACGCGCGCGCGAGCAACGCCAGGCCCAGCGTCGGCGCGTGCACGCAACGCAGGGACAGCAGGCCGTAAAGCGATCGCCAGCGCCAGGGCGCTCCAGGTGCCGCCGTACTGACGTCGCGCACAGAGCAGCTGAGCCCTGAAACCACGCCGACCAGCGGCACGCCGAAGACGCAGCAGGCCGTCGACCGGACGCCGCTGCGTTGAAGCCGGCCGCGATGCGCCTTCGAGGATCGCAATCGCGACGATAAAAGACGAACGAAAAAGGACCAGAAAGGCCGACCGTCGCGAAATGAGAGCCGGCCGCGTAATAGCGATACGCCCAGATCGAGCCCAGGACGAAGGGTGAAGATGAAACCGAGCAGGTTCGAGTGCGCGCCACGGCGCATCCAGGCCAGCGCGAAGATGCGCCGCGTTGAGGATCGCGAAATAGCCGAACAGCAACGCCCGGACTCGCCGGTGACGTTGGTCAGCATCGGCGCGAGAGAAGCCGCCGGCGACGGCGAGTCCGGCCAGCGGCTGCGAGTCGGCGCGGAGCGCAAGCGCGACAGTCGACGCGCGGCGACCGGTCAGCAGCAACAAGCCCGGCACCAGGCGGCAGGACGGTGATACACGCGGAAGGCGGCGAGACGTCGTCAGATACAGGATGCCTGCGCGCCGCGCCCTGCAGCGAAAGCCCGTATCCCGGCCGAGCGCTTGCGAGCCGGATGACCGATGGCGATCAGCACGATACCGAGTGATGCCCACGCCGATCAGTCGCCATTCGATCGGGACGGTGAGCGATCTCGGCGAGATAGCGCAGCAGGAATGCCACGCCGAAAAGAGAATCACGACGCCGATCCGCGTCAACGCGTTGCCGCCGGTGAACCGCGCGCACTAGCGGGTGCGGTTCGGGCGCGCGGGCGCCGCAGCCGGCGCCGCAGACTGTGGCGACTGACGCCGTCGGCCGGCGTGACCGACATGATGGCTGGCGCGGCGTCGGAGGCCGGATGCGCAAGGCCCGCGCCGCTGCCGCCTTGCGCACCGGCAGCATGGCCGGATCCGTCACCGCGACGGGCATGTCGCCCGCCGATGGAACGCGAACGGCTGCGCTGCCCCGAGCTGGTGCCGCCGGGTTGACGTTCGCACCACCGGCCGATCTGCGCAGGTATGCGCCTATCAGGGCGCCGATCAGCGCCCCAGAAGCGTTCCCTTGAAACCCCAGGTGCTGCCGATGATGCCGCCGATCAACAAGCCGAGCCAGGTCATGTGAGCTCCCCCGAGCCATCCGGGCTACGCGCCAGTCACCGCGCAAGGCGAGCACGTTCTGCTGCAGGTATTCCGGCGTCGCGCGCTCCGGCGCGCACCGGCGGACCGGCGACCAGTGCGATGCGCGAGAACAGGCCGCGCAATCGTGCGCATCGCGCGTGCCCCGATCGGAACGGCTGAAGAAACTGCCCCAGAGTCCGCGCAGCGCCATCGGCACGACCGGCACCGGGCGCCTGTTCGAGGATGCGCTGCAATCCCGGACGGAACGGACTGCAGCTCGCCGGTATCGGTGATGCTTGCCCTCGGGAAAGATGCAGACGATCTCGCCGGCCCGAAGCGCCTGCGGCGGCTTCCGCGAACGCGCGCTCCTTCATCGCCGCGGTCCTCCCTGGCCGGCGCGATCGGAATCGCGCGCATGGTGCGGAAGATGAAATTGAGCAGCGGCACGCGAGAAGATCCGGTGGTCCATCACGAAGCGGATCGGCCGGCGCACGCACGCGGCGATGACGATCGCATCGACGAAGCTGACGTGGTTGCAGACGATGACGCAGGGCCCTTCTGCCGGAACGTGCTCGAGGCCTTCCTTGTCGACGCGGTAGAACGTGTGGATCAGAAGCCATGCCAGGAACCGCATCAGGAATTCCGGCACCAGCAGGTAGATGTAGAGCGCGACGACCGCGTTCATCAGACCCGGTGACCAGGAACAGCTGCGGAATCGACAGACCCGCCTTGAGCAGCGCCAGCGCGATGCCCGCGGACGCGACCATGAACAGCGCGTTCAGGATGTTGTTGGCCGCGATGATGCGCGACCGGTACGCGGCGCTCGGAGCGCTCCTGGATCAGCGCGTACAGCGGCACGATGTAGAAGCCGCCGAACATGCCCGATCAGCATCGAGGTCGGCGACGACGCGCCAGTGCGCGGGCTGCGCGAGGAACGCCGCCGATGCCCGCGAGGCCCTGCGGCGTGCAGGCCTGCGGCTCGCGAACCAGAGATCGATCGGCGAACACCGACGAGGCCGATCGAGCCGAACGGCACGAGGCCGAGCTCGACCTTGTGTCCGGACAGCCGCTCGCACAGCAGCGAGCCGACGCCGATGCCGATCGAGAAGATCGCGAGCAGCAGCGTGGCGACGTGCTCGTCGCCGCCCAGCACGTCCTTGGTGAAATTGGCGAACTGCGTCAGGAACGTCGCGCCGTAGAACCAGAACCAGGAGATGCCCGAGCATCGACAGCCACACGACCCGGTTGCCGTGCGCGAAGCGCAGGTTGCGCCAGGTCTCGGTGAACGGGTTCCAGTTGATCCGCGAGGTCCGGCGCCACGCGCCGGCGTCATCGGGATGCGCGCGGCTGACCAGATAGCCGGCGATGGCGACCGCGATCGCGCGTCGCGCCGGCGCAGCATCGGGCCGTTCGGGCTTGATCGCGATCACCAGCCCGCCGACGATCTCGCCCAGCAGGATCGCGACGAACGTTCCCATCTCGACCAGGCCGTTGCCGCCGACCAGCTCGTCGTTTCGCAGGTGCTGCGGCAGGATCGCGTACTTGACCGGCCCGAACAGCGTCGAATGCACGCCCATCAGCCCCAGCGCGACGAACAGCAGCACCAGGTCGCGCCGATAGAAGCCGATCGCGCCGACGACCATGATGCGCGATCTCGAACAGCTTGATGAAGCGGATCAGCCGCGACTTCTCGTACTTGTCGGCGAGCTGGCCCGCGGTCGCGGAGAACAGCACGAACGGCGCGATGAACACGGCCGCGGCGATGTTGACCAGGTCGTTCGACGACAACGCGGTCAGCGTCGCCGCCTGAAACGCGACGAAGATGACCAGCGCGTTCTTGTAGATGTTGTCGTTGCCGGCGCCGAGGAACTGCGTCCAGAAGAACGGCGCGAAGCGGCGCTCGCGCAACAGCTGGAACTGGCTGTGTTCGTGTTGCATCCGTCGGCTCCCGACGCCACTAGTTCGAGTTGCGCGAGATAGTCCTGCACCGCCGCCAGCGCGGCCTGCACGGCGGCGAGCGTCCGGCCAGAAGTAGACTTCCTTGCCGACCTTTTCGCTCTTCAGCACCCCCGCCTCGCGCAAGCACGCGCAGGTGATGCGATACCGCCGAGCGCGACAGCGTCGACGCGGCGACGATCTGCCCGACGTTGAGCCGCTCGCCGCGGCTCGAACATCAGCAGGATGCGCTGACGGTGCGCGTCGCCGAGCGCGACGAAGATGCGCGGCGATGCGCCGCCAGGCAGCGGGCATGGCGCGTGCGTAGGCTCTGTTTCATGACCTACATGACTAGTTATATCGTTACGTCAGTGTAGCTGGCGTCCGACAGTCTTGTCAAGTCCCCGATGACCGCCGCTGCGCGCGTGCGCGCTAGCAATAGCGTCGGCAATATCTGCGCCGCAGTACCGATCCCGATGCGCCAATATCTGGACTTCATGCGCCACGTGCGCGACCACGGCCACGCGCAAGGACGACCGCACCGGCACCGGCACGCTGTCGGTCTTCGGCTACCAGATGCGCTTCGACCTCGGCGCGCGGCTTTCCGCTGCTGACGACCAAGAAGGTGCACACCAAGTCGATCATCCACGAGCTGCTGTGGTTTCTCGCCGGCGACACCAACGTGCGCTACCTGCGCGAACAACGGCGTGACGATCTGGGACGAATGGGCCGACGCCAACGGCGATCTCGGCCCGATCTACGGCTATCAGTGGCGCTCGTGGCCGGCGCCCGACGGGCGGCACATCGACCAGCTCGCCGAACGTCGTCGCGCAGATCCGCAAGAATCCGGACTCGCGACGCCTCGATCGTATCGGCGTGGAACGTCGGCGACATTCCGCGGATGAAGCTGCCGCCGTGCCACGCGTTCTTCCAGTTCTACGTCGCCGGCGGCAAGCTGTCGTGCCAGCTGTATCAGCGCAGCGCCGACATCTTCCTCGGCGTGCCGTTCAATATCGCGTCGTACGCGCTGCTTGACGCACCTGGTCGCGCAGCAGACCGGTCTCGAGGTCGGAGATTTCGTCTGGACCGGCGGCGATTGCCATCTGTACCTCAACCACCTCGAGCAGGTCGAAGACACAGCTCGCGCGGACGCCGTTTCCGCTGCCCAAGCTGGCGTATCGAAGCGCCAGCCACCGTCGCTGTTCGATTACCGCTTCGACGACTTCGAGATCGCCGGCTATCAGCTACGATCCTGCCATCAAGGCGCCTGTCGCCGTGTCAGGACCGCGGCGATCTGCCACGGCAGCAGCGTAGTCCGGCAGCGGAGGATTCGGATGATCAGGACAACTTGCTTCGGGCGGCTACCGCCTGTAATCGCGAGGTCGATTCGAAAACCGGCAAGCGCCGCAACCTGGGCACATTCAAGACGCGGGCCGCTGCCGAGAAGCACCGAGCGCGCCAGGTTCAGTACTTCAAGCGGCATTGACTCGACGCTCCCAATGAAAGTACGCGGCGGCAAAAAAGCCCGCTGGGAGGAGGTGAGCGGGCAAGGGGGATTCCGGTCGAGCGGTACGGTCAGGTCAGACGACGCTCCTGAGCGGCGTTGACGCGGTCGGCCAACTCTTCGAGCGCGACCTGCTGCGAAGGCGACAGCGTCTGTCGTCGGGCGCCGCGGTCGATCCCGTCGCGGCTCAGCCGGGCCTGCTCGGGCTCCGCGAGCCAGTACGCTGCGAACTCGGGTGAGAGTCATGTCCATTGACGCCTACCTGATGCTGCTCGGCTGCATCGCACGTTTGCCGCGTCGGCACCTTTCGCGCAAACAGCAAGCAATCGCTGTGCCAATCCATCATCGATGCGAAATAATATCAGCGGCTTGAGTCCAAGCGGCACACGAATACGCCGACGCAGCATGTAGAACATCGCCCTGACCACCGCTAACCGTCGCATTTAAGCGACACCTCCGCGCTGCACTGCGGTAAGTATCTGTTCCTACGGTAGATAATTTGTCGTCAGAATAGACGACATATGTGCGTAAAACGCAACAAAGCACCGTACTGGGGCTTGGTCGGTCTGGAAATCAGGTCTTCGCGTTCCTTGAACATCGCCGGCTCGAGCCGGTGCCGCTGCAGCAGCTTGTAGAACTCGGTGCGGTTGCGCTTGGCGAGCGTGCGCCGCCTGCGTCACGTTGCCGCCGGTGATCTTGAGCAGCCGCACGAGGTAGTCGCGCTCGAACTGCTTGCGCGCCTCCTCGAACGGGCACGAGCGACGCCCGCGTCCTCGCGCAGCGCGCCCTGCACGAGCGTGGCCGGAATCACGCTGGTCGTCGTCAGCGCCAGCGCCTGCTCGAGCAGGTTCAAGCAGCTGGCGCACGTTGCCCGGCCACGGGGCGCGCGATCAGCAGCGCCATCGCATCGGGCGCAAGCGTCGGCACCGGCTTGCTTGTAGCGCTCGGCGAGCTTGCGCAGGAAATGCGTCGCCAGCAGCGGGATGTCCTCGCGCCGCTCGGCCAGCGGCGGCAGCTTCAGCGAGACCACGTTGAGCCGGTAGTAGAGATCCTCGCGAAACTGGCCGGCCGCCTTCTGCGCGTCGAGGTCGCGGTGCGTCGCCGAGATGACGCGCACGTCGACCGGGATCGATTGCGTCGCGCCGACCGGCCGCACCTCGCCTTCCTGCAGCACGCGCAGCAGCTTGACCTGCAGCGGCAGCGGCATGTCGCCGATCTCGTCGAGGAACAGCGTGCCGCCGTCGGCGGCCTGGAACAGCCCCTTGTGCGCCTGCACCGCGCCGGTGAACGCGCCGCGCGCATGGCCGAACAGCTCGGACTCGAGCAGCGGCTCCGGAATCGCGCCGCAGTTGACGCGCGACGAACGGCCGGTCGCGCGCGCGGCTGGCGCGGTGGATCGCGCGCGCCAGCAGCTCCTTGCCGGTGCCCGATTCGCCGAAGATCAGCACGCTGGCGTCGGAGTCGGCGACCAGCCGCGCTTGGCCGCAGCAGGTCCTCCATGCGCGGGCTGCGGGTGATGATGCCCGGCGCGCCACTCGCCGGTCGCCTGCGGCGCTCGGTCCGGCGTCGTCGCCGGTCAAGCCGCAGCGCCGCGCGCGACCTTCTGCAGCAGTTCCTGGCTGTCGAACGGCTTGGTCAGGAAGCCGAACACGCCGCGCTGCGTCGCCGCGACCGCATCGGGAATGGTGCCGTGCGCGGTCAGGATGATCACCGGCATCGCCGGATGCTGGCGATGGATGGCGTCGAACAACTGCGAGCCCGTCGATGCCCGGCATCCGCAGGTCGGTGATCACCGCGGCAGGGCGCTGCGACCGCCAGCGCCGCGAGCGCGGTCTCGCCGCTGTCGGCGGTGCGCACGCGATAGCCAGCCGAGGTCAGCCGCAGGCTGATCAGCTTGAGCAGGTCGGGGTCGTCGTCGACGAGAAGGATGTCGCCGGGTAGGTCATCGATAAGTTTCCATTGGACACCGCGTCCGGTGCCCCCGCCGCCACCGCCGCCCGCGCCGCCTGCGTTGCGGCTGCGCTCGAGCAGCAGGCTTCGTTCGACCGCCCGCAGTTGCATCGAGTTTTCCTGCGCTGCGCGCGGCCTTCTCTGTTCCTCCGCGACACTGCGCGCGCGTTCGGCGATCTGCGCGTAAAGCACGATGCGCGAGCTGCTTCAGCGGCGAGCCGCCGGCGCTCTTGCCGCCACCGATTCGAGCAGCGACAGCGCGCGCGCGTCGTCGGGCGGACTGGCCGCGGGCAAGCGTCAGCAGCACCGCGAGGCGAATCGCGGTTGGCATCGGTGCGCAGCGCCGGTTCACCGCCTGGTTCGCCGCTGCGAGCTCGCGCCGCAGCTCATCCGGCGCGGAGCGATGGCATAGCGCTGCAGAGTCGGCGAGCAGCGCCAGCGCCTGCTGCTCCGTCCTCGTTGACGGAGGTGCCGCCGGTGCTGCCTGCGCGGTGGCCGGCAGCTGCGGTTGCGGCACTGGCCGGCGTCGGCATCGGTGCCGGCGCACTGTGCGATCCGGCTCCGGCGCCGGCCTCGACGTCGGGCGAATCGGCGGCTCGACCGTGATGCCGGGACCTGCGGACTGCGCCGTGCAGCGGCGAACCGGGCACCGTCGGTGCCGCCGCCATGCACGCACCGCCGAGCAGCAGTGCCGAGTGTCGCCGGCGCGCACCGCATCCTGCGCGCGGCTCACCCTTCCTCCTGAACGGTGATAATCGGCTCTGCGTCGCTCGGCCGCGCGCGTTGTCCGGGCATCGCCAGCGGCAGGCCACAGGCGGAAGTGCGCACCGCGCCGGCCGTCGGCGCGATCGAGCAGCTCGATGCGGCCGCCATGCGCCAGCGCGTATTCGCGCGCGATCGCGAGGCCCGAGCCCCGAGCCCTTGATCCTGCCCTCGGGCGCGGTCTTGCCCTGGTAGAACGATTCGAAGATGCGCGGCCGATCGGCCGCGCCGACGCCCGGCCCCTGGTCGATGACGTCGAGCACCGCGTCGCCGCTCCGTGCCGCGAGCTCGATCGCGATCGTGCCCGGAGCGCGGCGAATACTTGATCGCGTTCGACAGCAGGTTGTCGACGATCGCGCGGATCTTCTCGGCGTCGCCGACGATCATCGACGGGTCGAGCTTCGCGTCGAACGTGATCATGCGCGCGAACGCGGCGAGCTTGTGCTCGCGCACGACGCGCCGGACCACGTCGGCCAGCGGCACCGGGCCGAGCGTCTGCGGCTCGATGCTGCGCGTCTGGTGGTAGGTCGAGCAGATCCTCGATCAGCTTCTGCAGCGACAGCGTGTTCTCGCGCACGATGCGCACGATCTCCCGCTGCTCGGGCGAGAGCTCGCCGCCGACGCTGTCGCGCAGCAGCTCGGCGCCTTCGCGCACCGCGGTCAGCGGCGTCTTGAGCTCGTGCGACACGTGCCGCAGAAAGCGCGTTCTGCTGCTCCTCGAGCTCGTGCAGGCGCGAGCGCAGCCATTCGAGGCGCTGGCCGAGGTAGCGCATGTCCTGCGGGCCGTTGACCTCGATCGCGTGCGTGAAGTCGGCGGTCCCCATCTGCCGGATCGCCTGATCGAGCTGGCGGATCGGCCGTGCGATCAGGACGGCGAAGGTGATCGCCAGCAGCATCGCGATCGAGCCGGCGGCGAGCGCCAGGTAGCCCCAGGTCTTGCTGCCCTCCGCCGCCGTCTCCTGCAGCCGCTCGATCTCGCGCTCGGTCAGCCGGTTGCTTGCGCGTGAGCATCGACTGCGTATCTTCGGCCAGCGTCGCGTAACCGTCGGCAAGCGTTTTCGCCGCACCCGACGTCGACGCTGCGGCGGCGTCGTCAGCAGCGTAAGAGCCGGGTCTCGCCGTCGGCGATCTTCTCGAGCTGCGCGATCTGCGCGCGGTCGAGCGGAAGCTGCTGCAGCTGCTGCGCACGTCTGCCGGAAGTCCTGCCGCAGCGCGCCCGTAATCGTCGATCAGCTGCGGATCGTCGAGGATCAGGTGCTGGCGCACCAGGCGCTCGAGCGTGGTCGCCTGCTCGTAGAGCTGGCGGCTGGCGCGGCCGGCCTGCGCCGCCTGCAGCACTGCCTGCTGACTCTGCGTGCCCGAGTCGGTCGAGGCTGACGATCAGCTCGACCAGCGCATAGAGCAAGCGGCAGACTGACCAGCAGGAAGCCGAGCAGGATGAACTTGAGGAATGAACGCGGGTAGTACACGAGTGTCGGAGGCGGGCCGCTATAATCGAGTTGGACGGCATGACGACTGCGCCAAGGCGTACGGACCAGCGAGCCACGCGTGCACGATACACCAGCCCCTGCCGCCCCGCCAAGCGCCGGCGTGCGCCGGAGTTGCGCTGATCGCCGCCGTTGCGCGCAACGGCGTCATCGGCCTGCGACAGCCGGTTGCCCTGGCGGCTGCCCGACGATCTGCGAGCGCTTTCGCGCGTTGACCACGCGGTCACGCGATCATCATGGGTCGCAAGACCTGGGAATCGATCGGCAGCCGCTGCCCGAACGGCAGAACATCGTCGTGACGTCGGCAGCCGCGACTTCGCCGCGCCCGGCGCCGTCGTCGCGCATTCGCTGCGGCGAAGCGATCGGCCTCGCCGCTATGCCGTCGCCGCGTGTTCATCATCGGCGGTGAAGCCATCTATCGCGAGGCGCTGCCGCTGCGCGGACCGACTTGTACCTGACCGAGATCCATCGCCGATTTCGACGGCGATGCGCACTTCCCGGACTTCGACCGCGCGCAATGGCGCGAGACCGCGCGCGAGATCGCGCCGGCTGGACGGCCGGATCCGGCTTCGCCTACGCATTTCGCGTCTATTCGCGCGCTGCGCGCCGTAGACGCGCGCGCGTTCCGCTTCAGCAACAGCTTCGATCTGGAGAGATCTCGCATGTCCGAAGGACATTTCACGTCCACGGGCCGCACGATCACGAGGTCGAGCACCAGGCGCAGCACGGCGATCCGTTTGCCGGCCGCATCGCGGTAATGACGGCCATCTTCGCGACCATCGGCGCGTTGTTCGGCTACATGGCCGGGCGCACGCAGAACGAAGCGCTGCTGTTCAAGAACGAGGCGGCGATCCAGCAGGACCGAGGCGTCGGACCAGTGGAATTTCTACCAGGCCAAGAGCAGCAAGCAGAATCTCGCCGAGCTCGGCGCCACGCTGACCACCGGCGAGCAGCAGGCGCGATATCAGGAGGAGGTCGACGCGCTACAAGAAGGAGAAGGAAGAGATCATGCCCAAGGCGAAAAAGCTCGAGGAACAGTCGACGCAAGGCCGAGGACAGAAGAGCGAGGCGTCGATGCACGTCCACCATCGCTGGGCGCAGGCGATGACGCTGATCCAGATCGCGATCGCGCTCGCCGCGATCACGATCCTGACCCGCAACCGGGGCCTGCAATACGTCGCCTACGCGGGCGCCGCGCGGTGTCGATCGCGCTGGGCGCCCTCGCGCTCGGCGCACATCTGAAGCCGCCGGCGCCGCCCTGGCCGAGGTTGCGCAACTCCGCAGTGCAACCGAAAGCATCGCGGCGTCGGGCTGCGACAGCCGTGCGCAGCTCGGCCTAGAAGCTGCACCGCACGCTCGATGCCGCGCCGGTTGCGATCCTGCCAGGCACCGATGAGCAGTGCGGCCGTCGCTGGCATCGGCGCCGCCCATTACCTTCGGCGGCGATCGTCCGCTGCAGCCCGACAGATCGTCCTGCATCGCGCCCTTGCGCCAGCATCTGCCAGTGCTGGTCTCCCGGCAAGCGCGGCGATCTTGTCGCGCAGCCACGGCAGGCCGAGTCGGGTCGCGAGGTCGAAGTAGATCGTCGGCCACGAGCTCGACCGGCCTGCGTGGCGCTGCCGCGACCTCGACGATGTCGAGCGTCGCAGTACAGCGTGTCGAACGTGACGACGCGCTCGGCCAGCGTCGCGCCGGCACGCCTGCGCGCGTCATAGCGGGCCGACCGTCGGCATCGACCCGCGCGCGCTCGTCGGCGTCGAGCAGCTGCGGCAGGCGCGCCGCCAGCGCCTCGACCCGCGGCGTGAAATGCGCGATCGTCGCGGCCATGTCGTCGACAAGCCGGCGCGAGCGCAGGAACCACGTGGTGCCGCGGTCGATCAGCCGGCTCGTGTCGATCAGCATCGCCGACTGCACTGCGTCGTCGACCTTGTTGTCGAGCGCCTCGATCTGCTAGCCACAGCGGCACCGAAGCCGAAGATCTCGCGGCTGAGCAGGTAGGCGCGCACGACCTCGTACGGCGCGCGCGCCGGTCGTCTCCGAGCAGGCGGTGCACGAACGTGCTGCCGACGCGGTTGATCATGCTGTTGGTGACGTGCGTCGCGATGATCTCGCGCCTGCAGCGGATGGCGCGGCATGTAGGCGCGCGTACGTGCTCGCGCAGCAGCGCCGGGAAGTAGCGCGCCAGCGCCGTCGCGACCCAGCGGATCGTCGGGCAGCGTCGACGCCAGCAGCTCGTCGTAGAGCCAGATCTTGCTGTAGGCGAGCAGCACCGCGCGCTCGGGACTGGTCAGGCCCAGGCCCTTGACGCGTCGGCGCTCGGCGATCTCCTCGTCGGACGGCAGGATACTCGATCGCCCGATTCGAGGCCGCTCCGCTCTTCTCGAGGATACTGCGATGAAGCGCTGCCTGCGCATCGAGCAGTTGCGGCGCGATGCGGCCGGTCACCGACAGCACCTGCGTCTGGAAGTAGTTGTCGCGCAGCACCAGCGCGGCGACGTCGTCGGTCATCTCCGCCAGCAGCGCATTGCGCTGCTTCTCGGTCAGCTCGCCGTCGGCTGATCGGCAGGCCGAGCAGGATCTTGATGTTGACCTCGTGGTCCGAGGTGTCGACGCCGGCCGAGTTGTCGATCGCGTCGGTGTTGATGCGCCCGCCGGCCAGCGCGTACTCGATCCGGCCGAGCTGCGTGCAGCCGAGGTTGCCGCCCTCGGCGACGACCTTGCAGCGCAGCTCGCGCGCCGTTGACGCGCAGCGCGTCGTTGGCGCGGTCGCCGACCTGCGCATGGCGTCTCGGCCGACGCCTTCACGTAGGTGCCGATGCCGCCGTTGTAGATCAGGTCGACCGGCGCCTTGAGGATGCGCGTTGACGAGCTCGGTCGGCGTCAGCGCGTCGGCGGTGATCGCCGAGCGCTTCCTTGACCTCGGGCGTGATCGCGATCGACTTGGCGCTGCGCGCGATGAACGCCGCCGCCGGCCGAGATCAGCTTGGTGTCGTAGTCGGCCCACGACGAGCGCGGCAGCTTGAACATGCGCTCGCGCTCCGCGAAGCTCGTGCGCCGCGATCGGGCGTCGGGTCGAGGAAGATGTGGCGGTGGTCGAACGCGGCGACCAGCTTGATGTGGCGCGACAGCAGCATGCCGTTGCCGAACACGTCGCCCGACATGTCGCCGATGCCGGCGACGGTGAAGTCGGTCGTCTGCGTGTCGACGCCCATCTCGCGGAAATGGCGCTTGACCGATTCCCAGGCGCCGCGCGCGGTGATGCCCATCGCCTTGTGGTCGTAGCCGACCGAGCCGCCGGACGCGAACGCGTCGCCGAGCCAGAAGCCGTATTCCTTGCTGATCGCGTTGGCGTAGTCGGAGAACGTCGCCGTGCCCTTGTCGGCGGCGACGACCAGATACGGATCGTCCGGGTCGTGCCGCTTCACCTGCGGCGGCGGCACGATGCTTGTCGCCGACGCGGTTGTCGGTGAGGTCGAGCAGGCCCGCGCAGATAGTCCTGGTAGCAGGCGACGCCCTCCTTCAGGTAGGCGTCGCGATCGGCAGCCGGCGGCGCGCGCTTCAGCACGAAGCCGCCCTTGGAGCCGACCGGCACGATGACCGTGTTCTTGACCATCTGCGCCTTGACCAGGCCGAGCACCTCGGTGCGGAAGTCCTCCGGCCGATCGGACCAGCGCAAGCCGCCGCGCGCGACCTTGCCGCCGCGCAGGTGCACGCCTTCGAACCGCGGCGAGTAGACGAAGATCTCGAACATCGGCTTCGGCTCCGGCAAGCCCGGCACCTTGGCCGGGTCGAACTTGAACGACACGAAGCTCCGTGCGCTGGCCCGCGGCGTCGCGGCGCCAGAAATTCGTGCGCGTCGTCGCCATGCATCAGCGCCAGGTATTGGCGCAGCACCCGGTCCTCCGGACAGATTGTCGACCTGCTCGAGCGCGGTCTCGATCGCGCGCACCTGCTCCGCGCTTCGCGCACCGGCGCCGGCGCCGGCGTCGGGATCGAAGCGCGTCTTGAACAGCTCGATCAGCATCGCGCGCGATCGTCGGCGTGCGCGGCCAGCGTCGCTTCGATGAACGCCTGCGACAGCGGAAACCCGATCTGGCGCAGATACTTCGCATAGGCGCGCAGCACGACGATCTCGGTCGCCGGCAGACGCGCCGCCACGCACCAGGCGGTTGAAGTCGTCGTTCTCGACCTCGCCGCGGAAGATGCTGGCCGAACGCCTCCTCGAACACCTGGTGCACGATGTCGATCTCGACCTCGGTGTCGGCGAGCGCCGACTGCATGCCGAAGTCGTGCATCCAGACCGGCGGCATCGCCCGGCGGCGACCACGCGATGCGGCCGCTCGTCGAGCACGTTGAGCCCCATGCGCTCGAGCATCGGCAGACTGTCCGACAGACGTCACCGGCTCGCCCAGATGGAACAGCTTGAAGCGCAGCGTCGCCGGCCGGCGCCTCCAGCGGCCGATAGAGGCTCATCGCCAGCGGCTCGGTCGCGGTCAGCCGAGCCATCATCTCGATGTCGGGCACCGCCGCACGCGCGGTGAAATCCTCGCGGTAACCGGCCGGGAAGGCGCCGCCGAACTGGCGGAAGCAGCTCGTTGCCGCGCGCCTCGCCCAGCGCGTCGACCAGCGCCTGCTTCAGATCGTCGTCCCAGCGCCGCGCGGCGGCGACGAGCTGCGCTTCGACCGCGCGCACGTCGAACGTCGGGAATCGTCGCCGGGCGTCGTGCGCACGGTGATCAGGATGCGCGCCAGCACCGATTCCGATCAGGTAGACGTTGAATTCGGAGCTCGTGCCGTTGAACGCCTGCACCAGGATCGCCTGCCACTTCTGGCGCAGCTCGGTCGTGTAGTTCTCGCGCGGCGCGTAGATCAGACACGACAGGAAGCGCTCGAACGGATCGCGCCGCACGAACAGGCGGAAGCGCTGCCGGTCGCCCAGATGCAGGATGCCGATCGCCGTGCGCAGCAGATCGTCCTCGGTGGTCTGGAACAGCTCGTCGCGCGGATAGGTCGTCGAGGATGTTGATCAGCGCCTTGCCGGCGTGGCTGCCCGGCTGCAGGCCGCGCACGCGCCACGACGTTGGCGATCTTGCGCCGCAACAGCGGGATGTCGGCCGGATTGGCGCTGTAGGCGGTCGACGGTGAAGAGGCCGAGGAAGCGATGCTCGCCGCAGACCTCGCCCTTTGCGTCGAAGCGCTTGACGGCGATGTAGTCGAGATAGCCGGGGCGATGCACGGTCGAGCGCGATGTCGACTTGGTGACGACCAGAAGCTCGGGCCGCCGCGCGTACGCGCTTGACCTCCGGCGGCAGCGCCGGCAAAGCTGGTCGCGACGTCCTTGCTCTCGCCTTCGCGCAGATATGCCCAGGCTCGAGCCGGCGACGATCTTCAGCGCATCGTTCCCGCCGATCGACGACGAGGTCGTGGCGGCGATAGCCGAGAAGCGTGAAGTGGTCGTCGGCGAGCCAGCGACAGGAACGCCTTGCCCTCGGCGAGCTCGTCCGGCGGCAGCGGCGGTGGCCGTTTCTCGATCTCGCGCGACGATCGCGCGCGACGCTGTCGCTGCATCTTCTTCCAGTCCTCGAACGCCGGCGCGCACGTCGTCCAGCACGCGGACGATGTCGGCGGCAAGCGCGTCGAGCTGCGCCGGACTCGACGATGCGGTCGACCTCGACATGGATGAACGATTCGCGCTGCGCGCTCTCGGCGCTCGTCGGCGGCGACGCCGGTCAGTGTGCCGTCGGCGTCGCGCACGACGGCGACGATCGGGTGGATGATCAGGTGCAGCGTCAGCCCGTGCCGGTTGACCTCCATCGTCACCGAGTCGACCAGGAACGGCATGTCGTCGTTGACGATCTCGATGATCGTGTGCGTCGACTGCCAGCCATGCTCCTCGATCGATCGGATTGAACGACCCGGACGCGAGCGTGCGCCGGATCGCGCCGGCGGGCGAAATTCCAGTGCGACAGCGCGGCGCCGTACAGATCGGCGGGAGCCCGCTCGGCGAGATCTTCGGGATCGACCTGACCGTAGTAGCGCTGGACGAAGGCAGCGATGGTGTTGCGCTGCGCGGCCGGAACCTTCGCCTGTACCAGCTTCAGCACCTCCTCGAGATGCTGCGCCCGGCCGAATTCGGCGCTTACTGTCACGGGGACCTCCACGCTCCAGATCATGCGCCCTCGGCGGCATGACCGGCGCTCATATTTTGGTGCCGGGAGGGGAATCGAACCCCACTCTGTTGCCAGAACTGGATTTTGAGTCCAGCGCGTCTACCAATTCCGCCATCCCGGCCGGCCGCCTGCATCGAATCCGCCCCGGCAGTGCCAAAGGCGCGCGCGCGCAGCACTGCGTTGCCGGCGCGCGGTGAAGCCGGCATTATCGCGGAAAAGGGCCGCGCCGCTTCAAACGCCGCGGACATCTTCGAACGCGCCGCACGATGACAACCGCAAGCCCTACCGCCTTCCGATTTCGATTTCGATCTGCCGAGCGAGCTGATCGCGCAAGTCCCGCGCCCGAGCGTTCGGGAAGCCGCCTGCTGCACGTCGACGGGGCACGGCTCGGTCGATCTTGCGCTTCTGGAGCCTTGCCCGGAGCTGCTGGTCCGCGGCGATCTCCTGGTGTTCAACGATACCCGGGTCGTGCGTTCGCGGCATCGTTCGGCCGCAAGGCCAGCGGCGGCAGGGTCGAGCTCATGCTCGAGCGCATCGTCGCGCCCGTGCGAGGCCTGGATGCAGTTAGGGCGCCAGTCATCCGCCGCGCGTCGGCGCGCACGCATCGAACTGCCTGGAGGCGCATCGGCGACGGTGGCGAGCGCGACGAGCGCTTCTTCCGCTTGCGCCTGATGCGGCAGTCGACGCTCGCGCGACTATCTCGAGCAGGCATGGCGCAGTGCCGCTGCCTCCGTACATCGCGCGCGCTGCCGGAGCGCGTGCCGACAGCGGAGCGCTATCAGAACCGTGTACGCGCGCCAGCCAGGCGCGGTGGCGGCGCCGACCGCAGGACTGCATTTCGACCAGGCGCGTTGCTCGCGCGCTGCGACGCGCCGGCAGTCAGCTTCGCGTACGTCACGCTGCACGTCGGCGCCGGCACGTTCCTGCCGGTCGAGACAGCGACGACCTGTCACAGCATCGGATGCACAGCGAGCGCTTCAGCATCCCGCGGAGCGACATTGGCGGCGATCGCGCGGACGCGCGCTGCCGGGGCGCGCGTCGTCGCCGTCGGCACCACGACCTGCGCGCGCTGGAGTCGGTCGACGCGCCGACGGCCGGTCGACGGCAGGCGACGAAGCCGAGACCGCGCTGTTCATCACGCCGGGCTACCGCTTTCGCGTCGTCGATCGCCTGCTCACCAACTTTCATCTGCCGCGATCGACGTCTGCTGATGCTGGTGTCGGCGTTCGCCGGGTTACGACGCGATCCGCGCCGCGCTATGCGCCACGCGATCGCGCGAACGCTACTCGCTTTTTCAGCTATCGGCGATGCGATGCTGCTCGAGCGCGATCCGGACGCTGCTCGCCTAGCATCGCGCGAACGGCGGCGGCTCGCCTGCTACAATCGCCGCGATGGAATTCGCAGGTCAGCGCGCGCTGCGGCGCGCGCGCGCAGCGCCGGCTCACGCTCGCGCACGGCGTCGTCGAGACGCCGGTCGTTCATGCCGGTCGGCACCTACGGCACGGTCAAGGCGATGGCGCCGGCGGAGCTCGACGGACGTCGGCGCGCAGATCGTGCTCGGCAACACGTTCCACCTGTGGCTGCGGCCCGGGCTCGAGGTGATCGCGGCGCACGGCGGCCTGCACCGCTTCATGGGCTGGAGCGCGCCGCATCCTCACCGACTCCGGCGGCTTCCAGGTGTTCAGCCTCGGGCCGCTGCGCAAGGTCGCACGAGGAAGGCGTGCGCGTTCGCCTCGCCGATCAACGGCGACCGCCTGCTGCTGACGCCGGAGATGTCGATGCGCATCCAGCGCGCGCTCGACTCCGACATCGCGATGGTGTTCGACGAGTGCACGCCTACCCGGCGACGCGCGACGAGGCCGCGCGCATCGATGCAGCTGTCGCTGCGCTGGGCGGAGCGCTCGAAGCGCGCGCACGGCGGCAGCCCGAACGCGCTGTTCGGCATCGTGCAGGGCGGCATGCACGAGGACCTGCGCGACGAATCGCTCGCCGGGCTCGATCGCGATCGGCTTCGACGGCTACGCGATCGGCGGGCTGTCGGTCGGCGAGCCGAAGGAGGAGATGCTGCGCATCGATCGCGCCACATCGCGCCGCGCGCTGCCCGGCGGACCAGCCGCGCTACCTGATGGGCGTCGGCACGCCGGAGGACATCGTCGCCGGCGTCGGCGGCGGCATCGACATGTTCGACTGCGTGCTGCCGACGCGCAACGCGCGCAACGGCTGGCTGTTCACGCGCTCCGGCGACGTCAAGATCCGCAACGCCCGCCACCGCGACGACACGCCGCCCGCTCGACGCGAGCTGCGACTGCTACACCTGCCGCAATTTCAGCCGCGCCTACCTGCATCACCTGCAGCGGGCCAACGAGATCCTCGGCGCGCGGCTCAACACGATCCACAACCTGCACTACTACCTCACGCTGGCCGCCGAGCTGCGCGCAGGCGATCGCGACGATGCGCTGCCGGCTTACGCAGCCGCCGTTCGGGACGATCGCGCGTGCAGAGCGCAGACGCGAACTCGCGGCCGATCCCCGGCGCGGTCGATGCCGGTCCAGACAGCTGCCTCGACGCGCGTAGAATGAGGGTTACATGCAGCCCAATGCCGGCCGCCGGCTGCCACAACGGCAGCTGCCAGCGATTTCGATGCGAGGAGTGAATGCAATCCGTGTTGATCAGCCCGGCCTATGCGCAGGCGGCCGGCCGCCGCCGTCCCGGCGGCGACCTGATGGCGTTCCTGCCGATGGTCGCCATCTTCGTCGTTTTCTATTTCCTGCTGATCCGGCCGCAGCAGAAGACGCGCCAAGGAGACGCAAGGCGATGCTCGACGCGCTGCAGAAGGGCGACGAGATCGTCACCGCCGGCGGCATCGTCGGCAAGATCTCCAAGCTCGCCGACCAGTACGCGACGGTCGAGATCGCGCCGAACGTCGAGATCACCGTCCAGCGCAGCGCGATCTCGCAGCTGCTGCCCAAGGGCACGATCAAGAGCCTGAGCTGCGCGTCGACGACCGCGATCCGCGCGCCGCGCTCGCGTCCGCCGCCAGTCGCCGGACCTCCACATGAACCGCTATCCCGCTCTGGAAGTACGTCGCTCATCGCCGTCGCGCTCGTCGTCGGCATCGTCTACACGCTGCCCAACTTCTTTCCCGAAGTGCCGGCGGTGCAGGTCTCGCCGTCGAAGGCCAGCGTCAAGATCGACGCCGCGCTGCTCGCCGACCGTCGAGGAGGCGCTCAAGGCCGCCAACATCCCGTACCGCGGCGCGGCGCTCGATGCCGACCGGCGTCAAGGTCCGCTTCGCCGATCCCGACACGCAGCTCAAGGCGAAGGACGTGCTGCAGGCGAAGCTCGGCGACAACTACATCGTCGCGCTGAACCTGCTGTCGTCGCTCGCCGCAGTGGCTGGCGTCGATCGGCGCGCTGCCGATGTACCTCGGCCTCGACCTGCGCGGCGGCGTGCACTTCCTGCTGCAGGTCGACATGAAGGCGGCGCTCGACAAGGCGGCCGACCGCTACACCGACCGACATCCGCTCGCTGATGCGCGAGAAGAAGGTCGCCGTACGCGCGGCGTCGCGCGCGAAGGTCAGAACGTCGTGCTGCGCTTCCGCGACGACGGCCGAGCGCAGCAAGGCGCGCATCGAGATCGACAACGCGTTTCCCGACCTGCAGCTGCGCGAGCGGACGCCGACGCGGCGGCGAGCTCCGGCTCGTCGCGGGCCTGAAGCCCGAGGCGCAGAAGCGCATCCAGGACGGCGCCGTGCAGCAGAACATCACGATCCTGCGCAACCGCGTCAACGAGCTCGGCGTCGCCGAGCCGATCGTCCAGCAGCAGGGCGCCGACCGCGTCGTCGTGCAGCTGCCCGGCGTGCAGGACACGGCGCGCGCGAAGGACATCCTCGGCCGCACCGCGACGCTCGAGATCCGCATGGTCAACGACGACCCGGGCGCGCTCGAAGCAGGCGCGTCGGCGGCCAGGTGCCGCTCGGCAGCGATCTCTTCACCGAGCGCAGCGGCGAGCCGGTGCTGGTGCGGCGGCAGGTCGTGCTGACCGGCGACCGCATCAACGACGCGCAGCCGGGCTTCGACAGCCGCAGCAACGAGCCCGCCGTGCACGTGAACCTCGACGGCACCGGCGCGCGCATCTTCAAGGAGAGTCACGCGCGAGAACGTCGGCAAGCGCATGGCGATCGTGCTGGTCGAGAAGGGCAAGGCCGAGGTCATCACCGCGCCGGTGATCCGCGAGGAGATCGGCGGCGGCCGCGTGCAGATCAGCGGCCGCATGACGACGCGCGAAGCGAACGACATCGCGCTGCTGATGCGCGCCGGCGCGCTGCGCGGCGCCGATGGAGATCGTCGAGGAGCGCACCGTCGGCCCGTCGCTCGGCAAGGAGAACATCGAGAAGGGCTTCAACTCGGTGCTCGTACGGCTTCATCGTGCTGGCGGTCTTCATCTGCGCGTACTACCTGCTGATGGGCGTGATCTCGACGATCGCGCTGGCGGTGAACCTGCTGCTGCTGGTCGCGATCCTGTCGATGCTGCAGGCGACGCTGACGCTTGCCCGGCATCGCCGCCATCGCGCTGACGCTCGGCATGGCGATCGACGCCAACGTGCTGATCAACGAGCGCATCCGCGAGGAGCTGCGCTGGGGCGCGACGCCGCACGCGGCGATCCAGGCCGGCTACGAGCGCGCGTGGGACACGATTCTCGACTCCAACGTGACGACGCTGATCGCCGGCATCGCGCTGCTTGATCTTCGGCACCGGGCCGGTGCGCGGCTTCGCCGTCGTCCACTGCCTGGGCATCCTGACGTCGATGTTCTAGCGCGGTGTTCGTCTCGCGCGGACTGGTCGCGATCTGATCTACGGCGGCCGCAAGAAGCTCGAGAAGATCTCGATCGGCCAGGTCTGGCAAGCCGGCGGCGTGCCGAGCGACGCCGATCGCCGGCGCAAGCAGCCCGGTAACCGCGACGCAGCAGGACAACATGGAATTCTTCCGCATCCAGCGCGACATCCCGTTCATGCGGCACGCGCTGGTGTTCAACGTGATCTCGCTGGTCACGTTCGTGCTGGCGGTGTTCTTCCTGGCGACCGCGCGGCCTCAACCTCGGCGTCGATTTCCGCGGCGGGACGCGTGATCGAGGTCGCCTACGCGCACGCCGGTCGGACTTCAGCCGCGTCCGCGCGGCGCATCGACAAGCTGAGCCTCGGCGAGTACTCGCAGCGCAGAGCTTCGGCAGCTCCAACAGCGCGCTGATCCGCCTGCCGCTGAAGGAAGGCGTGTCGACCGCGCAGCTCTCCGAGCGCGTGATGACCGCGCTCAAGGCCGACGACCCAGTCGCCACGCAGCAGCGCGTCGAGTTCGTCGGCCCGCAGGTCGGCAAGGAGCTCTACGAGAACGGCGCGCTGGCGCTGCTGCTGGTCGTCGCTCGGCATCGTCGCCTACCTCGCGCTGCGCTTCGAATGGCGCTTCGCGCGTGTCGGCGATCATCGCCAACCTGCACGACGTCATCATCATCCTGGGCTTCTTCGCGCTGTTCCAGTGGGAGTTCTCGCTGCCGGTGCTGGCGGCGGTGCTCGCGGTGCTCGGCTATTCGGTCAACGAGTCGGTCGTCATCGCCGACCGGATCCGCGAGAACTTCCGCAAGATGCGCAAGGCCACGCGTGCCGCAGGTCATCGACAACGCGATCACGAGCACGATCTCGCGCACGATCATCACGCACGGCTGCACGCTGATGATGGTGCTGTCGATCCTGTTCTTCGGCGGCGAGACGCTGCACTACTTCGCGCTCGCGCTGGCGATCGGCATCTGCTTCGGCATCTACTCGTCGGCGCTGGTGATGGCGCCGCTGGTGATGTGGATGGGCGTGTCGCGCGAGGATCTGGTCAAGCCGGAGAAGAAGCGCGGCGCGGCGGGGCCGAGAAGATCCTGCCCTGAGGTCAGGTCGACTATCGCTGTCGCGCGGCATGCGCAGCGAATCGCCTGACCCCATGCTACACCTGTCTACTCGCTGCTCGCGCTGGACCAGACGCTCGCCGACGCTGGCGGCGACAGCACTCGTGGCTGCTGTTCGCGGCGCTGTTCATCGTGATCTTCGCCGAGACCGGGCTGGTCGTCTTTCCGCTGCTGCCCGGCGACTCGCTGCTGTTCATCGCCGGCACGGTCGCCGCGGCGAGCGGCGATCGACGTTCATCTGCTCGTGGTCGTACGCTGTTCGCCGCGGCGGTTGCTCGGCGACTCGGTCAACTACGCGATCGGGCGCTTTATCGGCCCGAAGGCGTTCAATCGGCCGCAAGACACCTGGCTCGGCGCTGGCTCAAGCCCGAGTACCTGGACCGCACGCACCGCTTCTACGAAAATACGGCGGCTTCACGATCATCATCGGCCGCTTCGTGCCGATCGTGCGCACCTTCGCGCCATTCCTCGCCGGGCGTCGGCGCGATGACCTACCGCCAGTTTCCTCTGCCTACAACGTGATCGGCGCGCGCAGCATGGGTCGCGTCGCTCGTCGTACGCCGGCTACCTGTTCGGCAACATCCCGTGGGTCAAGGAGAATCTGACCTGGATCGTGCTGGTCGATCGTCGCCGTTTCGCTGCTGCCGACCGTCGTGCACGTGGCTCGCGAGCGGGCGCGCAGCGAAGGTCAGCCGGCGCGCTCGCGTCACGCCGCCTGGCGTTAGACCCGCTTCGCGAGCTCGGCACGCGCTCGCCGATGTAGCGTCGCCGGCGTCAGCGCCTTGAGCCGCGCCTTGGCTTCGGGCGGCAAGCGCGAGCGCGTCGATGAACGCGTGCAGCGACTCGCGCGTGATGCCGCGCCTTGCCCGCGCGTCAGCGCCTTCGAGCTGCTCGTACGGGTTCCGGCACGCCGTAGCGGCGCATCACCGTCTGGATCGCTTCGGCGAGCACCGTCCCAGCTGCGTCGAGGTCGGCGGCGAGCCGCGCCGGATCGACCGCGAGACGTCGACGAGTCCCTGCCGGCAGCGCACGTAGCCGAGCAGCGCGTAGCCCAGCGCGACGCCGACGTTGCGCAAGACCGTCGAGTCGGTCAGGTCGCGCTGCCAGCGCGAGATCGGCAGCTTGTCGGCGAGGTGGCGCAGCAGCGCATTGGCGAGGCCGAGGTTGCCTTCCGAGTTCTCGAAGTCGATCGGGTTGACCTTGTGCGGCATCGTCGACGAGCCGACCTCGCCTTCCGCTGACTCTCTGGCGGAAATAGCCGAGCGACGACGTAGCCCCAGATATCGCGGTCGAGATCGATCAGGATCAGTGTTGAGCGCGCGCGAGCGCATCGAACAGCGCGGCCAGCCCGTCGTGCGGCTCGATCTGCGTCGGTGTACGCATTGAACTCGAGGCCGAGGCCGCGTGACGACGCGCCGCGCGAGCGCCTGCCAGTCGACGTCCGGATACGCGACCACGATGCGCGTTGTAGTTGCCGACCGCGCCGTTGATCTTGCCCGGCAGCACGGCGCCGCGAACTGCGCGGCCGCGCGCTCGAGCCGCGCGACGACGTTGGCCATCTCCTTGCCCGAGCGTCGTCGGCGTCGCCGGCTGGCCGTGCGTGCGCGCGAGCATCGGCAGCGCGGCATGCGCGTGCGCGAGCGAGCGCAGATCGGCGATCAGCGCCGTCGAGCGCGGGCAGCAGCACCGTCGCGGCGCGCCTCGCGCAGCATCAGGCCGTAGGCGAGGTTGTTGATGTCCTCCGACGTGCAGGCGAAATGGATGAACTCGCGCCGCGCGCGCGATCTCAGGCGCGTCGGCGAAGCGCTCCTTCAGCCAGTACTCGACCGCCTTGACGTCGTGATTGGTCGTGCGCTCGATCGCCTTGACGCGCTCGGCGTCGGCGACGCGTGAAATCGCGCCGTCTGCGAGAGCTTCTGGCGAGTCGGCGCGGCGCTGGAAAGCGGAGCGACTTCGACGATTCCGGGCTCGTCCGCCAGCGCCTCGAGCCAACGCGAGCTCGACGCGGATGCGCTCCGCGGATCAGCGCGTATTCGCTGAAGTATTCGGCGAGTGCTGCGCATTAACTGCGCGATAGCGGCCATCGAGCGGCGGCGACAGCGCTGTAAGGGTGGAAAGCGCCTCGGCGATCGGCATAAGGGCAGACGATTCTCGCTAGCCAGGTCGAGCCAAAGTGTAGCACGGCCGGCGCGTCGGTCCGCGATGCCGGGCGCTCGCCGCGATGCTATAATTGACATTAAACGCAGCAGCACTGCGCCCGCCGCAGTGCCCACCGCAGTGTCCACTCAGTGTCATGCTAAGCGCCCGTTCCACGCCTACAATCAACGATGAAGTTGCTCGCATCGCCAACGAGTCCCTACGCCGCAAGGTGCGCGTCGCCTGCCGAGAAAAAGATCGAATGCGAGCTGGTCGAAGCCCGCCCTGGGTCAGAGACTCGATCGTCCGGCGCGATCAATCCCCGGCAAGGTGCCGGTGTTGATTCTGGACGATGGCACGGCGCTACTACGATTCGCGCGTGATCGTCGAGTACCTCGGATACGCGTGAGCCCGGGTCTTCGCGGCTGATCCCCGAGCCCAGTCGTCAGCGCATCGCAGTAAAGACGCTGGGAAGCGTTCGGCCGACGGCATCTGCGACGCCGCCGATAGCGTCGTGCGCGAAGCAGGGCGAGGCCCGGCCGCGAGCAGCGAGACGATCTGACAGGCACCGCGAGAAGATCAGCGCGGGATCGTCGACACGGCGGCAGAGCTCGCCGACAAGCCAGTGGTGCAGCGGCGAGCGTTATTCGCTAGCCGACATCGCAGACCGGATGCTGCGCTCGGTTGCACCTGATCTGAGGCATCGACGATTGCCTGGCGCGAGCGGCAGCGCGAACCTGGTCGCGCTGTTCGACAAGCTGGCGAAACGTCCATCCTATTCCGAACACCGCGCCGCCGCCGCCGTGGCTGATCCGACTGGCCGGGCGCCGCACGATCAGCCGCGGCGCGCCGGAGTGCGACGCGTCTATAGAGCGCCTGCTTCAGCTGCTCCAGGATCGCCGGATTTTCCAAGGTCGACATGTCCTGCGTGATCGTCCTCGCCCTTGGCGATCGAGCGCAGCAGCCGCCGCATGATCTTGCCCGAGCGCGTCTTCGGCAGGTTGTCGCCGAAGCGGATGTCCTTGGGCTTGGCGATCGGGCCGATCTCCTTGCCGACCCAGTCGCGCAGCTCGCTTGGCGATCTTCTCCGCCTCGGCGCCGTCGGGCCGCGCCTGCTTCAGCACGACGAACGCGCACGACCGCCTCGCCGGTCATGTCGTCGGGGCGGCCGACGACCGCGGCCTCGGCGACCAGTCGGATTCGGCGACCAGCGCCGATTCGATCTCCATCGTGCCCAGGCGGTGGCCCGGACACGTTGAGCACGTCGTCGATGCGGCCCATGATGCGTGAAGTAGCCGGTCTGTCTTGTCGCGCACCGACGCCGTCGCCGGCGAGGTAGAGCTTGCCGCCGAGCTCCTCCGGGTAGTACGACTTCTTGATAGCGCTCGGGATCGCCCCAGATCGTGCGGATCATCGCCGGCCACGGCCGCTTGATCGACCAGGATGCCGCCGTGACCGTTCGGCGACGTCGTGCCCGGTCTCGTCGACGATCGCGGCCATGATGCCCGGCAGCGGCAGCGTGCAGGAGCCCGGCACCAGCGGCGTGACGCCCGGCAGCGGCGTGATCATGTGGCCGCCGGTCTCGGTCTGCCACCACGTGTCGACGATCGGGCAGCGCTCGCCGCCGACGTTGCTCGTGGTACCACATCCACGCCTCGGGATTGATCGGCTCGCCGACCGTGCCGAGCAGGCGCAGGCGTCGAGAGGTCGTAGTTCTTCGGCGCGTCTGCGGATGTCGCGCCGACAGCCTTGATCAGCGAGCGGATCGCCGTCGGCGCGGTATAGAAGACCGTGACCTTGTGCTTCTCGATCGTCTGCCAGAAGCGGCCGGCGTCGGGATAGGTCGGAATGCCTTCGAACACGACCTCGGTCGCGCCGACGGCGAGCGGCCCGTACGCGATGTAGGTGTGGCCGGTGACCCAGCCGATGTCGGCGGTGCACCAGAAGACGTCCGTCGGCTTGATGTCGAACGTCCAGCGTCATCGTCAGCGCCGCCCACAGCAGGTAGCCGCCGGAGCTGTGCTGCACGCCCTTGGGCTTGCCGGTCGAGCCCGACGTGTAGAGGATGAACAGCGGATGCTCGGCGCCGACCCATTCGGGCTCGCAGGTGTCGGCCTGCGCTGCGACGAGCTCGTGCAGCCAGCAGGTCGCGCGGCGCCGCCAACGCGACTGTTGCCGCCGGTGCGCCGGTAGACGATCGACGTTGCGGATCGCCTCGCAGCCGCCCATGCCGAGCGCCTCGTCGACGATCGCCTTCAGCGGCAGCGGCTTGCCGCCGCGCACCTGCTCGTCGGCGGTGATCGACCGGCGACCGCGCCGGCGTCGATGATGCGCTCCTGCAGCGACTTGCGCCGAGAAACCGCCGAACACGACCGAGTGCGTCGCGCCGATGCGGGCGCAGGCCTGCATCGCGACGACGCCTTCGATCGACATCGGCATGTAGATGATGACGCGGTCGCCCTTCTTGATGCCGAGCGACTTGAGCCCGTTCGCGAGGCGGCAGACGCGGTGGTAGAGCTCTGATAGGTGACCCTCGTCACCGCGCCGTCGTCGGCCTCGAAGATGATCGCGACCTTGTCGGCGTTGCCGTTCGCGAGGTTGCGCTCGAGACAGTTGTACGAGACGTTGAGCTCGCCGTCCTCGAACCACTTGTAGAACGGCGCCTTGCGCTCGTCCGAGCGACTTGCGTGAACGGCTTGTGCCAGAGCACGTTCGTCGCGCGCGAGCTTCGCCCAGAATCCGGAGTAATCGGCCGCCGCGGCGGCGTTCATGCGGTCGAAGTCGGCCTTGGTGACGTTCGCCTGCGCGACGAATTCGCGCGGCGGTTCGAATACGCGCGTTTCGTGCGATACCGATTCGATCGTCGACATGCTTGCATGCTCCTCGATGGCGCGGACCGAGGACAGGATCCGCTCGCGTTCCTGCGTCGACCGCAGTCTACCGAGTCTTGCCCTGCGCGGCGCAATCGGCGACGACACGCGGCATCCTGCGGTAGGTCGCGCGGAGCCGGATCAGGGGCCCGCGATGGTAGAATCGCATCGACCTGACCGTCCGCTTTGCCGGGCGTTTCGCCCGCTCGTTTGCGTCGACCACCAGCCATGACGACGATCAAGCAACAAGACCTGATCCAGAGTGTAGCCGACGCGCTGCAATATCATTTCCTACTACCACCCGGTCGACTACATCGAGGCGCTGGGCGACGCCTATGCGGTCGAGGAGTCGCCGGCGGCCAAGGACGCGATCGCGCAGATCCTCACCAACTCGCGCATGTGCGCCGAAGGCCATCGGCCGATCTGCCAGGACACCGGCATCGTCGTCGCGTTCGTCAAGGTCGGCATGGACGTGCGTTGGGAAGGCGCGACGATGTCGGTCGACCGACATGATCAACGAAGGCGTGCGCCGCGCCTATCTCGATCCGGACAACAAGCTGCGCGCGTCGATCGTCGCCGATCCGGCAGGCGCGCGCAAGAACACGCAGCGACAACACGCCGGCCGTCGTCGCACTTCGAGCTCGTGCCCGGGCGACACGGTCGACGTGACAGATCGCCGCCAAGGGCGGCGGCTCGGAGAACAAGTCGAAGTTCGTGATGCTGAATCCGTCGGACTCGATCGTCGATTGGGTGGTGCGAGACCGTGCCGACGATGGGCGCCGGCTGGTGCCCGCCCGGCATGCTCGGCATCGGCATCGGCGGCAGCGCCGAAAAGGCGATGCTGCTCGCCAAGGAAGCGCTGATGGAGCCGATCGACATGGCCATGAGCTCAAGCAGCGCGGTCCTGCCAATCCGCTCGAGGAGCTGCGCATCGAGCATCTACGACAAGGTCAACGCGCTCGGCATCGGCGCGCAGGGGCTGGGCGGACTGTCGACGGTGCTCGACGTCAAGATTCTCGACTATCCGACGCACGCGGCGTCGCAAGCCGGTCGGCATGATCCCGAACTGCGCAGCGACGCGGCACGCGCATTTCACGCTCGACGGTCCGGGCGCCGCGAAGCTCGACCCGCCCGATCTCGCGCGCTGGCCCGACGTGCGCTGGGCGCCGTCGCCGACGCGCGGCGCGTCGACCTCGACACGCTGACGCCGCGACGAAGTCGCGAGCGTGGAAGCCGGCGAGATCGGCTGCTGCTGTCACGGCAAGATGCTCACCGGCCGCGACGCCGCGCACAAGCGCATCGCCGATCTGTTCGCGCAGCGGCGAGTCGCTGCCGCCGGGCGTCGATTTCACGCAATCGCGTCATCTACTACGTCGGTCCGGTCGATCCGGTGCGCGACGAAGTCGTCGGTCCCGCCGGACCGACGACCGCGACGCGGATGGACAAGTTCACCGAGATGATGCTCGCGAAGACCGGCCTCATCGCGATGATCGGCAAGGCCGAGCGCGGACCGGTCGCGATCGAGGCGATCCGCAAGCATCGCGCCGCCTATCTGATGGCGGTCGGCGGCGCGGCCTACCTCGTGTCGAAGGCGATCAAGAGCTCGCGCGTCGTCGCGTTCGCCGACCTCGGCATGGAGGCGATCTACGAGTTCGACGTCGCGGACATGCCGGTGACCGTCGCCGTCGACGCGACCGGCACGTCGGTGCACCAGACCGGCCCGCGCGAATGGCGGCAGCGCATCGGCAAGATCCCGGTCACGCTCGCTTGAGGCAACGCGCCGCGACGCTGGTCCTGACGATCGCGGCGGCGCTTGCCGCACCGGCGCTCGCGGCGCCCCGCGTGCTGTTGTATGCGACCGACGACACGCCGCAGCTTCGCGCCGCGCAGCGCGGCGTGCGCGAAGCGCTCGGCGCGACCCCTGTTGTGGAGATTCCGGCCGGCGATGCCGGAGCGCGTCTGAAGGCCGCGGCACATGAAGATCCGGACGCCGCCATCATCACGCTCGGCCCGCAAGCAGCTATGCGCGCAGCCCGCGACGCGCCCTCGCTCGCCGCGATCGACTGCATGTCGACGCAAGCGGGCGCGAGCGCACTGGGCGGTTCCCGCCGCGATTCCATTGGAGCAGCAACTCACCTGGCTGCGGCGATTGCTGCCGGACGCACGCTATATCGGGGTGCTGTACGATCCGGCGCAGAACACCGAGCTCGTCGATGCGCTTCGCCGCGGCGTTGCGGGGCGCGGATCTCAATCCGGTGCTCGCGCCGGTCGCGACGCCGGCGATGCTTCCTGCGGCGCTCGCGCGCCTGTCCAGCTCGGCCGACGCACTGCTGGCCGTACCCGACACGACCGTCTACAAGCGAGAGACGGTGAAGGCGCTGCTGCTGTTCTCTTTCCGGCACAAGCTGCCGCTGATCGGATTGTCGGAGGCCTGGGTGCAGGCCGGCGCGCTCTACGCGCTCGACTGGGATTACCGCGAACTGGGCGCGTTCTGCGGCCGGCTCGCGCTGCGGCAATTGCCCGGCGCCCGTGTCCGCAGCGCCGATCCCGCCGCACCTCGCACGTCTATGTCAACCTGCGCAGCGCCCGGATTGTTCCGCGTGCGCTGGGACGAATCGGTGGCGCGAGTCGTTAGAGCGGGTCGTGGAATAGCGACGATGGCGGCCCGGGCACCGACCGACGACGAGCGCCCCGCACCCGGCCGACGCCCTCTCGCGTCGGCGCGCGATACGCGTCGGCTTGCTGACCAAGCTCAATCTGCTTGCCGTCGGATTGATCGTGGCGACGGCCATCGGCGTCAGCGCGCTGCTGGTCGCGCAGCAGATCGAAGCCGAGCAGGCGCGGCTGAAAACGCAAGGGCCAGACGATCGTGAACATGCTGGCCGATCTGGCCGAATACGCGGTCTATACGGCCGATTTGAGCGCGCTCGAGCGGCTGCTGCAAAGCCTCGAAGGCGACCGCGATATCGCGTATGCCGCGGTGCTCGACGATCAGGGCCGCCTGATCGCGTCGCGAGGCTACGGCGACGCTGCGATGCCGCCGGCGCCGGCGGCCGAGCTGCATCCGGGCGCCGTCGAGAGCAGCGTGCGCCAGGTCAGGGGCGGCGTTATCTCGAGCTGGTCGCACCGATCGCCGAAACGGCGAACGAGCGGGCGCCCGCGGCGGCGGCGGCGCGCCTGCTGCCGATCCTCCGATCGGCTACGTGCGCCTGGGCTTGAACTACGAGCGCAATCAGGCGCTCTTGCACAGCAACGTCATCGGCGCATTGTCGGTCGTCGCCGTGCTGATGGTGATCGCTATCCTGGCCACGCTGTTGCTCACCAGGCGGCTGCTGTCGCGCCGATACGCGAGCTGATGCGCGCAGCGAAGGCGGTCGGCGCCGGCGACCTCGGCGTGCGCGTGAAACCGACGTCCGGCGACGAGCTCGGCATGCTGACGCGCGCGTTCAATCACATGACGCAGCGGCTCGCGCGAGTCGCAGGGCGAGGTGGCGAACTACCAGCGCACGCTCGAAGAAAAGGTCGCGCAGCGGACCAAGGAGCTCGAGATCGCGACCGCGCAGGCGTACAAGCTTGCGCAGCATGACATCCTGACCGGCCTGCCCAACCGCGTCGCTGCTCAACCAGCGCCTGAAGCAGATCCTCGCGCAGGCGGCAGCGCGATCGATCACGCAGGTCGCCTGCCTGTTCCTCGACTTCGACCACTTCAAGCGCATCAACGACACGCTCGGCCACGACGCCGGCGACCAGCTCCTGCAGGCGGTCGCGCAGCGGCTGAGCCAGCGCGGTGCGCGAGTCCGACACGGTGGCGCGGCTCGGCGGCGACGAATTCGTCGTCGATTCTTCCGCGGCCTCGACCCGGAGCAGGCGACGTTCGAGATCATGGCGGTGCTGACGCGGGTGCGCGAATCGTTCCTCGCGCCGTTCCGACTCGGCGACCAGACGCCGACGCTGACCTGCTCGATCGGCGTCGTCGATCTATCCGACCGACGCGACCGATCCGGCGTCGGCCTGATCAAGCAGGCCGACACCGCGATGTACGCGGCGAAGGACGCCGGGCGCAATGCGTACCGCTTCTACACCGCCGACATGAACGCGCGCGTGCAGGCTGCGGCTGCAGCTCGAGACCGACATGCGCCGCGGCCTGATGGACGACGAGTTCTTCCTCGTCTACCAGCCGCAGATCGAGATGCAGACCGGCCGCGCCGTGCGGCGTCGAGGCGCTGCTGCGCTGGCGCGATCCCGAGCGCGGCGTCATCGGACCCGCCGAATTCATCCCGATCGCCGAGGAGTCGGGAATGATCCAGGCGCTCGGCGCGCGCGTGCTGCGCGACGCCTGCCGCGCAGGTGATCGACGTGGCACCGCCAGAACATGCTGCTGCGCCTGTCGGTCAACCTGTCGGTGCAGCAGCTGCAGCACGACAGCTGGCTGTCGATCGTCGAGGACGCGCTGGCGTCAGCGGACTCGCCGCCGCGCTACCTCGACCTCGAGATCACCGAGAGCGTGATCATCACGCACCCGGACAAGGCGGTCGCGACGCTGGTCAAGCTGAAGCAGATGGGCGTGTCGATCACCGATCGACGATTTCGGCACCGGCTATTCGAGCCTGTCGTATCTGGCGCGGCTGCCGATCCAGGCGCGTCAAGATCGACCAGCGCTTCGTGCACGGCACTCGAGCAGAACCGCAACGACGAGGCGATCACGCAGGCGATCATCGCGCTGTCGCACTCGCTCGGCTTGCGCGTGCATCGCCGAAGGCGTCGAGACCGCGGCGCAGTTCGAACTTCCTGCAGACGCACGGCTGCGAGGAGGCGCAGGGCTTCCTGATCTCGCATCCGCTCGAGCGAAGCCGAGCTTGCGCGCGTGGTGGCAAATGCAGGACGAGGAGACCGCATCGGTCGGCGCCGGCAGGTCGACTATGGCGGAGAAGTCGACGCCAGGGTCAAGGAGGTCCGACTGCGTATCGACGTCGCGCAGGACGCCCGGATCGTCGACGGCAATCAGCTCGAGCTCGTGCGGCGTGCGCCGCCAGCAGCTTTTGCGCCTTCGTCGCCGGAAAGCGTCTGCAGCTCGGCGAAGTAGCGCGCGCCGATCGCCACCGGATGACCCGCGCGTTCCGCGATGCGTAGGCGCGCGCCAGCGTCGCGCCGCCGCGCAATGCAGTCGGCGACCGACGCGACGGTCGACGACGACAGCCAGGGCATATCGGCGAGCGCGATGATCGCGCCTTGCGCTTCGGAAAGCGTCGCTGCACGTCGCGCACGCCGCAGGCGAGGCTGGCGCCCATGCCTCTCGGCTGCGTTCGCACAGACGGCGACCAGTGCACCCGGTCTTGCGCAACAGCGCTTCGAGCGCAGCAGCATCGCCGGGACGCACGACGGCGATGACCGAGTCGACGCGCGGCGGCGCAGCGCGGACAGCGCCGCCGATGCCAGCGGCCTGCCGTCGGCGAGCTTGGCCAGCAGCTTGTCGCCGCCGAAACGCGAGCCGCTGCCCGCGGCAAGCAGCAAGCCGACGACCGGTCGTTGCATCGCGAGCCCGATGCTCACTGCGCCAGCAAGCCGGAACCTGCCGTCCTTGACGACGACCAGCACGCGCGCCGCGCTCGTCCATGCCGTTGTGGTTGGTCGCGACTCATGTTGAACACGCCCTGGCAGCCGACGACGTCGCTGCTGCTGCTCGAGCGCGTCGCGCAGCGCGACGCGAAACTCCTCGGTGCCGGGCTTCGCCGCGCCAGCGCGATGGGGATCGCCCGCTGCGAGCAGCAAGCCCGGCATCGAAGGTGTTGGCGCCGAAGGTCGCCGGGCGTGTTCCGAACCGCTTTTCGTACGCGCTCATATAGCCGGTCGCGACCTGCTTGATCGGATCGGAATCGGCGATATCGTCGATCACCAGCATCGACCCGGCGGCGAGTATCGTTCCTTCGACCTTTTCCCTGCCGCAGCCTGATGAAGTCGTCGGTCGCCACCGCATGCGTCTGGTAGACGCGGCCCTTGTAGCCCTGGTCGTAGCAGCGTGGCCTGCGGCAACACCGCGGGTCCGCCGACGGCGGCGATCAGAACGGCGTCGGGCCTGGCGGCAATGAGCTTCAGCGCCTGCGCGGTGACGCTCGGAATCGGTGCGCGCGTAGCGCTCGTTGGCAACGATCGCGCATGCCTGACTTCTCGGCGAGCGCGCCGAATACCTTGTACCAGTTCTCGCCGTAGGCGATCGTTGAAGCCGATGAAGCCGACGGTCTTGACGCCGGTTCTTGCGCATGTGCTCGATCAGCGCCGGCGGCGATCAGGTCGTCGTTCTGCGTGGTCTTGAACACCCAGCGTCGCTTTGCGTCGATCGGCTCGACCACCGACGACGTGCCGACGGTCGCCAGCAGCGGCACCTTGCTCTCGGCGATGATGTCCAGGATCGCCGAGCGCATTCGGCGTCGTCGACGGACCGATCATCGCGTCGATGTTGTTCTTCGGCGATCAGCTTCCTGGCGTTCTGCACGGCGCGCGTCGTATCGCCGCCGTCCTCGAGCTGCATGTAGTCGATCGTCGTCTCGCCGATCCTGCGCAGCGAGCAGCGTCGCCGGTGTTCTTCTGCGGAATGCCGATCGCCGCGGTCGGGCCGGTTGCCGAAACCATCAGGCCGATCCTGACTTGCGCAACGGCCGGCTGGCAACCGAACGCCAGCGCGGCGAGCAGCAAAAGGACGCGATACGGCATGGCGATCTCCGGCAGCGACAATGAGGAGATGCGAATGCTATGCCCTGCCGTGCGCCCGCGCAAACCGTCGTGGCAGCGCGAGCTCGACGCCCGCCGATCCGCTTGCACCGTCGGCGTGGCGGCGGTAGGGTGGTATCGGGAGTTACTTCGTCATGGAGGCATGCGATGAGACGCAGACTCTATTTCCTGCTACCCGACCTCCCGAGTGCGCGCAAGACGATGGACGATCTTCTGCTGGCCCGCATCCGAGGAGCGTCACATCCACTTCCTCGCCAGGCCCGGGATGCCGATGGACGGGCTGCACGAATGCAATGTGCTGCAATCGACCGATCTCGTGCACGGCGCGCAAACAGGTCTGATCGCCGGAGCCGTGCTTGGCTGCGTGGCCGGCGGTGCGGCCGCGCTATTTTCTGCTGACTGAAACCTCGCACATGCAGATACCGATCGTCATCGGCGCGGCGCTGGTAGGCGCGCTGCTCGGCGCATGGTTTTCGAGCATGGTCGGCTCGGCGCTGCCCAATTCTCGCCTGAAGCAATTCCGAGCCGATGATCGCCGAGAGGCAAGCTGCTGCTGATGGTCGATGTGCCCCGAGCACAGCGTCGAGCAGGTCAAAGCGCGCGTGGGCCGCGATCATCCCGAAGCGGTCTCCGGCGGCACCGATCCGCACATTCCGGCTTTTCCTTAAAGCGCCGGGTCAGGCGTGCTGTCCGGCCGCGCAGCCGGAAGACCACGCCCACTGAAAGTTGTAGCCGCCCAGCCAGCCGGTGACGTCGACGACTTCGCCGATGAAATGCAGACCGCGGCACCTCTCTCGCTGCCATCGTCCGCGATGACAGCGCGCGCGTATCGACGCCACCCAGCGTGACTTCGGCCTTGTTGTAGCCGAGCGTGCCCGACGGCAGCACCGGCCAGGCATGGAGCAGGCTTGCCAGCTCGATGTCGGCGCTTGTCGTCGAGGCGCACTGCGACCGCGGCACGGCAGCGCGGTGCGCCCGCTCCATTGCTGCGCGAAGCGCGCGCGGCAGGCGGCGCCGCGAGGATGTTGTCCAGTCGCGCCGTCGACCCGGCGCTCGCTTTCCAGCCACGCATGCGCGTCACTGCCCGGCAGCAAGTCGATCGACAGCGCGTCGCCGCCGTTCCAATACGACGAGATCTGAAGGATCGCCGGGCCGGAAAGGCCGCGATGGGTGAACAGCAGCGCGTCGCGAAACCTGCCGTGGTTGCAGCACACCTCGGCGTCGACGGAGATACCGGACAGGTCGCCGTAGCGCGCCAGCGCCGCGGAATCGAACGCCAGCGGAACCAGCGCCGGGCCGCGGCGGCACGACCGCGATGCCCGAACTGCTCGGCGATGCGATAGCCGAACGGCGTCGCGCCGATCTTTCGGCACCGTCAGTCCGCCGGTCGCGATGACCAGCGCTTCGCCGCTAACCGGCCCCATCGGCGGTCGACACCGCTGAAGGCACCGCCTTCGCGCGCGACGCCTTGCACCGCGCACGGCATGCGCCACTGCACGCCGCCGCGATCGCACTCGGTTTTCAACAGCGCGATGATGTCGAGCGCGGTCTCGGTCGCAAAATAGCTGTCCGAGCGTCTTTCTCGTGCCAGGCGATGCGGTGGCGTTCGACCAGCTCGATAAAGTCGCGCGGCGTATACCGCGACAGCGCAGACCGGCAGAAATCCGGATTTTGCGACAGGTAGTTCGCCGGCTCGGCGTTGATGATTGGTGAAGTTGCAGCGCCCGCCGCCGGAAATGCGGATCTTCTCGCCGAGCTTGTCGTAGTGCTCGATCAGCAGGACGCGCCGCCGCGCGGCGACCGGCGACAGCCGCGCACATCATTCCGGCGGCGCCTGCGCCGATGACGACGACGTCGTAAGCGCGCCGGCGCCGCCGGCGTTTGCCATGGTCACGAAGGCGGCGGACCGGCGGCGCGCCGCGTTCAGGGGCCGAAAAACTCGCGGACGCGATCGAACCAGTTCTTCGCGCGCGGGTTGTGCGTGCCCGGATCTTCCGCGTTGATCGCCTCGAATTCGCGCAACAGATCCTTCTGACGCGCGGTCAGGTTGACCGGCGTCTCGATGGCGACATGGCAGAACAGATCGCCGTGCGCGCGCTGCGCACGCGCTTGATGCCCTTGCCGCGCAGGCGGAACACCTGTCCGCTCTGCGTTTCCGGCGGCACCTTGATCTTGGCGTGGCCGTCGAGCGTCGGAATCTCGATTTCGCCGCCGAGCGCCGCACGTGGCGAAGCTGATCGGCATCTCGCAGTGCAGATCGCTGCTCTCGCGCTGGAACACCGGATGCGGCTTGAGCGCCGACCACGACGTATAGAGTCGCCCGGCGGGCCGCCGTTCAATCCGGCCTCGCCTTCGCCGGCCAGCCGGATGCGATCGTCCTGATCGACGCCGGCGGGAATCTTGACCGACAGCGTCTTCTGCTTCTGACGCGTCCAGCGCCGCTGCAGGTCGCGCACGGCTCCGGAATGATCTTGCCGGTGCCGTGGCATTGCGGACACGTCTGCTGGATCGAGAAAAACCCTGCGACACGCGGACCTGGCCCTGACCGTGTGCAGGTCGGACAGGTCTTGGCCTGCGTGCCCGGCTTGGCGCCGGAGCCGTGGCAGGTCGCGCAATTCTCCAGCGCCGGGATGCGGATCTTCGCCTCGGTGCCGCGCGCCGCCTCCTCGAGCGAGAGCTCGAGGTTGTAGCGCAGAGTCGGCGCCGCGATAGACGCCGCTGCCGCGACCGCGCCCGCCGCCCGCGCGCCGAAAATCTCGCCGAAGATATCGCCGAACGCGTCGGCAAACCCGCCGAAGCCCTCCGGGACCCGCGCCGCGCGCGCCCGCCGCGCCGAAACCGACCGGACGGATCGACGCCGGCATGCCCGAACTGATCGTACGCGCGCGCGCTTCCTGGCGTCGGACAGGATCTCGTACGCCTCTTTGGCTTCCTTGAATTTGTCCTCGGAGCCCTGTCGTCCGGCATTGCGGTCCGGATGGTGCTTCATCGCGAGCTCGCCGATACGCCTTCTTGATGTCGTCGTCGGTCGCGTCGCGATTGACGCCGAGCTGTCGTGTAGTAGTCGCGCTTAGCCATGCGTCTCCGTGCCCCATTCCCAGCGGATCGATCAAAGCCGATCCGCGACTCGTAGCCAACAGTCGACTACAATTCGCGACGCAGCGGATTGAGCGCGCCTCGGTGACGCCACAGCTGGTCGCGCAGCAGGTTGAGCGTCGCCGAAGCGGCGCGAATCGCCAGATATTACGTCACGCCGCGCCAGCGCCTCAATTCAGCGTCGACGTCAATCCGGCGTGACGCAATATCACTTCTTGTCTTTGACTTCCGTAAACTCCGCGTCGACGACCTTCTCGTCGTTCGCGTGCTGCTCCGCCGCCGGACCGTCGCCGCCGCCCGGTCCGCCGGCGCCAGCCTGCACGCCTGCGCTTCCGCCTGCGACTTGCGCGTACATCGCTCTCGCCCAGCTTCTGCGACGCGCTCATCAGCGCCTGCGCTCTTCGCTTCCAGCGCATCCTTGTCGGCGTCCTGCTGCTTCAGCAGCTCCTCGGCGTCCTTCAGCGCGGCCTCGATCTTTGCCTTGTCTCGTCGGCGCCGACCTTGTCGCCGTATTCGCCCAGCGACTTCCTCACGCTGTGCACCATGCGCGTCGAGGCTGTTGCGCGCCTGCACGACCTCGAGCAGCTTCCGGTCGTCCTCGGCGTGCGCCTCGGCGTCCTTCACCATGCGCTGGATCTCGGCCTCGGACAGGCCCGAGCTCGCCTTGATCGTGATCTTGTTCTCCTTGCCGGTCGCCTTGTCCTTGCGCCGCACGTGCAGGATGCCGTTGGCGTCGATGTCGAACGTGACCTCGATCTGCGGCATGCCGCGCGGCGACGGCGGAATGCCTTCGAGGTTGAACTGGCCGAGGCTCTTGTTGCCGCGACGCCACGTCGCGCTCGCCCTGCAGCACGTGGATCGTCACCGCGCTCTGGTTGTCGTCGGCGGTCGAGAACACCTGCTGCGCCTTGGTCGGGATCGTCGTGTTCTTCTGGATGAGCTTGGTCATCACGCCGCCCAGCGTCTCGATGCCGAGCGACAGCGGCGTCACGTCGAGCAGCAGCACGTCCTTGACGTCGCCCTTCAGCACGCCGCCCTGGATCGCGGCGCCGACCGCGACCGCCTCGTCGGGGTTGACGTCCTTGCGCGGCTCCTTGCCGAAGAACTCCTTGCACCTTGTCCTGCACCTTCGGCATGCGCGTCTGGCCGCCGACCAGGATCACGTCGCCGATGTCGGACAGCTTGACGCCCGCGTCCTTGATCGCGATGCGGCAGGGCTCGATGGTGCGCTCGATCAGGTCCTCGACCAGCGACTCGAACTTGGCGCGCGTGATCTTGATCGACAGGTGCTTCGGGCCCGACTGGTCGGCCGTGATGTACGGCAGGTTGATCTCGGTCTGCTGCGACGACGACAGCTCGATCTTCGCCTTCTCGGCGGCTTCCTTCAGCCGCTGCAGCGCCAGCACGTCGTTCTTGCAGGTCGACGCCCTGGTCCTTCTTGAACTCGGTGACGATGTAGTCGATCAGCCGCTGGTCGAAGTCCTCGCCGCCGAGGAACGTGTCGCCGTTGGTCGACAGCACCTCGAACTGGTGCTCGCCTGTCGACGTCGGCGATCTCGATGATCGAGATGTCGAACGTGCCGCCGCCCAGGTCGTAGACGGCGATCTTGCGGTCGCCTTCCTTCTTGTCCGAGGCCGAAGGCGAGCGCCGCCGCGGTCGGCTCGTTGATGATCCGCTTGACGTCGAGGCCGGCGATGCGTGCCGGCGTCCTTGGTCGCCTGGCGCTGCGAGTCGTTGAAGTACGCCGGGACCGTGATCACGGCTTCGGTCACTTCCTCGCCGAGGTAGTCCTCGGCGGTCTTCTTCATCTTGCGCAGGATTTCGGCCGAGACCTGCTGCGGCGCGATCTTCTTGCCGCGCACCTCGACCCAGGCGTCGCCGTTGTCGGCCTTGACGATCTTGTAGGGCATCAGGCCGATGTCCTTCTGCACTTCCTTCTCGTCGAACTTGCGGCCGATCAGCCGCTTGACCGCGTAGATCGTGTTCTTCGCGTTGGTGACCGCCTGCCGCTTCGCCGGCGCGCCGACCAGGATCTCGCCGTCTTCCTGGTAGGCGACGACCGAGGGCGTCGTGCGCGCGCCTTCGGAGTTCTCGATCACCTTCGGCTGTGCCGCCTTCCATGATGGCGACGCAGCTGTTGGTCGTGCCGAGGTCGATGCCGATGATCTTGGCCCATGATGATTCCTTCCTTTGCTGGATGCTTGGCTTAGGCGCTAGATGGGGATTTTCGGTCGGGTTCAAGCGCAAAGCGCGCGTTATCCGCGTCTGCGCCGCCGTCTGTCTCGTCGGTCTTGGCCACGGCGACCAGCGCCGGCCGCAGGATGCGATCGCTGAGCAGGTAGCCCTTCTGGAAGACCTGCGACGACGGTGCCCGCGCGGCTGGTCGGATTCGATCATGGTCATCGCCTGGTGGCGGTGCGGGATCGTACTTTGCGCGCAGCGGATCGATCTCGACGATCTGCGCCTTGTCGAACGCCGCGTTCAGGTTCTTCAGCGTCAGCACCACGCCGTCGCGAGCGGTGTCGATCGATGCGCTGCCGGCGCGGCCAGCGCGTGAGCTCCAGCGCATCCTTGACTGCCAGCAGCTCCTGGGCAAAAGCGCTCGATCGCGTACTTGTGCGCCTTGGCGACATCGTTCTGGCGCTGCTTTGCGCGACGTTGTCGGTTTCCGCCATCGGCGCGCAGCCGGCATCGCGAAGCCGGCGAAGCTCCGTCCTCGGCCTGCTGCAGCAGCGTGGCGCGAGATCCGGCGCCGGCGTCGCCAGCACCGGCTGCGGCCCGCTTGCCGGCGCATCGGTCGGGGATCAGAACGTCGGCCTCGACTTCACCGGAAACCTGACTGTTTTGGTCGGGATTGTCGCGCCATCGTTGCTCCTTGCGAACATCCAGGATATGGGGCTGTTTCGATCCACTTCAGCCGCGATCGAAGATAAGGCGCGAAAGCGTCAATCCGGGCGCGCGCGCGCTCGGACCGCGATGAGACGGTCTCGGGCGCGGATCGCTGAGCGATCGGCACCCGGGCTTCAGGCTCGCGCCTGCACTCATCCCGCGTCGCGGCGGCGGCATCCGGCGGAGATCGAGCCAGCCCTGGAGATTGCGCATCGCCAGGTCGGCGAGCGCCGCGATCCACCCGGCCGCTCGTTCAGGCAGAATGCAGTGCAGCTCCTGGCCGCCGGCGCTGCAGAACGGCGGCCCGCGCTTCCTGGCCCAGTTCCTCGAGCGTCTCCAGGCAGTCGCTGACGAAGCCGGGGCAGGCGACGTCGACCCGGCGCATGCCCTCCTTCGCCAGCGCGACCAGCGTCGGCTGCGGTATACGGGGTCCAGCCACCGGGCGCGGCCGAACCGCGACTGGAACGAGACCGCGTACTGCTCGCGGTCAGAGTCCGAGCTCGCTGGCGAGCAGCGCGTGCGCGTTTTCTGGCAGTGACAGTGATACGGGTCGCCCAGGTCGAGGCTGCGCCGTCGGCACGCCGTGGAATGACAGCAGCAGCTTGTTCGGGCCGGCCGTTCTTCATCCAGTAATCGTTGATGCCCTGAGCCAGCGCCTTGATGTAGCCGGGGTCGTCGTGGTAGGCGTCGACCACGCGCAACGCCGGGACGCGCCGCATCCGGAGACGCCGTCGCGAAGACCGCATCGAGCGCGGACGCCGTGGTGCTCGCCGGCGTATTGCGGGTACAGCGGCAGCACCAGCACGCGGTCGCAGCCGCCTGCCTTGAAGCTTTGTCATCGCGCTGTCGATCGACGGCTCGCCGTAGCGCATGCCCGAGCTCTGATCTGCGCGTAATCGGACGGCAGGCCCGAGCTCTTCATGCGCTGCCCCAGATAGCCCGAGCAGCAGCGTCTTCTGCACGCTGGCTGTGGACGAGCAGCGGCGACCCGTCCTTGGTCCAGATGGTCGCGTAGCGTTCGCGCGGACCGCGACGCGCGCACGCAGGATGCACGCCGATGCAGAAATCGGCTGCCACAGCCGCGCGGTATCTCGATCACGCGCGGATCGGACAGGAATTCGGCGAGGTAGCGGCGCACCGGCGGCGGTCGTCGGCGCATCGGGCGTGCCGAGGTTGATCAAGCAGCACGCCGATCCGGCGTCGGCGCGGTCGTGGGCGAATGCGGGCTCGAGGCAGGAAGGCACATCCGGTCGCGGGCTTCCGGGCTAGCGCGCCCGCGATGCGCAAGGCACCGCGTGCCGGGTGACAGCGCGAGCGTCCGTGCGTTCACGATAGGACAGCGCAGCGCGGCTGGCTGGCGCAGCGCGAGTCAATCGTCGGCCGATCATGCTGCTGCGTCAGCGCGTTGGACAGCAGCTTGGCGGTGACGTCGACGATCGGGATCGACGCGCTCGTAGGCCATGCGCGTCGGACCGATGACGCCGAGCGTGCCGATGACCTGGCCGTCCGACCTCGTACGGCGCGGTGATCGACGCTGCATTCGTCGAGCGGCAGCAGATCCCGGATTCGCCGCCGATGAACAGATCTGCACGCCCTGCGCCTGCTGCGCAGCGTCGAGCAGGTGCAGCAGCGAGGTCTTCTGCTCGAACAGGTCTCGAACAGCCGGCGCAGGCGATCCATGTTCGACGACGAGTCGCCGGCGATCAGCAGGTTTCGCTCCGCCGCTGACGACCAGCGACTCTGTCGCGCGCTCAGCAGCGCGCTTCGCCGACATCCGACCGCCGCCGTCATCAGCCCGGCGACGTCGTCGCGCAACTGCTGCGAGCTCGTCGGCGAGCCAGCGCGCGTATCGCGTGGAACGGCTGCCCGGCGATACTGTGATTGAAGAAATTCGACGCCTCGATCAGCTGCGCCTGCGTGTACGACGGCGATCGGTGTGCAGGATGCGGTTCTGCACGTCGCCTTCGGGCGTCACGATGATCAGCAGGACGCGGCGCTCGGACAGCCGCAGGAATTCGATGTGGCGAAATGACGCTTCGCGCCGCCTCGGCGTCATACGACGCCCGCGAACTGGGTGAGCTGCGACAGCATGACGCGCCGCGCTGTTGACGAGCGTGCTGCGGGCGATCGGCGATGAGCTGGTCCTGCAGCTCGGCGGATCTCGCCTTCGTCGAGCGGCTTCACGACCAGCAGGCTGTCGACGAAAAGCGATAGCCCTTGGGCGTCGGCACGCGGCCCGCCGACGTGTGCGGGCTGGCGATGAACCCCATCTCCTCGAGGTCAGCCATGACGTTGCCGATATCGTCGCCGGCGACAGCTCAGGCCCGATTGCCGCGACAGCACACGCGAGGCCCGACCGGCTGGCCGTCGGCGATGTAGCGCTCGATCAGCGACTTTGAGCAGGTGCTTGGCGAGCGAGGGTCCAAGCATGCGGTCTATTGTTACCGCCGGCCTAGTCGGCAGGCGATCGGCCACACCGGTGCGCGCGTTTGGCCAGCCCGCGCGTAGCTAATCGTGCCAGGGGGTCCGGCACCAACGCTTCGCGCCATCGCGCTGATCGGCCGCCATGCCGACGCCGGGCATCGCCGAACCGCTGGGACGCCTGGCGGAGTTTCTGGTCGCGCCGCGGTCACCGTGTCATCACTCGACGCGGAGACGGCGCAGTGCACGCCGCTTGCCCGGCTATCCGACCGCGCCGGCCGGCGAGCTCGGGCGCAACGCTCACGCTTGCGATCGTCGTCGGCGGCGACGGCACGATGCTGCTCGCGATCGCGCGCCAGCTCGCGCCGTTCGGCGTGCCTTGATCGGCATCAACCAGGGCCGCCTCGGATTCCTGACCGACATCGCGCTGCGCCGAAATGGAAGCGTGCTGTCCGCGATGCTCGACGGCGACTAGCGTCGAGGAGACGCGCACGCTGCTCGACGCGACGCTGACGCTGCTGCCGGCGGCAGCGAGCAGCGCTGAAGCGCTCGAACGATGTCGTCGTGGGCCGCGGCGCGATGGGCGGAATGATCGACTGCGCGGTGACGATCGACGGCACGCTTCGTCTATGCCATGCGGGCCGACGGGCTGATCGTCGCCACGCCGACCGGGTCGACTGCGTACGCGCTGTCGGCGCGGGGTCCGATCGTCGATCCGACCGTCGCCGCGCTGTTGCTGGTGCCGGTCGCGCCGCATGCGCTCACCAACCGCCCGACCGCGGTGCGCGATTCCGCAGTGATCGAGCTCGCGCTGCTGCGCGGCAAGGATGCGAGCCTGCATTGCGACGGGCAGGCGCATTTCGCGCTGGTCGAAGGCGATCGTGTCGTCGTCCGACGCGCGCGCGTCGACTGCGCCTGCTGCATCCGCAGGGATCCACGATCACTTCGCGATGCTTCGCCGCAAGCTGCACTGGGGCAGGAACGCCGGTGCAGCTCGTCGCCTAGGCGAAAACGCGGCGTATCTCCTCGGTTGCGCTCAGTTACTAGGATCGCCAGGCAGTCCGGTGCGCAACGCAGCGAGAGCACACTTCCGGCGATAATCGGGGCGCGCGCTTTCGCGCCCGGACAATCGAATCGATGCTTCGCCTGCTTTCCATTCGCAATTTCGCCGTCGTCGAGGCGCTCGAGGTCGAGTTCAGCGCCGGGCTTCACCGTGTTGACCGGTGAGACCGGCGCCGGCAAATCGATCCCCTGCTCGACGCGCTTGTCGCTGCTGCCTCGGCGATCGCTTCGAGACGCGGCAGCTGCGTGCGAGCGCCGACGCGTGCCGAAATCGCCGCCGAGTTCGACGGCGACGCGGGCACGCGGGTGCGCTGTAGCGCTACGCGCAGGATCGCTCGACGAAGGACCGCTGTTGCTGCGCCGCGTGCTCGATGCGCAGGGACGAGAGCCGTGCGTGGCGTCAACGGGCGCCGGCGACGCCTGCAGCTCAGCTCGCACTGCGCCGGACATCGGCGGCGTCGGACCTGCACGGCCAGCACGCGCACCAGTCATGGGCCGGCCCGAGCGCAACGCCAGTTGCTCGATTCTTTCGGCGGCGTCGAGCCCTGGCGCGCGAAGTCGCTGCTGCCTGGCGCGCCTGGCGCGAAGCGATCGAGCGCCGCGACACGCGGCGAGGAGGAGGCCGAGGCGCGTCAAGCCGAGCGCGACGCGCCCGCAGCGCGCAACGCGGGCTCGCGGCCCTCAGCGCGACGGCCGACGAGTGGCCGATGCTGTCGCAGGCGCAATCCCCGGCTCCGCGCATGCGTGCGACCCCTGCTCAGGGCCGACGACGACGGCGGAGGCCGAGGAGTTACGCGCGGCGACGCGGCCCTCCTCGGCGCGCGCTATGCCGTCGCTCGCACTTCGTCTGCGGCGAGCCGCGCAGCGCACGATCAGGGCACTTTCCGACATCGTTCAACTTTGCCGACGAGGCCAAGGTTCAAGCCGACGAAGCGGGCCGGAGCACTGCGCGCCTCATCGCGAGCGCCCCTCGACCTCGATCCGGGCGAGCTCTCGCGCGTCGAGACTACGGCTTGCGGCGTGCCACGATCGCGCGCAAGCATCGCGTGCGACAAGGCGCTGCCGGCGCTGGCCGACGAGCACCGCGCGCGCGCCTCGCCGGAAAGCTCGTCGCGGACGCCGACGCCGGCGCCGTTTGCACGCAGGCCGATCAAGCCAGGCAATCGTTCTGATGCGCTGGCGCGAAACTCTCACAACAAACGCAAAGCGGCGGCGCTGCCGCTGGGCAAGAAGGTTCACTCGCGATGATGAAAGGGCTGGCGATGGCCGGCAGCCGACTGACGGTGCGGCATGGCGATCGCTGGCCCACGCTGGCCGAGCCGGCGAGCTTCGGCGCCCAGAAGCCGTCCGAATGTCGCGTCGACCCATCCGAAGCCGGCCCGCTCGGCCCGCTGGCGCAGTCGCGCGTCTGGCGGCGAGAAACTATCGCGACTCAGCGCCAGCGATCCCCGGTGGTACTGCTGGCCGGGAATGGGCGCGTTCCGACGGCGCGATCTTCCGACGGGGTCGACGTCGGCATCGGCGGCGAGCCGTGGCGGCGGCTGTCGCGGCCGGATGCTGCGCGTAGCGCTCGGGCGAGCAGGCCGCTCTGCGTCGCCATCTGCCGCAGGTGGCGGCGTGTGCGGACGAGCACTGCCGCATCACCGAGGTCAGCAAGGGCGACGCGGTTGCGTGATCCGAACTGCTGGCGCGACTCTCCGCTGCGCGCGGGTCGAGGAGCTCGCGCTGCATCCGCTCGGCGGCCCACGAAATCACCGCCAAGACGCGGGCACACGCCGGGCGAAGATTGCCTGGCGCAACAGCGCGCAGAAAGCGACGGCGGCGCGACGCGCGCGCTAGTCCGGCGATCGCCGGGGCGGCGCAGCAGCGCGGCAAAAGCGGGAGCCGCGCGTCCCTCGAGGCCGATCGAGCCATGAAAAACGGCGCTACTGCACGGCCGTCGACGTTCGGCCAGCGACCGGCCCTGCTCCGGGTGCCCGCCGCGCGGCTACGGCGATCGCACCGGCACCGCGCGACCGGTGGCTTCGCCGCGCACCGGTCGCGCGCGTGGCCTTCAGACGCGGTCGGCGGCGCCAAAGCAGTTCGCCGGTTTCGAGCCAGTGCCACTTGACCCGCTGCGCATCTGGCGATGCGCGGCACCGCCGTACGAGTCAGCAACCTACGATGACCGGGCATAGCCGGTTGACGATGTCGGCAAACAGTGGCGCAGGCATCTGCCGGCTTCTCTCGAGGTGAACCCGGTCTTTGCCCGAGGCGTGATGTTCACGCACGCCCGCCGCGCACCGGCGAATTGGTGTTGTTGAAGCCCGGCACGCGCCGCTCGGGTGGTCTCGATCGAGCGAATGGCCTGGCGAGTCGAATCGTTGATTAGACCGGATCATGGACGGATAGCCGGCAGCCGCCTCAGCGCCATCGCGCCAGGTCGCGCGCGGTCGCTGACGACTTCTGCAGCTGCGACGACCCGGTGGCGTCATTCGAAATGCGTCTGCAAGCATGCCGAGAAGCTCGCAACGCCTTAGGTTCTATCACCTGCGGCAAAATACCTGCGTTCCGCCAGGGTGAGTTGCGTGCGAGACGGGACGCCGCGCGGTTTTCCGGGCGGCCTCGACGGCAGCTACGGCATTTCCGCGCCGAAATCATCAGTGCTGCCCGGCCGCAGCCTCGAAGCTTGCTCACCAGCGCGAGCGCGGTCCCGGTGCAACGAAATGTCGATCGTCAGCGCCTCGATCGCATCGGTTGTCTGGGCGTCGAGCATGACCATCGCCGTCATCAGCTTAGTAACCAGGGCGATCGCCGGTTACCGCGTCGGCGTCCGCCCTTGGAATAGATCGTGCTGCGCCGGTCACCGGGCGTCGAAATCAGCGCGTTGGCTTCGACGCGGCGAAACTGCTGGCGTCAGTCGGCGGCAGTCCGATCCGATGTCATTCAGGTCCCTCGGCGGCGCGGCGCACCAGCAGCGATCGGCAATAGTCCAATTAAAACAATGTGGCTAACCACGTGTCAGTTCATTAGAGATAGTTCTCAGCAGGGACGCAAGTTTATACCCACAGCTCGTGGCCGATATGCCAGCAGGCTTAACGCCCGCCCGCTCAGGCGATGACCCGGGCCGACGGAGTTGCGCGCGGATCGGGGCTGCCGTCGTCGGCGCCTTCGCGGCGCTGCTGCTGGAGCGCCCACATGCGGGCATACGAGCCGCCGGCGGCCAGCAACTCGGCATGCGTACCGCGGCTCGGTGATGCGCCCATGCTCGAGCACCAGAATCTGATCGGCGCCGACGATCGTCGACAGGCGGTGGGCGACGGTCAAGGTCGTGCAACCTGCCGAGATCTGCTTCGAGCTCCGCCTGGATCAGCTTTTCCGACTTGGAATCGAGCGCCGAGGTCGCTTCGTCGAAGATCAGGATGCGCGGGTCCTTGAGGATCGCGCGCGCGATCGCCACGCTGCTTGCTCGCCGCCCGAAAGCTTCAGGCCGCGCTCGCCGACGGGTGTGCTGACAGCCTTCGGGCAGTGTCGCGAGACAAAATCGTGGATCTGCGCGAGCCTGCGCCGCGATGACGATCTGCTCGTGCGTCGCGCCCGGGTTGCCGTAGGCGATGTTGTATTCGATCGAGTCGTTGAACAACACCGTGTCCTGCGGCACGATGCCGATCGCCGCGCGCACGCTGGTCTGCTGCACCGCAGCGCAAGTCCTGTCCGTCGATCGGTGATGCGGCCGCGCTGACGTCGTAGAAGCGGTACAAGAGCCGGCGCCAGCGTCGATTTGCCCGAGCCGCTCGGCCCGACGACGGCGATCGTGCGGCCCGCGGGAATCACGAAGCGACACGTCGAACAGGATCTGCCGGTTCGGCTTCGTAGTGTGAAATCGACGTGCTCGAAGCGGACCTCGCCGCCGCCGGCGTGAGCGGCGGCGCGCCGGGCGCGTCGCTGACTTCGGCGTTGACCTCGATCAGGTGAAACATGCGCTCCATGTCGGCCAGCGCCTGCTTGATCTCGCGGTAGATGACGCCGAGAAGTTGAGCGGGATGTAGAGCTGGATCATGAAGGCGTTGACCAGCACCAGGTCGCCCGATGGTCATCGTGCTGGCTCGACCACGCCCAGCGTCGCGCGCCACATGATCA
>ERZ1370068.8206-contig-7079_pt1 | contig 63433 bp, 83 predicted proteins | sample MGYA00561227_ERZ1370068 | MGnify/ENA primary metagenome ERZ1370068 (study PRJEB38410, sample SAMEA6850437) | metagenome | study: Metagenomic assessment of the ecological functions of the soil: analysis of the soil microbiota associated with the...
TTAGCGCTACAAAATGCGCCACTGGGCGTGTGGAGCATCATGCGCAGGATGCGATTGATGCGAAGCCACGGGTGCCAGAGGTGTGGGCGTCACCAGCCGGTCTCACTTCTGTGCCCATTCCCTTTGCCCTCCTCTCCCACACCTAGCCAGCGTCGAGCGGAACCGCCTCTACCTACTCAACAGCCGGGGGCATCGTAGGCGCGCGCTAGTCTCGTGAGTTTGAAAAGATGGAACAACGTGTACGCACTGAGCGTTCTCGCGATAGAAAGGAGAACGCTCATGGCCATCGGTCGACCCATTCCGGTGTTGACGTTGACCGACGAGAACGCGACGCGCTGGGCGCGCTGGGCGCGTCGGCCGACGACAGCAGCAGGCGTTGGGCGCAGCGAGCTCGACTCGTCTTTGGCGTGTGCGCAAAGCGGCCGGGCATCGAATACCCCCATCGCGTGCCCGGGCCTCAGGACGGAGACTCCCGGTAGGCCCCGATCCCCTCGCAAGATGGCGGGGCCTACGACTCACGGGCCGCAACGGATGATCGGTGCGCGAGGCCCCGTCTCCTCCGTTTCGCAGCGACGCGCTGAAACGCCGGTCAGCCTCCGCCTGCACCGCTGTTCGTTCCACGGCGCTCGCCTTGCTGAAAGGTACGTCTGATCAGGACTTGTGGATCGGCACCGCCCACGAAGAGCGACCGGGCCAGAAGGTCGGCTGAGCCGATTCAGACCAAGGCGTGGGGACCTGGCGCCCCTGGAGTCAACGATGAGAAGATTCTGTCCGGACTCTGTGCGATCGTCACGCGACCGGGGTTTTCCTCGATTACGTCGTCGTAGGCCGCCGTCGAAAGCGTCGGTCTCGGGCATGTAGAACCTACGTGTTTGGTGTGTAGAAGCGTTGCCGGTATTTTCTCCGTCCCGGGCTTCAGGCGGGGTCCGCTGGCCGCGAAATCCCTCGATCTCAACCACGAATGCGCCAACGGCACCGGACTTCAAAGCAACCTTGCGGCGCGGAGGTGAGAGTTATGAAGACGATAAACAGAACGCGTGCGGCTCTGGTCACCTCCGCGCCTCAGCGCTCGCCACGCGTGGCCCCAGACCGGCCGGGCTCAGGGGTGTGGTCGGACCTCAGGTGCCCGGCGCTGCTCCGCGCGCCGCGACGCAGTCTGGCGCCAGTGACGACGGTCGTGGCGGTAGCCACGCTACTCGGCGTCCAGTGGATAGCCGGGCGCTCATCAAATTCCTCGGTCGCAAGCGAGGGCGAGGGCTGAACCGTCGTGTTGTCCAGGCGGTAAGTCTCGGACGCGATCCTCGCGTGACGCGCGAGGTTCTTCAGCCTTCCGATCGCGAATTTCCAACCGCGCGCGTCCCACTGTGGAAGGGGGCACACCCTGCGTGACCGTCGAGGCCGCCGGGCTGCGGGTTCCGTCCGACGACCGCCGCCAGGCCGTGACCCAGTCTCGTCGAGCAAGAGAGGCGTCGCAGCTGGCGGATATTGGCGCATCGAGTCGTCGGATGCCGGTGATCGGCTCGCGAATATGTGGTCCTGGCGGTTCGGCGCGATGGCTCGTGCGATCCCCGTCGGAACTGGAGCCCGGCGTTGCCGGCACCGGCCTCCTCGGAGGCGAATGAGACCGCCGATCGGCTTGTGTTCATGCGCGTGAGCGACACTTCGGGCGGCCTCGTTCGGCTGTCCTCGAGCGAGGAGCGCCGCGACCAGAATCCGGTGGCCTCGGCGCGCCTCGCCAGCCTGGAAAGCAAGAGCGCGAAATTAGCTTCTTCGCTGGCTTCTCGGGCGGACTTCCAGAAGCCGCCGCTGGGTTCATGGGCGGGACCGTCAGCACAGGAAACTCCGGAGGCCTGGGGTCAAATGCCGCGATCGCGTTCGTCGTGCCGTGGGACTCCCCCGAACGCGTCCCGGCCCGTCCCATCCGGCTGGGGATCGGGGCTGACCCGGTGGCAGGCTCCATCTGCGTGTTGTCCATGCGATCACGACGCACATCAGATCGATGATGCCAGAGTGCCCGACACGGAGGATTGGCGCGAGATGCAGTTCCACGACGAGTGCTTTCACATCTGGGACGACGATGGTGGACTAAAGTGACCCGCAGTCAGGCCGCGTGCGCCTCAACTCCAGCCAAAGATCGGGGAACGTAGGAAGGTAGGGCGTATCCATGCACGCGACTTCGCTGACTTCCTTGATCCTCTGCGGCGGTAATCGCCGTGCGCTCCTCGGCTCCGCCTGCGCGACGCAGAAGAGCTTTGTTCGTGAAGCAGGTCAGTGCGACGGAGAGCAAGCTCGCCCAGCAGATGATTCCGCGGACGGAGACCAATCTCACCGAGCGCGCGGGGAGAGCCGCCGTGGCGATCGACGCCGCCAGGGACCAGCGGCTCAACAGGCCCTCGACTTGCGGGTGGGTGAGGTGGGCGCCCGCGCTGAAGCCAGCGCCGAGACACGGGCGGACCTGGCGACGGGGACCGCGCGTGATGCCAGGTGGAAGCCCGAGCTTGCGCAACGCCTCAAGCTGAGTCGCAACCGCGCTCGAGGCTACTGGAACCGAGAATTCGTCTGCTCTCGACTCCGGGTCGTGATCGAAATCGCAGCCAAGGACGCCGAACGAGCCTCAGAGCAGTGGCGACGGCCAAGGCTCTCATTACGCGGCGGACCCCAACGCGATCCTTGGGCCGCAAGGCTTCTGCCGATTCGCGCGGGTGCTGACCGCTACAATCTCGAGCTCGCCTCGCGAACGCAGTGGAGGCCGGGATCGGCGTCTATCTCGTGAACAGCGTGCAGGCCACCCGCAGCTGAGCCAGTCAGGCTGAGGAGCGTCCCCATGCGGCCGGGCAAGGTGGCGGCTGGGTGCTGGCGAGAAGGCGCGCCTTAGGAGGCCCTTGCCAGAACCCCGAGCGGGGAAAGAGACATCCGGCTGCTCGCCCCGTGGGCCTCCCGGGAAGATGCCCAGAGCCAGATCGACCCGACCGCCCCGGAAGCCGATAAGCAGTGAGCGCGCCGCATCCCCGCACCGCGGAGTGACCCTCGACGATCTCTTCGCTCTGCCCGTTCAGGCGGAACCCATGCAGCCGCCGCAGGAGGCACGGATCGATGCGCCGGCCCGGGGCGTTTGCCCGGAGTTCCCAGCAGACCATCACGCCAAAGGGATCTCGGCGGTGAGGAATGAGCCAGACGTCCGCGAGTAAGGTCCAGGGTTGCGAGTGGAGGTTTGTGTCGACGCCGACGCATGTGGGGACTCAACTAGATCCAGATCAGGCGTCTAACCTTCTGCGCGGTCTTCTGCCCAGGGCGAAACAGATCACGGACGGTACCCCGGCCCGCTTCGGTATGGCAGGTTGCGCGCATGCGGCTTGGTGGGCTCTCTGGCTTGCTGCTTCCAGGGCCACCAGGAGCCAGGCAGTCACCAAAGGCGTGGTTATCGCCGTCCAGATCCACTCTCGCCTCGTTACAAGCATCGGGTGCGCGGGTGGTAGGCGCATGGTTGATGTCTCGTGAACTCCCCCTCCTCCGTGCGGATCCTCGCCCCCATCGCTCACCGGGCGCAATCGTCGGCGTCGGCGTGTGGGGCATCGTCGCGGTGATGCAGACCAAGAGACTCGACGGAATCCAGCAGCATGATGGGGCCGGCGGTGGAATCGTCGCCGTGATGGCGCTGCTGGCTGCGTGGGTGACCTTCTCTTCTGGCCCGTGTATTGGGACTAAGGTCGGCGCTTACTTCCCCTTCGGCCCGCCAGTGCGGGTCCACGGTGTCGGGGAGAGCAGACGTGTTGCACCCACCATCGCACTATTGAGGGTTAGGAAGCCAACCCAGCGTCCTCCCTCTTCCATGTGAGCTTCTGAAGAGGCCTATGGCGTTTCCACGCGCCACGTCCTCCCGCCACACCGTTGCTTCCAAAGACCTTCTCGCATGTCTGCTGTTGCGGGTACGCGTTCTTGACGTGTCCGACGACGCCCGGGACCACGACAACGACGCTACCGTATCGACTGGGAGCACCGGTCGTCATGACGTCACCCGGAGCGTCCGTAACCCGAGCGTCGCTGGTGGGGTCGTGCGCCACGTCGTTACCGGCGAGATCGGGCAGATGTTGATCGCAGCCAGCGGAAGGGTCAGGATATTCCGGGCATCTGACGGTTCGGGCCGTGCGCGTTGGAGAGGTCGCGCGGGTTACCGCTGATTGCGAACGCTGGTGGAATCGGGACGGCGCCTGCGGGGAGACTATGGCGAACGATCAACCTCGGGCAGCGTCGCTGCGCTGAACGGATCGCGCCCAGCGTAGGAGTTACCGAGCAGAGCCTTACGTCCCGGGACGGCTTTCTCGATCCGTCTCGGAGGCAGCGTGCCAGCTGGGCGAAGGACTGACTGGCGTAGCCGCGGCCGACAGGAAAGGCACCCGTGGGGTGCGGACGCTCAGCCAAGAGATTGCGCGCGCGGATGCGAATCCGGCTCACCGCAGTGTTGACCGCGCCTTCGATCGCCACGCCGGCGCCGCCGCGGCTGCCCGGTGGTCGCGGCCGCGTACGAGCCGAGGCGTCCCGCTTTACAGGCGTATTCTTGAGTGGAGAACCCGCATCCGCCACCGGGGAGGACATCATGCCCAGTGAACACGACAAGATCGATTCCCAGAAAGTCATAGGCAGCCTCAATACCATTCTGGAGCTCGAGCTCGCGGGCGTGGTCCGCTATCTGCATTACTCGCTGATGGTCTTCGGCCACGCGCGTATTCCGATCATCGGCTGGATGCGCAACCAGGCCACGGAGGGTATGAACCATGCGGCCATGGCCGGCGAACACGTGACGTCGCTCGGCGGCCATCCGTCGCTCAACATCGGCAAGCTGGTCGAGTCCCACAAACACGACATCACCCAGATCCTGGGTGAAGCGCTGGATCACGAGCGCGCAACCCTTCGCGAGTACTACAACCTGCTCGCGCTCGTAGTGGACAAGAGCGTGTGGCTCGAAGAATACGCCCGGGAGCAGATCACCCTCGAGGAGCAGCACATCGCGGAGGTCGATAAGATGATGCGCAAGCCCGGCGCGCTGCACCCCACCGGGTGATGTCGGGGAGGACCCCGCCGCGGTGCTAACTCAGGATTCAGGCGACCTCCCCGGCAAATCTCGCTGATGAGCGCTTGAGTAATTGGACACTGGCACGCCGGTCGAGAACGGCGCCCCGTCTACAACGGCGTCTCTAACTCGAGGACGCGAAAAAGAGGACGTGGGTCCGGGACGACTACGGGAATTCAAAGCTGGTATTACAGCCCGTCTTGCCGCTGGTGAAGTTGATTCGGCCCGACGTGGCGTCGGACAAGGGGAGACTATTACCGCACGATCCTCCGAAGCCATTCTGAATCTGGTAGCGTAACAGCCACGATCCTGCCTTTAGATCGAACACCGTCTTCGCTGCATCACAGTAATACTGGTCCCCGCTAGAGTGGGTCGCCGGCGTATTTGACCAGCTTACGTGCTTGCTGAAGGATGGCTGACCACTGAATGCATTCGGCGCTGAGTTTTGCAGTGATCCAGAGAATGTGATGGTGGCCGTGCACTGCGGCCATGTCGACGTGCCAGACGTCCACTGCCTCAGAGTGAAGGTAACGGTGGACGGGCCAATCGCAACCGGCGCATTCAGTGGCCACTCGTTTTTTACCACCGCCCCTGATGGCAACTGGCCGGCGTCGCTCGGGTCCGCACCGAACCAGTTCGTGCTCGGCCAAGAGCGGTCGACCACGCTGCGCTGTGTGCCGTCAACCATCTTTCGCGATGAGTTTGAAATGCTGCGGCAACCAGGCGTTGCGCCCTCTGGTGCGCACGAAGACATTTGCGCTGTCCACTTGTTCTCGTTGCAGCCGACAGCCGAAAACATCGAATACGTAACGTATCCGTTCCGCCTGTCTCCCCTCTCGTCGTGAAGTCATACGTGGGAACTCGCGACTACAAAGGCTACCCGTAGTCCGGGCGCACCAGTAACGTGAACGGGCTGTCGGTGCCCGCCCGAGCGACATTTGCCGTCTTGTGCGTTACGATCAGTTGGGTGATGGTCTGCGCCGATAAGCCAGATGCCGCCGCAACCACAGCAAGCATCGCGACTGACAGAAGGGACACAGCGTCGCGCTGCATACGTTCCTCCGCTGCACGGAAGCCTTTGCCGGTCGACCGGAGTCCGCTTCGATCGTGTGGGCGAGCACTCTTCCTGAACTGCTCAGTGTCACAACGCCTGTCACCCTAACTCGCCTCCACAGGATAGGTCGAGCGAGCACCTCACCGCAAATGGAGCGGCGGTCTTGGCTCGAGGAAGGTATTGAACAACGAGGACTCAGGTGCTACGCCCCCGCTCGCCGACCACTGGAGCACTCGGGGTGACGCGAGCTGTCGTCGTGCCCCTGGCGGCCGGCCATCCGTTCGCCTCTTGCATTGGGGATGCTCAATGGCGGAACAGCAGACCGCGACGTGCCGGAATGCGCTCTCGGACGATCTGGCCAGGATACTCATCGTCTTCGGCTGCGGGCTGCTGGGCCATCTCGCTTGTCGTCAGCCCCGTGTTCTGAGCGCCGAGGAGCGGACTCGCCTCCTTGCCCAACCTTACTGTCGGGAGCCCACCCGGTCGCTGGAGGCGTTGCTGGGTGGGGTAGGAAAGTCCCACCTGCGCGAGGTTGTCCACTCTATCCGACACCTGCAATTCATCGCCGTCACACGGGTGCACGTGGCGTTCCGCCCCTGGTGACTGACCGACAGTATCCGGGCGCACCTCTACAGAGCCGCGCCGATGGCTTCCGACGGCAGTGGACCAGGGCGCGGTGCGGCGCGCGAGGCGGCGCTGAAAACCTGGCGGAAGCAGCGCCATCCGTTGCGTGACGGCTGCGGGACGTGGCAGTGGTGCGGCTGGGTATTTCAGAAGGCAGCCTCCCCGCGCTCCGGATTGCTGGCCATGCCGGAAGTCGCCCAACCGCCGCGGTGTCGCCGATCGGCGGGCTGCTGAACGCGGGCCGAACCACGCGGAGCCGAAGCGGACGTGAATCGATCACCCGGACGTCGCCGCTTCGGTATCCTTGAGCCAGCATCAACCGGCGTCTTTGCGTGACATTACGCTGGTTGATGGCGGAGGCGAGGCGCGTGGCAGAGGTTCTGTGTCGAGTTCGAGAAGGCGCCGCGCCGGTGATAGAGATCTCGGCGCGCGGGGGTTCAGCTGTATCGTCGAGGTTGCCGATCCTGCGTCGTCTTCAACGTTGGCCTTGAGCGCCTCTCCCGACGGCAAGTTCACCGACGGTCGCCGGTCCCGTTCCTACTTCTGCTGCCGGGCCCCACGCTTCTGCCCTTCGTGCTCGACGGTTAGCGACAAGCGGTTGCCGGAATCGCTTCACGCTCTTAGAGCACACCCTCACCAGGCACTGCACGATCATGGGGCCGATCTGGACCAGCAACTGCGGCGAGCCATACATGCGTGACAGCCCCTCCGTCTACTCTGGTAACGTCTCGGAGTTTCATCAGGGCTGCTCCTTTGCTCGTTATGGAAGGAAGGCAGGACGCCACGCGAAGGACGCCGCAATTCGCGGCAACCGCATCACCGCAAGACGAGCCGAGCACTGCCACCTGCTGGCTGATGATGATTTGGTTGCGTCTTGGCTGAACTCGAGGTGGGCGCCAGACGCATCATCCTCGGTCGACGATGCGCCCTGCGCGCTTTGCATACCTCGGTCTCGGATCGTTCGGCGCTGGGACCAGCCTCGCTCTGGCCCCGGGATAGTCTGGCTATGAACCCGGCGGCCGCCAGCCCCGCTCTCGGTACATCGCGACCACTAATCATGCCTTCTTTTCGAGGGCTCCACTGGATCGAACTGCGCAGCCTCGCGGCGTTAGCAGCTTCAAGATGACACGTCGGCGAAGCGGAGCTTCGGTCCCGTGACTCCGCTCAGCCACCTCTGCACCCTGTCCAACGAGTATCCTTCTCTTCTGGATTGCGTCTGTGCCAGCGCGCGTAGAGTGGGACTGGACGCAGTCGGCAGCACGACTCAGACCTGCGAGCGCATCACGAATCTTATTCTGCTGAACCCCCTGTGCCGCCGCTGGTCGCGCGGCACTCATCGAGATTGGTCACCTTGATAGGCCTGTTCCGCGCGTGAATCCGGGCTGGGGCATTCCCGCAGCTGGAAAGCCTCGCGGCGTTCCCCTAGGCCTCACCATCTGAGTCTCGGCTTTGTTTTTCGTCCGCGCCGTGCCGCGTTGTGTCTCGGTCGGCTGGACGATGCCTGATGCAGGGCGGCTCGCCCCGACCGGCGCGGGAACGAGCCTCTGGCGGCGGCGAAGGCGTTTCCTTGTCTTTCTTCGCGCGAAGCGCGAAGCAGGCCGAGCTGCCACGATGCCGCCGGCGGAAGCGCGTTGTCGTCGCCGATCACCGGTGGCCGCCCGATCTGGGCCCGTGCCAGCGGCATGTCCAGCTTAAGCTTGATCGAGAGTTCGGTCCGGGCGCTGACCACCATGATCGCCAGTGGCGCACTCGCCGACGGGAGCCGATGCCAGATCGGCGGCGACGGCGAGCGCAGCGCAACGACGAGGTCGCGATCGGCGACTCGCGCCGGCACACCTGCAACCCTCGACGTAACGGGAGGTGATTCCGACGCTTCGCCATCGTGGCTGCACGAGCTGTGAGCTGGCTACGGCGGCGCGACGCCGACGGATCGTGACCGCCGCGACGTCCTGCACCATTACATCTCTTTGATTTTCATTGACCCCTCCTTTTGCCGTGAGGACGACATCGACGACTCCGTGACAGTGCACGTGCCACGGTGCTCGCCGGAGTTGTCGTGGTATCTCGGCTTGGGCACTTAAGGCGAGAGGGCACGGATACACACTCGAGATCGGTGGCGCTCGGATCTCAAACGCGGCAGCTTGTTCGCGTCGGACGGCTCGATGGTCGCCGAGGAAGGCGATCCTGCCCCAGTTTCTTCGCATGGCTCAGCTGCGCTCAGCAGTGGACGTGGTCCCGATCCGGCGTCGTCATGGCTTCACCCAGATCAAACCAGTCCTTTCGACTCGGGCGAGGCACCGACCGAGCTCGGCGGTACGCGCGCCGACGATGGAGCGAACGCTCGCCTGACGGAAGCCGACAACTATCTGCGCGTCGGTTGCCGCGCCTGCGGCGATTCGACGGGCTCAAAGTCGACGCGACGAGTCCGCACCGGCGGCGCGCCCCGGAAATCGCCTCCGCCGGGCGGGTCAGCGCTCGACGTCATCGCTATGGCGACCCACGGGCGAACGGGCCTCAGGCGCCTGCTGTTCGGATCCGTCGCCGAGGCCGTGCTTCGTATAGCCGACATCCCAGTGTTCCTGCTGCGTGCGCTGCCCACCTCGAAGGCCGTGATGCCGTAACTGAATTTTCTACCGGCAAATCCCACACGCACTCGAAGAAGCTACACGGCACGACCGCCGTCCGCCTCTCATCGTGATCGCGGCCTGTCAGCCGGAGCTTAAGAACTCAAACCGCAGTTCGCCGTCGCCACACCCGTGCGCTTCCGCCCCCGCCGGGACACCACGATCGCGCCCCCGGCGGCCCCAGTCAAGCGCCGCTGGGAGGGTGAGGCCCTGCTCCGAAGCGGAGCTGCTTCGACAACCCGGCCCTCTGGGCGGTCGCCGAACGCGGCCGGAGCCCGAACGCCGACGGGAAGAAAGAAGCATCCGCCTCGCGGCGGTATGGTCCGCGAGTAGCGGCTTGCGCGCTGACGTGCGCTGATGGTGAAGGATTTACACTCTCGGCGACAACTGCCGCTGACGCGCAGGCGAGGTCCGCTACGCTGATGGCGTGCGGTGTGCGGCGCGATGTCGCGCTGCGTGATTCTCCACTCGGGAATCGAGAGATCGATCCCCAATCAAGAGGAGGACCCGCCAATGCTGCCAGAGCAAGAAGCGCATCGTCGGAGCTGCGAAGTCCGGGATCATCGACAGTATTCGCGGGACAGGCGAGGTCGGCCGGACGCAGCGATCAACACCGTGAGTGGGACTCTGGTGAACACCATCAAAGGAACCGGCGCCGTGGGCGCTGCGCTCACCGGCACCGTGTCCGACGTCCTGCGCGGAGCAATCCTGGGAACGGCCCACGCGGGGCTGACATTCGCGATGCGGCCAAGGGGGCGTCATCGGGGTGATCCGCGGCACCACGGAGGTGGGTGTCGAAGCCACAGAGAGCATCAGTGCCGGCGCGCGATCAGTCGTGAAGAGCGCGGCCGAGGTCGGTGCAGATCTCGGATCGGCCGCGCGGAGCGCTGTTGAAGGCTCGATCGCCGGGGCCAAGGAATTGGGGCTCAAAGCGGAGGACGCAGCATCGGCGGCCGCCAGCGGCGCCATCGAGGGCGCTGGCGAAATCGGCGGCACCGCGGTCGGAGCAGGTCCGCAAGGCCGTGACCGATGTCATCGCTGGCGTCAAGGTCGTGGTCAAAGAACCGTTCAAGTCCGAACGAAAGGCAGGCTGACACAGCGAGCACGACGCCAGCCCCCGGCGTTGCCGGTTTACGCTGCCAGGCCTTCAATAGGCGAAAACCCCTGGATAAACCGGTCGCGGTGAGGCTGCAGCGTTCAGCCTCGGCGCGGCTGCGTTGGGCCGAGCGACCTTGATGCTCTCTCGGCGCGCCGCCACCTACGTGGACATCTGCTAAGCGTTGGCCCGTCAACTGCTCGCGTGTTCTTTCCGGATGATCCCGCCCTCCGTTGCTCGTCGTCTTCGCGGCACGTCGATTCTCAGATCACCAGACGCCATCGTGGGGGATATCGAGATCTGTCCTGTCGGCGATCGTGGCTCAGTGAGCCCGCACGCGATGCGTCATCTCGAGTGGCCGTGCGCCACACACCTCTTCGGGCGATGTTCGCCCATGATGCCTATTCCGCTTCGCCGGCGGCGTCCGCGCGTTCAGTAGCCCGGATCGGATCCAGGCCGTAAGCTGCACGTCATGGTGTCGATGCGCAGGCCACCCGCTCGTCTGCTGGTCGGGCTGCTCGTCCTCGGAGCCCTGGTCGGCGCCGTCGCACCGTCGCGCGCCCGCGCCGACGAGGCGCCGACGGGGCCGAAGCCGACCACGCAGCCGAGCCCCGATGCCGGAGCGGCGCGCTCGCCGGAGAACGCTGGCCTCCTGAACCGCGCGATGGCCTGGTACCGCCAGGCGCGAATCGTCATGCGCTCCGTGGATGGCAGCGGCGTGATTCGGCCATGCCGACGAGCAGACCGCGCTCCGGCTGGTCGGCCGCGCGTTCGACGTGGCGCGGGCCGAGGCGGCGCTGCTCCGCCGTGACCAGACGGCCGCCTCGGGCGCGGTCGACCGCCGCGCGGAGGAGCAGACGAAGCGTGAGACGGCCGTGCGCCAGGGCGAAAAAGATGTCGCGCGGCTGCGGGCTCGCATTTCGTGCCGAGCCCGAGAAGCGAGCCGCCCTCGAGCGCGAAGCCGCCGCCGCGCAGAACAAGCTCGAGCTCGACCGCGCCCGTCTCGAATTTTTCGATCAGCTCGGCGGGCTCGAGTCCTCCCGCTCGGGCGACGACGACGACCTCGAGCACCAGATCGAGGCGCTCCAGGAGGCCGTGCCGGAGCTGCGCTCATCGACGGCGAGCCAGCCCGTCGCGTCAGCGGCGACCGGGTCCGCGTCCGGGCACATGGGGCGCGCTCCAGCGCCTGCTCGTGCTGCAGCGCAGCCGGAGCCGCCTGCGAGGGCCTTCGAGGCAACCACCGATGAGCTGGTGCGCCACCTGGACGAAGACACCAAGGCGGCCAGGGCGAGGCCTGCGGCCGATCCTGCACGCGGCTGCGCGTGCTGGCGAAAGACCCGACCGATGCCAGAGCATCGCTGAGCGACGGTCAGCGCGAGTTCCGCGGAGCTGCTCGAGCGGCGCAAGCTCTTGCTGGCTGTCGTGCTGCCCCTGCGTGAAGAGGCCGCGCTGGCCCGCCGGTTCGGCGAGCGATCTCAAGGGCTGGAACGAGGTGATCAATCGCGAGTCGTGGCAGGCGCTCCAGGGATTGGCCCTCGACCTGCTCGGCGTCGTCGTGGCGCTCGCCGTCATCATGGTCGGCAGCGTGCTGTGGCGGATCGCGGTGGTCCGATACGTCACCGACGCGGGCCGCCGGCGCTTGCTCCTGACCGCCCGGAGCGTCGTCATCACGGTGGCCATCGCCCTCGTCCTGATCTTCCACTTCACCAGCGAGATGGCTGCGCTCGTCAGACCGCGCTCGGCTTTGCCGCGGCGGGCATCGCCTTCGCGCTCCAGAATGTGATCCTCGCGGTCGCCGAGCTACTTCACGATGGTCGCGCCGAACGGGATCCGCATCGGTGACCGGGTGAGCCTCCAGGGCCTCTTCGGGTACGTGCACGGCGAGGTCGCCGAGATTGGCTTCGTGCGCGTCAAGCTCAACGAGCTCGGCGGGGAGCCGCTACGACCGACAAGGACGAGTCGTGGTCTTTCCCAACTCCGGTCGTCGTTCACCGGGACCTTCTTCAAGGATCCGCCGGGGGCGCCGGCGCGCTGACGGGCTGCGGCGGTGCGCGTCGCATGGCCGCTGCCGGGGCCACTGTGCTCAGGGGAGTCGGAGATGATCGTCGCAGATCTGCTGTCGACGATCTGGCTGATCGAACAACACCGCGGCAAGGGCTCGCCCATCAGAAGCGCAGGTTCACCTTGCCGACGACCAACCAGGCGTCGCCGGAGGTTGATCCGGTTGTCGTTGCGGTCTGAATAGCCCTCGCCCTCGAAGTAGAAGCGATTGAACGCGTAGCCGCCCGTCACCTCGAAGCCGATGTGTCGCAGATCGAACCGGAGGCCGGCGTAGAGCCGCATCTCGCGATAGAAAAGCTTGTCCGTCCTGTCCTTGCGGGTCGGCGAGATAGAAATGGTCGCTGTCCCACTGCCATCTCGGCGTAGGCGCGTAGCGGCTGGAAGATCTTCCAGGTGGCGCGCGTGCGCACGCGTCCAGAACGGATAGTACTCGGCGTCGAGGGTGAGGCTCTCGAACGGCCTGTAACGGATCATCGAGAATGGAAAGCCGATGACCGCCGTGAACTTGTCCGACGGCACCCACGCGTACGCGATGCCGGAGTAGTAGGCAGGTCTTGCCGAAGATGTCCTCGTCGCTCGCGTAGATCAGCGTGAAGAGCCACGAATTGCGCTCGCCCTGAGGGACGCGGAGCAGGCTCACTGAACCCGGAAATACATCTCGTCCACACTGTGGAAGGGCTTGTCGCTGGCGGAGCGCGACCAGTCAGCGCCACGCCAGCCGTCCAGGAGTTGTCGAACTTGTGTCGGTAGCTGATGCCGGCGCGCTGACGTCCCAGAGCTCGCTCGGAAGGGACCGCCGGTGTCGGGGAACCGGGCGTTCGTGTCGATGTCCTGAAAGAGCCCTTTCGCGGCGAGCGCCCATTCATCCTTCGAGTCTTGATACAAGGGCGTGAACATGGTCACCTGGTGCTCCATCAGGGCGAAGTGCGCCGGCTGGTTCTCGACATCGCGCTCGGGATAGAACGTAAATCGGTAGTCAGCCCGCGCGATCTGCTTTCCATCTCCGGGTTGAGCCACATCTGCAGCTCGGGCTGGGCCGCGACCGGAACCGGCCGGGTCGTGAGCAGAACCAGCCCGAGGATCAGCACCCCGATCAGCCGAGTGGGAAGCAACCGTCCTCTCCTCTGCCGGCCTCGATGGGACCGCCATGGTGAGCCCGGCGTACTCACCGACGGACGGCAAGAGTCCGGGCCAGGGCGGGCGCTGTGAGTTCAATCAGCCGCCGCCTCGTCTCGCATCGGGAGCACGCGGCGCTCGGCTCGCGCCGTCGGCTCGCTCTTCTTCTCGAACGTCGGTCTTGCCATCAACCTCGTACCCGCCGATCCTTAAGGTGTAAACTAAATACTGCCTCTCCATCGGGCTCCAGTGGTGACGCGAACAGGCGTCTGGGCTCTGGCATCTAGCATGACTCACTTCCGCCGGACCCTGGAGACTCACCACTGCCCGACGAACGTATCCTCCGTGAGAAGGCCCGAGACGCGATCCAGTGCTGGAAAACCGCCGTCCCGACGCCCCGACCGCACGTGGGCCGGGCCGGGGATCGATAACTCCCTGCACGCTATGTGGAGCTTCTACAAGCTGGATCAGGTAGAGTTCGAGATTCAGTTCGCCCACGACGGCGCTGCGCTCTGGAGTTGAGCGGTTTCATGTTCACCTCCGCTGCTTCGCGGCCTGGGAGTTCGAGCGCCGACAGGGGTGGAATCGAGCACAGTTAGCGCTCTATGGACCAGGAATCTCTTCGTCTTCTCATCCGACGCAAGCTCCAGAACGGGCGCCTGCCGAACGACGGCATCAAAAGGTTTGGAGTAGTCGAAGCGACGGCGAAACCTGCGACGGTTGCGACGCGATCCTCTCGAAGGATCAGATGCTGATGGAAGGGGTCACGATGGACCTTGGTAGGAAGCCCCTTCAGTTTCACGTCCGATGTTTCCAGGTCTGGGATCACGAACGGCGCGCCGCGTAATGAACGCGGAAGCCATCCGCGATCTCATCCGGACGAAGCTCGCGCAGATCGCTTGCCGCGCGACAGCGCCCCGAGAGCGTTTGGGCGTCCAGGGAACTGGCAGAAGTGCGCCGCCTGCGAGGAGACTATGCGCAAGGCCCTGCCCATGATGGAGGTCTACCCGCTGACGAACGACAGAGGTCGTTCGCTTTCACGGCGACTGCTACACGCTCTGGAACGAAGAGCGGCGCGCGCTGGAGTCGTAGCCTCCACGCGCTCACTCCGCTTTCCTGAGCCCTTCCCGTGCCGCCGCCTGGACCGCGCGCCACCAGCGTCGAGCGCGGCTACGAGAAGTCGTCCGCGTTGGTCGAGCACGGTCTACTCGATGACCAGGTCCGCCCGCCCCAGCACCGACGGCGGGATCTTCAGGCCCAGGGCCTTGGCGGTCTTGAGGTTAATCACCAGTTCAAACTTTATGGGCTGTTCCACGGGCAAGTCGGCCCGGCTTGGCGCCGTGCAGGATACGGTCGACATAGTCGGCAGCGCGGCGAAATGCCTTCAGCAATGCTCGCCCCGTAGGCCATAAGCCCTCCCGCTACCGCAAATTCCCGCTGGTGGTGGATGGCCGGCAGGCGGTGGGTTTCCAACCGCTCCAGGAGGCGGGCACGCTCGAGAAAGAACACCGGGGACGTCAAGGGCAGCACCGCTTCCACACGCGTCGCGGTCGCCGTGCTGAAAGCACTCGTGTAATCATACGGCGGATGGCGCAGCTCGATGGGCTGGAGTTGCACCCCACCCTCCGTGCCGCCGCCTCTACCGCGGGAAGTTCGTCAGCAGAGAATGCATCCCAGAGTACGGCTACCCGTGTGAGCTGGGGCAGGGCGTCCTTGAGGAACTCGAGGCGTTTGCCCGCCACCTCGAGTTGCTGCAAAGACCAGCCCCGTGATGTTCCCCTGGCCGCGCCAGCCCCGCAATGAACCCCTGGGCGATCGGATCAAAGTCGATGGCGATCATGACGATGGGGACCGTGCTGGTCGCTTGCCTGGCAGCGCGCAGTGCCAACTGAGCGCTCGGGACAACGAGCACATCGAGATTGAGCTGGACGAGCGCGGCCGCCAGGTCACGGAACCGCTCCTGCTTTCCCTCAGCAGTGCGGAACTCGGAGGACGAGATTCTTGCCCTCCACGTACCCGAGTTCTCGCAGTCGATGCTCGAAGGCCACCCACTGGACCGCGGAGCGGGGGTTGCCAGCCAGCATGCCGACCCGGGCAACTTTCGTCGGTGGCTGCGCCTCGACCGCCAGCGGCGCGGTGAGGATGCTCTCCACCCACCACAGTGATAAACGCTCGCCTGTCCATTACTGCAGGATCCTCGTTGGCCCGGACGAGTACCGACTGCGGGATGGTGAGTCCGAGTGCTTTGCGGTTTTGAGATTGATGATGAGTTCGAACTTTGTGGCCGTCACGCCCTATATGGGCGAGACGGGCGGGTGAGGTAGAGCGCAGCAGTTCCAGCGCCACCGGATCGTTCAGTAAGGCGAGACCCCTGTGTCGTTGCCATCCCTCATCTCCCTTCAATCCGTGAGTTCAGCCGAATGCCGCAACCTCGTACCGCCCCGCGCACGATCAGGTCACTCGCCACGACGCGCCGGGATCGTGAACGTGAACGTGGAGCCCGCGCCGACCTGGCTCTTCACCCAGATCCGGCCGCCGTGGAGCTCGACGAACTTCCGGCACGAGGCGTCAGCCCCAGACCCGTGCCCTCGGCCTTCTTCTCCGCCGTCCCCACCTGGCGGAACTCCTCGTCCACGCCGGCGCTCTGGCGGCGCCGGTCAGCGGGCGTCGCTTTCGAAGCTTCTCGCCGAGTAGGCCTGGCGCGCCTACTTCGACCTCGTCGAGAGGCTGCAGCGAGCGCCCACCCCAAGTCGGAGGACTGAGTCTCGGCCGGCGATCATTCCGAGCCTCGTTACGCCGAACCTGGCACATCCTGACAAGGAGTGATGTTGTAAGAGCCAGACCCTCGAAGGCGATCTCGAACAAACTAGCCTGACTACCAAATCCCGTTGGGGCCACCAGTTCGAACTTGCACAGAAATCAGCGGCACGGGCGACGTAGGGGAGCCACGGCCGCAGATCCCACCACCCTTCCTCTAAAACACACCCCGAGACCGACGGTGCCGGCTGCGCGCGCCCCGAATCCGGTGGCGTTGTTCGTGTTGCCCGTCGCGTACGTGTGGGTGCCCTCGCCCCCGCCCCACGCGATCGAAAATTCTGCCAACGCTCGGCCGCCGAGTCGTAGCGAGAGGGCCAAACCGACGCTGTACTTCAAGTGGTTGAAACCGAGATCCTTGGCCTCCAGCCCCACTTTCCCCCACTGCCCGAATATGGTGATCCCGAACGGATCGACGATTCGCCTGTCCCAGCTGACGCCATACGCGACCGTGTTCGGCGCCGTGAACCGGTAGTTCGTATAGCTCCTCAACCAGTTTTCGTTGTGGATGTCGCCGCCGCCCAGCGTCGGCTGGAGATAGAACGGCACCGCGTTGCGTGTCCGAGGGTCGCTGATGACCAGGTTCGCCTCGACAGTGAAGCGGCTCGAGCCAAACAGCCATAGCAGGTAAAACAACGGTCCCTCGGCGAGGGGCCGATCCTCGATGCCGTAGTGCACCGCCGCTCGCGCCTCGTATCGATCGAAGGTGAACGACCCACCCGACAGCGCCTGGTAGGCCTCGTAGCTCAAGAGGGCCTCGCCGGACAGGCCGTACAGCACGTCCAGAGAGCGATAGCTCGCGATCAGTCCGGGGACGACGTATCCCGTGCGCGACCGGAAGCCCGGCGCCGAAGCCTCGGAGAACCGGCTACGGAAAGCCGCGGACGGATCCGACGTCATGTAGAGCCCGCGTTACCTGCCCGGACAACGTGAATCCGTATGCCACGGGGAGGTCCACAACGATCGGCAGTACGGTCTCGGTCAGCTTGTACGACGACCGGTCGTCGGAGCGAGGTCTGGTTCCCGAGGCCGAAGAACGACATCTCGGCAAGATCGAAGTATTTGATGGCGACCGTGGCCTGGGGCATCCGGAACGAGCCGACATCGTGCGTGCGGTACAAGTCGAGTTGCACGTGAGACACCGCGCCGGCCGCCCAGAATCCGTTCGTCGACCCGCGCGCCTCGACGCTGGTCGTGAATCGGCTGTGCGGCGCCTCGCTGATGTGCCACTCGTCGTTCAGCGCGGCGCCGAACGCGATCCCGCTGTCCGGGACGATTTGGCCGATCGTCGGATGCAGTCCGGGACCGGTGAAGACGTCGACGATCAGGTCCTGAACCGTCCCGAACTGTCGTTCGAGCATGCCGCCGAAGCCACCATCCTTGTAGTCCTCTTTCACGCGACAGAAGTCGTAGGACGAGGTCCCGGAACTCCGTCCGCAGATCGCGCGTGATCGGATTGCTGCTCTGCGCCACCGGCGGTTTCGAGCACAGGGCGACGACCGAGCGACTCGACCGCTGCCTCGTCGGTCACTTGCGCCCGGGTCGCGTGCGGAGCGGCGAGGGCAGTCAGCGCCCAGACGACGACCGCGACCGTCAGCGGCCGGCGGACCCGCAGCCTAAGAATCGCGGCCCTCCAGCTCGGAGTGGAGCGCCGCCAGCGCCGTGCGCATGAATTGCCCGACCTCCCGCTGTGTCGTGATGCGACGCGGATCGAACGCGGACGCGACCTTGGGCATCCGGAACGCCAGGAGCCGATGCACCTCGGCGACGTGCTCGATCTGCAGCGACGACGCCGGGCGCGACGGTCCGAACGTCGGGCGGCCCGGGGTACGAGACTCGGATAGCGAGGCCGGGATCACGCGGTCGTCCACCGACTCACCGCGCCGTGGGGGCGGGCCGAAGTCGGGTCGCTCCATGCGCGGCTCCATGTTCTCGATCAAGAGCTGCTGTAAGGTCGGCGCATGCTTCTCGCGCAGGTACCGCGCGTGTGTGGCGGGCGGGCCGATGAACTGTTGCGTCAGCGGTGGCGGGGATCGACGCGTGCTCGAAGAGCGCGTGCGAGACGCCCGGCGTCACGTAGGGCGACACCACGATGGCCGGGACGCGGGCGCCGAGCCGGTTGAAGTCGAAGCCGGCCACGGGCGACCGGAAGCTGTCGCCGTACGGCAGGGTCGGCGGCGACACGTGGTCGAAGATCCCGCCGTGCTCGTCCCAGACGATCGAGGAACAGCGTCGAGCGCCACACCTCGTCGTGACGAGGCGGATCGCCTCGTACACGTACCGGATGAACTGATCGCCCGCGAGCACGAAGTTGTCGGGATGATGGTCGGCGGCCAGCGTGCCGTCGTCTTGATCCCACGTACGGCGGCTCGATGAACGCGTAGTCCGGCAGCGCTGTTGTTCCGGCAGTCCTTCACGAAATCGCGATAGAGCCCGAAGTAGGACGACGGCAGGAACGTCATCGCGATCGTCCCGCTCTGCAGGCTGTAGTAGTAGATCTTTGCCTGACTTGCGGCAATCGCGCAGTCGACCGTAGATGCCCTGTTCCGTGGCGCCGATTGACGACATCGCGAACCACACGGGGCCGTTGTCGACGCGGCCGAAGGACGTGCCGAAGTGCGCGAAGGCGCGGTTGGGATTCGTCGGCCCCGGCACCGAGGAGAACCAGTTGTCGCACACGAGGTAATTCCTGGCCAGCGCGCTGGAGGGTCGGCAGGCGCTCCGGGCGGAAGCATTTCATGATGTGGGCCGGATTGCCGCCGGCTCGCTCATAGGTCGCGGCGAATCCCTGCATGTCCGGCTGTCGGCCGCGGTGCGCTGGCTGTCCCGGGTGCGCGTAGATCTGCTGGTGCATGCTCCAGAAGTCGTGCGGCGGATCGACGCGGAAGCTGCCCCTGGTACGCCGCGTCGGTCGGTCAGCGCGATGCACGTTGCCCTTGTCGTCGACGTTGGTCCAGTCGCCGGTCGCGGACGCCGCGCAGGTCGGGAATCTCGTTCATCAACAGCCCGAGCATGTGATCGAACGAGCGGTTCTCCATCATCAGCACGACGATGTGCTTGATGCGCGGATGCCCGGAGCCGTTCTCGTCCGACCGCGCCGCGTGCGGGCGCCCGAGACGCCCACCGTAGCCGCGGCGGCTCCCCGCGCGACCGTTGACAGCCACTCCCGTCGCCCTGTCGTCTTCGCCATGGTCAATGTCTCCGGCGGGCGCGAGGCCCGAGGTCCGCAAGCGTACGGGTCGTCGCTGGATGATAGGGGACCGCCGGGCTTGCGCACCATTATTAGGCGTCCGATCTCTAGCCACGTTCGTTGGACCATTTCGCGGTGAATGGACTGTTCGACATCGATCCGGATCGGGCCGCCGTTAGCCGGATTTCCGAGAATTGTCGGCGCAACACTGAAACTGAGTTGAGCGCTTGGTTCCGCGTCGCACTTGCAAGTCATCAAACACCGGCACGTCAGGACGACACGACACAGTGCCTGAGCAGCCGACGCGGCGCAGGGTAGGATCACGTGGGCCGACACGTTGAAGCCTGCGTGGAGGAGAGATATGTACCGAGCGTTGGCGCCGAGGACTTGACCGCTTTCGCCATCGCCGCGCTACGAGGCGGCTGGCACGCCGCCTGAGCACGCGCGATCGTCGCCACACACCAGGTCAGGCGCCAATCTGGTCGGGCACGACTCGCACGGCGTGGTGCTGCTCCCCACCTACATCGACCGCATCGGTCGCGGCCACATCGTGCCGGCGGCGCGGCCGGAGATCTTGAACGAGTCGCCGACGACCCTCGCGGTGAATGGAAGGTGGGGGTTCGGCCCGGTCATCTCGGAGTGGACGATGGAGCGCCTCGTCGGCAAGGCGCGGCGAGATGCGGATCGCGGCGGGAACGATTCGCGAGCAGAGCCACGTCGGGCGGCTCGCCGACTATCCGCTGATGGCCACGCGAGCCGGCTTCATCGGCCTGATGATGGCTGACTCCGGCCAGAGCGCAAAGGCCGTTGCGCCGTTCGGCGGCCGCGAGGCGCGACTCGGTACGAACCCAATCTGCATCGCCTTCCGAGCGATCTTCCCGGGCCGGTCTTCATCGACATGGCGACGAGTGCGGTGGCGGCGGGCAAGCTGAATCTGGCGCGTGCCCAGGCGAAGCCTATCCCGCTCGGCTGGCTGCTGGACAGGGACGGCAAACCCACCACGAATCCAAATGCTCAGCTCGAGGGTGGCGTGATGCTGCCGCTCGGCGGCCCCGAAGGGCACAAGGGCTATGGGCTGTCCTTCGCGGTGGAGACCCTGGCCGCGGTGCTTCCGGGCCTGGGCTTCGGCGTCGATCCGAAGGGGCGCCACAACGACGGCACATTCATGCTGGTCGTCGATCCACGGGCGTTCTCGCCGACCGACTTCAAGGTCCAGGTCGAGGCTTTCGTGCGATACCTCAAGGCCACACCTCCCGCCGACGGCTTCGACGAGGTGCTTCTACCCCGGCGAGATCGAGTACCGCACCGAGCAACGCCGCCGCCGCGCGGGCATCCCGATCGAAGACACGACATGGCGCCGGCTCGGCGAGATCGCCGCACACTCGGAATATCCCCGCCTCGAACCATGCGGCCGGAGTGACCGGAAGACCAATACTCAGGCCGTCGTTGGGTAATGGCTGAACCTCAATCCATTCGTCGGTATGGAGGTCCGGCCCGCACACGCCTGGACCGGGGGTGATGATTTCTTTCGGAACTTACAGTAGGAGCGCCCATCTGTACCACTCAGGCGGCAGCGTGAGCGGCGGTAAAACCAAAGCGCAGAAGTCAGCCACAGCCACTAGAAGGATTGAGAACAAGAGGCCTCCAGCGGCGGGAGTGCCCACGGCGCGAACCTCGTAGACCGAACAATCAGCACCTTGGCGACGACGAGCGCCGTAGAGGGCCGACCCGAGCAGCGAGTGAGCCAAGACGCGCGGGCTGTGGGTGCCGAACCCGAGCAGGAAGACACAGTGGTAGGCCACCGGAAGCGTCAGGAGGATCGCCACCCGTCCCGACCAGCGATGGACCGCGTGATAGAAGCGCCCCTTGGGCGGAAAGTGGAGCAACTCGTAGATGCGTGCGGCCGTCAGCAACTGACCACAGGCCAGCACCACCGCTGCTGTCACCAGCCACGCCTTCATCTGGAGGGTATCCGTGAAGAAGGGATGGAAGAAGGGGGTCGCATAGGGCTCACGAACCGTCTGCCTGGCGACAAGGCCGACGGTAACCGTGATCAAGCGCGAAAGCCATCAAGGGAATCGCCAGCCAAGTCGGATTCGTCCCACTGCGCCCCTAAGATTTCGCCGCAGCCTCTCACTCATGTGTGCCCTCCTTTTCGTCATCAGAGATCCGCTCCCCTTGATCACGGGCCCAGCACGCTGCTACTGGGCCTTTCATCCTCCGCAACGCTTACGCGGGCCGCTCGTTCCACACCGCGATTCATTCCCTCGAACCTTTCTCTGAACCGAATGGAACGGCACCTGTGGTGGAGCGTTCGGACGTGTGAGGAGGGCAAGGAGAGAAACCATGAAAGACGACACAAGAGCGCTGGCGTGGTACAGGCGGGGGTTAGTCGCCGTCGGCGTAGCTGCTCATCGGTGCCCACGCGCTGGCCGCGACGGCACCAACGATCGGGATCAAGGAATTCAAGTACGGACCATCCATGCTGACCGTTCCAGTGGGCACGACGGTGACGTGGGTCAATCACGACGAAGAGCCGCACACGGTCACGTCAGGGACGGGCGCCTTCAGCTCCGCCGGGCTCGTGAACGACGACACGTTCGTGCAGACCTTCACGAAACCCGGCACCTACCAATACTTCTGCGCGATTCATCCCTACATGAAGGGCACTCTGGTCGTGAAGTAGACGCCACCGATGGCATGGATCGGATTGATGGGCGGGGATTTCTCGCTCATGGATAAGTGACGGCGAGGGCTCCTCGGGTAGACTTCAGTCGGGGGCTGAGGAATCGGATGGCCGCAGCGAGGTCGGTCGCGAGTATCGGGATGCTGCTCACATGCGTTGCTTTCGTCGCGCCAGCCTGTGCCCAGGAGCCGACCCAACCCAACCTCCTGTTGGAACTGAGCCGCCCCGCGCAGCCGCTTCCCATCGATTCGATGACACGGGATGACATCCGGGACCGAGCCGGCCCCGCCCCGCGCTGACCCGCTCCGAGAGCCCTTTCGGGTCTATGTCGGTGTGGGCGATCCGCGATGCTTCCCCGGCGAGGACGGGCTCGGCCCCGAGCCGATCGGCCGCGGAACTCGGAGACGGTCGCACTAGTCTCGGTCGTCAGACGGGCCGCAGCGAGGTCTGTTGCCTCCTCGATTCGCGAAGCGTCGAGCGGAACGCGTCTTCGGCCGTCTGGGCCTCCTCAGCGTGGCGGGCGGCGGACTCCAGGACCCGGGCCGGCGTGCGGAAGAGAACGCCGACGCAGAAGACGACGAGCGCGCCGATCATGGCCCACCAGGTGAACGAGACCTCGGGAATGCTGGCGGGCTGCTGGAACGTCCCGTCGAGACCCGAACAGGGACGCCACCCCGTTCACGATCATGACGTCGAGCTTGCCGGCGATGACCGTGGCGAGCAAGCCCGGCCGAGATCGCGATGCATGTTGCCCGCGTCGGAGCCGCGCCGCTCGGTGAACATGCCGATCAGGAAGACACCGAGCATGGGACCCAGGATGAATCCGGCGATTCCGAGCACGACGGGAATGATTCGCAGATCCGGGTGGGTCACCTTGGCGTAGGCGAAGGCGCCCGCGATGACGATCATCAGCACGGCGAAGAGCACGGTGAACCAGCGTGCGGCCTTGACGTAGTGCGCCTCGGATCGGCCGCGAACCCAGCGGAGGTACCAGTCGTTCGTGGCGCCGGTGGCGGGGCGTTGAGGGCCGCCGAGAAGGAGCCCATCGCGGTCGCGAAGATGCCCGCCAGCACGAGCCCGCGAATGCCCACCGGCATGACGTTGAGGATGTACGAGCCGAAGACGTCCGCCGTCGCCGCGGGCTTGTAGGTGGAGTCCTGCTGGTAGTAGGCGAAGAGCAGGATCCCGATGAAGACGAAGGCCGAGGCGATCGGCAGATCCATGAACGCGGCCGTGATCAGACTCCGGCGTGCCTTCTTGTGGGTCTCGGCCGTCAGCATCCGCTGGACCATGTCCTGATCGGTTCCGAAGGCGGCCATGTTGCCGAGGGTCGCCCCGATGAGCGCGGAGAACAGCGTGTAGTCGCTCGCCAGGATCATCTTGACGTAGTCCCACACGCCCATCGCGGAGAGCTGATGACGCGCCTGCCACTGGGCGACGGCACTCGCCTCGAATCCGTGCAGGAAGTAGCCTTCGTGGGTCGTCAGCTGCGGGACGGCCCGGACGACCTCCCCAGTCCACCGACGTGGATGGAGCAGGGTGCCGATCGCGATCAGCGCGCCGCCGAACATCAGGCAGGCCTGGATCACGTCCGTCCAGATGACGGCCTTGATACCGCCGACCGCGGTGTAGAGGCAGGTAACGATGGTGAGCACGATGATCGCGACAAGGTAGGGGCCGACCGTGGTCACCGCCTGCTGGCTGAAGTCGCACCTGGCCACCCGCCACGAACATGCGGTACGCCAGCACCATCACGAGCGCCGGGATGAAGAGCCGCGTCCCCGACGCCAGGGTTCGCATGAACAGGAAAAGCGCCGAAACGTAGCCCTTGCGTCCAGCGGACCGAAGCGAACGCCCAGATAGTCGTAGACGGTGTAGACCTTGTAGGTGAAGTACGGCTTGAGAAAGACGTGACCGACGATGAAGCGTCCGATGATGAGACCCAGGACGAGCTGCACGTAGGCGAAGCTCTTGCTGGCTGTAGCCCTCGCCGGGCGCTCCCAGGAAGGTCGCCGCGCTGGTCTCCGCCGCGATGATCGAGGCCATCACCGCCCACCACGGCACGCGCCGTCCCCGAGCGCGAAGTCGTTCAGGCTCGTTTCGCGCCGGCCCATGGTAGAGCCCTATGGCTGGTGATGGCGACGAAGTAAGAGAGGATGATGACTCCGTCGACGAGGAGTCCGTTGCCGCCCATGCTTCTAAGGTATCCCACCAGGTCCTACCGCGAAGAGTTCCGCAGTCGTCCGATCAAATAGTCAGCTAGTCCGGACTGCGCGCTCGTTGCCCCCACGCGCGCAGCGATTCGATCTCCTCCCGGCGCGTGACGGGACGGCGGCTTGGTCGCCTGGGAGCTCCTCGGTCAGGATCGCGGTGGAGACGTCGACGCCGCGCGAGAACGCCGTGTAGAGCCCGGCCACGACGACCTGCTCGATCTCGGCGCCGGTGAAGCCCTCGGCGGCGGTGGCCAGGTGGTCGAGGTCGAAGCCCGCGGGATTGCGCCCGCGCTTCTTGAGATGGATGGTGAAGATCTGCTTGCGCTCGTCCCGCGTCGGCAGGTCGATGAAGAAGATCTCGTCGAACCGACCCTTGCGCGTCAGCTCGGGAGGGAGCTGGCTGATCGCGTTGCTGGTGGCGATCACGGAAGACGGGTGCGCGACGATCTGCGAAGCCAGCTGAGCAACCGGCCGCCAAGATGCGGCGGGAAAGCCCGGCGTCGACTCTCCGCACGATTGACTGTAAGACAGGCCCTTCTCGATCTCGTCGATCATCAGCACGCAAGGCGCCATGGCCTCGGCCACGTGCAGCGCTCTCTGTTCCAGGTTCTTGTCGGACTCGCCGATGTATTTTTGTCGTAGAGGCGCCCCGGCTCCATCTTGAGGAGCGGCAGCCGCCACTGCGCGCCACCGCCTTGGCCACCAGCGTCTTGCCGGCAGCCCTGGACGCCGAGCGGCAGAATGCCCGCTGCGGCGGCTCGATCCCGAACTTCTCGGCGGCCGGCTCGAAGGCGCGCTGGCGCTTGGCCAGCCAGGCTTTGAGCGTGGCGAAGCCGCCTACCTCGGCCAGGTTCCCTCGGGCGCCACGTACTCCACGCAACCCGTCCCGGCGCAATAGCCTTCTTGGTGGCGACGATCACGTCGACATCGTCGCGCGTCAACGCGTTGTCGCGCATGATCGCCTGGCTCAGCGTCCGCTCGGCCTCGAACGCGGTCATGCCGCGCAGACGATCGATACGAGGCGTCGAGGTCGGCGTCAGGTCGGCTCGACGCGGATGGGCCGCTCGCGTCGCAGCCGCTCGATGAGCGCCGCCTTGGCCACCGCCTTCAGCTCCCGTGGCGCTCGGCAACGCGAACACGTAGGGCGCGGCCAGGCTCTGCAGCTCGGCCGGCAGCGCGTCCTTGGCCGCCAGCAGGACGATCACGCGCCGGTCCATCGCGAAGTGCGGCGCGATATCCAGCACTCTGCGCACGATCTCCGGCTTGTCCAGGAAGCGTCGCATGATCCTTCATGAAGAACAGCGCCTCGCCCGTCATGGCCGCGATGTTGTTGAGGGGCCTTGAGCGGCTCGTGGGTATCGTGAGACGCTACTCGTGGCCGGCACCCGGCGGAGGCCCTCGGTGAGCGACCACTCATAGAAGGGAACGCGGAAGTGATTCGGCCACCTGCTGCAGCGTTCGCTCAGAAGCGCTGCTCTTCGACGGTCTCGACGGCGATCAGGGGGTAGCGGGACTGGATGAGAAGCGCCAGATCACGACGATGGTCACGGCTTTTTCAGAATAGCAAACCCGGCGCTCCAGACCGTCAAGGTTGAGGCGATGGCAGCGGCCCAGACCGCTGGCGCGTATACTGTCCGCGACTGGGTGGCCATTCATGCTGGTGGGCGACCGGGGAGGTGAGCCGTGAGTGCCGCATTGTCGTTGAGACCGCTCGGCAAGGCCCTGGGCACCGAAGTTCTCGGCGCGGACGTGTCGCGACCATTCGACGCCGCGACGCTGGAGTGCCGGTCAATCAGGCGTTCGCCGAGCATCCGGTGCTGGTGTTCCGCAATCAGCGTCTGGGCGCGGCGGAGCTCGCGGCGTTCCGGGGCTCAGTTCGGGCGGCCCCAGCCGCACATCCTCGAGCAGTATCGGCACGAGGACCGGACCGACGTGTCCTACATCACCAACGTCGACAAGGCCGGCGGGATCGATCGGTTCGGCGTGAAGCGCGCCTCGACGTGGCATACCGACGAGACGTACGAGGATGCGCTGCCCCGGCTGGCCATCCTCCACGCGCTCGAGGTGCCCTCGGCCAAGGGCGGCACCATGTTCGCGGACATGCGCAGCGGCCTATGACGAGCTGTCCCCTGCGATGCGGCACCGCCTCGAGGGACTGGTCGGCCTCCACGGTCGCACCAACGGCCCCGACGCCGTCAAGCTGTACGGCGAGGCCTACGTTCGGGCGAGCGAGAAGGCGCGGCCCGAGCGCCGGCATCCCGCCGTCAGGAAGCATCCGGTGACGGGGCGCCCCGTCCTGTTCGTCAACCCCACGCATACGCACGGTTTCGAGGGCATGGCGGCCGACGAGGGCCTGCGGCCTGATCGAGGAGCTGCGCGACCACGCGACGCAGGAACGCTTCCGTCTACTATCACGCCTGGCGCGTGGGCGACGTCCTCATGTGGGACGAGATCGCGACCATGCATCGAGGCGCCGGCGACGCGCGACCCGAGTGGAGCGCCGGGTCATGCTGCGGACCATCGTCCACCCCTTCTGAAGGACGAGTGGCTTGATGCTCGTCATCGCGGCTCCGCAGCAGCTCGTTCGGGTGCGACGCTGCGCATGCTCTGTCTGGGCGTTCGTGCTCCTGCACGCGCTCCTGTCGTCGGCGGTATCGCGGCGCGGAGCCGGCGCCCGGCGTGCACCGCATCGGCTACCTGCATCCGGGATCGGCCACCCTCGCTCCGATCCGGCTCGATCCGCTCCGGCAAGGCCTGCGGGAGCTCGGCTATGTCGAGGGCCGCAACCTGGTGCTCGAGGCCCGGTGGGGCAGGGGAATTTCGAGCGACTCGGCGCGCGGGCGGCCGAGCTGGTGCAGCTCAAGGTCGCCGTCATCGTCACCGGCGGCGCAGCGGCCGCGCAGGCAGCGCGCGGCGCCACATCAGCGGTGCCGATCGTCATGGTGGACCCGGGCGACCCGGTCCGTACGAGGCTGATCGCCAGCCTGAGCCAACCGGGCGGCAACATGACCGGGGTTGAGCTCGGCGACCCCGGACCTGGCGGCCAAGCATCTGCAGCTCCTCAAGGAGGCCGTACCGGGTCTCACGCGCGTCGGATTTCTCTCGAATCCCAGTGCGCCGGCCGGCGCTCGCGCTCGGGGAAACCGAAAGGGCCGCGGCCATGCTCGCGCGTCAAGGTGCAGCCGGTCGAGCTGCGGAAGGCCGAAGAGCTGGACGACGCTTTTTCTGCGCTCGCGCGTGCCCAGGCTCAAGGGTCTCATCGTGTTCGCCGACCCGTTGACCTTCACGCTTCGCCAGCGGATCAGTGCAGACCGCGGCGCACCGGGGGCTCCCGACGGTGTCGGGCTCGCGTGAGTTCGTCGACGCGGGCGGCATGATGTCGTACGGCCCGAGCTTCCCCGAGATGTTTCGTCAGGCCGCGATGTACGTCGACAAGCTGCTCCACGGCGCCAAAGGCGGCGGAGCTTCCCGTCGAGCAGCCAACCAGGTTCGAGCTGGTGATCGACATGAAGCGCCGCCAAGTCGCTCGGCGTGACGTTTCCGCAGTCGATCCTGATGCGCGCCGACGCGGTGATCCAATGAAGGAGTCGATAGCACGCTCCTTCTGGCAGGGACGATGATTCGGGCGCTCACCTTCGATACCTACGGCACGGTCGTTGACTGGCGGAGCTCGGTTCTCGGTGAGCTCCGGTCGCTGGCCGCTCGACACGGGCTCACGCTCGACTGCGCTCGGTTTCTCGAGGACTGGAAGGCCGTCTATCGCCCGGCCATGGACAGGGTCAACCGGGGCGAGAGTCCGTGGACGACCGTCGACGCGATCTACCGGCAGCGCCTGGACGAGCTCCTGGTCACCTATGGAGTGACCGGCCTCACCACGGGAGAGGTCGACGCGCTGGTGCGCGTGTGGTGGCGGCTCTCGCCCTGGCCCGACGCGGTCCCGGGCCTTCAGCGCCTGAAGCGCCGGTACATCGTGTCGCCACCCTTTCCAACGCGAGCTTCATCGGGATGGTCGAGCTCGCTCGGTTCGCGGGCTTGCCGTGGGACTGCATCATCACCGCGGAGAATGCGCGCTGCTACAAGCCCCGGCCGGAAGTCTATCGAACGGCCATCTCGCTGCTCGGTCTTCGCCCGATGAGGTCATGATGGTCGCGGCCCACAATTACGATCTCGCGGCGGCGCGCCGCAGGGGATGGCGACGGCGTTCGTCCCGCGTCCGCTCGAATTTGGCCCGGGACAGAAGACCGACCTCGAGCCGGAATTCGCAGTGGGACGTCGTGGCGAAGAGCTTCGAGGATCTGGCCGCGCGTCTCGGCTGCTAGCTCGGCAAGCTCGCTCGCACGCTCTCGTGATGCTCGGCGAGCGAGCCGCACACGAGATGGCAGAGCCGCTGAGGGCTCGAATCGGCGATGCCGTAGCGGACGAACAGGCCGTCGCGCTGCCGAGTCACCAGCCCGCGCTCGAGCAGCAGGGCCAGATGCTTGCTCGCATTGGCCTGCGACGTGCCCGTCAGGGCGCACAGCTCCTGGACGGTACGGTCCCTCTCGAACAGCGGCCTGGAGCAGTGCCAGACGAGTCGCGTCGCCGAGGGCGCGGAAGCGCTGGGCGACGATCTCGAGCGCCTCCCGGGCAGGGACGATTTCACGGCCGCCGCGGGCCATGCTCAGCGCTCCGGCGTCGAGGGCGCCGCGCACGTGGACGCGCCGCCAGCGGCGCACACTGCGCCTCCTTCCGCGGGCTGCGCGAGCGGGCGATTCCACGGCAGCTTGAACAGGACGAGCGCGAGCCCGCAGGTGCCCGTGGCGCCGGCGAATGTGAGCCCGGCGCCGAAGAAGGCGGCGATGGAAAGGAACCACGGGTTCACGAGGGTTCCGAGGGCCACGCCAGTCAGGACCATCGAGCCCGCGATCAGCTGAACCTGGCGGTCGACCGGCAGGCGACGGCGCCCTTCGCGCATCGGCAGGCGCGCCCGGCGCCAGGCCTGCATCCCGCCTTCCAGCACGCGCGCCCGGTGCCCGCCGCGCGCGAGCGCCTCCGCCGCGATGGTCGCCCGCACGCCGGTGCGGCACACGACCACCACCTCGCGCTGCTCGGGAAGTCTCGTCCAGGCGCGCATCGAGCTCCTCGAGGCGGAATGTTCGCAGCTCCGTCGATCCAGTTGCTCTCGAATTCGAGGCGACTTCGGACGTCGAGCAGCACCGTGTCACGCTGCTCTGCGCGGAGGGCCTGGAGGTCGGCGGGCGCGATCGTGGAGGCGTCGGCGTCACCGAGATTGTGCCGGAGAATCGCCGCCATGTTGGAGGGCGGCTCGGCCTTGCCCGAGAGCCTCGCGATGAAGGCGGCGCGGTCGCGCTCCCGGAAGAGCGAGTTCTGCGCCTTCTCCTCGCCGATCGTGGTGACCGCCCGGCCGACATAGTCGTGCCCCGGATGGACCACGGTCGTGTCGGGAAGGGCGGCGAAGCGCCGAAACGTCTCGAAGAGGTCCGAGGCGCTTCCCCCATGAAGTCGGTCCGGCCGGCGCCGCCCGCGAACAATGCGTCCCCCGTGAAGAGATGCTGGTCCACGAGGATTGCGACGGAGTCCGGCGTGTGGCCCGGGGCGTCGAGGATCTGGACGCTCGTGTGGCCGAGCGCGAACGTCGCGCCGTCCTTGATTCGCCGGCTCGGTCCCTTCAGCTTCGAGGCGACGTGCGCGAGGACGGTCGCGCCCGTTCGCTGGGCGAGCCGCCGCACGCCCGACGAGGTGGTCGGCGTGCGTGTGCGTGTCGAGGACGTGGGTGAGGCGCGCGTCGTGGGCGGCCAGCGCCTCCTGGAACCGATCGACGAGGTCGAGCCGTGGATCGATCGCGACGGCCGTGCGGCTCGCCTCGTCCACGACGAGATAGCCAAGGCAGCCGTCGCCGTCAGCCCGGAATGTCTCGATCGCCAGGGTCGCGGATAGGGTTGTCATCGGAGCCTCCCTGGCCGCCACTATATTACTAGTTGATTATATACGCAATAGGATATTTACCGCGACGCGCCGCCCTCCGGCCCGCCCTCCCGCTGCCCCCGCAGGAAGTCCTGGAGCTCCTGCATCAGCTTGTCCGAGTCGAGCTCGCCGATGGCCGGCGCCTGGCCCTCCTCGCCGGCCGACGCGTCGTACTGCTGCTCGAGCTGCTGCACGTGCTCTCGGGTGGCGCGATTGCGAGCCACCTCGCGATCGCACTGGGTGCGGAAGTCCTGGATGGCCTCGGCGAAGCGGGACATATCGAGGCTCAGGTGGAGCAGGCGGGCCACACAGCTCAGGAGCGCCTGGATCGCCGCCGGATTCTCGCCGCTCTGCAAGTAGTGGGGCGCTTGCCCCATGAAGCCGAGATTCGATATGCCGCGGCGCTCCGCGGCGTCCAGGAGGATCGTGGAGATACCGGTCGGGCCTTCGTAGGTCGGACGACGATAGATGCCCCAGGATTCGAGCACCGATCGCCAGGTGGGGTCGGTGCAGCGTCCGGTGACACGGATCGGGCGGGTATGCGGAGCGCCCGGCCAGGAGGGCTCCGATCGAGACGATCCGCTTCACCCCACAGCCGCTCGGCGACGTCGAGGAACGCCTTCGTGTAGGTCCGCCACCTCTGGTGGGGCTCCGGGTCCGCAGAAGAGGAGCAGGCCGTCCCGCCCTTCCCAGGGATGGCACGCGAAGAACTCGCTACGCGGCCAGTGGATGTCGCGGCCCCCGTCCTCTCGCATCTTGACGTCGGGCCGTTCCTGCGTGAACACGAAGAACTGCTCGGGGTCGATCCGGGCCAGCCGCGTGGCCGAGAGATCGCGGACCAGGTGTCGCAGGGCGCCCGTGGCTGCCTGACCGGCATCGATCCATCCGCCGTACGCCATCACCATCGTCGTCAAGTTCGTCGGCGGATCGCGGTCAAATTCTACATGGTCCATGATCATCCTTTCGACGGTTGAGAGCGTCGCTCACCACTCTGACCCCGTCCCCGCGCCTCAGAAGCTCGGCTTGGTCGAAAACGGCGTCAGCTGCAGCTCGTGCGTCCAGCAGGATTTGTCCTGGGTGTGCAGGTAGTAGAAGGCCTCGGCGATCTTGACGGGATTCATCACGACCTCGGGGTTCTGTCGGGCTCGCGGAAGCGCTCGGGTGCCCGGCGAGTCGATGAGGCCGTCGATCACGACGTTGGCCACGTGCACGCCATGCTCGGAGTATTCCTCGGTCAGCACCTGCGCCAGCGTGCGCATCATGACACGAGGATAGTACAGCGACTGTCCGGTCATGCGCTTGCGGCCGCGCAGCGAGAGCTGGTTGTTCGAGATGAGGAAGGAGCCCGAGCCGCGCTTGCGCATGGCGGGCAAGACCTCCTGAGCGACCAGGAAGCGGCCCGCGGCTGGCGACGTGCTGGGCGGTCTCGAAGATCTCGACCGGGACGTGCTCCAGCAGCTCCTTGTCCGGCGGCAGGTCGCGCCCCTCGAGATAGCCGGCGTTGTAGACCAGGACATCCGGATCGCCGGCGCGCTCGCGAATGGCGGCGAACGCCCGTGAGATGGATTCGCGCGACACCAGGTCCAGCTCGACGATCGCGGCTTCGCCGCCCTGCTCGATGATGGCCTGCTCCAGCGCCGCAGGCATTGGCGGCATTGCGAGGTCGTCAGGACGACGAGAAACCCCTCCTGCGCGAATTTCTGGGCGATGGCGCCGCCCACGCCCCAGCGCATGCCGACGGGGATGTCGCTGTCGTCGAGCGCCTTGCCGTGCGCCAGCTGGGTGTTGCGTCCATCCGACTGCCACTTCGAGGTGGCGCCAACCACGACGGCGACCTGCTTCCGGGCTCGGTTCATGAGAAATTCCTCGCTCGCTGGGGTTGGCGGCTCGCGGTATTCGCCGACTCACCCAGCACATAGAGGAAAAGAGGCTTCTTCACAACACCGCAGCCCGGCCCGAGCCCGGCGCGCGCCCAGTGTGTGCCCGTTCCGTCCGCATGGCGCGGGCGAACTCCGCGAAGCTATCCTGCTGGCTGACCGGAAGCGGCAGCTGAGCGGAGCGTGCCGGATCCCGGCGGCCGCTCGCGAGAGAAAGGACGCGACATGATCACCAAGTTCGACAGCCTGTACGCCGGCCACGTGGACATGGACGACATCGGCTACGGCGGCGCCGCCGTGAACAGCCGCGTCTTCTCGAACGAGCACCTCGTCACCACCTTCGCCAAGGCGCGCAACCTGGCGCGCCTGCTCGACCGGTGCGGGTACGACACCTTCTGGCTCGCCGAGCACCATTTCCAGCGCGAAGGGTACGAGTGCATCCCGAACGTGCTCATGATGGCGCTCGACCTCGCGCACCAGACCGAGCGGCTCCGAGATGGGCTGCGGCTTCAACATCACGCCGATGTGGCATCCGCTCCGGCTGGCCGAGGACTTCGCGATGGTGGACGTGCTCACCGGCGGCCGCGTGCGCTTCGGGGTCGGGCGCGGCTATCACACGCGCGAGGTGCGACACGTTCGGCGCCCCGCTCCTCGACCAGGCCGCCAACCGCGAGCTCTTCGAGAGCAGGTCGAGATCATCTTCAAGGCGTTCAACAACGCCGCGTTCTCCCACGAGGGCAAGCGCTACACCATCCCAGCCCGCGTGCCGTACCGCGGCTACGACCTGAAGGACCTCACGCTCGTGCCGCGGCCCGTGCATCCCGTCGAATGCTGGCAGCCCATCCAGAGCGCGACCCGCGCGGCCTCGACTTCATGGCCAGGCACGGCATCAAGGGGCTCATCGGCGGCGGCGTGGCCGAGGGCGGGGCGATGCGCGCGTCGTCGAGGGCTACCGCGACGCGCTCCGCCGGGCGGGGCGCGAGACCGAGCTGGGCGAGGGGCTCTGCATCGGATTCCACTTCCAGCTCGCCGCGACGACAGGAGAGCGGCCATCAAGGCCGCCGCCGGATACTTCGAAGAGAACCTCAAGATGTTCGGGCCGCTGCGGCTGGTCCGCTCGCTGTCCGAGGCGCAGATCGACGCGATGGCCGATCCGAAGCGGGCGCCGTACGCCGGCCTGCCCACCATCGAGGAAGCGGCCGGCCAGCGGCGCGTACCTCTGCGGCCCGCCCGCGCAGATCATCGACACCCTCATGCGCCTGGAGAAGGACTATCCGGGGCTCGAGCGCGTGTCGGTCAGCCATCCCATGGGCGCGCCGGAGTCCCTGATGCTCGAGCAGCTCGAGTGGTTCGCCGCCGAGGTCATGCCGGCCTTCACCCGGCGAGCGCGCTGAGGACTCCGAACGCGTCGGCACATGGCCGACGTTCTCCGTCCCGACGCGGCAGGCGCGCTCGAGGCCTGGCGCCGCCGGGTGACGCGCCAACCGCGAGCAGGCCGAGCGCCTGCGCGAGGGAACTCCGCCGCGCGATTTCTATGCCGCCGTCGCGCTCCGACTTTCGCGCGAATCCGCGCCGGACGGACGAGCCGGCGCTCGAGCTCCTGCGCGCGCTGGTGCGGCCGGGCGAGACGTGGCTCGACATCGGCGCCGGCGGCGGCCGCTACGCCCTGCCGCTGGCGCTCCTGGCGAAGACCGTCATCGCCGTCGAGCCGTCCGAGGGGATGCGGAACGTGCTCGCAGGCCGGGATCGCCGAGCACGGCATCTCGAACATCGAGATCGTCGCCGAGCGCTGGCCGATGCGAGGCTGCGCCGACCGCCGACGTGGCGCTCATGGCGCACATCGGCTACGACCTCGAGGAGATCGGCCCGTTCCTCGACGCCGTCGAGGCCTCGGCGCGGCGTCTCTGCGTGGCCGTGCTCGTGACGCCGTCTCCTCCGTTTCCGGCCGAGCCGTTCTGGCCGCCCATCCATGGCGAGGCGCGCGTCTCGCTGCCGGGCGCTCACCGAGTTTCTCCTGCTGCTCCTGGCGCGCGGGCGCCTCTTCGAGCTTCGCCTCTGCGCGCGCGAGCCGCTCGCGCACGCCGATCAGCGACGGGCCGCTCCGGTGGCTCTACCAGCAGCTCTTCGTCGCGCCCGACACCGCGAAGGGGCAGCGGCTCGCCGCGCTGGCCCGCGACGCGATCACGAGCCGGGACGGGCGCTGGGCTCTGTCGTGGAGCCCGGTGCCCGTCCGGCGTCGTCTGCCTGGCGGCCTGCGCGACTAGACCTTCACCAGGAGAACACCATGCGTGATCCGCAGGCCCCTGCATGAGCACCGCCGACCTCGCGAGCCTCCTCGGGCAGCCGCGCCTTCGCGTCTACGACTGCACGACCTCATCTCGAGACGCCGCCGCCCGGGAGCGACGACCCGTACGTCGCCGTGCCCGGACGCCGAACCTTCGAGGAGGCGCACATTCCCGGGGCCGACTTCCTCGATCTGCAGGGCGAGTTCTCCGACGCGACCACGCGGCTGCGCTTCATGATGCCGGCGACGGCCCAGCTCGAGGCGGCCTTCGGCCGTCACGGGCTCGGCGGAGACAGCCGCGTCGTGCTCTACAGCATCGGCACCATGATGTGGGCGACGCGCTTCTGGTGGATGCTCCGATCGCTCGGCTTCGACGGCGCGGCCGTCCTCGACGGCGGCTTCGACAAGTGGAAGGCCGAGGGCCGGCCGACCGAGAGCGGCGCCGGCCAGGGCTATCCGCCGGCCACGTTCACGGCCTCGCCGCGCCAGGGCTTCTTCGTCGACAAGCGCGCGGTGCTGGCGGCGACCAGAAGAGCCGGGCACCGTGATCGTCAACGCGCTCGGACCGCAGTTCCACAAGGGCCTGGAGCCGAGCCGCTACGGCCGGCCCGGGCCGCGTGCCCGGCAGCGTCAACGTCCCCGCCGCGACGCTCGTCGAATCCGCGACGGCGAAGGACTTTCACCAGCGCTGTCCGACGCCGAGGCCAAGTTCAGGGCGCAGGGCGTCACGAAGGACAAGCGCGTGATCTGCTACTGCGGCGGCGGCATCTCGGCCACCATCGACCTGTTCCTGCTGCACCAGCTCGGCTACGACACCCTCACGCTCTACGACGGCTCCATGGGAGAGTGGGCGAAGGATCCGTCGCTGCCGATCGAGACCGACTGATCTCTCGGAGGAGAGCATGACGGCCACTGACATCACCGGACTCCGGCGTGTCCACGACGTCGGGCGACGCCCTGACCGCGTACGAGCGCGGCCTCGATCTGTTCCTGCGCTGGCGCGGCGGGGCCGTGGAAGCCCTGGACGCGGCCGCGCAGGCCGATCCGCGGTTCGCGCTGGCGCACTGCACGAAGGCCTACATCGCCTGGCGCATGGGCCGCGCCGACCTGGCGACCGCCGCGGCTGGTCAGGCCGCCGCGGTCGCGCGCCGACGCGCGCGCACGAGCGCGAGCGCCTGCACGTGCGCGCCGTCGATGCCATGCGGCGCGGCGATCACAGCCGCCGCGTACGACGTGCTGGGCCAGATCGCCGCCCAGCATCCGACCGACCGGATCGCCGTGCGCATCGTCGGGCTGAACTGCATCACCCAGGGCGACTATCGCGGCGGCATCGACATCGCCGCGCCGGAGCCTCGAGGCCGAGCCCCGACGAGCCGCAGTACCAGACGATGCTCGGATTCTTCCTCGAGCAGTCCGGCTACAACGACGAGGGGCTCGCGATGAGCCTCGCGCTCGCTCGCCCGGGACCCGACCAGCCTCTACACGTACCACGCGGTCGGCCACGCCTATCAGGCGCGCGGCGACTACCGGAACGCGCTCGAGACGTTCGAGCGCGCCGCGTCGCTCGGAGCGCTATCCGCACCTCCTCTGGCACCTGGCCGAGGCGCAGGCGCATCCTCGGGCACGAGCGCATGACGCGCGACTACTGGGCGTCCACGGCGCCGCCGCTTGCCGCTGCTACGAGCGCATCGAGCTCCTGTGGCGCCTCGAAGTGCTGCGCGCAGCGCGCCGGCGGACGACGGCGATCTGGCGCGACCTCGCCAAGCAGGGCGAGCGCGTTCGCCGAGTACGCGGACTGGCAGACGACGTGGATGCACCACTGGCTCGGCGTCGCGTTCGCGCGCGCCGGAGACTGGACCGAGGCCGGGCAGCAGCTCGAGCGCCTGCGCCGGCATGCCCGCAGGGCGCGCCAGCGGCCACTGGTCGACGCTGGGCGCCGCGCTCCTGGAAGCCGAGCTGGCGATCATCCAGGGCGATCTCGACGCCGGCGTCGCGGCTCATGGCGCCGGCGATGGACAGATCTGCACACGCATGGGCGGCGGCAGCCGCGAGCAGAAGGACATCTTCCGCGACGTGTTCCTGGAGGTGCATCGCCGTCTCGGCCACGTCGAGCGCGGTCATCGAGCTCGCGCAGCAGCGCCTGCTCGCCAATCCCCACCACGTGCAGTCGCTCGCGGCGCTCGCCTGGGCCTACGAGCGGACACGGCAACGCCGCCCTGCACCGTCAGAGCCTCGCCGGCAGCTCGTCCTGCGAGCCGAGGCGGTGGGCCTGGCGCCGGACGCCCCGAGCTGGTGGCGGCGCGCGCGAGTCCTCGAGGTGGCCGCATGAACGCTCCCGGCAAGACCGCTCGCCGATCTCGCATCGAGGACGCGTTCGGCCTGCCGACCGAGGCCGGCGCGCGCGCTGCCCGCCGAGGGCACCGTGGCCCAGCTGCTCGCCCACCGAACGCACCGGCGCTACAAGCCCGATCCGGTGCCCGACGGACGTGCTCGAGATCGTGCTGGCGGCCGCGCTCTCGGCGCCGTCGAAGTCCGATCTGCAGCAGGTCGCCGTCGATCGCTGGTGCGCGACCGCGCCAAGCAGGCCACGATCGGCGGCTGGATTCCCGACATGCCGTGGATCGCCACGGCGCCGCTCTTCATGGTGTTCTGCGGCGATCACCGGCGCATGCGGCGCGGTGAGCGAGCTGCGCGCGCGGCCCCTTCCCCAACGACACGCTCGACATGTTCATGAACGCGGCCGTCGACGCCGGCCTGGTGCTGCAGGCCTTCATCACCGCCGCCGAGGCGCTCGGGCCTCGGCTGCTGCCCGATCAGCGTGGTGCGCAACCACGTCGAGAAGCTCGCCGACGCTGCTCGAGCTGCCGCCCGGCGTCTTCCCGGTGGCCGGCCTCACGCGTCGGCTATCCGAGCCAGCCGGGCTGGATCAGCATGCGGCTGCCGACCGCGGTCACCGTGCACACCGACCGCTACGACGACGCGCGACCTGCCCGCGCAGCTCGCGGCCTACGACCGCCGGCGCGAGGCGCGCCACGCCACGCCGCGGGAGAGCCAGCGCTTCGTCGAGCGCTTCGGCTACTCCGAGCCCTACGGCTGGTCGGAGGACAAGGCGCGCCAGTACTCCGTGCCCGAGCGCCACAACTTCGGGCCGTTCATCCGGCGCCACGGCTTCGGGCTGGCCTACGGGCGGCGCTGCCGAAACCGCCCAAACTGCCGAACGCCTGCTCACTCGGCAGTAACGCGCAAGCCGGCGTTTTTGCCAGAGTATGTTTTGCCAGATAAGCAGGTGGCACGTTGCTGCACCGTCCCGGGTCGTTCGACATCAAACGAGGAGGAACACATGAAGACCCGACGAACGCATTGACCGGATGCTGGGCTACCTCGGATTGTTCATCATAGGAGCCCTCGGCTGGACTTCCGATCGCCTCGCCGAGCTGCAGCGCCGCGCGGCCCGCGGCACCTCGGCTCAAACCTCTCTACACGGCCAAGGCATGACTGGGTGAGCGGCCTCCTCGGCCCACCCGCCGCCGCGAGACCCGAGCGGCCCGGTCGGTTCCGCGGCGCGTGGACGCTGCAGAAGGATCCGGCCAGCGCCGCAGCAGCATGACCGCCGCCGTCGCCAGCACGACCTGCCACCCGCGATGATGGAGGAGCTGTCCGGACGATAGCGAGGTCACGGCGGCGGTGCCGAACACGAGGAAGTCGTTGGCGGCCTGCGTGCGCGCGCGCTCGGCCGGCGCATAGGCGCTTCGATCGCCAGCGTCGAGGCCGCCACGAACATGAAGTTCCAGCCGATCCCGCTGAGGGTCATGGGCAGACCCGGTAGGGGTTGGGCAGCGCCCACGTCGAGAGTGGCCGCCGCGACGGCGAGGAGGTTGAGGGCGATCCCGAGCACGATGACGGTGCGCTCGCCCCAGCGCTGGACGAGGGTGCCGGTGAAGAAGCCGGGCAGGAACATGCCCACCACGTGCCGCTACTGGATGACGAAGGCCGTGTCCGCGAACGAGTGGTGGTGAGCCATCATGGCCAACGGCGTGCCGGTCATCAGGAGGTTCATCACGCCCTGGCCCATCATCTGGGCGATGACGGCCACGATGAAGATCGGCTGACGGACGATCTCCGCGATCGGGCGCACGGGACTCGCCGGCGCGGACGGCCTCCTCCGGAGGCGGCGGCATGCGCAGCGCGGTGAGCCAGCCACGACGGCGAGCAGGCCGAGCACGGGCACGTAGAGGTGCCGAGCCGAGGTAGGGTCGTCTCGAAGATCTGCACGGTCGCCCGGGCGAGCATCGGACCGGCGAACGCGCCGCGCCAGGCCGCCGACCAGCACACGAAGGGAGCATCGCACGGCTGCCTTGCGGAACTCCGGGAGCGATGTCTCGGCCGCCGCGAATCGATATTGCTGGGCGAACGCCACGGAGACGCCGAGGCAGCAGCGCCCCCGCGGTGAGGAGCCAGAAGTGGCCGCGAGCCGGGGCCAGAGCGCTGATCAGGCCGCCGGCTATCGCGGCGAGGGTGCCCTACCATGAAGCCGAGGCGGCGGCCCACGCGCTTCATCAGCACATCGAGGCGGGGATGGTGCTGAGGGCGGTGCCGATCACGGACATCGTCGACGGCAGGGGTGGCCAGCGCCTTGTTGCTGGCGAGCGCGTGGCCACGGCGAGGCTGCCCACCACGGAGACGAGCGTCACCGAGAGTCGATGACGCTGCCTGCGCCAGGGTGAGGAGGAGGATCGCTCCGGAGACGAAAGTTCAAGAACAGGGCTGCCGAGCGCTCCGGAACCTCCGGAGAATTCGCTTCACCCGCGACGACGACGAAGAACGCCTCGACCCGGGCCCACGTCAGCAGCGACGGTCGCCAGTTCCCCGCCAGCACGGACACGACGGCGTAGTAGATGCCGATGAACGGCGGGCGCGAGTACCAGAGCTCGCGGAACGAGGGATCGTAGAACCCGACCGCGAATCGCCGGAAGTGGTGGTAGCGCTTGCGCACGCCGCGCTCGTAGCGCGCGAAGGCCCGCGACGACACGTCGCCCGCGCGCAGGGCCCGGTCGATGACCTCCGGCCGCCTCGAGACCTCCCTGCATGGCCAGCATCACGCCCGGTGGAGAAGATCGGGATCCAGGAACGCCGCCGCGTCGCCGACGGCGAGCCACCGATCCCCGGCCATCCGCGTGGCGAGATAGGAATAATCGGCGTCGAAGCGGGCGGGGAGACTGCGCCGCGCGTGCTCGAGCAGGGGCACGGCGGCCGGCGTATCGGCCAGGTAATGAGTCAGGCTCTCCTCCGGCGTGGGCCTAGACTCGCGCCGATGCACGACCTGCGGGATGACCGCGCCGACGCTGATGACGGTCTCCGACAGCGGGATGAACCAGAGCCAGCCCATGTCCGGGCCGCGTGAACATCCGGATGTCCCCGGCGCGCCGGCCGGTCGGCCCGGGGAATTCCCTCGTACTGCGCGTGGACCGCGATGTTGCGAGCAGGAGCGGATCGTACTCGTGCCGGCCGAAGCGCTTCACCAGCACGCCGGCCGCGACCCGACGCGTCGACCACGACTCCGGCGCGCAACGTGCCGTCTCGCCGCCGTGCCGATCGGTGACGCGCAGCGTGACGGCGTCGTCGGTCGAAGACCGCGTCGAGGAGCCGGTGCTCCTCGAGCACCCGGGCGCCGCTCTTCTCGGAGTGACGGAGCAGGATCTCGTCGAAGCGCTCCCGCAAGACTTGAAACGTCTGAGGCGTGGGCGTTTCCAGGGCGGTCGCGAAATCGGCGTAGCGCTCGTCCGCTCCGTCCGGCGCCGCGGAAGCTCGCGCCCCACTTCTCGACGAAGCCGGACGCCGCGATCGTGTCACGCGCGCCCAGGGCGTGGAGGATCTCGTTGGTCCACGGCAGCTGCGATTCGCCGATGTGGAAGCGCGGGAACCGCTCGCGCTCCAGCACGACGACGCTCCGGCCCCGCCGCGCCAGCGCCGTGGCGGTGGTGGAGCCGCCGGGCCCCCTCCGATGACCGCCACGTCGTAGTCCCACCGGCGCACACCGCCCCGCTCGCCATCGGCGCATCATGCCACGGCTCCGGCTTGCCGATTGGACTTCCCTTCGCGCCAGTGGGACGGGATGGCCTGGGGCTTCCAATCCGGCCACGCGGTGGGCTCTCGACGAGCGCACCTACGTCTACCTGCACTCCAAGTCGACGAAGACCTTCTTCCGCGTCAACGACCCGGCGATCGACGAGCTGGTGACAAGCTCCGTCAGACGCCCGATCGCGCCGAACAGCGCGCGATCGCCAAGCGGGTCGTCGACCGCGAGCACGACCAGGTGCTCAGGATGTGGATGCCGTACGACTCGGGCTTCGTGGTCACCCAGCCGCACGTGCGGAACGCGGCCACCGGCATCCTCCGGCGCACCGACGGCTACGGGGCGTCGGCGATCGCGCGGTCGTGGCTCGACAAATAGCTAGCCGAGCCGTGTGTCAACGATCGCCAGGGGGTGCTGGCCGGGGACGTACGTTATCTCGGCCGCGCCGATCATCCGCCGCGCCTCGGCCTCGGGGATCTTCATAGGGCCGGGCGCCGGGGCGCTCCCGGGCGCGGGCTGCGGGAACGCCGTGGACATCGCGGTGTGGAAACGTGATCGGCGCCTTCCACCTTCTGCAGCACCTGGTGGATGTGGCCGTTCAGCACGGTCACGGAGCCGAAGCGCCGGAGATGGCCGAGCGCGCGCTCGGCGTCCTCGGTGGTCCAGCCCCACTGCGGATACACCGCCCACAGCGGCACGTGCGCGAACACGACGACGGGCGTGCTGCTCGACGAGCGGCGCCAGGTCCTTCTCGAGCCACTCGATCTGCTCCTCGCCGAGCGCGCCCATGCCCTCGCCCTTGTACTTGAGCACGTTGACGAGGCCGACGAAGTGCGTGCCCTGGTAGTCGAAGCTCTGCCAGCCGCGTCCGCCGACCGTTCCCGTTGCCGTAGCGATCGAGGTACTCCTTGCCGCCGTCAGGAAGACGTCGTGCTCGCCGGGCAGGTAGAAGACGCGCTCGGTCTTCACGCCCTTGAGGATCTCGGCGACGGTGTCGAACGCGCCGGCCTTCTGGCCGTGCGTCTGGTCGCCGGTGTGGAGCACGAACGCCGGAGCGGGCTGGAGCGCGTTGATCCGGTCCACGACCTGCTGGAGCGTCGCCGTCGGGTCGCCGTTGGCCTGGCCCTTGAAGCCGATGTGCGTGTCGCTGATCTGGACGAAGCTGAAGCTGCCGCGCTCGGCCTCGGCGGCCGCCGCCGCGGCGTCACGATGCGCGACGACAGCGACGCCGCCCGCCGGCGATCCACAGAAGCCCCGTGCCCGCCCACGCCATGCACTCGAGAAATCCGCGCCGATCGATGCGGTCCATGTCCTAGTTCTCCGTTGCTGTGTGTCGACTGAGCTACTGGACGATCACGGTCGCCTTCATGTGCGGGTGCAGCGCGCAGAAGTACTCGTAGCGGCCGGGACGCGTGAACATCTGCGAGAAGCCTTCTTCGTGACCGAGGCCGGCCGAAGCGAACGCGCCGGTCGCCGAGCGTGATCGTGTGCGTCTCCTCGTCGTGATTCGTCCACGTCACCGTCGTGCCCACCGACACGGTCAGGACCGACGGCGCGAACTTGAACTCGCTGAACGCCGCATGGCGGCCGGGCTCCGCTCGGCGGCGTGCGCCGCCGTCAGGCACGCGGCCAGGACGATCCCCACGACGATCACAACCTTCCATGAGTGGTTCTTCATCTCGGTCCTCCTGTCCTCGTCACCCCTGCCAACGCGCGCGGCCGCTCCGATCGTTCCACGCAGGCGACGAATCGGATGGAGACGAATCGCACGCTCGGGCGTTGCGCTAGCAGAGGGCGACCGCGGCTGGCGGTGCCGGGGCCGAGGAACGATCAGTCGATCCGCGCGTTGGCAGGGGTGAGAATCCGCTCCAGCCGGGGTGCTATGGTGGGGGCGTGCCGACGGGGCGCCGATCAGCGGTCGAGCGAGGTGGCGAACGAGGCGCTGGCCTACGTCGACGCCCTGCACAACCTGGCCCGGTACCTCACCGGAAACGATACGGACGCCGAGGACCTGGTGCAGGAGACCTACGCGCGGGCGCTCCGGGCCGAGCACCAGTTCACGCCGGGCACGAACCTCAAGGCGTGGCTGTTTCGGATCTTGCGCAACACGTTCCTGAGCCTGTACCGGCGCCAGCGGCACGACCCGACGGTGGGCGGTCTCGACACCGTCGACGCCGACGCCCAGGGCGCGGCGGACGAGCCGTGGCTGCTCGGCGACATCGAGCTCGATCGCCTGCGCAAGCTGGTGGCCGAGGAGATCGAGGCGGCGCTGATGACCCTGTCGGAGGACGCGCGCACGGTGATTCTCCTGGATCTGGAGGGGCTGACCGAGCTCGAGGTGGCCGAGGTGGTCGGCTGTGCGGTCGGCACGGTGAAGTCGCGGCTTGCCCGGGCGCGGGCAGCACTCCGGCAGCAGCTGAAGGACTACGCGGCGACGTGACCTGCGAAGACGCGCGCGCGCAGCTGCTCGATTACCAGCGCGGGCGTCTGGCGTTCCCGCGCAGAGCGAGGTGCGCGCGCACCTCGACGGGTGCGCCGATTGCACTCGGGACGATGCCGTCGAGCGCGAGCTGCACGAAGGTGCTCGAGCAGCGCCTGCCCCAGCACTCCGGCGTCGCATCGCGCTCAAGCGCCGGCTGGCCGCGCAGTGGCCGGCGGCCGGCGCCCGAGCGCTCGTGGTGGAGCGCGGTGGCGAGCCGCGTACTGATGCCGGCGCTTCGCCGTCGCGGCGTTGCTGATGCTGGTCACGCCGGTCCTCTACTACGAGCGCACGGCCTCGCGGATGGCGAGCGAGCGGGCCGGCCTGGTGGCCGAGGCCGTGAACGATCACCTGCGCGTGCTCACCAGCCAGCATCCGCTCGACATCGAGAGCGGCGATGTCCATCAGGTGAAGCCCTGGTTCGAGGGACGACTGGACTTCGCGCCGGTGGTGGCGGTTCGAGGGCGACGCCGAGTTTCCGCTCAAGGGCGGCGCCGTCGGCTACTTCCGGGACCGGAAGGCGGCGGTGTTCGTCTACGCGCGCCGCCTGCACCCGATCACGCTGCTCGTCTTCCGCGCCGACGGACTGCCGTGGCCGACTCGGCGCGCAGACCCCTACCGGCCCCGGCCGAGGTCTACCGGACGGTAGACCAGGGGCTTCAACGTGATCATGTGGCGGACCGACGAGCTCGGCTACGCGCTCGTATCCGACGTGGACGCGCGTGACCTCAACGCGCTGGCCGCCCGGATCCCCCTCTCCAGTGAAGGACCGGTGACGGCGCGCGTGCGCGCGCGATGCGGGTCGGCGCGCGCGCTGGCCGCCGTCCTCGCGACGTCGACGCGCCCTTCGCCGTCGCGCAGGAACGGAACCCCGCCGCGGACGACGAGCGCGATCGGGCGCTTCGTCGAGGCCCTGCGACGCGCCGGATCCGGCCGACGCCGCGCGCTACACGGAGCTCCGCGACGCCGGCTCGGCGCGATCGCCGAGCTGCAGAAGGTGCAGGCGCGGTACGGCGCGGCCGGGCCCGAGCTTCGTCCGCTCCTGCTTCCCAGCTGAAAGATGCGCAGCAGCCGCTACGCGGAGAGCTCGCCTAGCGGTCCTGGACTTTCTCGATGCGCGCGACCGGCGGGCGCTGGCCCGCTACGAGGAAGAGATCGGCCGGATCAAAGCGCTCCTGGAAGAGCACGCCCGGACGCGAGCCGACTCTCGAGAAGCTGCGCCGAGGAGAGTGATTCGGGCGCTTCGCCGGCTGCGGCCGGTCTCGGCGAACGGCGGTCGGCGGCCTCCGATACACCGCGTGAAACGCCGCGTTGAAGCGCCGGATGCTGGCGAAGCCCGCGGCGAACGCGACCGCGGCCATCGGCAGCGCGGTCTCGTCCACCAGCCGCTTCGCGCGCTGAACGCGCCTGGTCGTGGCGACGGCGATCGGCGAGGCGCCGGCATGACGGAGGAACAGGCGGCGCAGGTGACGCGCCGTCATCCCCAGCGTGTCGGCGAGATCCTCGACCGTCTTGCCGTCGTCGAGAAATCCGCGCTCGATGAGGCGGAGCGCGCGGCTGACCGACGCCGCGGCGCCATGCCACGCCGGGGTCCCCGGCGCCGTCTCCGGCCGACACCGCAGGCACGGGCGGAAGCCCGCCCGCTCGGCGGCGGCCGCGGTGGGAAGAACACGACGTTGCGCGACTTGGCCGGCTTGACCGGACAGAGTTGGACGGCAATAGATCCGGGTGGTCATCACGCCGGTGAAGAAGCGCCCGTCGAATCGGCGATCTCGCGCCAGGCGCGCGCGATCGCAGGTGCGTGAATCGAGGACCGCGAGTCTGCTCACGACGGATCGAGCCTAGCACGCACGCCGTCGCGCCCGGCGGCGGCCGGACGATGACGTCCGAAAGCGGCGAGACCCGGGCGGCGCCGGCCGCTAACGTCGCCGCATGCGCGCACGATACTTCTACGGCTGGAACGTCGTGGCGCGCGACCTTCGTCATGGCGCTGTTCAGCTTCGGGCTCGGCTTCTACGGGCTCTCGGTCTACGTCGCGACGCTCCAGCGGCTGCACGGATGGTCGGCCTCGGTCGTCTCGGCGCCGGTGACGGTGTACTACGTGGCGGGTGCGCTGCTGACGATGGGCATCGGCAACCTGTGATCACGCGTGGGGGCCGCGGGCGGTGGTGGCAGCCGGCGGCGCTGCGATGGCCGCGGGCGTTGCCGCGCTCGGCCTGGTCGACCCAGCCGTGGCAGCTCTACCCGGCGTTCCTCGTGATGGCGCTGGGCTGGGGCATCGATGAGCGGCGCGGCGATCAACATCATCGTCGCGCCCTGGTTCCAGCGGCGCCGCGGTCTGCGCCGTCAGCATCGCGTTCAACGGCGCCACGCTGGGCGGCGTCGTCATCGCGCCCGCGCTCATCCCGCTCATCGACGCGCTCGGCTTCGGCGCGGGCGCTCGGCCATCGCCGCGCTCGTCTCGCTCGTGAGTGCTCCTCGCTTTCGTGGCGGCGGTCGTGCGGCCGGGTCCCGGGGCGCTCGGGCTGGGCCCCGACGGCGATCGCCCGACGGCCCGGAGCCGAGCCGTCGCCGAGCGCGCGACCACCGGCGGCGCGGCGATGCGCTGCGGACCTGGCGCTTCTGGAGCGTGTCCGCGCCCTTCGCGCTCGGCCTCACGGCGCAGGTGGGCGTGCTCACGCATCTGGTCGCGCTCGTGACGCCGGCGCTCGGCGCGGGCGGCGCGGCGCGTGCCGTGAGCGCGACGACGGCCGCGGCGCTGATCGGACGGCTCGTGACGGGCTTCTTCGTCGACCGCGCTGAACCGACGTCGCTGGTCGCGAGCGCGACTCTCCTCGTCCAGATCGTCGGGTCTGGCCTGCTGGCGCGGGCGTCGCGGACGCACGGCGGTCTACGCCGGATGCGCGCTCTTCGGGCTGGGCGTCGGGAACCTGACGACGCTGCCGGCTCTCATCCTGGCGGTCGAGTGGCCGCGCGAGCGCTTCAGCGCGCTGGTCGGCCTGGTAGTCGGGATCAATCAGTTCACGTTCGCCTTCGGTCCAGTCGCTCGTCGGCGTCATGCGTGACTGGAGCCGGGACGTACGGCCCGGCGCTCGGTGGCGTGTGCAGCGCTCCAGGCGATCGCGGCCGCCTCGTCGCGCGTCGGGCCGGGCACGCGCGCCGCCGCCATCCCGGCCTTGACAGGGGCGCGCGCCCGCGATGGATCCTCGCCTCCGCTGACGGGAGGAGCCCCACCATGAGCTGGAACGGCGAGATCGTGATCGATCTGGATTCCCACGTCGTGGAGCGCGCGGATCGCTTCTACCAGGACTACATCGACCCGGCCTATCGCGAGGCGTATCGGCAGCCGTGCGACGGCGTCGCGCAGCAGGCGAAGGCCGGGCCACCGGTACTCGCTCTTCGGCAGCCGCACGTCCGTCATCGAGCCGATCGAGACGGGCCGCCCGCTCGGCACCCGGCGACACCGTGCGGCCTGACCGCCGGTCGGAGATGCGCAGGCGGCCGCAAGGCGTTCCCGCCGGGCCGCGCGGACGCGCTGCCGCCGATCAGACCGAGGCGAGCTGGGACGTGAAGGTCCGCCTCGAGGACATGGACCGGGCCCCTGGTCGACGTCGGCGTGCTCTATCCCACCCACGTCTCGAGCTACTGCGCGCTGCGCGACAGCGGCTTCGAGAACGCGCTGTACCGCGCCTACCATCGCTGGGTCGCCGACTTCTGCGCCCAGGCGCCGACGCGGCTGAAGTGGACGGTCGGTCGCGAACATGCGCGACGTGGCCGCCGGCGTCGCCGAGATCAAGCACTGGGCGCGCGATCCGAATCTCGCGGGCGTCTACCTCTCGCCGCAGGCGCCTGACGGCAAGCTGCTGGACAACCCCGACCTCCATCCGCTGTACGGAGGTGGCGCAGGACCTGGATCTTCCCGCTGCTGGCCCACGGGGGCACGGCGCGGCCGCCGTACGCGCCGGGGACCTTCGATCTCGACGGCGCGTGGTTCTCTGCTCCACAGCTTCGGCAACCCCTGGGCGGGCATGGCGGCGCTGGGGGCGCTCATCGGCGGCGGCATCTTCGAGATGTTCCGCGAGCTGCCGGGTCGCGATCATCGAGACCGGCGGCGGCTGGCTGCCGCTGGCGATGGATCGGCTGGACACCCACTATCTGATGTCGCCGAGCCACGTGCCGAATCTGAAGCGACTGCCGCGCGACGTGCTCGCCGAGGGCCGCTACTTCCACGCCATCGACAGCTGGGAGCGCTCGGTCGAGTTCTGCGTCGAGGAGCTCGGGAAGACCTCTGGCTCTTCGCGACCGACTGGCCGCACGGCGACACCAGGCGTGGCCGGAGAGCGTGCAGCAGATCACCGGATCGGCACGGGGCTCGACGGCCACCGCCCGGCGCAAGATGCTCGGACAGAACGCGCTGCGGCTCTGTCCCCGGCTGGAAGTAGGGCGTTCGCCGACGGAAAGGAGCGACGTCGTGGCGCGAGACGGAATCCGGATCTTCGACGCGGATACGCACGTGGGCCCGTCCATGGACGTCCTCGAGCGCTACCTCAGCGCCGCCGAGCGCGCGGCGCTCGAGCCCCTGAAGCGACAGGCGGGCGACCCGGCCCAACGGCCAGGTGACGTATCAGGGAGGTGAGCGCAAGTAGAGCGCCGGCCTCGGCGAGCCGGCGCCCGCGCCGCCGATCCACGCGCGCATGGGTGCCTGGCAGCGGCGCGCACAGTGGCGGTGACCTCGATCCAGCGCGTCGATCACGACCCGGCCCGCGCGCATCGCCGACATGGACCTGGAAGGCGTCGACGTCAACCTGCCGCTGCCCGTCGGGCTGGTTCTGGAACGTGGACGATCGGGCGACCCGGCGATCGAAGCGGCGCTCTACGCGCGCTTACCATCGCTGGATGGCCGACTACTGCTCGGCCTACCCCGACCGGCTGAGCGGCGTGATCCTGGTCGGCGGCCGGAACGTGCGCGAGATCCTCGCCGAGGTCGAGCGCTGCGCCGCGCGAAGCCGTGGGCGCTCTCGCTCTTCTGCTACGCGCCCTACGGATGCCGCTCGATCATCCCGACCTCGAGCCGTACTGGGCCGCCGCGCAGCACCACGATCTCTCGGTGGTGCTGCACACCTTCACGGTCATGCCGCCCTACGCGCCGGGCGGCCTGGACACCTGGGAGAACCTCGTGGCTGCAGCGCTCGGCCGCGCCATCCCGTGGTGCGGCATGCGCAACATGGCGTCCCTCATCGGCAGCGGCGTGCATCGGACCGCTATCCGAATCTGCGCCTCGGCGCGCTCGAGGCCGGGCATCGGCTGGCTGCCGTTCTGGATCAAGCGCCTGGACGAGCACGCCGAGTCGGTCGCGCGGCGCTGCCGCCGCTCAAGCAGACGCCGAGCGACTACGTGACTCCGGGCGCCTTCTTCCAGAGCATCGAGATGTCCGAAGGCGTCGCGACTGACGAATGCGGTCATCCAGCTGCTCGGCGAGGACATCTTGATGTACGCCTCGACTACCTGCACGGCGAGAGCTGCTTCCCGAAGTCGGTGGACACTGTGCATGGCGTGGGACCATGCCGGAGCGCCAGAAGCGCAAGCTCTTCTGGGACAACGCGCGCTCAGGTTCTACCGGCGCTTCACGGCCGCGCCGGCGCCCGGCCGGCTCGCGCCTGATCTGCACGGCGCCGCGTGGCGTCCACCCGGCTCCGGTCGCTTCTGGCTCGCGACAGAAGTCGCGTGCCGGCCGTGCTGGGCACGCCCAACGCCTTCACGCGCCCAGATCATGGATAGGCCGCAGCCGGCTGCGAGGGCGGCGCGTTCGTGGGCACGGGCATCACCGGCGGCAACTACACCGCCTCTCCCGGACACGCTGGGCGTGTCCTCTCCGCGCGCGGAGTGCGTCCAGTTCGGCGGCTGCATCGCCCGCCGTCTCGTTCTGGTGCAGCCTCGACGGCGAGCCACCTGGGCACGGCGGGGCAGCCGGCCGTGCGCGCCGGCTAACATTGCATCCGCGCACAGGCCTCGCCGCCGGCATCCGGATCAAGCGACGACCAGCCGATCGAGGGCAAGCGCGCCACGCAGACGCCGGGCATCGAGGGCAGTGGCGCGCGACGCGGCGGTCGATCGCTACCGGGCGGCGGTTCGCGCGCGTGGACGAGCTCGACCTGACTTCGTGATCGTGCGGCGGCAGTGCTGCTGCGCGCGCGACGCCGCGAACGGCGGCATGCACGAGCTCGTGGAGCGGTTGAACGCGCAACACTGGACGCTCGGCGGCGTCGACTGGGTGCAGCTCGAGCCGCCCCACTCGATCGACGAGATCCTGGCAGGCGCGCGCCGCGGTGACCGGCACGCTCTCCGTCATGCAGTAGGGCAAGCCTGCTGGCGGCCGCTGACCTCTTGCGCCGGAAAGGTTTCCGCACCCTGGGCTGCGCATCGCGTGGTACACGTTCCCGCCCGACCAGGTCCTGGCGGCGGCGAGCTGGACGTTCTTGCGCGACTTCAACGAACGCGACATCGTCGCCTGACACCGACTCCCAGCGCGGCGGCACCGAGGGTAATCCGTACCTTCGAACCCCGAGCGCTCCGCCTCGCCATCATTTGGCCGTCAGTTTCAGGTCCTCGTACGGGGCCGAGTAGTGCCCCGCGATCAGCCCGAGGCCGTAATTCGGCTACCCGAGGGCCGTGCCCGCTGAGAGCTTCGAGCCCCCAGATCGGCAACACACCTTTTCGTGCATGAGCCGCTGATCTTGATAAGGGTCGCCTCACGGCGCTGGATCCAGCTCGGCGGCCTGCTCGCGGAAGAGGCCCTCGATGCTGGATAGCTTGCCAGGTAGCTGTAGAGACCGTCGGCCGATTAACAAGCCTCGATCCGAGTGGCGGCGCTACCGGCGGCGCCGCTGCCGGCTCTGCACGAGGTTCCTGAGCTTGTCCTTGAACTGGCTGAAGAAGGCCGCCCGCTCGAGCGGGACACCTGGCGCGGTGATCCCGACGACGCTGGAGGTGCAAAGTTCGCCACGCGATGGCCCTCGACATCTGATGCAGCTTTCTCCCGCCTGATCGGTTACCCCGCTACTAAAAAAAAGGCTTGCGAAGTCGCTGGAGGTATATTTTTGCTCGTTGAGCAAGCTTCTTCTCGCCCCGCTAATCGGAAAATTGGTAGGCTTCACGCCAGCAAAGTCGAAGCTGTGGGGAAATGCAGGCCTGCGGTGATCCAGGTAGAACCCGAGCTGCCCTCGTGCCTGGTTGATGGCCTTGCGATCGATCGCGTAGTTCGCCGCCACGCACCCGCTTGTCAGCCCACGGCGACTTCGGGTCCCACTGGTCGACGAAGTTCAGCCACTGAGTGCCGTGAACGATGGTCGGCTTGTAGCGTCGGACCCCTCGTCCGGGCTGGAGCCTCGGCGAGCGGCCCCGATGAGAGCACGTGATGTCGGCCTGCCAGTGCTTGAGCATGGCCAGACGCGTGGACTCCTCGGTCACCGACCTGAAGATCAGCCGCTTCACCGACGGCGGCTTGCGCCAGTACTGGTCGAAGGCTTCCATCGAGGCCGAGCTTCGATGCCCGGGTGAACGAGACGAACTGATACGGCCCGCCCCACGGGCGCCTTCCTTAGCCGCTGTCCCGATTCCCCGACGCATTCTGGGCACGACCCAGCCCGCCCCGGTGGCTTCGGCGACCCGTAGAACGCCATGAAGTCCGGCCACGCCCTTGAGACGAACCGCACGCGTGCGTAGCGGATCGATTCTTTGTCTGCAACTGTCCTGACCTTGTCCCCTCAGCGCCCTGCAGCCAGCGCCCTCATAGCGATCGAAGTGGAGAACTTCACGTCGTCGGCCGTCAGGGGACGCTGCTGTGGAACTGACCCCCGCTGCGGAGCGTGAAGTCGTACGTGAGACCATCCGGACGAGACCGCCGCCCAGCCTGCCAGCTCGGCGCCATCGTCTTGCCCGGCATGGGCTTGGCGACCGCGTCGTGGAAAGAGCCAAGACCATGAACGGCGTGATCGATCCCCGGCGTTCCCGCCGGATTCGCAGCTTTTCAGGTCGGAAAGAAGAGATGCGCACAGCCCACGTCAATCTGCCCTCGGCGGCAAACGCCATGCGGGCGGACAGTACCGTAGCAGAATCGATCAGGATCAGATCAGCGTTGCGAAAGGCGTCTCATGGATTCGTCCTCCCGTTGTCCGTCTCGGAGGTCAGAACGCAGATGCGGCCGTGACTCTGCCCGCGATCGTAAATCGGTGTCATGAGACCGCCGGCGGCCGGCCCCGGCAGTGAAGGCCAGCAGTCGCTCAACGGTCGGGCTGGTAACGTCGGGGCTCTGTGCCGGATTTATCCGCGTTTACCGCGTGAGCGTGCCCTCAGATACCTTCCGCCAAGCTCAAGGAGTAGGCCACCATGCGACGCCCCACAACGCATCGCGCTGTCCTTTGTTTTCCGGCTGCTCCTTCGTCCTCGCGACCGCACTCGTCTGGTCTCCTACTCGGCCCTGGCCGACCTGATGATCATCGGGAACGATCGAGAAGATCGTCTTCGACGCGGAGGGCAATCGGGCGGCCGCCGCCCCGGGCAAGGACACCATCTCCATCGTGGACATCACCGATCGCGAGGCGCCGAAGATCGTCGTCAGCATTCCGTTGATGAACTCCGATCTTCGGCCGCCGGTCAACCTCGCCATCACGCCGGACGAGCGGCTGGCCATCGTCGCGAACTCGGTCGACTGGGTCCAGGACGGCGCGAGCTGAAGCCGGCGCCCGACAACAAGCTCTACGTCTTCAATCTCAGCGACGTCCCCTGCCGAGCCACATCGGAACCGTCGAGATCGGCAAGCAGCCGTCGGGGCTCGCCATCAACCGGGCGGGGAACCACCTGGCGCTCGTGGCGAACCGCGCGGACAAGTCGGGTCAGCGTGCTCTCCATCCAGGGCAACGAGGTGAAGCTGATCGACACGGTGGCGATGGGCGACGAGGTGGCCTCGGTGGCCTTCACGCCTGACGGCAAGCGGGCGCTGGTCACCGTTCGCTGCCCACAAGATCGCGCCGCTGGCGATCGAGGGGCAGAAGGTCACCTACGCCAAGCAGGACATGCCGGTCGGGCTCTGGCCGTACAACATCGACGTCACGCCGAACGGCAAGATCGGCATCAGCGCCGACGCAACGGCAATTCAGGCGCCGGGACGGCCACGTCGACACCGTCAGCGTCATCGACTTGATCGGCAGCCGCCCCGGGTGGTCGACCGCGTCGTGGTCGGCGACGCGCCGGAAGGCTTCGCCATCAGCCCGAAGGGCGACGTGGCCGTCGCGGTGCTGCTGGGTGGAGCCAGCGTTCCCAAGACCTATGTGGTTCAACACCAAGCGCAACGGCAGCCTCGCCGTGCTGAAGATCGACGGCAAAGAAGGTGACCAAGGTCGGCGAGGTCGAGGTGGGCGGCTTGCCGAGGGCGTGGTCTTCAGCCCCGACGGCGCTATTCTGTACGTCGGCAACTACACCGATCGGGACGTCTCCATCCTCGGGGCGGTCGACGGCGGCACGAAGATCACCGACACGGGCAAGAAGCTCCGAAGCTGCCGGGCCAGCCGGCTCTCGATGCGCGGGCGGCCAGTAGAAACAATTTCTTCCCGTTGAGCCCGGCGCCGACCACACTTGGTGGAGAGGATGGCGACGCGTCGGGACCGGAAGCGGTTCTGAGCGGGCGGTGGCGCGCGATGCGGCCCTCGAGCCGCTCGTGCGCGGTGGGCCGACAAGGCGTGGGTCTGGCCGTCTGTCGTCGTCGTGGGCGCCGCGCTCGTTCCGATCGCCGTCTGGCTGGTGGCGCCGTACGTGCCGCTCTCCGGGACGTCGTCGCCCACAGGGTCGCGGACGCGCCAGCCGCCGTCCGAGCCCGTCACCGCGCCGGCTCAGGAACACCAACGACCGGCGACCTGACGAGGTTCGTCGTGCCCACCTGAGGCAGCTCCAGCCCGTTCTCCGCGCCGAGGCGGAGAAAATCCGGAGAGTCGCGCGGCGGATTCGTCGCCGACGGGAGAGTGACGGACCCCAACAAGGACCGCTCGGAGGTCGCGACCGAGCTGCGGGCGATGTTCACGCCGAATCGGGCGTTGAGCGGGGATCTCCAGAATCACTACCCGGACTATACGCGGGGCCAGGAGACCGGCTGCCGCCGAAGCGTCGCCGAGCAGGAAGAAGAGTTTCACCGAACCGTGCTGCTCGTCATGACGAAGCTGTCGCCCGCCCCCGGCGCGGAGTCGCGGCGGCGGGAGAATCGCCGGCGCCGTGCTGGAGAAATGTCTCGAGAAGGGACCCGGCATGGTCCTCAAGGCCGGGGCGACCGACGACGACCGCGCGGTGTTCGAGACGTTCGCGTCCTTCTCAGCCCGACGCCGGCGTGACGGCGCGCTGCGCGAGCCTGAGCCGTCGTGCCGCCGCGGGATCTCGGCCGGCGCCGCGGAAGCTGTCGCAGCGAAGCGCTGGGGTTGGTCGGAGCGGACGGCGCTACCCGGCGAGTGCAAGTTCACGAGCGCGGATGAAATGAAACAGGGCATGGGCGGTACGGCCGCCCATGCCCCGCGTCCCTACCGAGACCACCGAACGAGACCTGGATCTAGAACGCGAGCCGAACCCGCGCCGCCAGCGTGTAGGCGTCCTGCGCGGACTTCTTTCGGGCCAGGCTCGCGTGAGCAGGTCGCCGCCCTGTTGGTGCACTCGGATCGCGTCGAGAGCGTCACCCGCAAAGAGGTAGGCGCCCACGAGGTCGAAGGCGGTGTTCGCCGAGAACCGCCAGGTCAGCCCGAGGTTGCCAGCTCGGTCCCGAGGTAGTTGGAATCGCCGCTCACCCAGCTGTTCTCGGCTGACTAGTCGTCCGCGCGGGGGTCCCGGCGTCCGGCGGCTGGCCGAGCTGGCTGCCCGTGTCGGTGTCGACCGGCTCGCGCGGTCAAGAACGCGTGGACGCACGCCGTACAGGCTCAGCGCGCGGCGTGATGTTGTACGTCGCCCGGAACGCGACGCTCGCCGCGCCCGTAGCGGTCGTAGCCGACGTAGTTGCCGGTCGTCGCCCAGCCCTGGTTGAAGTAGTCAACCCCGGATGCCCAGAACTGGGTCCAGCCGCCGGCCCAGTAGTTGCCGTCCGTGTCGAGCGGCTGGATAGTACCGGATCCTCTGTGGCCAGGTTGTCGCGGGCCTTGTTGCCCGGGCTGTACGCCACGCGCGCCTCGAGCAGCAGCGGCCCGAGCTGGTAGCTGGCGATGACGTCGAAGCAGGAACGCGCTCATGTCCGCCGTGACTTCTTCGAGCCGCGCCGTCGCAGCCCGGCGCTGCGACAGACTTGGCTGTCGACCTTGCCCCACTGATAGTAGAACGTGGGATCGAGGCCGAAGCCCCCGATGCGCCAGCGGGCGTCGATGACCGATCGTGTAGCGATCCTCGTGGTACGCCGGGGTAGCCGGCCGCCGCGGGGTTCGTGGCGCACCGCACGCGAGCCGCCGCGCCGTTGAGCGTGCCGCCGGCGGTGACCGGGTTGACCAGGTTGCGCCGGACCGTGCCCGACTGTCTGGCCGTCGACGTGGAATCCAGGAGTACAGGGCTTGATGTCCAGCCCCTTGGCGGGCGTGAACTCGGGGCTGAAGATCAGCGCGTAGTCCTCGCCGCGCCCGGTCTTGAGCGAGGGGTTGCCCCGGTTGGCGCCGGCGAGCTGATCCTCGACGATGACCTAGGCGAGGTTGGTCTTGATGTTCGGCGTGAACGTGGTGACCGCCGAGACGCCGGCGAAGTCACCGTTGGCGTACTGGGCCAGCTTGTACTGCCGCGAGCGTATCGAACGGCTGGCCGCCCGCCCGCGCCATCGGTCTCGACGGGGATGAACGGCAAGAGGCTGTCCTTGCCCGTCAGCGGAAACTCCGTGTAGATCCACTTGATCTCGATCATGCCGCCGACGTCCGTGTTGAGGTCCAGGCAGCCGTTGGTGTTGACCTTGCTCCCGGGAGCCGGGCTGCCGGCCGCGGCGGCCGCGCCGCCGCGCACGACGCCGCTGACGCGTTGCCGGGAAGCCGCCGTCGTTCGGGCCCATCTGCCCGTACGCCAGGTCGATCTCGAGACCGAGCACGGCCTTGACCCGGCCGACCGCGAACTCGAAGTCCGGACGGAACCGGGTGCGCCCGTACCACTCACTGTCGCTGTTACGGGTCAGGTTGCCGTCGTACGGTGTTCCGGCCCATCGACGTGATCTGGTCGAAGAGCCCGGAGATCGTCACCTTCGGAGCCGGCGCCTGGGCAAATCCAGGCGGAGCCAGCATCGCGAGGATGGCGAGGGCGAGTACTGCCGTCACGGTGACTCTTCGCATCACTGCCCTCCTCAAGATCGTGGTGAACCGCAGCTGGAAGCTAGTGACAGCCTCGCGATGGGGACATCACCAACAGCTGCCGGGAAATGGGGCAGACGGAGCCGGGAGCTATGCGCGGACAGAGTCCGGCGCTTGCGGTCTAGCGGGTCCCTGGAAGGGTTGTGCCTGCGGATCCAATCGAGGGCGCATGACTGCCTCCCGCGATGGACGAGACAGGGGCGGATCGATGCGACTTTAGTCCCACCCCCACCTGGGTGTCAAGAAAGTTTTACGACTGGTGGCGATGCGACGAACAGCTACAGCCGCTGGTAGGCGAGGCCGCGCGCCCTCGACGAGAGCTTCGAATTTGGCCCACATGACGGCGGGATGCTGCCGCTGGTACAGAGCGCCCTGGGCGAACCCGCAGTCGGCCCCGGCGCATGACCCGCTCGCGGCCGACCACGCGCGCGAAGGTCACGATCCGCTCGGCCACCGTCTCGGGGTGCTCGACCACCGCGGTGGTGTGCGCGATGACGCCGGGAATGAGCACCTTGCCCTCCGGCAGCTTGACGTCCTCCCACACGCGCCACTCGTAGGCAGTGGCGCGGCGTCGCCGCCTCCACCGAGTAGGCCTGGGCCTTGACCCGCAGCAGGAGGTCCACGATGTCGCGCAGGCCGAGGTCGTGGACGTGCGGGCCCCTGCCAGCTTCCCCAGCAGAGGTGGTAGCGCACACGCTCCTCGGGAATGCCGGCCAGGGCGTGATTGAGCGCGTCGATGTTCCTGGCCTGCATCCGCCGGTACTCCTCGAGCGGGGGCGCCGGAATCATCATGTCCCACGTTTCGCCGAGCCCGGGATCGTCGATCTGGAGGATGAACCCGGCGTCGACGATGGCCCGGTACTCGGTGCTGCAGGGCCTCGGCGATCGCGAACACGTACTCTTCGTCGGTGGCGTAGTACCGGTTCTGGCCGCGTGCCGACCATCGCCGGCGCGATGGCGGGCACGAAGGCCTCCTCCACGTTGACGCCGCTGCAGCGCGGCCTTGAAGGTGGCGAGGTCCCGCTGGAGCAGCGCCTGGCCCTTGTAGCGCGATGCGGTCCCCGGCACACCGCGGGCGGCGCGGCCGAGCGGCATCGCCCGCGGCAGGTATTCCTGGTAGTACTCACGGAACGCGCGCCACTCCCGCCGTGGTGTCGATCCGCCGCGCCCACGAGCCCCCGGCGTTGCTCGACGGGACGTCCGGGGTCGTTCGGTCGTCATGCGCGACGAAGCCCGTCAGCCGTTCATCCGCGTAGGCCAGAAAGCTCGTCTTGCCCATCTCGCCGTCGGAGACGACATCGATGCCGGTCTCGGCCTGCTGCGCGCACCGACCTCGGTCACGGCCTCGGCGACACGCGCCGACGAGCTGCGGCCTCATCGACGGTCTGGCCGCTCAAGCCGGGCGCGGAGGAGGGCCTGGATGCTCTCGGGACGGGGAGCATGCTGCCGACGTGCGTGGTTAGGATGCGGTTGGTGCTGGTCTTCACGGGGATGCCCTCCGGCCAGGTCAGTATCGCGCGGAATCCTCGGCGCCCGCCCCGGCATCATCTTGTATTGAGGCGACCTATATGATGAGTGAAGGTCTCTTCGCGAGCGGCGGAGATGCGATCGGCGCCGGCGGCGTGGACGACGGCGAGCTGTTGGATGCCTACTCGCGGGCGGTCGTCTCGGTCGCGGAGCAGGTGGGCCCGGCGGTCGTCGGCATCGCCGCCGGCAGTCGCCGGCGGCCGGTCGGCTGCCGACGCGATCGGGGCGGGCTCCGGCGTGATCTTCACGCCGGACGGGTACATCGTCACGAACAGTCACGTCGTGAACGCGGCGACGGATCCTGGAGGTCACGCTGACCGACGGCTCCACGCTCGGGGCGACCGCTCGCCGGGAGCGACCCGGCGACGGATCTCGCCGTGATCCGCGCCGACGGCTCCGGCCTTCCCACCGCCCAGTTCGGCGAGTCAGGCTCGCTGCGGGTTGGGACAGCTGGTCGTCGCCATCGGTAACCCGTTCGGGTTTCAGTCGACCGTGTCGGCCGGGGGTGGTGAGCGCCATCGGCCGGTCGCTGCAGGAGCGCCACGGGGCGGCTGATCGAGAACATCATTCAGAGCGACGTGGCGCTGAATCCCGGAAATTCCGGCGGCCCGCTGGTCGACACGCGGGGCGCGCGTCGTCGGCATCAACACCGCGATCATTCGCGCGGCGCAGGGCATCAGCTTCTCCATCCCGGTCGATACCGCCCAGCGGATCGTGAGCAAGCTGCTCGCCCGCGGCCGCGTTCGCCGCCGCGCCTATCTCGGCATCGCGGGACAGACGCGGCCGATCGACCGGCTGGTGGCGCGGCGCCACGCCCTGTCGGCCGCGCAGGCGGTCGAGATCGTGTCCGTCGAGCCGGCGCGGCCCGGCGGCGGTCGCCGGGTTGCGCGAGGGCGACCTCGTGGTCGCGCTCAACGACCGGGCCGTCAGAACGCGTGGACGACATGCATCGGATGCTGGTCGGCTGGCCCTTCGGAGACTCGCTCAAGATCGGTGTGATCCGGGGCGATCGTCGCTTCGACGTCGCGGTCGTTCCCGTCGAGGCGCCCTAGTCGAGGCTCCTCAGAGGAGGACGACGGCATGAGCCAGTCGTCGCGTGCGGTCGCTCAGATCGTGACACCGGAGCCGGTCGTCGAAGGGCGCGGGCGTGCATCTCCGGCGCAGCATCGGGACTCGAAAGCTCGACCATCTCGATCCCTTCCTGCTGCTCGACCACTTCGAGTCGGCCGACCCGGCCGGACTACCAGGCGGGATTTCCCTATCACCCGCACCGCGGGATCGAGACGGTGACGATCGTGCAGCAAGGGAGAAGTCCAGCACCGCGACTCGCTGGAGCACCGCGGGAGCATCGGGGCCGGTGACATCCAGTGGATGACGTCGGGGAGCGGCATCATGCACGAGGAGATGCCGCAGGTCCGTCCCGAGGGCATCGCCGGTCTGCAGCTCTGGCTCAACCTGCCGGCCCGGCGACAAGATGACGCGCCCGAAGTATCGCGACCTGCAGGCCGAGCATCTCGCCGAGACGGCGCTCGACGGCGGCGCGAACGATGCCGCGTCATCGCCGGTGAGGCGGCGGAGCGGGCGGCTGATCGGGCCCAGTCGAGGGTCTGGCGGTCGCGCCGAAGTTCGTCGACGTCACGCTGCCGCCGGGCACGACGTTCCGCGAGTCGGTGCCGCGAGGCCACACCGCGTTCGCCTACGTGGATCACGGTGACGTCCGCTTCGGGCCCGAGCAGACACCCGGCTCACGGTCTGCCCTCGTCGTCTTCGGCGACGGCGACGTCGTAGAGGCGTCGGCCGGCGCCGGCGGCGGCCGCTTCCTGCTCGCCGCCGCGCGGCCGCTCCACGAGCCGATCGCCCGCTACGGACCCTTCGTGATGAACACGCGGGCGGAGATCGAGCAGACGCTCGCCAGACCTGCGCACCGGTCAGCTTCATTCGCGAGGAGCCCCGCGATGCGTGAATCCGTCGCATAATGGCGCCGCCATGATCACGCGATATCGCGTCCTACCTCCGGTTCTTCGACAGCGTGCGGCGGCGCACCGAGCGCGACGTGGCGGCGCTGCCGCCCGAGGCGACGCCGGCTGGCGACGCCGCCGGCGGTCACGCGGCGAGGCGCCGGCTGGAGCATCGGCGACATCGTGGGCCACATCGGCGGCTCGCGCCTGTACTTCGCCAGCGCCTATCGCGGCGAGGGCTGGGTCTCGACGCAGCCGCGATCGACCGCGCGCGACCAGCGGACGTGGCTGCCCTGGCTCCGGGCGTCCGCCGGCCGCGTTCGTCGCGCTGCTCGCAGGACACACCGGACGGAGTGGCTCACTCGCCGAAGTCGAGATGATCGACACGCCCGGCGTCGCTCTCCGGCTGGCGCCTGCTCATGATGATGCTCGAGCACGAGGTTCACCACCGCTCCCAGATCGACACGTACGCCGGCCTTCAGGGCTGGCCGGTGCCCGACATCTTCGGCCGCTCCGCCGAGATCGATCGCCACGCTGCAGCCCGAGCAGCGCGCCCGCCACCGGCACTGACCGACTCCGCTCGGTAGATCCCGGAGCCATGCCCCCGTACGTCCTCGTGTGGCTCCTGCTCATCTTCGCGTGGGCCGCGAACTTCGTGATCCGCATCGGGTTCTCCGCGCTCCTGCCGTCGATCATGAGCGAGCTCCAGCTCTCCTACACCCGGGCCGGTCTGCTCGCGTCGGCGTTCTTCTACGCCTACGTGATCATGCAGATCCCGTCGGGGCTCCTCGGCGACCGGTTCGGCCGGCGGCGCATCCTGCTCCTGGGCCTGCTGGGCGGCGCCCTCGCGGCGGGTCTCACCAGCCTCGCCGGATCGTTCGCCGCGCTCTTCGCGGCCCGCGCGCTGACCGGCGCCTTCCAGGGGTCGCTCTTCTCGAACGACCGCGCCATCATCGCCACCGTCACGCCGCCCGATCGCATCGGCCTCGGCCAGGGCGTGTCGTTCGCCGGACCCGGCCTCGGCCTCACCGCCGGCCTCGTGATCGGCGGGCTCCTGGTGGAGGTCCTGCCGTGGCGGACGTGATGATGCTCTTCGGGCTCGGCCCGATCGCGGCCGCGCTGCTCATCGCGCGGTTCGTGCCGGCGCCCGGCGCCGTCGACCGGGCGGGCGCCCGTCGGACGGCGTCTGCGAGGTCTCTTCGCCAACGGTCCGCTCTGGCTGCTCGGGCTCACGAGCCTCTGCGCCATCGCCAATCAGTTCATCCTGGCGACGTGGGCGCCGCTGTTCTTCCAGGAGGCCGGCGTCGCCGACGTCGGCCGCGCCGGCATCTACGCGGCGCTGCAGGGCATCGCGGCGTCCCTGGGGATGATCGTGGGCGGATGGGCTCACGACCGCCTCGCCCGGCGGGGCTTCGAGTCGAAGACGGTCATCGTGGCCGGGCTCTCCGCGCTGGCGCGCTGTCGATGCTCGCCATGGCCGCCGGCCCTCGCGCAGCGCTCGGTGCCGGCGCTCGCCGTCCTCGTGTTCCTCGCGGCGTTCTTCCTGCTGGTCGATCTGGGGCGCGGTCTACACGCTGCTGGGCCGCATGGTGCCGCGCGGAGGATCTCGGCGCCGCGTTCGGCCTCAGCAACAGCATCAGCTTCCTCGGCGCCATCGTCGGGCCGATCGCGACCGGCTGGGCCCGCGACCTCTCCGGATCCGTCCAGCTGCCGGCTGCATGCTCGCCAGCCGTCCTCGCGGTCGCCGGCGTCGCGCCTCGTCAGCGGGGTCCGCGCGCCGCGTCAGCCCTCCGCTGCCCGCAGAACGCCGCGGTAGTGAGAGGCTCGGCGCTGACGCGGGAGCGACGCATGAGGAACGATGGTCGGCGCTCGTCCTGTCGCCGTCGCCGCGGTGATGCTCGCCGCGTGCTCGTCGACCACCGAGAGGGCACCGTCGGCGTCGAGCGCAGCCAGCTCCTCCTGGTCTCCTCAGCCGAGATGGACCGAGGCCGCGGCGGTACGGCTATCAGCAGCTGATCCACGACCGAAACCCCGAAGGGCAACGTCAATCACGGATCCCAAGCAGACCGAGCGCGCCCGCGCGAATCGCCAAGCGCCTCATTCCCGCAGACGGCGGTCTTCCGCAAGGACGCGCTGGACTGGAAGTGGGAGGTCAACGTGCCTGACCTCGCCCGAGATCAACGCGTGGTGCATGCCGGGCGGCAAGATCGCTGTCTACACGGGCATCCATCGAGAAGCTCCAGGTCACGGACGACGAGATCGCCGCGGTGATGGGGCACGAGATCTCGCACGCGCTGCGCGAGACACGGTCGCGAGCGAGCCTCGCAGCAGATGGCGCGCCGGCGTCGGCGCAAGCCTGGCGGGCGGCCCTGGCCGACATCTTCCTCCCCGGCTCAGGACAGCTCGCACCGGCGGCGCTGGACTCGGCGCTCAGGTCGAGGTCCTCCTGCCGTACTCGCGGGTTCAAGAGACCGAAGCCGACCGCATGGGCGTCGAGCTGCCGCGGCGCGGGCCGGGTACGACCCGCAGGGCGGCGATCGTGCTGTGGCAGAAGATGGCCCAGATCTCGGGCGGGAGCGCCTCGCCGCAGCTGCTCTCGACCCACCCCTCGAACTAGAGGAGCTACGAAGGATCTCGCCGGGTTCCTCTGAGCGCGTGCTGCCAGCTCTACGAGGGAAGCCCGGCTGCCAGGCGAGATCCGGCGTCTATCTTCCGACGTTCGCGTGGCGGGACCTCGGCGTTCGACCAGGCCGCCCGCGTGAAGAGCGTTCGCGCGCAAGGGCCGACGACCTCGGGTTCGACGCGCTTTGGGTCGCCGAGCACTTCCTGGAGGCGCCCGGCCTCTACGGGACCGTGTGGATGTCGCCGCTGCTCTGCCTGGCCCACGCCGCCAGCGTCACCGCGCGGATCCGGCTCGCGACCGGGCTCCTGATCCTGCCCTACTACCATCCGGTCACGCTGGCTCGCGAGATCCAGACGCTCTGGCACCTGTCGGGCGGGCGCTTCGTGCTCGGCGTCGGACCGGGCTGGGACCGACACGAGTTCGAGACGCTCGGCATGAAGCTCTCGGAGCGCGGCCGGCGGACCGGACGAGATCGATCGCGGCGCTCCGCCGCCTCCTGACCGAGCGCGACGTGAGCTTCGCGGGCCGCCACTACCGGTTCGAGCACGCGACGATCGAGCCGTTCCTGCCGCGCTTTCCCGAGCTGTGGGTCGGCGGAGGATCGAAGATCCAGACCTCGCTGTCGCCCGACAAGCCGTACATCGCCCCGCCGGTGCTCGGCGCGGATCGCCGCCGCCGACGGCTGGCTCGCCCGCGCCGCCGGCAACCAGCAGATGGTCAGGACGACGTTGCGGGCGATCCGCGACCACCTCGCGCGCCACGGGCGCGATCCGGACACGCCCGCTACGGTCACCTGAACTTCGCGCACCTGGTCGACACGACCGATCGCGAGGAGGCGCTCCGGCTTCAGCGCCCGGTCTTCGAGGCGCGTGATGGGCACGCACCGGACGTTCGAGAATCTCCAGCAGTCGTACTTTCTCGGGACCACGCCGGGAGATCGTCGAGCGCATCCGCGATCTGGAGGCCGCCGGCATCAGGACATGGTCGCTGGCGACCTGCGACTACGACCTCGAGCAGCTCGAGGCGATTCGCGAGCCGAGATCGCCGGACGATTCGCGCGCGCGAGCGCTGAGTCGCCGCCTCCCGTTCGCTCGTCCGACTGGCGACTGACAACCTGTCCCCGCATTGACGAGTGAGCGATCCCCGTTTCCATAGTCCGCGCGTGCACGAGGCCCTGACCCAACCGCGTCAGGCCAGGAGGCGGCGATGAGACGCACAGGGCTTGCCTCATTCACGCAGCGCTTCTCGCAGTGGCGGGACCCGCCCGCCGCGTGGGCCCCGGGCAGTGCCCGCGCGGCCGACACGTCATCGCAAGTTCGTGAGCGTCTCCACGCCGCTCTCCGGTCCGGCGGCGCCGTGGGGCATTCCCCGCAGGCAGCGGCGACCGAGCTCATCTTCGAGGAAGTTACCACCGTCCAGGGCGGACTCGGGCGGGCGGCAAGAGCGTACGTTAAGCTCGAGGTCGTCGCCTACGACCGCTAAGCCAACGCGATCGCCGAGGGCGTCGCCAACGGCCAACCGCCTCATCGCCAGGACGGCGTGAAGTATCTCTCGATCCTCGGCGCAAAGCGCGGTGGTCAAGGCCAACGAGGAAGCGGTCAACGAGGCGGCGGGTCCCGAATCTGCCGCTCGCGTACGCCGAGGGCCTCGTGAGCCCGAAAAGAATCCGCACACGTTCCACAGCTTCCCCTCGCCGCCGGGGGCCGCAGCAATCCTTCCTGGAAGTGGATCAAGCAAGGAGCGCCAGCAATACGTAACTTG
>ERZ1370068.7473-contig-6385_pt1 | contig 63418 bp, 92 predicted proteins | sample MGYA00561227_ERZ1370068 | MGnify/ENA primary metagenome ERZ1370068 (study PRJEB38410, sample SAMEA6850437) | metagenome | study: Metagenomic assessment of the ecological functions of the soil: analysis of the soil microbiota associated with the...
TCAGTTGACAGATAATTCTCCCTCTCGACCCATGCACGGATCTCGAACGGTTCTTCGGGTACTGAAGCGTCAGTCAGAATTCGCCCCTCGAAGATCGTCGAAAACGACCCAGAGCCTCCTGGGCGACCCCCACAGATTACTGAGCGGCACGCGCCTCCGGCTTCAGGATGTGGTGTGAGCGAACATGTGCCTGACTGCGCCGGTGCTCTCTTCCTGTACGGCGTGACGCGAACATGTTATTGAACCCGCTAACTCAGAGAGAGTGCACGAAGAGATCCCCTGACGCCGGGGTCGGATGGTGCGGATTCTGTCGGCGAGAGTGGAGAGGCAGAGAAGCTGCCTCGCATTGAACATTTCGCGCCAGTGGCGATAGTTGTAGCCGATCGATTGGTGCTGGCACCGGGGACGATCGCGACGATCGGATACGGATTGTCTCTGGCCTTCAACGCATGTTCGGCGGCTTCGTGAGTGCGCGATCTTTTTGGTCGGTCGCGCCAGTGCAATTGCTTCGAGCCGTCCGAAGGAGAACAAAGCCGCGTAAAGGCGCAGATGCTGCAGCGTGGCAAATGCCGCCTGCGCGAACAGTCTTGGCGATCGGAATCATGCTGGCAGCCAGGGCAGTGGCCGTCTGTCCCTTTGCCGGCCCACGTTGCGGGTCAAAACGAAAGTCGGAGCGAAGGTTGCACAGGTGACCGATCGCGAATCGAAGGAACGGTGTTGATCGCCCTTTGTCGCGGCAGAGCGACTGCGCCTAAACCTGTGCGGGTAAGCGTGCTGCGCGAATACGCATGACGAGAAGAGATCGACGCCGTAAGCAAAAGTAAAAGGTGTGAATAGGTGTCTGGACTCAAAAGAGCTACAGGACATCAGCCTTCAGTCCATCCATGACACGGCGCATCGGTAGAACGGGCGGATGTGGTGGGCAACGTCCCGTTCGATGTCGCGGAACGTCGCGGCGCGATTGCCTCCTGGTCGCACTGCGAGCAGCGTTCCGACCAGGAAATGGGCAACAGGGTTGATGTTCGCCCAATGGCGCAAAGCGTCAGCTGAGCGCGCCCGCCGACTGCTCGCAAAGGCTGCCCATGAACGGGTCGAAGACGACCGCGCCGCTGACGCGAGTGCTGGTAGAACAGGCGCATCACGTCTGCGCCACTTGGAGTGAAGGTGCCGAGTACGATCGCCCTGAACGCCGTGCCGAGGAGTGCGCCCACCACTCAGGATGTGGCACAGGGGGCGGCTGATCTCCCAGTGTGCCAGCTCGATCTCGCAGACACCGTTGATGGCGAACGGAACGACTCGCTTCTCGATGGTGGCGCTGGCGGGTCTGCCAATGCCACCGCTGACGGTGTCTTCGGGCCTGGCCAACAAGGTTGGGAAGCAGGCAGAGATATGATTGCGAGTGGCCACGAAGTCCTTCGGAGTCGCTACCCCAATCGACTTGAGGCTGAGTTCAGTTTACCCCCTGCACACATTCGGTCCGGTTAGCGGTCGGCGACAGTATTTCGCGCAGAGCCGCTCCTTCGATCAGGCGCAGGCTATCAGCCCCCGGCTAGGAATCAGGTGGGGCAATGTCGAAATAGCCTCGTTTGACTATTTCCAAGGGGGCACAACAGGGCACAAGCCGCCAAATGCATGAATTCGTGGCGTCTCGCAACGGTTGCCGATAGCGGTGTCAGCCGACGCTCGCCCGCGCGCCCACGGCCTGATCGACTCTACCGGCACACCCCGGTGTGCCTCTTATCTCGGCGCTCCTCGCCAGTCCCAGGGTACGCGTTATTAAACTGTTGAACCGTCCACCTCAGGCTGGTCAGATGGTCCGGTCGCCACCTGTGAATGTCAATAAGAATCTGAAAGATGCCAGCGATATGGGGCCGGGCCAGCATACAGCGGTTGCAATCCGGTGCAGTCCGGTTGTGGGTCGCGTCGGTCGAGGACCACGTGAGGATTCCGAAGGCATCGACGAGGGCGGCGAGCTGGCGGCAGCCGCCAGGCTGGTGTAGAAACCGGGTTCGCCTCGGCAGTAAAGCAGCGCGGTCGCCAGGCCAGCACCTCGACGTCCTTATAGGAATCCAGGCAGAAGTCGACGAGGATGGGTGCCAGTCCGCAGTCGGAAATCGGTGAACGACGTGGGCAATGAGATACAGGTCGCCGCGATCGCAAAGGACGAAGTCGAACACGCCGGGTTCGATCCGATTTCAGCTGCGGGTCAGCAAAGATCCGGCAGATGGTCACGGCAGAATGCGATCCGCCACGCATGATGACCGGCGAACGGTAGCAACCGAAGTGCACCCCCATTTTCAGGAGCCCGGTCGATGCCAGGAGCGCGAGCGCGGAGACAGCGAGGGCCGTGAGTACCCGCGGCGTCAGAACCGCCGATTGGGCGTCCGACGTCCGACACGACGCGGCTCACAAGAATCGCCGTCGCGTGACGAGCGGCACGGCTGCACCGACGCCCGCCACGGGAACATCACTGGCGAGCAGGGCATCCCGGACATCATCTCAGTAATCGTTCCCGCGAGTGCTGTGCCTGTGAGCGCCAGCAGGATGACCGCATGTCCGTTTCTCCCACGCAGCGACGAGCGCGAGGATCACGATCGCCAACTGGACCGCGGTCCAGGGTCCAGCCAGACAATAGGGCGAGGTTTCTGGCGGCACGTGATTCACGAGGGGATCAAGGCCGCCTGACGCGAGAGCGCAGCCGAAGTGGGCAGGAAATTGCAGGGCGAGATAGATCCCGGCTGGGGCGGCGACGATTACGGGCGGCGAGCGTCGCGCCATGCCCGGCTGCGTGGCACTGGGAGCGGCAGCCACGCCAGGTAGACGGAAGATGGTGAGCGTCGGCTGGCCAATCAGTAGCCAAAATGCATGACGACCACGAACGCGGAGATCGCGCTGCGCGTGTTTCGAATCGCCCGGCCAGCGCCAGCGCAATCGACACGCGGGCAGCAGCATGCCAGGTTGCTCGCCTGAAACGCCCCGTCACCAGAAAATCTTCCTTGTTCGGCCACACCCGATGCGTCAGTTGCCACCATCGCAGGTGCGGAAGGCCGGCCACAACGGAAGCCAGAGCGCGGCCGTTGTGCAACAGCGTCAGGATGATGAGGACGGCCAGCGTGTTCGCCGCGTGACCGCCGCCGAGCGCCGGCGAGATCGGTGGCTCGGAGGAGCCCGCGACGACGCCAAACAGTACGACGTCGCAGCAGGAGAAGAACGCGTCGCCTGGTGGGCGTAATGCGAGACAGCCAACGAGAGCACCGGAAACGGTCCGTCTTGTGGGCCATCCAGTCTCATTCGCGAACCCGAACTGCGCACGGGCAAGCGCGCCGACCAGAAATGATGCCAGTTCTGGTTCTGGTGAAGAGCGGCAGCATGCCGCATGAGCATGCGAAGGCGGACGCCGTCAGGAGAAACAGCGCCACCGCGCGCGCCTGACAACGCGCAAGAAAGCGCGCGATCGGTCGCGGTGCCGGGGATTCATTTGAGGTTCCCAACACGCGCGCGTCACCCAGCAAGCCACAGCGACGTGGACAGGGTTCAGGGATGGGCTGATCGTGACGTTGAACGTGGCGGTGGTTGCGAACGGGGTTGCCGACGTCGGCAGATGTTTTTTACGGGCATGCGCCGGGCTGTTTCTCGGATGCAGTCACTTTGAGCCGGAGACGCAGGTTCGAATGATCGACACACCGAGGCGTTGCATCCCGCGGCAGGGCTTCCGTCCTCGCGCGCCAATCTCCGAGTCTAATCTTGACCGTTGAGGGCACCCGGCCTCCCTGGATGCAGGTTTGCCAATGTCGCGGCATTTGGTGCCGATCGGGAGACGGTAAAGAAATAGGCGCGTCTCGGCCAGACTCCCCAGCGGTCCGGAAAAGTTCCGTCGTGGGGTGAAGGTATTGCAACCGTCGTCGTAGTCGTCGTGGTCGTCGTGGTCGGAGATGGTCGTGCTGCCTTACCGCAGGCGTCGATTTCAAAGGCGCATCGACGAGTTAAGAATACGGTCGCGCGATCAGACAACCCAGGAACGCGACTGGTGTACCGGCGGAAACACGCTGATGAGCTTACGCCGGATCCGCCGAAACGCCTGCAGGGGCGGCAGCCAGTGTTTGCCCGCCCGTTCAGCGGGGCCGCCAGGCTGAACTGAGAGCCCCGGAGTTGACGAGGGGGTTCGCTGTCCTGTTGAGACAAGCGCCCTGTTCGTGGATGCCGTGACCTGACTCATCCGGTCGAGTTTCGGTGGTGGTGTGCAGCGAGCGTCGACGCGGATCCCATCTGGCCGGCATCAGATACTGAATCCGGCCGTGCCGACGACCAATACCGGGGCCCTGGGGCATCTGGCAAAAATAGGGCGACGGTATCGGTCGCGATAATTTGCGCCGGACTCCAGCTGGTATTTGCCAACCAGCGTGGCACTGGGTGTCCCCTCCACCTGATGAATGCAACCCCCGCCCGTTGCCAGCTACAAGGAATCAGCTCGCCCTGTTTCTTTAATTTGACGATGATCGCCCGGTCGTGAACCGTTGCGCGGCCGACTGGTGGTCGTTGACCGTGGCGGCTGAAGTCGCCGCGGAGGCCACGGGAGCAATGGAGAGAACGCCGAGCTAACAGCTCAGTCGCGTCGCCTCTTCAAGCGCCGTGAGAGAGGCAGCGCCTGAAGGCCAGGTGGTCGACGCGCTGTCGTCTCCCGGCAAACTGACGCGGCGAGCCTGCGGTTCAGCGCGCGCGCTCCACGCGAAGGCCGAACGTCGCGCCTCGTTCGCGTCTGATCGCCAGGAACCGACGACTTCCGCACAGAGAGGGGCAAATAATCGTCGGACCCGTCTGGCCGCCGAACTGCAGTTTCTGGTTCTGGCTGAACAGCCAGGTGCGCCCACCAAAGTAGATCGTGACGCGCACTGATCGGGGTCCTGAACAGATCGGTTAATCTTCGTCGTCGCAGCAGGGTGCCTGCGCTAGCGATCTGGTCCCTGTCAGGATGAAGCGGCCGCGTGGACCTCGACTCCCACGTTGGGTCAGCGCCCACCTGCGCCCGCGGCGTCGCCCAGCCAGTGTGAGATGCAGACGGATCCCGGTCCTGTTAAATGAAGGCTGCACTGAAGAGCGAGATTGCTCTGAGCTGCTGCAGGTTGCCGACGAGAACCGCAATCGCGAGCAGACAGAGGGCCAAGGGGTTCTCAGTCAAGGCCACTTTCACGGGTGATCTATCGTGACCGTAGCGTCGCGGGCGCTGAATGGTAGCGGCGATGTCCGATGAGGACGGTGAGAGACGCGCTGGCGAAAGTCAGCCATCGGGATCAACGAAATGACGGATCGTGCCGCCAACCTGACGATAACAGGTTTGGTCGTGCAGCTGTGGTCCCGCTTGGTGTGCCGATCCGCAAGATTTGATCACATGGACAGATGCGGGCACGCCGTCGCCGCTGACGTTGGCCAGCGTGGCGGTTACTGTCCCGTAGACGGCAATGCTCAAGGAATAGAACTTCGCGCCACCGACTTCAAATAACGTTCCCAGGTGCGTTTTTGGTAGATAGAGGTGGCGCCGCTGACGTGAATGGAGAGGTGGTTGTCGCGGCGCTGCTGCAGCCGTCGCTCAGTGAAGCGCCGACATTAATGGCAGAGAACTGCGGGCTGTGATGCTCAGGCCCTGGCGGACGGTTAGTAGACGCGTTTCATGCGATTTGGGAGGCGCCGAGCAACATCGGTGCCAGCTCGATTTTAGCAGGCTTCAGCTCAGGATGGTGCCCTGCGCGGTGTCATCGCGAAGCTTCGAGGATGTCCATCGACGGTGACGGTGGTGGTGCGGTCGCGGCTGTCCCTGTCGTCAGAAATGTTTTCCATTGCGCGTGGCGACCGAACACATGATGTCGAGGACCTGGTTGCCCGCGTGGTCGCACACGATCACGCAGTAGCTGAGCCGTGCGCTACGTGCTGGAGCCTGGACCGACTGACCTTTTCAACGAGCGCGGAGCCGGTCAGAAATAGGGCTGACAGTCCCGCCCGGTAGGCTGTTGGGCGCATGCAACGGATTAAGCAGCGTCGGGATGCCGCCAGAGGCATCGCTGATTAACCTCTTGTTGACGAACAGCACCGCGCCAGCTCACGACTGCGTCAGCGGGCAAAGCTTCGATCACACGCGCGACAGTTATTCAGAGCGAGCGCACGACGCAGCGACGTTTGAGCCTATCCACGGTCTGACGCGAAACTCGCGGCGTCGGTGGCAGTGAACTGACATCACGTCGAGGACCGAGTCGGGCGTGGCGAGCAGCGACGATCACTGGCGCCTTCGACGTCCATCTCGAATCTCGCACGAGTGCGGTCGTCTCCCCTTTCATTCCGCCCCGTCAGACGTCGCCACGGAAACAATAGTTCGGCGAAGTCCTAGAATCTTGAGTCCTCCTCCGATTGAAACTCCATTTCAAGGCTGGCGGAGTGATCACGGTGGCCGTGATCACCATGACGACGACGGCCGAGAAGATGCCTGATCGACGACCGGCGCGCCGGCGACGACGAGCGACAACCCGATGTTCGCGAAGATCAGTCCCACCCGTGAACTGCCGATTCCAATGGACAGTCTGTTGATCTGGCTGCCAATCGCGCCGAATGCAGAGCTATCATGATTGCCGCCACACGGCGCCAGCTGCAGACTCAGCACGCCTGGGCTGGCAAATGCTCGAAGGTCGCCCGCAACGCGACGACGAAGAACACCGGTGCAGTTGAGGAAGCGACGCGGATAAATCAGACTGGCGAGCTTGCCAGTTGGTTCGTTCACCCTTGTCCACGAAGTCTCGATAATGCAGATCTTCGAGAACAAGCCTGCGGCAAATGCGCCCACCAGATGGGCGCAAAGGCCGATCGAGTCGGCGATCCAGGCGAGGCCGAAGCAGAACGACAATCGACGGCCAGAAATTTCACGCCGCTCGCCTGAGCCGGGAGGCGAACGAAAAGAGCCGGGAGGTGATAGGATAGACGCCTACAAAGCCATGACCCAAACAAGAAGAGGCCGCTTGATTAACATCGACGCGACTGACCGTGATGACAGCGCGGCACTGTTGCCTGTGGCGGCGATCATCCCAGCGATCACCGCAGGACGACCAACCCCAGTATCGTCGGATCGACGCCGCGCCGATGATGCGTGGCCCCGCTCGTGCTTCGGGACTGCCCGATATCCTTCAGCACGCGAGCGGTGATGCCGACGCTCGTATGGTGAGCGTGGCGCCGGGCGATGATGCGTGCGTAGACGCCGCGTCAGGCAGCAGCCAGGCCCCGACGCCCTGTGCCAAGAATGCGTGAAGGGACCGACCACGCCGAGTGTGGCGACGAGGAAGGACGAGAGTCCAACCTTCATCATCTGTGCGACCGTGGACTCCAGCCCGACCTGGAATAACAGCAGCACAACCCCCGAGGCGCGACAGCATGTCGATGCTGGCGTCGCTCGGCAGTGTAGTCGAGACCTCGGAGTAGCCGACGAGGGTCAGGTTGCCTTGCGGACGAGTCCCGCCACGGTACTGCCGAGCACGGGTGCGGCTGGGCTGACGCTGGCCGCGAAATGACCGCCAAACTTCGCCGCCAGCAGGATGATCGCGAGAGACAGAATGACGCTCGCAACAGGGTCGCCGTGCGCGACCGGTTCCTCCGCGGAGGCAAAAAAGCCGGCGACGCGCAGCACAGGGAGAAGAAGCAGAGTGCATCTGACGCAGATTCGTTTCCAGCGCATGCGCCTAACATCTGGTTGCGGACAAGATCTTTCAGGGTTCGCGCTGATACTTTTCCCGGTCCGACAGATTTAATGTCGCCGCGCAGCGTTCCGCCACCAAGCGTAGCGCCTGAGATCAACCAGTCCACACCGTGGTGGCGCCGGCTGGATCGGGGCCGATTTCGCCGGGCAGCGTCGTATCGCTGGGAGGCACAGGCGTGACGATGTCGAGCGGTTTGTCGCCAGGCGTCGTGGCAGGGCGAAAGCCACGAGGCTGGTGGAAAGCAAAGCCTCATTGGCCGACCGGCGCCGGGTACTGCCCGGGTCGCCCGCAGCGATGACCACATACTGGCGGCCGTCCTTGCCGACATAAGTCATCGGCCCCGTACACGAAGTGCTCATCTTGGTCTGCCAGAGTAACCTGCCGGTCCTGGTATCGCAGGTGAACCGCTCGTCGGTGGCCGCAGCCAGATGAACACCACACACCGCCGTGGGTGAGAGCGACGGCCCGATATTGGTCGCGCCGCTTTTTCTTGCCGTTCTCCCATACTCGTCTTCCAGCGTGCCGAGCGGGACGTCTGGCGAAGTGGATCTCCGCCTGTGGCAATATTCACCGCAACGGTTCACCATGCGGCCGCCGCTACAGGGCCGGCCATTGCTGTCGGAGAAACGGACATAGCCGCTTGAGAAGTTATAGCCATGTTATTGCCTTCTACGCCGCCTTCGCCTTTGGTCACCTGGATCATCGTCAAAAAGGCAGCTTGACGACGCGCCAGATGGCGTGCAATCAAGATCGGGATCGGCTGCGACGCCTCGCCCCAGTCACCTCCGCCAATGGCGCCCGGCTGCATGACGGTCCAGGCACCCTGATGGCGGCGAGTAAAGATAGCCTGAATTGCAATTTCTTCTCGTCCGTACCGCCTTTGTACTGGCGCTGGGACTGGGGCGAGGTTTCGCCGGAGATGGCTCTGGCCTATGCCGAATCAACAAAGGTCGAAGGTAGAGTATGGACCCATGGTAAAGAGCTGGGGTAGCTATAGTTTTCTCTCCCGGTATTCGGCCCTGAGCGACGGCCCGTTCCCCAGGGATGCAGCAGCTTCGTCAGTGCGGGCATCGAAAATCCGCCATCGCGCCCCGTTTGGTGGTCTGCACCACCACCGGGATCTTCTGACCGTCCTTGGTGATCCCCGACCGCGCACGGGGCCGCCATCGTGTCATAGCTCAGACATCGTGACGGTGGTTCTGGAAGGCCCATTTGATCTTGCCGGTCTCGGCGTTGAGCGCAACGGTGGAGTCGGCCCATTTGTTATCGCCCTGGGGCCGCCAGATGCTCACGAGGTCGGGCCGAGTCGGCCTGGCACATAGACGGTGCCGGCCCTTCATCCAGCGAAAGGATGCCCCAGGAGCTGTTGCCTGCCACATTCGCGTGGTCAGCCCCGCAGGAATCGCGCCTTCCTGACCGGTTCCGGCACCAGGTGCGGAGATCCACACCAGCTTGCCGAGCTGTGATCGGCGCGTGGGGTCGGCAGGCTGACAGGTATGGCAGAGTCGGGTGGTGTCCGCGAGGATGAGTGTTCTCAGATCACCGGGGCGACTTTTGAGGGACGCCGCCGCAGGCGTGGTTTCGCTGCGCACGAAGACCCGACGGGTGAGCATGATGTTGTGACCGGTGGCGGGCCAATCTGCGGTCAGAATCTGGCCGGTCTTGGAGGTCCAGTCCGAACATGTTGTGGCCCCAGATCATGATGATGCGCGGCTTCATCGAGCCATCACCGCCCCAATAGGACAGACCGGCGAGCCAGCCGCCATCTGATATTCGCCGGCGGCTGTGGCTGGGATTTCCGCTGGTCTCTGGCTCCAGCGCGCGATGGTCGATCAGGCTGCGAAGTTTTGTAGTGTGGTCCAGAGTGGCTAATAGGCTGGCTGACTGTAGTGGCAAAGTCTCCCACGAAAGGGCCAGAGGTGCCGGGCTATAGGACCCCACACTGGTTTCCCAATTTGACAATGGCTTGGGTGGATCTGATTCGTGGAGAAGTGGTCATGCCGTGCTCTGCAAGCCCCAGTGCTCATTCGGTCGGGCGGTGGTGGGCGAAGCCTGGTGGGTGGCAGGAAAGTGTTGATAGCTCGTGAATCCTGCAGACCAGGCAACGCGCTCCGTCGGCGCTAATGATCGCAGCATTTAAACAACGATTTTCCTGAAACCGAAGAATTTTTCATTTTATTGAGTCCCGCGTGTCAGGCTTCGACCCCGCAGCAGATGATCGCCCTCCGCACGCGCCGATTATGACTCCCGCTGACAGCGGCAGTCAAGCTGGCGCCAAAGTGACACATCCAGCTTCGCTTGCAGCCCACGATGTTGACGCTGGTGCAGAGTTTGATCTTTTCAAACCCTCATGATCAGAAGAGCGGCGTCCACACAAGGAGCTTTCCTGCCACCATGGCAATTTTAGAAGGGTATCCCAATGTAAGATAGAAATGAGTGCTACAATCCTGGCCCCACTCACTTGTTAGCCTGGCATCCCGACGCACATGAATACCAGAGCTGAAGTCCTCGAGATCTCAGGTCTGAGGAGGAGGGCAGATTTGACTGCCACAACTCATTACCTAAGGAAACCACATGGCATTCTGTCAGATCCCTAATCCACCCGCCGCTTCTGGCTGTAAAGAGAGGCCCGCAGGTGGAGGCTAGCGGATCTGATCCCAGATCAGGGTCTGTTAGATCCATCGCGGTGAGGAGGAAAACAGATGCAGTGAAATGTGATGGCGGTCCGAAGGGATCGCGTCGAAGCGCCGGTTCTTGTTGCGAGTGCTTGTCCATCGCCAACGAGCGCTCGCCAAGCGTGGGGAACTGTAGCCCGAGGGGCGCGTGGCAGGAAGGTGGAGGTGGCGTAGTATCGCGGAACCTCAACTCCGCCGCTGATTTATGATTTGTGATTGACGCGCTTTTGGGATGATTTTTATGGCGATCCCAAATAGCGCATAATGAGGCGCCGGGTGCCGAGCTGGCGCTTCGTCTCCCGGAACCCGCGGTCGCGGGCGTGGCCCCGCAGCTGGGAAGACCAGGAGTTTAGTCTACCTTCGGGGCCGATCCTTTGGCGCCGGCGTCATCCCTCAACGCGGATCGAAGAACGTCAGACATTCGCCGGCAAAGATGAAGCGATCTGGAACATTCCGGGACGCAACACGGCTCCAGGAAGGTGTCCCCGCGCTAAGAGTTGCCGGATGGTGTCATTGGTAGTCAGCCTGCGCGCCAACGGCTGGCGGCTGGGCCTGCGGCGCCTGCAGGTCCGTATCATCATTGGGCGCACCTCGGAATTGTTTGCGTTGGATGCGAAGCTCGATGTCCACAGGCACCGCAACAGGGCGGCCGACAATGCGGCACATGGGCTGTGGTGAACGTTGATGACGGTCGCTGTTCTTGCAAAGCAGTGCTCGTCGCCCGCTTTCATCAATGAGAGGCATCGGCTGTTAAGCCTCGCGAAACGAGCGCTCAATAATCGGCTGCCTGCTCAGATGCAACTGATGGATTCAGTGAAACACCCATTCCCGCGGAGTATCGGGTCCCGTGCCCAGCGAAGGCGGATCGGCCAGCTGGATCAGCAGATGCCTCCGGCTGGGCGCCGCCGCCCGGTGCGACGCCAGACTTTCACCACGGGCTGCTGATTAACCAGGGGTCTCTCGTCCGATAGACTGTGAAACTGGCATAAAATAAACAAAGGAAACAGATAGGTTCATTAATAATGACGCCAAATATCTGGCTGTATGACGAGCGGGAACAAGAAGCGCTGTAGACCAACAAGGGAGCGTGACGACAGCACTCATCGCGAGCCCAGGGATGCCCCCGCTTGATCCACCGCTGATCCCGATGTTGACCAATCCAGTGGATGTGACGAGAATGCCACCCGCCAGTGAGCAGCGAGACCAGCCGGAAATCGTAGGGCTTGCCCTGCCTCAAAGCGACGGAGATCTGCTGGGCAGTCAAAAAAAATAGGATACCAACGATGAGAGAAAGAGCAGACTCCAGCACTACGCAGCCCAAATAAAGAGGGATGGGGCCGCCACAGTTGGCGCCAGGTGTGCTTTGTTCAAGACGTTTCATTGCTGTGTCCTTATCATCGCGATAACCCTCCTATTCGGCGGATCAGGCGCCCCTACGATAGCGGCTCGTTTCCTTTGGAACGCCGCCGGCGGCGTGTCCTGGTAGCCTGGCACCGAAAGGCCTCCAGCTGCGAGTAACGGCTGGTACCAGTCGGTCAGTTTCGAATCAATGCCAGAGCTGGTGAGGCAGGCAACGGCTGAGACAGGTTGCTCGCGTCCCACGCGGAACCCGCCCTGTGCCGCCGTGCCAGCCAGCACGCTGACTCCAATAAGCGCGACAGCGGCCGTCTCCCCGCGTTATCCTCGCCATAACCACCAGATACGGCAAAGATCCGAGAACCCGACATTGCGTGCCGCGAGCATCGCAGCCATGTCCGGTCGGCAGTCGACGTCGTAAACTTCCCGGTGTCAGAAAGGAACGCCGAGCGCCTGTGATTTATTCATTCTGGTTCTCGTCTATCCCGAGCTTCGATTGATTGCCAGAAGACAGCTCGGTCGCGGCGACCGGACGGGCAGTCGTCCGACACGAGCGGCCTGGTGCACGAGGTAATTAAGCTCGTGGATCAGATAAGGTGGCTGGCACAGGATCGCCATCATTTTTGGGCGTTGCCGCCCGCGCCATGCGTCAGGTCATCGTCGATTACGCGCGCGCCACCGTCTGAAACGAGGAGCCGGGCGGCCGGATCTCAGTCTCGACGATCGTCAGATCGCGGTTGACGTGCATCTGGAACAGCTCTTGCACTCAACGAGGTCGCTTGAACGCCTCGAGCCGTGGAGCCCTGACTGCCGCAGGTCGTCGAATGCCGCTACTTTTGCGGGTTACACCGAAGAAGAGGACGCGTGGAAGCGCTTGCCGCCTCCACTCGCACCGTCGAGCGCGACTGGCTGACAGCTAAGGCCTGGCTTCGCAAAGCGATGCTCGGAACGGTCCCGGCGGTGTGAGCAGGAGCAGCAACGCCGCACAACCCGAACCTGATGCCGATGACTGCTGCTCGCCGCGGGCGTTGCGGCAGCCCGTCGAGGCACGGGCCGCGCCTCGAAGCGGCCTCGCGAAGGCCATCCACTCCGAGCTGACGCTCGGTCGGATCTGCTCCGCGAGAGCGACGATGCTCGATCCGTTTCTGCGGCCGGGAGGTGCGCTGGAGGACGGTTCGCTCGGGGACGATCTGCCTGGCGATCGTGAGCTGTGGATCGCCCCACCCGCGCCCGAGCGAGAACGCGATCCCGCATCCGACGAAGCCACCCTGCGCACGCTCGGCAACCGCTTCGATCTGCTGGCCGAGATCGGGTCGCGGCGGCATGAGGCATCGTCTAGCGGGCTCGCGACTGCGAAACCGGCGAGATCGTGGCGCTGAAGACTCAGGCCTGAAATCGCCGGCGATGCTGCACGCCGTCGACGATTCCTGAACGAGCTGCGTCTGGCCCGCCAGATTACGCGATCCGAACGTCTGCCGAACCGTACGATCTGCACCGCTTTGGCGAGACGGCGGCCATCGCCATGGAATACGTCGAAGGCGAAAGCCTGCGGCACGTTCTCGAGGCGTACGGCGCCGTGTCGATCGGCACCGGTCTCGAATGGACTCGTACAGATTTGCGCGGCGCTCGGTGAGGCCCGAGAAATTGGCGCACCGCGACCCTGAAGCCCGAAAACGATCCTGATCGCTCGCGACGGCACCGTCAAAGTCACCGACTTCGGCATCGCCCGCTCTGTCTCGGGTCTGACGCGACCGCAAACCAGGACCATCACCGGCACGCCCGGCAGCATGAGATCCCGAACAGGCGCAGGGCGCCGGTCGATCGACGCAGCGACATCTACTCGCTGGGGCTGGTGCTCTACGAGATGTTCACTGGCCATCCAGCCTTTCAGGCCGACACGCCGTTCGCCGTCGGCGAGATGAAGCACGTCGACGAGGCTCCGCCCCCGCCGCGGCTGCTCGAACCTGATCTGCCGGAGCGTATCGAGCGCGCCATCCTGAAGTGTTTGGAAAAAGAACCCCGGCCAAGCGCTTCCAGTCGGTCGACGACCTGGAATCGCGCCTCAGCAGGAAACCCCGCGCCGAGCCCGTTCCGGTCGAAGGCGTCGAGGTCCTGCTGCCCGTCCATCTCGCTCGCTGGCAACCGGAGCGATTGGCTGCTTCCTTGCGTCTCGCGCGATTGCCGTGTCTCCTCCGTTCTATTTTTGTTTTACGCGCACGAACCTGGTGCTGCGGGAGCCAGTGCACTTTCGACCGCAGCGTGCTTTCGGCGCAATCGCTCAGAGAGTCATGCCGAGCGCCTGCGCGCTCCCATCACGAAGGAAACAGACATCGGGGGCCGCACCGTTGGACGATACGAGGCGTACGCCGCCAGCCGGAATGGAGGGCTGCAGCGCCGCGCTCGCCGCGGCAGACCGAACGGTTTCCTATGTGCTCTGGGTATGTCGAATGGGACGACGGACAGGCGTGGCGGCGTGCGCGGATCGATGTGGATCGCAACGGCTCCCTGTGGGCGCTTCCGCGCGGTTTTCCGCAAGGCATCGGCATCGAGAGACTTTCGGCGGAAGAGGCCAGACCGCTGGCCGGAACGGGCGATTGCCCGGGAATTTTCAAGCGCGATCTGGTCCGGTCTGACACCGAAAGCCGATACGGTCACCCGGGAAGAACATCGTGCGAATCAGTTTCAGTGGATCGAACAAGGAGAGGGCATGGTCTCCAGCCGCGCTATGCCGTGCTCGTGGGCCGAGACATCGCGAGCCCGACCGGCGGTCTCAGCTCCCGCCGACTACGCGCGCGACGGGCATACGGGACTCACCACTCACCTGAGCTATTGAAACCGCCCGGCACTGATCCCTCGTAAGCCGACAATCGTCGGCTTCGCTCAACGGTCGCGCGTGAAGATAGGCGCCAGATGGCGCAATGAGTGGCGTGGCTCCGGCTTGTTCGCCTTCTGAGCGCCTTGAGCGCCTGGGCCTGACTCCCTTTGCGGACGTCGGCTTCGTGTTGCGGCTGGTTTCTCTTGGGAGCGCCGTGGCCCCTCGTTGGTGGCCGTCGTGGGGCTACTTATCTCGATTGGGATCGAACGCAGCATCCGCACGCTTGTCCTCTGCCAAGCTGTCAACCCTGGTCCAACTGGTGTTCGAACCCAAGGTCGCGCACCGAGGCCTGCGGACTGGCATTATTGTGCGCGGCAATCGCTCCCGGGCTTTGCCTCTGGTGGGACTGACACGGCGATGGTGTGGCTGGGGACGAGCCGGTTGGGCATGTGGCTGCACAAGCGACTCAGTGATTGGCTGGGGATGGGACCTACATGGAGCTCCTCGCGCCACCTGGATGATGATCGGCCAGGCAGTTGCGCGAGACGCTGCGTGATCGGCTTCGTCCTGGCGCCCTTGCGGTCTATGTGACCACTCGTCTTGTTCCTCGCCCGTCGCTGGCAGTCGTTACTGGCTGCTGCCCTGTGTGCGGCAACCGACCCGCACTTTCGAGGTGGCGGCCGTCCAGCCGCATCATCTGAAACTTGTGTCAGCTTTCTTGTCTATCTCGTGCTGGTCTGCGTGTTCATCAGGTTCGATTTGCTCACGCTGCTCTGCACCATCTTCACCTACTCGCTCTGGTGGCAGAACTATCGCCTGCTCATCCTCCGCGAGCCGATAGGAACAACAGGCGAGTGGGATTGTCTTCGCAGCTTGGGGCGGCGATCGTCGCGGTGTTCGCGCGGCGGCTTTCCGATCGCCGCTTCGGGTGGCATACCGAGCGCATCGCCGCGCGCCGTTTGAATAGGGCAGTGGCACGATCCAAGCGGAATATCAGTACCGAGCTGAATCAGACCGACCCGACAGCGACGGACGGCCCGATCGCAGCCAACGAGAATCAGAACAATGGACGAGGAGGTCAGCAGAGTCCGCGCAGCACGGTTCGATCAGTGCGAGCGCCTACGAGCCGCCGACCGGCCCGGTCACCACCAGCGATTCCGGAGCGCCCAGAGCGGGTAGTCGATGCCCGCGAGCCGGTTGATGGCGATCGCCTGAAGCGTCAGGATGGCGACGGCGATCTCGATCACGAGCAGATGGAAGCGGCCTGGTCACGATCCCGAGCGAGATGATGAGTGTCGTGGCGCCGGCAGGCGGGTGCGCCGCTTTCGCGAGAATCATGAGCGCCCCGGTCGACGCCAGCGACAGCGCCGCAGCGCCGACGCGCCCGCCGAGACGCCGGTGGCCATCGCCGGCGGCGCGTGCTGCAGGCCGAACAGCCACAGCGGCGCCGTATCCGCACAGGATGCCGATCGCGTGCCCGTAGATCGTGTGGCGAGGACTCGCGGCCGGCGCGCGCGGCGTGAAGAAGAAGCAGGAACGCGGTCGGGCCGAGCGACGGAAACACGAACGGCGTGCGCGACACCATCGCGACCGCCGCCAGGAGCGCGATCGTGACGAAGCCGTTCAGGAACATGAACAGGGCCCAGATCGGGCGCTCGGAATAGCGCGTCAGCAGGTGGGTGATCTGGAGTCGTGCGGCCAGGCTCGCGCGTGACCTCCGAGGGCGTGGACGACGAGCGGCGGCCGGGCGCCGAGCGGTCAGCCACGCGCGGGCCCCACTGGCGCAGGCGCGCGTCGAACGACACCACGTACCAGAGCAGTCCGCCGCTCAACACGAACAGCACGCCCGAGGCGATGGCGGTCGGCACGAGGACGACGATCTGCCGCGCCACCAGCGCCTCGAGCGCCGCGGCGACGAGCCACAACTGGATCACCACGAGCAGGGCGATGAGGACGAGCACGGCGGAGAAGAGAATCGAGCCCTGCTGCCGGGTTTCCACGCTACACCTCGACGCCCAGTCGCCACGAGATCGGCGCCGCGCTGCTCGATCACGATGCGCGGCAGGCGCCGCGTCGGCGGCCCCGCCAGCGGCCGAGCCCTTCGCGCGCGGAGAACGATCCCTTGTGGCAGGGGCAGGCCAGCACGTCGTCGCCGGGCCGGTGGACGACCGCGCACGACAGGTGGGTGCAGACCTGCGAGAACGCGTCGATGCGTCCCGCGGCGTCGCGCACCAGAATGCACGGGTCGTCGTCGGTCGGGTAGCGGAACAGCAACGAGCCTCCCGGCGCGACCTCGTCGGCGGCGGCGATCCGCCTGGCCGGTGGGGCCGGGGCGCGCGCCGGTCAGGCCGATGAACGCGATCAGGACGTTGACGCTCGCCAGCAGGCCCGAACCGAGCGTGAGAAACTTGGCCAGCTCCCGCCGCGTCATGTAGTTGTCTTCGTCCCACCGGACGGGGAAGTCCTCGCGCCAGCGCGGACGTTCGCTCAGCCATCAACCGGCCTCCAGCAGCGCCGCGACATCGTACGGGATCGGCCGGCGGCCGGCGATCGCCTGAGCGAGCTCAGTGGAATCACCGCCACGTTCACGCGCGTCACCTCCGTCGGCACGAGGACGAAGACCTTCGGTGCGCACCTGCTGGTCGCCGAACTGCCAGTCGTTGACCGCCCGTCCCTGTCGCGTCCGCATGATCTCCTCGATCGTCGTGAACGCCAGAGCGCCCGAGGGCAGACGGTCGCGCACATCGGACGCCGGCCCGTGCTGGTGCGGTCGTAGCACATGTCGCACTTCATCATCTGATCGGCGTCGCCGTCGTAGCTCGGGCACGCCGAACGGGCAGGCGAGCACGCAGTTCGAGCAGCCGATGCAGCGCGGCTTGAGCGAGCTCTGGACGACGCCCTCGGCGGTCTGCTTGATGGCGTCGGCGGGACAGACCTGCGCGCAGATCGGATCCTCGCAGTGCATGCACACCTGCGGCGCCGTCTGCACGCTGTCGCGCCGCTCGATCGTCTCGAGGTGGATGAGCGATCGCCCGCGGTGCGTGTCGCACTCCTCGCACGCCTGCACACAGGCCTGGCACCCGATGCAGCGCGAGTAGTCGATGAAGAACGCCAGCTCGCTCACCGGACGCCTCCGGCCTGCCGGCTCGAGCGCCGCGATCGTCGCCGGCCGGCTCGGGCGCCTTCGGTGACGCGGACCGCGCAGATCTTGAACTCGGGAATCTTGGAGATCGGGTCGATCGCGCGGATCGTGCAGTTGTTCGCCGATCGATCGAGCGGCCAGTGATAGGGGACGAACACCGTGTCGAGGCCGAATGGTCTTCACGACCTGCGCGCGGACGACGACGGCGCCGCGGCGGCTCTCGACGCGGACGAAGTCGCCATCGACGATGCCGAGCGACCCGGCCAGGCGCGGATGGATCTCGCACTGCGGCTGCGGAGTACTGATCGACGAGCGCGCCGATGCGGCGCGTCTGCGTGCCCGACAGAATACTGCGACACCACCCGCCCCGTCGTCAGCACGATCGGGTAGTCGGCGTCCGGCTCTTCGGCGGCGGGCCGCCAGTCGGCCGGCTGAAAATGCGCCTTGCCGTCGGGATGGCCGAACTGCCAGCCTTCGTAGAGGCGCGGCGTGCCGGGATGATCGAGCGACGGGCACGGCCAGAACACGCCCATCTCGCGGTCGATGCGCTCCCACGTGATGCCGGCGTAGTCGGCGACGCCGCCCTTCGAGGCGATGCGCAGCTCTTCGAAGATGTCGCGCGTCGACTCGTACGGCGAACTTGTCGCCGGCGCCGAGCCGCTTCGCGAGGTCGCAGATGATCCGCCAGTCCTCGCGCGCGCCCTGCCGGCGGCTGGACGACCTGGCGATGATGGATCACGCGCCCCTCGACGTTGGTCGTCGTCCCTTCGTCTTCTTCCATCAGCGAGCCGGGCAGCACGAGGTCGGCGTAGCGCGCCGTCTCCGACATGAAGAAGTCGATCACCGTGAAGAACTCGAGTCGGCTGAGGGCTTCCCGGATGAAGTCGCCGTCCGGCAGCGACACCGCCGGGTTGAAGCAGAGCAGCAGCAGGCCCTTGATGCGGCCGTCGTGGATCGCTTCGAGCAGCGGCACGGCCGACAATCCGGTATGCGGGATGGTGGACTCCTCGACGCCCCACACGCCGGCGATGTATTCCCGATGCGCCGGGTTCTCGAGGTCGCGCGCGCCCGGCAGCTGATCGCATTTCTGTCCCTGCTCGCGCGCGCCCTGGCCGTTGCCCTGGCCGGTGATCATCGCGTAGCCGCAGCCCTCGCGCCCGATGCGGCCGGTGGCCACCACCAGGTTGATGGCGGCCATGCAGTTCTCGACGCCCTTCGAGTGGTGCTCGATGCCGCGGGCGTGCAGCAGGAAGCTGGTCTCGGCCGGCCCCCACATTTCGGCCGCGCGCACGATCATCGAGGCGGGCACGCCCGCGACGGTCGCCGCGTATTCCGGCGTGTAGCGCTCGACGATGGCCTCGACGGCGTCCCAGCCGGTGGTATGCGCGCGCGATGAACTCGCGGTTGATCCAGCCGCGCTGCACCATGACGTGCAGCATGCCGTAGAAGACGCCGATGTCGCCGCCCGAGCGCACCGGGATGAAGAGGTCGGCGGTGCGGGCGATCGGCGTCATGCGCGGATCGAGCACGATGAGCTTTGCGCCGTTCTCCGCGCGCCTGCCAGAGATAGTCGGTGGTGATCGGGGCGCACTCGGCGATGTTCGCGCCCGCGACGAGAATCACCTTCGCCTTCGGGATGTCGCTCCACGGGTTGGCGCTGCGATCGATGCCGAGAATCTTCTTCGACGCGGCCGCCGCCGACACCATGCAGAGCCGGCCGTTGTAGTCGATGTTGGCGGTCCGCACGGCCGACCCGCGCGAACTTGCCCATCAGGTACGCCTTCTCGTTGGTCAGCGAGGCGCCGGTCAGCACGGCGAAGGCGTCCTGTCCGTAGGCGGACTGGATGCGCTGGATCTCGCGCGCGGTACGGTCGAGCGCGGTGTCCCAGTCGATCGGCTGGAAGCCGCGGGCCTCGTCGCGAACGAGCGGCGTCAGCAGCCGATCCGGATGCTCGTCCTGCATGTAGCGCTTCACGCCCTTGGGGCAGAGCTTCCCCTTGTTGAAGGGGAACTCCTCCCACGGTTCGAAGCCGACGATCTTCTCGTCCTTCACCTTGAGCTGGATGCCGCACTGCTGGCCGCAGAAGCAGCAGTGCGTCGGCACGATCCGGTCGGGCTCGCCGCGCGTGGTCCAGCCGCCGGCCGGTTCCCGGTTGAGATGCGGGCCGAATTGCGCCACGAGATCCGGGATCGAGGCCGGCAGTCTGGCCATTACGCGCCGCGCCTCCAGAGCGCGTCTTGCGTCAGCGCGAGGTTCTTGCGGCGGCAGGCCGGACAGATGTCCTGATAGTGCGCGGCCGTATCGTTCCGGTGCGCTGGCCTTCACCCGGACGGCGTCATACTGATTCCCAGCTCGCGCTCGACCTGCTTGAGATCGTCGATGTGCATCCGCGACGCGAACGGTTCGCCGCATCGCGCGCAGCGGGCCGCCTCGCCCTTCGCGCCGGTCTCGCGATAGAAGGCGACGCCGAGCTGCGCGGGCCGCTGGAAGATGTGGAAGAACTTGCCGAAGCGGCAGGTACAGCAGCGTGAAGATGACCGTGACGGCGTGCAGCTGCGACAGGAACACGAAATGCAGCCCGCGCATCAGGTGGGTCGAGACGGTCAGGAAGACGCCGGTGATCGACACCGCGAAGAGCATCACCAGCGGCAGCAGATCGGCCCCGAACTGCTGGACCGCAAGGGCGCCGCGATCGCGGCCGCGCCGCCACATCGCCAGCGACACGCCGGCAATCACGAGCACGGCCGAGATGTCCAGCACGTTGAACACGAGCGGCGCAAGCGGGCTCGCGAGATCGAACGTGAACACGCGCAGGCCGAATACGAACGCCTGGTAGCGCTCCTGCGCGGCCCCGCCGTCTCGAAATGAATCCACCCGAACGACAGCGGGAACGTGACCGCCGCGGCGAGAATGCAGCCCCAGAAGATGAACCAGTGCGCCGCCCACCGCAGCGGCGATCGCTTCTCGATGAACCGCTGCGCGACGATGTTCACGGCGAAGAGCGCGGCGAGGCGCGAGAGGTTCTGCGCCACGCGCGACGGCGCGAAGAACAGCCGCCAGCCGCGCCGCCAGAAGAGGCGCGTGGGCGGTTTCGTCAGCCACATCGAGTAGCGGTAGCCCGAGACCGAAGGCCGAAAACACGCTGGCGCCGGCGTAGGGGACCAGCGCCGCATCGAAATCCCTGCAGCCGTCGGCTGCCGAAATAGATGCCGGCGAGGACCAGCGACGCGACGAACAAGCCCCATCCGGTGGCGCGAGCGACGTCAGCGCGAGGCGATCGAGTCAGGCGACGACGCATAGTCCTCGCGCACGCCACGCCTTCTGAAATGCCCGGCTCACAGCACCGCGTCGGTGCGGTCAGCTTCCAGCGCAACAGCCATCGTTCCAGTCGATCGACCGCGGCGCCGACCAACAGAACTCCAGCGGCCAGGACCGTCATTCCGGCAAACACACCGGTCGTGTCGAACACGCCTTCGGCCTGGGCGATCAGGTAGCCGATCCCTCGCGACGCGCCGAGATACTCGCCCACGACCACGGCAATGATCGCCAGCCCGATGCTGACGTGCAGGCTCGAGAAGATCAGGTCAGCGCGCTCGGGACGAGGACGTGCCGAATCAGTTGACGCTCGGACGCCCCGAGCATCCGCGCGTTGTCGACGATCACGCGATCGACCTCGCGGACTCCGCGAAACGTGTTGAAGAACACGACAAAGAAGACGACGGTGACGCCGAGCGCGACCTTCGACCAGATGCCGAGACCGAACCACAACAAGAAAGATTGGCGCGAGCACCACCCGCGGCAGCGCGTTGCCGATCCTGATGTAGCGGATCGAGCAGTGCCGCCAGGAACGGAGCGCGGGCGAGCGCAAAACCGGACACCACGCCGAACAACGCCGCCGATCGCGAACGAGAGCGCGGCCTCGACGAATGTCGTCAGCAGATGCGGCCAGATGGTGCCCGATTGCCATCCAGCCCCACACCCGCACGCGCGACGTCGCTGCGGCCGGCTGAAGAAGAACGGGTCCAGCGCTCCCGGCTCGTCGACGCCCATTCCCACGTCGAACAGAAACGCGACGCCGAGCAGCGAGCTGCCACACCAGCATCGGGCGACGCGTCGGGCTCGTAGGTCGGTTCGCGCTCATGGCTCTTCAACACTTCCTGGCGCGAGGTCGCCCCAGATGCTGCGCGAACCAGCTTCGTGAAAGCGCGGCTCCAGCTTGATGTCGATCAGGTCTCTCGGACGCTGCGAGATCGACGGGGTATCGGCCCACGAGGCGGCTGGCCGGTCCGGCAGACAGGACGAACACTTCGTCGGCCAGCGAGATCGCTTCCTCCAGGTCGTGGGTCACGAAGATGACGGTCTGCTTCGATTCCGCCCAGAGCCCCAGGATCTCGGACTCCATGCGAAGCCGCGTGTGCACGTCGAGCGCGCCGAACGGCTCGTCCATCAGCAGGAGATCCGGTTGAACGATCCAGGCTTGCGCCATCGCGACCCGCTTTCGCATGCCGCCGCTCAGCTGATACGGGTAGCGATCGGCGAAGCCCTCGCAGCCCGACACGCTCGATCCACGCGGTGGCCTCGCTCGCGCGCCTCGCGCCGCGCGCCGTCCTCGCGAATGTCCAGCCCGAACTGGACGTTGTCGAGCACGGTCTTCCACGGGCAGGAGCGCGTCCTGCTGGAACATGTAGGAGGCGCGGCGATTGATGCCGGCGAGCGGCTCTCCGAAAATCTCGACACGCGCCGGCGGTCGGCGCGAGCAGTCCGGCGATCATGTTCAGGACCGTCGACTTGCCGCAGCCGCTCGGCCCGACGATCGAGACAGAAGCGACCGGCGGCGACGTCGAAGGTGATGTCCTGAACAGCCGTGTAGCCGGAGAATCGCCTGCCGGCTCCCTTCAAGAGCCACCGCGCACGGAGCGGTCGACGAGGTCGATCGAGAGCCTGGCGGCACGTCAATGCCGGGTCACAAACTCGTTCGTGTAGGTCGTCGAGAAATCGAGGCGACGCGGTGCGCACTTTCGCATTCGAGGCAGCGAGCACCTTGCGCGCCAGTTTCCGGTCCCTTCGGCCGGCATGGCGCCGTCGGGAGACAGACTTCGGGCTGCGCGCCGCGAATGGCGTCCAAATCGGCCTCGACGTCCGGCATCCGCTGTGCGTCGGTCATCTCGGGCACGGATCTCTTCCGCCGAGTGATCGCGTCATCCACTGCATCGCCTTCTGTGTGGCGCGCACGAGGCGCAGGGCGGTGCCCGGCGTTCGCCTTCAGCCAGCGCGGCGTTCGCGACCAGCGACGTGTGCTGGGAAACGCGGGCGACCCGAAGGTCGTCCTGTGTTCCTTCAGGCGTGCGCGTATCGGCACAGGAACCTCATGTCCGAGGTGGCGCCGCTGCAGCGATCGTGCAATCGCGCTGCCGACCACTGCCGCCGCATCGACCTGCCCATGCTCGACGCGCCGCCACGGACGAGGCGCCCGGCACCGATCGGAGACCGTGCTGACGTCGTCCGGCGACAGACCGTGCGAGACGAGCGAATAGTTCAGGAACAGATGCGTCGGCGAGCCGGGCGACGACACACCAACGCGATGGCCCTTCAAGTCGCGCGATCGTGTGAATCGTGCGCTGGCCGCCGGTGCGACGACGAGCGCGGAGTACGGAACGGAGTACATGGTCAAGAAAGCTCTGGACGGAACGGCCTTCCACTGCGACCTGGATCACCAGCATGGGCGACGCACCAGCCACGTCGACACTTCCGCCGAGGAGCGCCTCCATGCCTTTGCTGCAGGCCGCCGACATCGGACACGGTCAGCGAGAGCCCTTCCTGCTGGTAGTAGCCGAGCGTCCGGGCGAGGTGACATCGGCAAGCCACGTGATCGGCGTCCCCTGGACAGCGCTGATCCGCACGTCCTGCGAGAACAGGTCCCGGTGCCGGCGCCGCTTGGCAACCGAGGAGCGAGCACGGATGCGATCGCGCCACGAGCGCAGCGCTTCGCATCCTCGGCTCCTTCGTGGACGAGCGCACGCCTGCATGCTACACCCTCCCCCGCGGCAGCGCCAGGCCCTCGCGGCGCGGCTAAAGCCGGACACTGCATGGCTACGATATGAAAAACGCTCTAATCTACGCTGAGGCGGTCGTCTCTGCCTGGCTGCGAGGCGCTGGATGGACGATGCCGTGGACGATGCCACGCGATCGGCGGTGCAGGCGATGATCCGGAGGGCTTTCGCGCATCGCAGATGATGGCGGTCGCCGCCAGAACTCTGCGTCGCGGACCGCCTGAAGGATGGGCCCAGGACGGTGCGGGATCTGGCGCTCGTCACCGGAGACGCATGAAGACGCGCTGTATCGCCTGCTGCGGACGCTCGCCAGCATGGGGGTGTTCGCCGAAGAGAAGGGCCGGAGCTTTCGCCTGACGCCGAGCGCCGCATGTGCTCCTCAGCGACGTGCCGGGCTCACTGCGAGTGGCGGCGGAGGTCGCTCGGCGAGGAATGGGTGTGGCGGTCATGGGGCGCGTTGCTGCACTGCCGTGCAGACCGGTGAGGACCGGCGTTCGACTCGCTGTACGGAGCCTCGACGTGGGACTGGTTTCGCCGACCATCCGGCCGCCGCTCGACTCTTCGATCGGCAGATGGACGAGCTCACCTCGGCCGAGGCGATCAGCGGTGGCGGCCGGCGGTCGATCTCGCCGGACGTCCCGCACCGTGGTCGATGTCGCGGGCGGCCGCGGCATCCTGCTCGCCGAGATCCTCAGGCGGAACCGTTCGGCGCGCGGCATCCTGTTCGGTCGCCGGCGGTGGTCGATTCGGCGCGTCGTGTCCTCGACGCCGATGTCGCGCCGCGCGTCGACCTGGTGGCCGGCAGTTTTTCGAGTCGATACCTTCCGGCGGCGATCTCTACATCCTGAAGAACATCACCGCACGACTGGAGCGACGATCGGTCCCGATCGCCATCCTGCACGCGTGCCGGCGAGGCCATGGCGGACGCGTCACGGCTGCTGATCATCGAGCATCTCGTGTCCGCCCCCAACCAGCCCGGATTCGGAAAGGTCTCCGACATCCAGATGATGGTGCGCACCGGCGGCAGGAACCGGACGCTCGAAGAGCTCCGCGACCTGCTGACTGCCGGCGGGTTCCAGCTGCGCCGTGTCATCGACACCGCCGGCGGGCCCGATGTCGTGGAAGTCACTGCTGTTTCAGGAGACCGACAAACTGCGGCGCGGCCAGCGGTGGGCTGAGTAATATCTCTGCCCTCGCCGCACGCATCCACCTGCAGGAAGGTGAATTGATCCCGGTTTCCACGCCTTCGGCGATCACGCGAAGGTTGAGTCCCTTGCCCATGCTGATGATCGCGCTGACGATGGGGGCGGGGCGGTGGTGCGTGGTGATTTCCTGCACGAACGACTTGTCGATTTTCAGCGCGTCCACCGGAAAGTGCCGCAGGTAACTCAGGCTGGACCATCCGGTCCCGAAGTCGTCGATCGCCACCTGCACCCCGCAGTTCTTGAGCGCGTGCAGGACCGAATTGGTGCGCTCGACGTGCGACGATGAGCACGGTCTCCGGTCAGCTCGATTTCGAGATACCTGGGAGCCAGGGACGTTTCCGTCAAGATGTCGACGACGCGCTCGAAGAAGCCCGCACCTCGAAACTCGATGGCCGAGACGTTGACCGACACGAGGAGTCGGCGGCAACGGCATCCTACCACGCCCTTGGCCTGCCGGCACGCTTCATGGAGAACCCAGAGCCCGATCGGTTCAATCAGCCCGCAGTCCTCGGCCACCGGCACGAACTGGGCCGGTTCGACCAGTCCGCGGCCAGGGTGGCGCCAGCGGATCAGCGCCTCGGCGCCGACGATGCCGCCGGCTTTCAGGTTCATCTTCGGTTGGTAGAACAGCTCGAATTCCTGCTGGTCGAGCGCCTTTCGCAGGCCGGCTTCGATCGACAGGCCGTTCGCCGGCCCGCACGCTCAAGCCGGGCTCGAAAAACCGGTAGCCGTTCGGCCGCGGTCCTTCGCTTCGTATAAGCGCCATGTCGGCGCAGGTGAGCAGGGTCTCGGCATCGTCGCCGTCGTCCAGGGAACACGACGGATCCGACGCTCACCGTGACCCTCAAATCATGGCCGGCGATGCGGCGCGGCCGGGCGACCGCGGCGATGATGTTTGCCGCCGCCCTCCCCGCATCGTCGGCGTGGGCCAGCATCCGAGGCACGACCACGAACTCGTCCCCGCCCTGACGGCTGACCGTGTCCGGAGCTGCCGGACGCACCGTGTCAGTTCGCGCCCGACGGTATGGAGCAGTTCGTCCCCCAGCAGGTGTCCCAGCGAGTCGTTGATCTGCTTGAAGCGATCGATGTCCAGGAAGAGGACCGCCATCCGCCGCTGGTGACGATGGGCCAGTGCGAGCGCGTGCACCAGACGGTCGCTCAACAGCAGGCGGTTCGGGAGATTGGTCAGCGGATCGTGGCTCGCCGCATGGGACACACTGTCTCGCCGTCTCATCGGAGCGCCGCCTCAGGAGGTTCTCACCGAGCAAGGTGTCGCCGAGGACCTGCAACGACTTCCATGCTGGACGAGCGCGCCGCACCGGGACCGGTTGCGGCCTCCGCACGACGCCCCAGAGGTCCTGAAACGGGATGCCCGCGATGCGCGCCAGTCGCGCGCGTCGCCACTGATTCGGAAAACGTGGCGAGCGCGTAGCCCGCGACCACGGCGCCGACGACCCGGCCCTCCAGCACCAGCGAGACGCCGACCGCCGCCAGCCCTGAGGGCGCGCTGATGACGACGGGCGGCCGGTGGTCGGCGGGCTGCGCCAGGCACGCGCGAACGCAGTCGGCGACGATCTCGGACTGATAGCCGTGTTTCTCGAAGAGCGCCGCGATCGGCGACGCCGGCATCGGCCGGCACACCATCTGCGCATCTGGGCCGTAGAGCACGACGCTCATCTGGACGACGCTGCCGGATTTATCGAGCGCGGCTTCCCAGACGGCGGTGTCGAATACGGTGTCAGACAGTTGGTGCATTCGTTTGGGGGCGGCCGGCTGGCGTCGAGCGAGGATGTTAGTCAGTCACCGGGAATCCGATCTGTGCTGTTTTGCACACCCCGGTGCCGATATCGGCCCGGCCCGCTGACGCTTTTGGGCAAGCGAACCGTGAACTCGCTGCCGCAGCCGGCGCCGCCGCTCGCCGCGCTGACGCTCCCGCCGTGCCGCTCCACGAGGCTTCGCACGATCGTCAGGCCGAGCCCCAGGCCCCTGAGCGGCGTCCGGCGGTTGGCGCTCCTGGACGAAGAGATCGAAGATGGAGGGCAGCGCCTGCCGCGAGATTCCGATGCCGCATTGTCCTCGGACGCGTGAGGATCACCTCGGCGCCGTCCAGAGCGGGCAGACACGCTGGATACCGACCACCGGTGTTCGCATACTTCACGCGGCGTTGGTCAACAGGTTGGCGACGACCTGCGTGGAGGCGTGTCGGATCGCCCTCAACCGGCAGGCCCTGCTCCGCGCATTCACCACCAGCTGATGCTTGCGTTCTGCGAGCAGAGGTCCAGTCGACTCGACGGCCCGCTCGACGATCTCAGGCCAATCTCGAGGGTCTCGTTGCGGAGCTCGACCTTGCCGCAATCGATCCGCGAGAGGTCGACGATGTCGTCAACGAGCCGGGCCAGGTGGTTCGATCTGCCGCTCGATGACCATTTGCTCCCGCGCCGTGGCGCCCGTGCCCCGCAGCTTCATCACGGCGACGGCTGTCGCGATCGCCGACAGCGGGTTTCCGAGCTCGTGGCCGAGCGTGGCGAGAAACTCGTCCTTGTTCAGTTCGCGGCCTCGGCGGTCTGGCGGAGCTGATCGAGGTTGCTGCCGCGCCCGAACCTGTTCGCTGACGTCCGACGCGATGACGAACACGCCTTCGATCTGCCCGTGGATGTCGCGGTAGGGTGAATAGACGAAGTCGAAGCCACACGGTCTCGACAGGCCCGGCGCCACGGTCGAACTCCGCCGGGGTTGCCGTCCCGACATACGGAACGGCCGCTCTGGGAACGCGCTCTCGAGGCAAGTGTCTTGAATACTTGCTCGCGAAGCTCCGGCATGACGTCGAAGAGCGGGCGTGCCCTTCAGCTCTTCGAAGGCGTGCTGCCAGATGCGACAGATGCGCGGGTTCGCCAGCTCGACGACGTGGCTCGGGCCGCGGAGAACTCGCGATGAGCGTGGGGGCCTGCATGAACAGCGAAAACGGCAGCCGCTTTTGGAGCTCCGCGTCCGCGCGCGCGAGGGCACGGTCGACCGACTCCCAGCACCGAATCGCCACCTGCCGAAGACAGGTGCACCTCTGTGGCTCGCCAGGCCCGTGGCGCGTTGGCGTGAACGGTCATCGCCGCGACGACACGGTCCGCGTGCAGGCACCGGCACAGATCCAGGCGCGGGCCTCCGTTCGCCGGTACCTCGCGGTCGGTCTCGTCGAGCCGTGCGTCGATCCCGCGCTGTCCTCGACGACGAAGGGCTCGCCGGCCTCTTCATCAGGCGCAGACACTCGGCGCCAAACTGTCGAAACGCGTGGCGGCCGCCCCGGCGCTGGATGGCGTCGGTCCCGTCGCTCTTCCACGTCGAACGTGTCCTGATCGTCGCCAACGCTCACGTATGCGGCCTGCTCCACCTGGCAGGTGCTGGCCGACGCAGCGGCGGCCGCGGCGTGAGCGACCGCGTCCGGATCGATGAGCGGGCGGAGCGCGTCGTCCAGCCCGCTCAGAAATCGTTCCCTCGCCAGGTGCTGCTCTCGCTCCGCCTCCATGGCCTTTCTGGCGGTGATGTCGCGCGTCAGAGCCGGCCACGACATCAATCGTATGGTCGTCCTTGCGCACGGGCGTGAAGATGTATTCGTAGCAGCCTGCCGCGCCCGACGGGCTCGTGTACGGCGTCGTCGTCACGGACGATTTCGCCCGAGTCGAAGACGTGTTGAATCTGGCGTTGGAGCTTGGCGGCAAGTTCCGCTGGATAACGCCAGGTCGAGGAAGTTCTTCCCGACCGCATCCGCCAACGCCGATCCCCACAGATCGAGCAGCGCTTGATTCGCGTACGGAACCGCCCGTCTCTGTCGAAGATGTAGGCAAAGTCAACGATCGACGAGAGGGTCGTGTTGAAGATGCGCGCGCTGCTGGGCGACGACGCCGGCGAGCAGGTTGCGCTCGTGCTCGGCCAGCACCCGTGCCGTGATGTCTGAGTGCGACGCCGTGAAGGCAACGCGGTTGTTCGTTGGCGTCTCCGCTCGACGCGCCCGCGCGCCAGCACGCAGGTGACTTCACCGTCTGTCTGCACGACGCGGTACTCCAGCCTGATAGTCCGGCCTGGCGCGAAGCGAGGCGCCAAGCTGCTGCTCCACGCTGGCGCGATCGTCAGGGTGGATGGCGGGGGAGGTAGACGCGAGCGGAGCGCCCCTCGCCTGCCGGCTGCGACACGCCGTCACATGCGCGCGAGGCCGGGGTCGGCGGTCACGCGATCGGCCACCACATCCCACCGCCATCGTCCGATGCCGCCGGCCGCCATGGTCAGGGCGAAGCGTTCTCGCCGGATCGGGTTGCATCGGGTGCGATTTCATGGCGTGGCGCCCTTGCCTTCCCGAACTCCCGCGACAGAACGGGCGCTCCGCCAGGAGGACAGGAAATGGCGGACGCATCGACACCCACGTCGAGAAGAGGGTTCGAGGTTGAGGGTTTTCGGCGCTTTCTTCCGTTCCGCGTCAGCGCCCGGATTGGGGATCGGGCGTCCCAGATCGAGGAGGATTCGACTGTATCACATCGCCTGCGAGGAACCCGCTCAAAGCGGTCGCGTTCACGCAGGGGCGGAAAAGGCGGCGCGCGAGCGCTACCGCGCCTCGAAGCGCGCCCGTTGCGTCATCCGCACCGAGCGCCGCAGTGTCGCTTCCGACTCGCGCTGCAGAGCTGTGGCGCGCCGGATCAAGGCGAGACCCGACTCTCGCAACTCTGCCGCACTGCGCGCCAACTGGAGGCTCCGGCGATGGCATTCGTCGGCGGTGTTCTTTGCGGTCATCGGCTCATTCCTGGCACTCCTGGGTTCCGACAACCACGATAGGCGGAAACGACGAACGCTCACTGTTTCATATTGAACAACGCGAATGGCCAGACATCGAGAGCGACGCAATCGACGGTTGGCGCGTCGGCGTACTCCCGGCTGCGATGGGTGGCATCGTCGAGCTGGCGCGTGCGCCACGTGCCCGAGCCGCCGAAACCAGTCCTCGACCAGTTCCCGCACGACCGGGGCATTCTCGGTCGGCCCGATGCCGCCGAGCGGCGCGGCCGAGGCCAGGCTGCCGCTGAGCGTCGGCGCACCGATCGTCACGGCGAGCAATCGATCGTCGTCGTGAATCAGCCGTCCCGACGGGCGAACGAGATCGACGTGGATGCCGTCCGCGCTGCAGCTGGCCCGCGCGGCGACGCCGGCAATGCCGAGCGCGCCTCGACGGCCCTGCCGGATCTCGGCCGGCCACCCAGCCGGCCGAGCTCGGCGCCCGCTCACCACGATCCGCACGATGCGGTTGTCGAAGGGAACACGTCGTAGAGCCGTCCGAAGGTCATCGGACCGTCGGGAAGGTCCGCCCAAAGGCCGCGCGCCGCGTTGTTGACGACCGCGGCGTCCGCGCCGAGCACCGCATCGCGCAGCGCTTCGGCGAAGAGGTTGCCGAGCGGCGATCCGAGGTCGCCGGCTCGCTGAATCGGCACGATCGAGGGAGACGCCGAGCGTGGTGGCCTGGAGCTCGTGCACGCGCTGCAGCGCCGGCGCCATCGCCTGCACGATGACCGGATCGGGAATCACCGCGCGTCCTTCGTATGTCGACGGCACCGCGGCGGCGCCGGCAGGCGCAGTTCCCGGTGATCGATCTTCCTGGGCGCAGATCGGCGCGGCGCGAAGAGCTGGATCCGCGCGACGCGCTCTGGTCTTCCGATCGACGACGACGTCGGCGCGGCCGAACGCCTGGCCACGCGAGAAGGGCTGGATGATGCCGATCCCGTTGACGCGATGGGCGAGGCGCGCCGTGCGTGTGACCGGCGGCGATGACGTCCACCAGCCCGTGGGGCAGGCCTCTCGCCACCTCGAAAGATCTCCGAGTCGGCGTCGCACGACGACAGATCCTCGGGCGGATCGAACCGTTCGCAGCGCCCGCCCGCGTGGGCGGCGACGATGACGACGTCGGCCCCGGCGGCGCGAAGCTTCGACGCCTCGGCGGCGATCGCCGGCCCGAGCGGCGCGACGCGCAGTCCCTGCACGTTGGCGGCGAGGGTCGATCGCAGCGCATCGATCGTCATCACGCCCGACGATGCCGACGTTGACGCCGGCCGCCTCGCACGAGCGCCGATGGCCGGACGTTCGGCCACTCGACCGGCCGGCCGGTCGCGGCGTCGATCAGGTTCGCCGCGAGGAAGGGATAGCGCGCCTGCGCGCGCGCGCGCCTTGAGCGCGCCGCGCAGATCGCCCGGCAGCTGCCGCGCCGCCGGCGAGTCGACCGAGCCGAAATCGAAATCGTGGTTGCCGACGGCCTCCGCGGTGTACCCGATGCGCGTTGTAGGCGTCGACGACGAGGGCGCCCTCGCTCAGATTCGACTCGGCGTCGCCCTGAAACGTGTCGCCGGAGTCGATCAGCAGCACCGCCCCGCCGTCCGACGCCCGGGCGGCGCGCAGGTTGTTCACGTATCCCGCGAGCAGGGGCAGACCGCCGCGGCCGTTTCTCGGAAGCGCCGCCCCGTGAAGATCGCTGGTGCCGACAATCGAGGGCGTCACCAGCGCCGGCGGGTCAGGCGCGGCCCAGAGGCTCGGCAACAGAGGCCGGTCGCCGCCGACGCGAGGAACGCCAGCGCGAGCGCCCCCGAGCCATTCGCCGCCTCGCGATCGTCGGCGCTCCCGCCATCTGCGGGCATTGTGGACGTCCCCGCTCTTTCGATCTCGCTCTTCCGGCGGGGCGAGGCCGGCGCTTACACGGTCTTTATCTATTGCGACGGTTTTGTCCGATTCACTGTTGACGTGTAACGAGGGCGGTGATAGGGTTCGCACCGGTCGGACATGCAACCGTTTACATGGCATGAATACGCCCGGCCCAAGAGGGATGGTGATGCACTTTCCCATCGAGGCTGCCGACACCGAGCCGGGTAGTGCTCACGCTTTCGCCACAATCCTCCTGCTCCCGCCGGAGCACGTTCTCTTCGTGTGCGGATCACCGGCCCATCGACGCTCGTCAAGCGACGGCTGCGGCGCTCGCTGATGCTGAGCAGCGGCGCCTCGTGTTGCTCGATGCTCAGTAGCTATTTGAGAAGTTTGATCGCGGTAAAGGAGGAGGGTCTATGCGGTTCGTCAGAGGTCTCGAGGGCATTCTGTGTCTGGCCCTGGTAGCCCTCGTCTTCGCGGGCTATCCGACAGTGCGTTCGCGCGCAAACCACCAGCGCCACCGTTTCAGGAACGGTTCAGGATTCGCAGGGCGGCGTCCTGCCGGGCGTCACGGTCACGCTGACCAGCCGCACGCAAGGCAACGTGCTGACGGCCGTCACCGACGGCGGGGGCCGTTTCGTCTTCCCGATCGTCCGTCCCGACACCTATACGCTCCAGGCCACGCTGCCGGGCTTCAAGACGGCGGAGCGGACGAACCTGGTCGTGAACGCGAACGACAAGCTGTCGGCGGGGTCGCTGACCATGGACGTCGGCGCGCTGAGCGAGGAAGTCACCGTGTCGAGCCCGGTCACCCCGCTGCAATCGATCAGCGGCGAACGTTCGCTTCACGCTGCAGAGCCGACACGTTGAAGAACATCGCCAACAACGGGCGGGCGCTCTTCAACTTCGTGACGCTGGTGCCCGGCGCGCTGTCGCAGGAAACCGGCAACCGGGAGCTCGGCTCGGTCGGCGGCTTCACCGTGAACGGCCAGCGGCCGAACTCGAACAACATCACCATCGACGGCGTCGCCAACATCGACACCGGCGACAACGGCGGCAACATGGCGACGACCAACATCGACGCCGTCGCCGAGTTCAAGATCCTGACCAACGCCTACCAGGCGGAGTGACGGGCGCGCCGTCGGCGGCCAGCTGCAGGTCGTCACCAAGAGCGGCTCGCAGAACTTCCACGGCTCCGGCTACTGGTACGGACGGCGCTCGGACTGGGACGCCAACACCTATCTGAACAAGCGCGAGACGCCGGAGGTGCCGAAGTCGAAGACCGCGCGCAACGACTCCGGCTACACGGCCGGCGGGCCGGTCTTTTTCCCGGGCTTCAACGAGGACAAGAAAAAGCTGTTCTTCTTCTTCAGCCAGGAATTCCAGCGGCGCAGCAACCCGGCGAACGTGCATCAGACGCGCGTGCCGACCGCGCTCGAACGGCGTGGTGATTTCTCACAGAGCGTCGACAGCAGCGGCAATCCGTTCCCGCTACATTCGTGATTACGCCAGCGGCCTGCCGTGCAGCGCCACCGACACGCGCGGCTGTTTCCAGGACGGCGGCGTGCTCGGCCGGATTCCCGCGAACCGGCTCTATGCGCCCGGCCTCTCCACGCTGAGCATTTTCCCGCAGGCGAACGCCTCCCTCGGCAGCGGCCTGAACTTCACCAGCCAGGATCCGGACAGCCCCAAGCGCCGCGAAGAGCTGCTGCGCATGGACTTCCAGGCCTCGGACAAGTGGCGGGTCACCGGCCGCTACATGAACAACAAGGAAGACATCCTGCAGGCGTATGGGACGACGTGGGCCGGCAACGGCAGCGACCAGCTCCCGACGCCGACGCTGTTCGTCCACCCCGGCTCGAACTACATGCTGTCCGCGACCGGCATCCTGAACTCCACCACGTCGCTCGAATTGAGCTGGGGACGCGCCTCGAACTCGCTGAACTATCAACTTCAGCAACAGCAGTTGTTCCGCGCGAACGCCGGGGTGTCGAACCTGCCGCTGCTGTTTCCTGGCGCCGTCCAGGCCGACTACGTGCCGTGGTTCATCTTCCGCGGCGACAACGGCACCGGGCGCACGGGGAATGCCGGCCAGTATCAAACCGACCGCGGCCCGTTCACCAACCAGAACATCACCCACGACGTCATCGCGAACCTGACGAAGGTCTGGGGCGCGCATTCCTCGAAGGTCGGGTTCTACTTCCAGCACAGCTTCAAGCCGCAGAGCATCTTCGCGAGCTTCAACAGCCAGATCAACTTCGTCGACAACTCGAGCAACCCCTTCGACACGGGATTTGGCTACGCGAACGCGGCGACCGGCGTCTTCAACTTCTACCAGCAGGCCTCGAAGTTTGCGCTGCCCGAGTGGAACTACAAGAACGTCGAGTGGTACGCGCAGGACAACTGGAAGCCCAGCGACCGTCTGACGCTCGACTACGGCGTGCGCTTCTACGCGCTGACGCCGCAGTGGGACACGACGCTGCAGGCCTCGAATTTCCTGCCGGACAAGTTCGATTCAGAGCCAATGCCGCGAAGCTCTATACGCCGGTGTGCGTCGGCGGCGCGCCGGGCGCGGGCTGCGTGCGGCGCGGGATGGACCCGAGGCTGATCGGCACCACGGCGCCGACGCTGGCCAATACCGTCGACGAGCGCTTCATCGGCCGGCTCACGCCCGGCTCCAATCGCTTCAACGGCAGCTTCCAGGCGGGCAACGGGATCACCGACCAGCTCCAGGACGGCAACGCCTTCCGGGTCTCGCCGCGCATCGGCGCGGTCTACGACCTGACCGGCAAGGGAGAGACGATCGTCCGCGGCGGCTTCGGGATCTTCTACGACCGGCCGCAGGGCAACATGGTCTTCGACATGATCTCCAACGCGCCGGGCGTCCTGAACTCGAGGCTCGATTGCGGGCGGCTGCAGGATCTGTCGTCGGCGGCCGGCGATCCGAACCCGACGTTCTCGCTGAGTCCGACCGCGTTCGGCTTCAAGCCGCCGCGCGTCGACCAGTGGAACGTCGGCGTTCAGCACAAGCTCTTCGAGGAAGTCATCCTCGACGTCGCCTACGTCGGCTCCAGGTCGACCGACCTGCTGCGGCAGGTGCAGATCAACGCCGTGCCGATCGGCGCGAAGTTCCTGCCCCAGAACCAGGATCCGACCCGCGTCCCGAGCACGGTCCCTGGGGCGACGGCGCTGCCGAACGACTTCCTGCGGCCGTACCGGGGCTACGGCGACATCCGGATGTGGGACTACAGCGGCTACGCGGATTACAAGGCGCTGCAGACGTCGGTGACCCGCCGGTTCGACAAGCGGGTTCATGGTCTCCGGCTTCTGGGTGTGGAGCAAGGCGCAGGGGATCAACAGCACCGACTTTGCCGCCGGGCGTGCCGAATCTGAGCGACGCGCAGACCAGGGCGCTCGACTACTCGTTGCTGGACTACGACCGGACGCACAACTTCACCGTCAACGCCATCTACCAGACACCGACCGTGACGAGCAGCAAAGGCGCTCGGGCTCCTGGCGAACGACTGGCAGACTGTCGGGCGTCTACCGGTGGACGAGCGGCCGGCCGTTGCAGGTCAACTACTCGATTCCCGGCATCGGCGCCGCGAACCTGACCGGGACCGACGGCAACCCGAACGCGCGGATCGCCCTGACGTGCGACCCGGGCGAAGGGTATAGCGGCGATCCTGCACCGGCAGTTCAGCCAACCCGGAGTGCTTCGCGCCGCCGCAGCCGGGCAGCAATGGCAACGAAACCCCGCGGTTCTTCGCCCGCAACCCGCCGCTGAACAATATCGACCTGTCCGTGTCGAAGAACTTCCCGATTGGGCACTGGATGAAGACCGAGATCCGGCTCGACATCTTCAACCTGCTGGACACCGTCCAGTTCACCGGCGTCAACAATACGGTGAACTTCACCAGCCTGACCGAACAGCGACCATCACCAACCTGCCGTACAACGCGGCGGGGACGCTGACGCAACGCAACGGATTCGGCACCATCAACGGCGTCGCGCCCGCGCGCACGCTCCAGCTCGTCGCTCGCCTGACGTTCTAGCAGCGGCCAGCAGGGTTCAGGTCGCATCGGGCTCGAGGGCGCACCGCCTTCGAGCCCCAATCGCCTGCCCGGACGAAGACGCACTCGGCTAGAATCAGCCCGATCCGGGATGCTCGATGGCGTCGCTTTGGCGGCGCCGAGCCCCGGATTGACCTTCGCAATGGACGTCAAGAGCTATTGGGCTCGCGCGCGCTCGAAACCGCCTGCGGTGCTGCTCGCGTTGTCCGCGTCGCTTGGCGCGATCGGCCGCCTTCATCCCGACCGCTGCAGCGCAGCAGGCGCGGACCGAGGCGCAAGGATCGCACCCGGCTGCTGGAACTGCAGCGCCGACGCCGTCACGCAGCTGCAGCAGGCGGCGCGTCCTGGAGCGCCGGCCGATCAGGTGCGACGCGCGCTCTCTGGATGCCAGCCGCAGCCTCGACGCATTGGGTGCCGGACCGGATCCAGGCACCGCGCCCGCAACAGCCGCCAGCACGGACGCGTCTCGACCCGTCGCTGCGAGCCGAGCTTGCGTCGCGCCGCGTCCGACGCTCAGAGCCCTGGCCTCGGGAGACGCTCGAGGCGTCGCGTCGGCGACCGGCCCTGTGCTCGCGCTCCTCGAAAACGTGCGGGCTCAACTCGAGGGGAAGTCGCGCTCGGCCTCCCGTTCCAGGGCAGCTACAGCGCAGACCAAGCCCAAGGATCCTGCGTACGGGGCCACGCGTCGGCGATGGGTCCCGCGCCGGCGAACATCCCATCGCCCGAAGACGGCGCACCGGTGCCGGTGACCTTTGAAGTGGGTGCGCAGCTGCCAGCGAAAATGTATTGCGGCGGACCGACCAAGGACCACATCCTCGAATCGGCCTGCGGCGGCGTCGCGCTGTTCGACTACGACGGCGATGGACTGCTCGACATCTATCTGGTGACCGGGCGGAGCTCACGCCGGCGCGTCAGCGTGTCCCACATCGCAATGCCCTCTATCGCAACCTCGGGGGATGGAAGTTCGAGGACGTGTCCAGGCAGGCGGGCGTGGATCTCGCGGCGTGGGGCAGCGGCGCGTGCGCCGGCGATTTCGACGGCGACGGCCGCCTCGATCTCTACGTCACCAACTGGGGACCGAACGCGCTGTTCCGCAACCGTGGCGACGGCACGTTCGAGGAGGTGGCTGCCCGCGCCGGCGTGGCCGCCGGCGGCTGGAGCACGGGGTGCGCGTTCTTCGATGCCGACGGCGACGGCGATCTGGACCTCTACGTCGCGCGCTACGTCGAGACGACGTGGGATTCGGTCGTGCGGGCGCAGCGGACGCTCCGTCTGGCGCGACGGGCCACACATCATGGTCAGGCCCGGCCGGACTTCCCGGAGAGTCCGGATCTGTTCTTCGAGAACGTCGGCAACGGACGGTTCGTGGAGGCCGCCGCCGCGCACGGCCTGTCCGACGCGTCCCAGGCCTACGGCTTCGGCGTCGTGACGACCGACTACGACGACGACGGGTTCGTCGACGTGTTCGTCGCGAACGACTCGAACCCGAATTTCCTGTATCACAACCTCGGGAACGGCCGCTTCGAAAGCGCGGGACTGGCCGCGGGCGTGGCGGTGAACGGCGACGCGCGCGCCCAGGCGGGCATGGGCGCCGACGCCGGCGACTACGACGGCGACTCGCGGATGGATCTGGTGCTCACGACATTCGCGCACGATCGCTACACGCTCTATCACAACGTCGACGGCCGGCACTTCGAGGACGCGAGCGACGTCGGCGGGCATCGCCGGCCCCACGTTCAGCCGCATGGGCTGGGGCACCGCCTTTTTCGACGCCGACCTCGACGGCAAGCTCGATCTGTTCTTCGCCAACGGCCACATTTTCTCGGACATCGACGAGATTCCCGCAGCTCGGCGAAACCTACCGCCAGAAGAACCAGCTGCTCCTGAACCTCGGCGCCAGATTCCGCGACGTGTCGGAACGCGCCGGCGCGGGCCTGCAGATCGCGCGGCGGTCGGCCGCGGCCTTGCCGTCGGCGATCTCGACAACGACGGCGATCTCGACCTCGTCGTCAGCAACACGGACGGCACGCCGACGGTGCTGGAGAATCGGCAGGCGACGAAGCACCACTGGGTGGCGTGCGCGCCGTGGCCGCGACCGGAAACCGATTCGCCATCGGCGCGAAGGTGACGGTCAGCGGCGGCGGCACGAAGCAGGTGCGCGAGATCCGCTCGGGCGGGAGCTTCCTCTCGCAGAACGACCTGCGGGCGTAGCTTCGGGCTCGGCGATTACGCAGGTCCCGTCGACGTCGAGATCCGCATGCCGGGCGGACGCCGCTGGGCCTGGAAACAGCTTCCGAGCGACCGCCTCCATCTTCTCACGCTCGTCGGATTCGGCGAGCATCCCTCGCAGCCGGGCGTTGCTCGATGACGTCGCGGTGCGTACCCCGGACGAAGCGGCTCGCTCATCGCAGGCCTGCTGTCGGCGTGTGCCGCTGTTGGTGGAACAGCGCAAGTGGAGAAGCAAGCCGACTATCGACCCAAGCTCGCGGTTTCGGAAGCGATGGAGCCGTTTCTGAAACAGCTCGAACCAGGGAACGATGGCGTTCCCGCTGGAGCGTCAGGCAGCCGGAGCTCGAGGCGCGGCTCCGCGAGTTGTCCGATGCGCTTCGTGGCGGGAGGCGGACCGCGCCGCGGGCGTCACCAGAGGACTGCTCGATCCGGCTTCCGCGGCGCACGGCTGGTCCCGATCGAAGCCGCCGAGGCGAGGTCAAGCGCCGCTCGACGTGAAGAGGGCGAAGCGATCTGCCGCGCGATCCGACGCTCGACGCTCGCGCGTTCGGCGCGGAACTGCGGCGGCTGGTCGACGATGTCCGCGACGTCGCCGTGGCGGAGTTCCTCATCACCGCGATCGAAGCCGGACGGTCCGGCCGATCCGCCGTCAGCCCTCCGCACCACCGTCCGCTACGACATCGTCGGCGCCGGAACCAACGCATCCGCGTCGAGCACGTCGGCGAGTGGGAGATGGGATGGCGGCGAAACGCGTCAGGCTGGCAGGTCGTTCGATGGACGGCCGCGTCGCACCTGGTCAGCCGCGCGCGACAGCCCAATCTTCACGGAGATCACCGCGGCGGCGCTCGGCGGCAACGACTCGTTCCGCCGCCAGCTCAACATCGATCTCGACTCGTGGATGGCGACGTTCGACTCGGTCCTGACGCGCGACTCGAACGGCCATCAGGGCGTCTCGGTCGGCGACGCGGACGGAGATGGACTCGACGATCTGTACGTCGCTCAGCCGGCCGGACTGCCCAATCGCCTCTACCGAAATCGCGGCGACTCGACGTTCGAGGACATCACGGACGAGGCGGGCGTCGGCGTCCTCGACGACACGGCGCAGTCGCTCTTTGTCGACGTCGACAACGACGGCGATCAGGATCTCGTCGTGGCGACGTCGACCAACCCGCTGCTGTTCATCAACGACGGCAAAGGACATTTCACGCCGGTTCAGGACGCCTTCCGGTTCGCGCGGCCGCTTCAGGGCGTGCTGACGTCGATCACGATGGCGGACTACGACCGGGATGGCTTTCTCGATCTCTATGTGTGCGTCTACTCGTATTTCTTCGGCGCCGGCGAGGACAAGGCAGGCACGCCGGCGCCGTACCTACGACGCACGCAACGGACCGCCCGGCTGTGCTCTTTCGCAACGACGGCCACGGGCGATTCGTCGACGCCACCGAGGACGCGGGTCTCGACGCCGGCAACGATCGCTATCACTTCGCGGCGGCCTGGGCCGACTACGACGGCGACGGCTGGCCGGATCTTCTGGTCGCGAACGACTTCGGGACCAAGAACCTGTATCACAACCTCGGGCGTCGTGACGGCAAGGTGAGGTTCGAGGATGTCGCCGCCAGCAGCGGGCGTGCTCGATCACGGCGCCGGCATGAGCGCCACATTTCTCGACTACGACAACGACGGCCTGCTCGACATCTACACCGGCAACATGTGGAGCGCGCCCGGGCTGCGCGTCACCTCGGCGCCCGGCGTTCATGCGCGATGCGACGCCGGAGGTGCGCGCGCTCTATCGCCGGCACGTCCGCGGCAATTCGCTGTTGCGAAACCTCGGCAATGGACGCTTCGAGGACAGAGACGCTCGAGGCGCACGCCGAGATGGGCCGCTGGGCGTGGTCGTCGGACGCGCTCGATTTCGACAGCGACGGCTGGGACGATCTCTACATCGTCAACGGCATGCTGACGCGCAAGACGGACGCCGCCGGCGGCGGCGGACCTCGAGGGATTCTTCTGGCGACAGGTCGTGGCCCGCTCGCCGCTGACGCGGGTGCCAGGCACGCCCTACGACGATGCGTGGCGCGCGATCAATCAGCTGCTGATTCACGGCTCGATCGCCAGCCGGCAGCGCAACGTGTTCCTGCGCAACGATGGCCACGGCGGCTACGACGAGATCTCCGGGACGCTCGGCCTCGACCTCGATCAGGACGGCCGGTCGTTTGCGGTCCTCGACATCGACGGCGACGGCGATCCGGACCTCGCCGTGATGGCCGATCGGCAGGCGCCGCAGCTCCGGATCTTCCGAAACGATTTCGAGGCGAAGACGGCGTCGCTCGCCGTGCGCCTGCGCGGGACCACGAGCAACCGCGACGCGATCGGTGCGCGCGTGACCGTCGAGACCGATCGACTCCGCAAGGTCAAAGTCGTGCAGGCCGGCTCCGGATTCCTGTCGCAGCACTCGAAGGAGCTGCTCATCGGCCTGGGCGCGAGCGAGCGCATCTTGAAGCTGACGGTCAGCTGGCCGTCGGGCGCACACGCAGGTGTTCACCGATGTGCCGCTGAACACTCGGATTCGGATCGTCGAAGGCGGCGGTGATATCGAGACAGAGGCCTTCAAGCCGCGATCGGCAGCGACGACGACGTCCCCGGTTCCCGCTCCGGCTTCAGCGCCGCGTGCCACCTGGATGTGCGAACCGTTTCCGGCGCCTGACTTCTCGCTGCCGGACCTCGCCGGCGGGACGCGTTCGCTCGCGGCGTTGAGAGGGAAAGCCGGCGATCGTCCTGCTGTGGTCGTTCGACGTGGCCGCGGCACGCGCAGCGCTCGAGACGCTGGGGCGTGGCGCACGGGCGTTGTCCAGGGCCGGCGTGGGGTCGATCGCCATTGCCGTCGATCCGCCGCCGGATCAGGCATCGCTGCGGACGCCTTCCGTCAGGCCCAACGCCGGTGGTCATGGCCACCCCTGAAGTGAGCCTGAGTTACGCCATTCTCAACCGGCATTTGTTCATGAATCAGCCAGAATCTGCGTCTGCCCACGTGCCTGCTCCTCGATCGGAGCGGCAACGTCGTGAAGGTCTACCGCGATCGCGTCGACGTCGACCAGATCGTGATGGACGCGGGCGGGATCGACGTGTCTCAGGCCGAGCGTCTTGCTCGGGCCCCTGCCCTTTCAGGGAACGTTCTATTCCGGACTGCCGCGCCGCAACTACCTGCCGTACGGCCGGGAACTTCTCGATGGCGGGCTCGAGCGCGCCGCGGTGGTGGCGTTCGAGCGCGCGGCCGAGGCGAACCCGGGCGCGCCGACGCTCTATCGTCTGGGCACGCTGCTCGCGAGGAGCGGGGAGACGGTCCGCGCCCGCGCCGCGTTCGAGCGCGCCCTCGCCCTGCAGCCGGATCTGGCCGAGGCCAACAACGACCTCAGGCGCTGCTCGCGCAGGGCGGCGATCTCGACGCGCGCGATCAGCCGGTTTCGGGCGGCGCTGGCGTCGACTCCGGATGCTCCCGACGCGCTGAATAATCTTGGCTATGCCCTGCTGCTGACCGGTCGCGATCAGGAAGCTCGCGCGCTCTACGAAAGGCGTTGGCGCTCCAGCCGGACTTTCCCGAGGTGCTGAACAATCTGGGCCTGCTGTTCGGCCGTGCGGGCGACATGGATCGAGCGGAGCGCTATTTCCGCGACGCGCTCGGCCGTCGCCCGGACTACGGAGAGGCTGCCAACAATCTCGCGCTCGTGTTCGTTTCACGAGGGCAAGCGGACGCGGCTGTCGGCCTTCTTCAAGGCGTTCTGAAGCGGACACCGCAGTACGAGGCCGCCTACGTGACGCTGGCAAGATCCATTTCAGCGCCGACCGTTCGAAAGAGGGATCGCGGTAGCTCGAACAGTTGCTGCAGACAAATCCGAGGCATGCGGTGGCGCTCAGAATTGCTCCGGCAATGGAAGGGCCGGTAGTCAGTGCAGTTGGTCTCGCGCCCGCAGACGCTATTCGGGTGGCGCGTATCCGACGGTCGCCAGCCGTTCGCCTGACGCCACGTAGGCTGCCGCCGCCATGTCGGAGACACCCGTGGCGTCGATCCACTTGTTGTAGAAGTTGAACAGCGCGCACACGGTAATCGCGTCGTAGAGCGCCTCGTCCGTCCAACCCGCCGCCTTGACCGTCAGTCGACGTCTGCCTGCGCGCGATCGACGTCGATTCCCGGTTCATCTTGTCGATGAATGCAAAGAGCGCCTTCTCGCGCATCGCCGATCGGCGCGGTCCGATAGTCGTCGAGCACCGCATCCACCAGCCCGCGATCATCGAGCAGTGCTCGCCGCGACCGCGGCGTGAGAGCCGATTCAAAACAGGCAGTCGTTCCGCTTCGAGCGTGAACGCGGCGATCAGTTCCCGCAGCCCTGGCGACAGCGGCGACGGGCCGCGCATCACGCCCTGCGTGAACCGCGACAGAAACTCGGTGCGATCCGGCTTGAATGCGAAGAGGTGCATGATCTGCGGGACCGGAAGGCCCGCCGCCCGCAGCTGCGCGATCAGGACGGCAGAAGGCCCCTTCGGCTCCGCGTGTTCGACGTCCGGCAGCAACATCGGTTCCATTCGCGGATTGTAGTGAAGCGCGGTAGCGCGAACAAGAGTCAGACGCAGCTCAGTCGCGCACGACACGTCGACATCGAAGAGCGCCAGCTCGGCACGTTTACCGTTCCACGACGCCAGCAGGCTTACCGGTGCGTCAGCGATCCGTCGAGCCGCCGCTGCGTGGCGCCGGGGGCGCCCTCGGTGATGGCTTCGACGAACGCGAGCTGGCGTTCGTCGACCGTTACGCCAAGCCCGGGCCGGTCGTTCGGCCACACCTTGCCGTTGCGGCACTCGAGGAACTCGGGCAGATAAGGCACCGGGCGCTCGCCCAGGTTGTATTCCATCAGCACCTGCCCGGGGAACGCCATCATCGTCTGCATGTGTCCCGCGGTCGCAATCGGGCCCGGTGAAATGCGGGACGATGCCGACCTGGTGCGTGTCGCACACCGCCATGATCTTCAGCATCTCGGTGATGCCGCCGACGTTCGGCAGCGACGACGCGGGCGAAGTCGATGTCGCGGTTCTCGACGAGCGGGCTGAAGTCCGCGCGCGTGCCCCACTCCTCGCCCGGCGCCAGCGGCACCGACGTCATCAGCCGCAGCTTCGGCAGCTGCGTCCGGAACTGCTCCTCGCGCAGCCGGATCCTCGACGATGAACGGTCGATGCGGTTCCAGGAGCCGGCATACTTCGACGGCCTCGTGGAAATCGAACTTCTGGTGCAGGTCGATCATCCAGTTGCCGTCAGGGCCGACGCCCTCGCGCATCTGCGCGGCCGCCTCGGCAATCAGCCGGATGTGCGACCGCGAATCGAACGTGGCGCCCTGCGCGTGCCGCGCCGCGCGCGCGCCGGTCCGCCCGGATTCGGCAGGATGTCGCTGTCCACGCGGAACACGCGATAGCCCGCCGCCATCGTGCGTGCCGCCGCGCTCCTTGAGCGTCAGCGCGGCCGCTTCCGCCGGCGGCACGAGGCCCTGCGGCAGACCGGAGGTCGCGTACAGCTCGATGTGTTCGCGCGCCTTACCGCCGAACAGCTGGTAGAGCGGAGCGCCGAGCGCCTTGCCCTTGATGTCCCACAGCGCGAGATCGATGGCGCCGAGCGCGTGCAGCCGCTCCTTGCCCGGCGAATAGAAGCCGTCCATGAACGCCGCCTGCCAGATCATCTCGGTGTCGAACGCGTTCCTGCCGATGACGCTTCGGGCGACGTTGCGCACCGTGTCCGGCGATCCGCCCTGGCCGATGCCGGTGATCCCGGCCTCGGTGTCGACCAGGACGACCATGTTGCTTTGCGGAAAGCGCCTGCGGCCCGTTCCGGTCGTAGTTCGGCGGATAGAAGACGCGGATTCTGGTGATCTTCGCCGGTGGAAGCCTGGCCTGCGCGCGCGCGAGGAAGCCGGCGTGCCCTGTCGTGGACGCCGTCACTGACTTTCTGTCCCGCGATCAAGCGATCCGACGACGCCGGTAAGAGATTTCGCGAAGCTCCTGCGATCGAGATTCATGCGCCCTCCGTCGGTTGCCGCGAATCCACAGGCCTCGCGTGCGTCAGCGTTTCGGCGATTCGACCGACAACGTCTGGCTGAAAAATGGCGTCACGTTCGCTTGTATGATGTGCCGCGAGTAGCACAGGACTGGAGCCGTTGGATCAAGCGCCTGAATCGGGCGCCGATCGTCGAAGTGGAGTCGCCCATGACCGCCAAATGGCCGTTACCGTTCGTGCTCGTGCTCGGTGTGAGCGCAACCGCGCCGCGGGCCCCACCGTGACGATCGACACCGCATCGCCGTCGGGCAAGGTCAGCCCGTTCTTCTACGGGTTGATGACGGAGGAGATCAACCATGCGCATGCGATGGCGGCCTCTACGCTGAACTCGTCCGCAACCGCGCGTTCCTCGACGATGCCGCCGACAGCAGCGCATTGGTCGCTCGTCCAGGCCGACGGTTCGACCGCGACGATGGCGCTCGATCCAAAGGAGCCGCTCAACACGACCATCGGGACGAGTCTGCGGTTGAACGTGACCCAGGCCTCGACCGGTCACGTGGCTGGTATAGCCAACGAGGGCTATTGGGGCATTCCAGTTCAGCCCAACACGCGCTACCGTGCGTCTTTCTACGCCAAGGCCGCGCCCGGATTCACCGCACCAGTCGCGCGTCTCGATCCAGAGCGACGACGGCCGGACGATCTACGCGACGAAGACCGTCACCGGGCTGACGCTCGGCCTGGAAGCAGTACGAATTGACGCTACAGACCGGCAAGGTGACGGCCACCGCGAAGGCACGCTACGTCCTGACCGTCGATCGCCCCGGCACCGTCTGGTTCAGCCTGGTGTCTCTGTTCCCGCCGACGTTCAAGGATCAGCCGAACGGATTCCGTCCGGACATCATGCAGATGATGGTCGACATGAAGCCGAAGTTCCTGCGTTTCCCCGGAGGCAACTACCTCGAGGGGGATCAGATCGCCGACCGGTTCGAGTGGAAGAAGACGATCGGGCCGCTATCCGATCGCCCTGGGCACATGGCGCCGTGGGGTTATCGCTCAACCGACGGGCTTGGCCTCCACGAATTCCTGCTCTGGTGCGAGGACATGAACGCCGAGCCCGTGCTGGCGGTGTACGCGGGCTACTCGCTCAAGGGGGCGCACGTGAATCCGGGACCGGATCTCGAACCATACGTGCAGGACGCGCTCGACGAGATCGAGTACGTGATGGGTCCGGCCACGTCCGAGATGGGGATCGCTGCGGGCGAAGGCCGGCCATCCGGCGCCGTTCAAGCTGACCTACGTCGAGGTGGGCAACGAGGATTGGTTCGACAAGTCGGGTTCCTACGATCAGCGGTTCGCGCAATTCAATACGGCCATCAAAACGCGGTATCCGCAGCTCGAAAGTGATCTCGACCGTCGGTTTCGAGCAGCCGGAGGGTGTGCGTGTCCACAGCGTCAAGCCGGACGTGCTCGACGAGCACTATTACCGGACCGTCGACGTGTTCCTGAAAATGGCGCGCGGGCAGTACGAGAAGCTACGATCGCCGCGGACCGGAGATCTTCGTCGGCGAGTGGGCCGCCTACGAAACGCCGTTCGAGCCGTGGAATGCCGCTCGCGCGGCGAACCGCCGACGCCGAACTTGCGCGCGGCCGATCGGCGACGCCGCGTTCATGACCCAGATGGAGAAGAATTCCGACATCGTGGTCATGAACTGCTACGCGCCGATGTTCGTCAACGTCAACCCTGGTGCGCGGCAATGGCGGCCGAACCTGATCGGCTACGACGGCGCTGCGTGTCTACGGGTCGCCGAGCTACTACGCGATCAAACTGTTCAGCACGAACCTGGGAGACGAGATTCTGAAGACCACGGCGACCGACACCGACGTGTTGACGTCGGTAACACGCGACAGCAAGTCTGGCACGATCTACGCCAAGCTGGTGAACGCGTCCGATGCAGACGCGCCGGTCCAGATCATCCTCACGGGAACGGGCGCGCTCGCTTCAACTGCAACCGCGTTGACACTGTCGGCCGATCCCAGGCCACGAACACCATCGATACGCCCGAGCGCGTCGTTCCGGTCAAGTCGACGGTCACAGGCGTCAAGTCCGGCTTCACCTACACGGTCCCGAAGCATGGCATCGTTGTGTTGACGATGCGGACTCGCTGACGCCAGGCTGTGCTTGCTAAGAATCCTCGTACATGTTGACGCCATTGAACGTGCCGACGGCGATCGGTAGGCAGCTTGTTCGCGAGGCCGGAGCATGACGTCTGACCCTTGCTGAGCACCGCGCGTATGTACGAGCTCAGCGTGCTGCATTATCACGTAGCCAACCGCCTCTATTCCTGCAGGCGGCAGTAATTTCGAACAGCTTCAAAAGCCGTCGCGGCTCTCATATCATCCACTCCCTGCATCCGGTGCGGGTCTATTCCGCATCAATTCGAGCTAGCTTGCTGCAGACAATAGAGGACGTAAGTGAAAAGGGAGAGAAACCCATGACTGAATTGGCCCAGGACTTGAGTCAGAGTTTAGATGTTTCGAACTTTCCGACACTCCTTGCTAACGCCAGAGAAGCCTGTACCGAACGAAGCCCAGCTCAAATCTGCAAACAAGGCAGCCGTTCGCGCGCAGATCGATCAGATCAGGCATATACGCCAAACTCAATCCCGAACGGCGAGCTGGTGCAAGCGAACCGGCACCTCCTGCGGCCAAACGGCCGCCGCCGTAGAGTCATGGACTGCTGGTCCGGGTAGTTTCAGCATCAGTTCGTTCTACAAATGGGCGGTCGGCGGAGGTGTTCCTTTCCTGGGCCAGGTCCCCTTGGGCTTCTTGTTTGGAGGCACAGGGGGGAGCTGGAAGGCGTGAGGCAACTGGTACGGCAGGTGATCCTGGGGTCATTTGTCGCAGGATCCGAACACGATTTGTTTGTCGAAGGACTTCCGCACTGAGAAGAGCGGCATTGGCTTTGGTCAGAAAGGGTCATCTGCAATTTCACGGCTAGCGGGGGCGGGGCCGGGGGTATCTGGGGATTACCATCTCCTTCTACTCAACCGGTGGAACCTTCTGGGGTACGTTAAGCTGGCACGGGCGCGACTTGTGGGGTTTCAGCATTGAAGGTCAACTCGAATTGGTCTGGCAGGGCTGGAAGCAGTAGTCCGTGCTGAAGTAAGCGGGGCGCAGTGGATACTGACCTGGTATCCACTGCACACTCGTTGGCTTGATGTTTGTGTAAGTTGCTATCGTCGCTGCGTTGGGGACGATAACCATACGGCAGGACTGAGTATCTCTTTCGGTTGAGATATATACCCGGCGGTTCGTAGAGTCAGCCTGCACTTATCAACATCATAGAGCGCCCTTTATTGTTGTCCACCGGTCAGTAGACTGTGGGTCGCCAGAACTTGATCGCCAACCTCACCAGTTGATTCTCAGATCGATTGGACAGCGCCGTCGTCACCGTCGCAAAGCGTGGCGCACCTTTCTCACGAATCACATAGCGTCGGTCACGGCATCCGCAGGAGGTGTCGGCGGCGTCTCGCGACGGTATTCTTGCCGGGACGCGTTCGCGATTGTGAGCAACAATTTCGAAGGTGGCTTACGTTTCCAGCATCATCGGCGCGACCGCGGTGAAGATCGCGCGGTGGTACTCTCCGTCAGGCGTCACGTCCGAACGTGCGGACGGCACCCTGATTCGCGAGACGGGCCAGTAGACGCCGCTCGCTGGTGGCGAGATCGAGCAGCCAGAAATCCTGAAGATTGAATGCCCTCGACGAACACGAGACCGCGCCCGTGAACGGCGGTTACTGCTACACCGAAGGGCAAGTCCGGTCTGACTGAAAGAGCGACATGAAACCCGACATTTTGCGCTGCGACCGGAACCTGACACGCGCCGGCTACGTCAACGAGTCAGGGAAGACCATGGGAGCTCTGCTGCAGGATGTGCGGTTCGGCGTCCGGGCGATGCGAAAGACGCCGGGCGTGACCGCGGTTGCCGTGCTGGCGCTCGCGCTCGGCGTCGGGGCCAACACCGCGATGTTCAGCATCGTGAACGCCGTCCTGCTCCGGCCGCTGCCATACACCCAGCCCGAGCGCCTGCTGCAGCTCTACACGAGCATGCCGCAGTTCCGCGAGGCATCGGTTTCGTACCCGAACTTTCTCGATTGGCAGCGAGCGGAGCGGCTCGTTCACTCTCATGGCCGCGTACCGCGGCGACACGTTCAACCTCACCGGACAGGCGACACCCGAGCGGCTTCGCGGTCAGATGGCTTCGGCAGAGATTTTCCCCACGCTGGACGTGAAGCCGATCGTCGGCCGCACCTTTGGCGTCGACGAAGACCGCCGGGGCAGCGCGCCGGTTGTCGTGCTCACGTCGAACTTCTGGAGGACGCGCTTCGGCGGCGATCCGCACGTGCTGGGCCGCAGCCTCACCTTGAACGAACGGCTCTACACGATCATCGGCGTCGTGCCGAGCGACGACGTGATCTGGCGGCGCGCGTCTGTCATTGTGCCGATCGGCCAGTGGAGCGAACCGCTGTTCTGGAACCGCGGCGTCGGAATGGGCATGCGCGTGGTCGCGACGGCTCAAGGCCGGCACGTCGCTGAAGCAGGCGCAAGCCGAACTGGACGGCATCGCCGCCGCTCTGGCGCGGGAGTACCCGACCGAGGACAAGGACCGCGGCATCAATGCGGTCTCGCTGCGCGAGAATCTGACCGGCGACGTGCGCACTCCGCTTCTCGTGCTGCTGGGCGCCGTCGGGTTCGTGCTTCTCATGGCGTGCGCCAACGTCGCCAATCTGCTGCTCGCGCGCGCGAGCGCCCGGCGTCGTGAGCTTGCGATCCGGACGGCGCTCGGCGCCACACGCGGCCGCGTCGCGCGGCAGCTGCTGACGGAAAGCGTGCTGCTCGCGGCCGCTCGGAGGCTGCGCTCGGACTGGCTGGTCGCGAGGTCCTCAACGCCGCGTTCGTCGCGAAAATCGCCAGTCAGCTCCCGCGGGCCGACCAGGTTCATCTGGATGGAACCGTGCTCGGCGTTCACCGCGCTCGTGGCGCTCGGCGCCAGCTTCCTGTTCGGCGCTCGCGCCGGCACTGGCGCAGCGCGCGCGCCGACCTGAACCGACGCGCTCAAGGAAGGCGATCGCGGCAACACCAGCCGTCAGCGCCTGCTACCGGCGCTCGTTGTCGTGCGAGATCGCGCTGGGCCTGGTCCTGACCGACATCGGCCGGGCTGATGATCCGCACGATGTCGAAGCTCTGGAGCGTCAATCCCGGTTTCGATCCGCAGCAGGTGCTGACCTTCGGCGTCGCCGGATCGACGGCGGTCCATGGCGCGCCCGACGCCGTCCGCAATGGGCTGGCACAGACCCTCAGCCGATTCCGTTCGGTGCCTGGAGTCGCCGGCGTGAGCGTGCTGTTCGGTGGACTGGCCATGAGCGGCGACGATTCCGAGCTGCCGCTACTGGGTCGAAGGGCGGCCGAAACCGGTCGAGCAGAGCCAGATGGATCTGGCGCTCTTCTATGGCGTCGATCCCGAGTATCTGAGCGTGATGCGCATTCCCGCTGCTGCGCGGGCGCTTCATATCGGCGCAGGACAACGAAAAAGAGCCCGTGCGCCGTCGCCATCGACGAGGACTTCGCCGCCAGGGCGTTTCCCAGGCAGGATCCTTTGGGGCAGCACATCAACCTCGAGCTCCTGACGATGAAGTGCGAGGTCGTGGGGATCGTCGGCCACGTCAAGCACTGGGGCCTGGACGCCGACGCGTCCGCCAAGGTCGCGTTCGCAGATGTATCTGGCCTTCCCGCCAGTTCCCGGACAGCGTCATGGATCTGGCCTCGACGGGTTCCAGCATACGTCGTGCGGGCACATGGTGATCCGTACGTCCTTGTTCCGGCGCTCAAGCAGGCGGTTGGTGAGAGTGAGCGCGAACATGGTGATGTACGGCGAGCAGAGCATGCAGGACGTGATCAGCGACTCCGCTGTCCGCGCAGGCGGTTCACGAGACTCCTGCTCGGCACGTTCGCCGCCCTGGCGCTGGTTCTGGCCGCAGTTGGCATCTACGGAGTGGTTTCCTACTCGGTGACGCAGAGCACGCACGACATCGGCGTGCGGATGGCGCTCGGCGCCGACAAGCGCGCCGTGCTCGGATCGGTCCTGAAGGGCGCGATGAGCATGGCCGGCCTCGGCATTGCGCTGGGCGCGGCGGCGGCGTCTCGCCGCGACACGCGTCATGAAGGAATTGCTGTTCGGCGTCAGCGCAACCGATCCGCTGACGTTTGGCGCGGTGGCGTTCATCGCTCGCCGCCGTGACGCTGCTGGCGAGCTACATTCCTGCGCTGCGAGCGACGAAGGTGGATCCGATCGTCGCGTTGCGGTGCGAATAGGCGAAATCCGCATCACTTCCCGACGTGAAGAGCGGGGCGGCCGGGAAGCGATCAGGACATCCGGGCCAGTCCGTTCCTCTATACCGACCCAACAGAGTCCCAACCAGCACAATGGTCGGGAACAGCACGGCCTGAATCCACTGTGGCGCGATGAGCACCGTCTGAGTCTTTCGATGCCTCCACAGGAGGTGGGCCATGTAAAGAGGGGCGGTCGCCGCGCGGGGCCGCTGTTGATCACGTCGAATATCGCCGAAAGGAAGCGGTCCAGATCGACGACGGGCCTTGCGAAGCCATCAAACCGGAGTGTCTCGGTGCCGCCGTTCCACCAGCGGTGTGCGGAGCCCATCGGCAATCGCACGAGGCCACCCTGTTCGATGCGAACCTGGGCACCGTCCACTTCCGCGGCGAGCGTGCCGGCGATGACAGCCCCCTCCTCGTGCTCCTTGAAGTGAATGTGGAGGGGTGGACCGTCCTGGTTCGGTGGGAGCGTGCCCTGCAATTCCAGCCACATCTCGCCGTCCCGACGAATACGACGCATCTGCAGGCGCTCGCCGGAATGACGGTTGATCAGTGTCAGCCAGCCGTGCCCTGTTTCGATTGGCTCTTGTGGGGTCATCCCTTCCTCGCCTGTGTGCATCGCGCAACCTGCTACACTTGACACGATGTCAAGATCAACGAGGGTGCAGCATAGAAGAAGGCTTGACACGGTGTCAAGTCCGGACTCGAGGGCCCGCGTCCTGGATGCCGCGCTGAGGCTGATTCGCAAGCGGGGCGACGCCGCAGTCACCATGGCACAAATCGCGAAGGCTGCTCGCCTGTCCCGCCAGGCGGTATACTCGCACTTCGCCGACCGCGCAGACTTGATGGTCGCGCTCGCCCGTCATGTCAACGAGAGCCTCGGCCTTACCGGCGCTGAGATTCAGCGCATCGCGAACACCCTTATGATGCGCTCAATTGACGTGGCGCTGCAACGTCCCGGACGGCAATCGCACTCGAGTGCCGAGGAGCATTCTCGATGGCACCTATCACTCTGCTGCTGCACGCTTGATCATCGCGTTCGGCTGCATCGGCATCTTCGGCCAGCCCGGATCGTCGATGGCGCAAACCCTGGCGAGCGGCGGTGATCCCGCTTCACCGTGAATGGCGTCCGTCAATTCATCGTATTCGCGTCGTATTTCCACGGTCTCGAACGTCCTGCCGAAACGCTGGCGGTCGATCTCTCCTGGCTCAAATCAAGGGTGTCATGGGTGTGCGTGTGTGGCCCAGCGCGACAAATCCGAGGCTCATGAGCTCGAATGGACAGCTGGACGTGATTGGCTTGCAGAGACTGACATCGATCATCGCTCAGGCTGCACGACGCGGGATGATCGTCGACATTACGTTTACGCGCGAGATCGGTGCCTCTCGCCAAATGACCGCGCCTTCACCATCGCGGAGTGCGCAGCAGGCCATTGCCTTGACTGCGAGCGCACTTCGCGACCGGCGCAACATTTTGTTCGACCTGCAGAACGAATGGAACAACCAGGCGATTACCATCGCCGATCTCAACGCCATCAAGTCTGCGGTCACATCCCAGCATCCGGCGTTGCTGGTCACTGCGTCGACATCTGGCAACAGCTACCGTGAAGCTGCCGTCAATGCCTTCGACGTGCTCGCGTATCACGGTTCAGGGATGACGCCGGCAGGTGGGCCGACACGAGACGGACGACCTCCGTCGCAGGGTTGCGAGCCCAGCTCGCGGGGACGCCGCGAAAGTGGCGCCAATCTACCTGCAGGAGCCGAACAGGTTCCAGGTACCGGTCGATTCGCTCAACTACTACGACACCAGCACGGCTCACTACTGGACGTCGGCGCAGAACGCCAAGCTGGCTGGAGCGGCCGCATGGACGTTTCACACCGCTGCCAGCTTTGGTCTCTCCAGTGCCACGCCTCTATCAGACTGCTTCTTCCTGGGGAACGGGACGTCGCTCGAATCGCTCGCAGCCAAGCTCGCCGAGCAATCGATATGGGGCATCCAGACCGGCCGGGCCGCCGGCCCTCGTTGACAATGCGCGTCGACGTCGTGTCGAGCTGAGACGTGAGCTCGATCCGGACATCGCAGTCGTGAAATCCGCGTCGCTGGATCACCTGAGACAGACAACGAGATGAGCGGGGCACGATTCGCTGCCACCTCACACAAATCTCACTATGCCGGCGCCGTTGACCGAGATCGGCCGCGCCGGTATATTCGGCCGGCGTGAAGCCAGTTCGACGCCTGAACGTGGTCGTCAGCCGGCTCTGCGTCCCGAAGCCGATTCGACGGCGATGTCGGCGAGAGTGAATGGTGTGATTCGTTAATCAACTGCTTGGCTCGTTCGATGCGACGCTCCTCGACGAATGCGCGCGGCGTCATGCCAGCCGACAGTCTTGAAGGCACGCGCGAAATGATGGAGGCTCAGACCGCGCCCTGCAAGGTCGGCGAGGTGAATCGTCCGCTCGAGATTGGCCTCCACAAAGAGTTGCACACCGCCGCAATGCCAGCAGGCGACAGTCCTCCGCGAAGATGCGCTCTTCCCGCGTGGGTGACGACGGAAGCTCCAGCCACTTCCGCAGCCTCGGATCTGGCGCTCCTGCACCTCGCGCGCCCGGACCATGAACGTGCTCATCACCGTCGAATCCTCGCGGCGGACGTTCGGATCGCGCTGCTGAAGAAAGGAAGAGAGATAGGCTTTGCGTCAGCTCGCGCTCTATTCCCGAAGCATCGTGGACCAAGCCGAACTTCATGTCGACGTTGGTGAGTTGGGAGAAAAGGTCTCCTGATGGCCGCGCAAGGCGGAGGAACCCAGGGCCAGAAGACGCTCCTCACTCGCCGACAAGGTGTGAGGTTTCAACCGGCAGAAACTTCTTAAGCCGAATGACCCACTCCGTAAACTTTTCGTCCGAGAGATAGCCATCGAACGCTTCATCAGGCTATAGCCTGAATCTCCAGTCGCAGGAACGAAAACGCTTCGCCGATGCGAACGCGCAGGCTATCGAGCCGCGCCCTCACGGGAAGAGAAGCATCATTGGAGGAGTCTTCAGCAACACAGGAGACCCGCGTGGCTGAGGCGCTCCACGCGCGCACATCGACCGCTCTTCTCGGAGTCAAGCGCAGCGCGCAGTTCTTGCGCGCTTGCTCCGACCTTGTCGCGAAGACTCGATACCTGGCGGTAATCCATACCACAGCGCGCCAAGTCACTCTCCAAAGTCTTTCATCGCGGAAAAGCGGCGTCAAGTCCCAAGTGTGAACCAGAGGACTTCAGAACGACGCGGAACAGTGCGGACGGCGACTTCGGATTCTGTATGATGAGTCAACGGCATCTTTCCAGCATATCAAGCCGGTGAGCAAACAACCCTGGCCCTCGCGGGACCTGGCGCGTTTCTTCCTCAGGTCTTGGCAACGAGCTCGGGATGATACCCAGAGCAGCGTTGCTTGATGATCTTCGCGACCTCCGGTAAAGAAACCATGCTCTCCCAGCTGCTGATTCCTGCGCGGATCTTCCTCAAGAGCACGGGTGATTTGATTGGCAAATAGCTGGGATTGTAACCCTCCATCGCCTCCAATGAACCCGTTATCTAGGAGGTGCCGATAAAGATGGACAAGGTTGGGCGCCACCTCAAAATTTTCGGTCGTCACCAAATCTCCGTTTGGATTCAAAAACGAATTGCACAGTAAAGAAGCTTGACGCCGGTCTTGAAGAGACGACCCAGAGCCTCGAGAATCCCCGCCTTCCAGATCCTTATAATTATCCTCTTCGAGAATCTCAGCCATCGCTGGAATGCCCAGCGGCAATCCGACCATTCGGTCGGTGTAACGGCTCAAATAATTCACCAGGCGGTGGTAGGCGCCATAATTTGAAATCAGCACCGTCCGACAGCAGCGCCAAGCATATCAACCCTGTCGAGAAAATCCCGCAGATCAAGTTCCCCGCTCGCCAACAGATTTTCATCGTGATCTCCATGAGAATCTCGGGCTCCGAGTCCACACTCCTTCCTCCCGCATGAACGTACATTGCCTTGGCACAGTTCAACATGTCGTCGGCAGGAGCGTGACCGTAAAACTTCCGCGCTCAACGAGCAGGGGCTTTGTAGAGCGCATCGGCGGCGTTGACAATCTCGCCAGTGGCTGAAAGAGCGCCGCACATTGGTAAGGTTCTGCGTGACCAACTGCGGGCCATTATCCGATCATCATCCGCGAAATCGGGATGGTAAAGCAGAATCATATCGACCTCAATGCGACCGGGGCAGGTCATCAACGAGAAGACGCCGCAACGCTTCCGGGTTCTCTGTCAAAAGTAGGCACCATGGATAAGATTTACTCCGACGATCCCAATAACTGCTGCTGGATATTGCGGGCATCGAGCATTCGAACATGGATAATGATTTCGTTGGCTCCGTCCGAGCTGCTTCTGAAAACAGTTCTTATCCACCCTTGTGATTCCGCATGCCCAGCGGCTCCGCGCGTGACGGTATCCTGCATAAGCAAAGGTCCGCGAGTTGCCGACTTTTTCGTCCAGAGACGCTCGATGAGCAAGTTGTATTCGTGTGTCAGCATGCTATGGAGCCGGGCTCTGCTGACATAACGCCCACAGGCACCATAAATGGCATCGGAAAGGTCATGTCGTAGGCCGAAATCGTCTTCGCCACGGTGCCGGCAGCTCCGCCTACGGCAAAAGGATCGACGGGCGACATCTGGCCGCACCGATCTCCGCGAAAGCGCCATGATCGCGCGGCTCCATGTTGGTGAAAGCCTTCTTCTCGGCCTTCAGTTCGGACTCGGGCATACAGACATTTGGCCCCTCAGCCCGGCTTAGGGCAATATCGGGATTTCCAATAAGTGAGTAAGGTTGACGGAGTTTTGCGCGAGTTGAGGGGCAAGCTCTGTAGTTTGCCCCTTCGGTGCTCCCCTGGTGCACAACTCGGTTGCGCCAAGTCCATAGGTTCCCCTAAACTTCGCCCAGTGAAGCCCACTTCTCTGTTGCTGGTCTTCTTGAGCGTGGCCTTTGCTTTAACAGGCTGCAGCAAGAGCCATCCGCGCCCGCCAGGCAGCAGCCTGTATGAACAGCACAGCGCGTCCTGCCAGAGCAAGCTCCCGAACAGCCTCCACGTCGCAGCAACCCCGCCGCCCTCCTGCAAGCTCCCGTCCAGCCACTGCAAGCTCCGTCCAGCCAGTGCAAGCTCCGGTTCCGTCGCCGGAAACAGCAGCCTCGCCCTCGGGAAGTCGCAGCAGCCTCGCCCTCGGAAGTCGCAGCAGCCTCGCCCTCGGAAGTCGCAGCCTCGCCCTCGGAAGTCGCAGCAGCCTGCGCCCCAGTGCCAACAGCCTCGCCGGAAGTCGCAGCAGCCTCGCCCCCGGAAGTCGCAACAGCCTCGCCCCGGAAGTCGCAGCAGCCTCGCCCCGGAAGTCGCAGCAACCTCGCCGCCGGAAACAACAGCCTCGCCCTCGGGCGATGCCAGCAACTCGCCTCAGTCGCAGCAGCCTCGCCTCGGTCGCAGCAACCTCGTCCCGGAAGTCGCAACAGCTCGTCCCCCGGAAGTCGCGGAGTCGCCGCCACGACTCTAGCCTCGACGCAGCAGGGCGCACCACCACAATCACTTAACGCCAAGCAGTGTCGAGCTTACCCCGACGCCCGAACCCCTGCAACTGCACAACCACCCACAGATTTGCTGGCGACGCGTGTTGGGCTTTTCGTCCCGCTGACCGGTTCGCAAGCATCTTTCGGCCTTGACGCTTTGAATGGGGCAGAAGCTAGCAGTAGATGAAATCAACGAGCAGGCGGCGTTCTGGATCATCCCGTAAACCTTTTGGTCAAGGACACCGAATCGCGGACCAGGCAGATCGCGCAGTTGTCGGCGAATTGATCGACACCGAGAAGGTCGTGGCGCTGATTGGCGAGATCACGACGGACCGCACGCTAGCCGCTGCGCCGCTCGCGCAGGAGCGCGGCATTCCTCCTGATCACTCCGAGCGCAACCAACGAGAAGATCACACGGCCGGCAACTATGTCTTTCGGCTGCTACACTGATGCGTTCAAGCCGCCATGATGACGAAACTGGCACGATCCCTCGATGTAGATAACGTGGCGATGCTTTTCGATGGAGACGAATCCTTACGGCACGAGCTTGAGCAACGCCTTTAAGGTTGATTTTGTCAAGCAAGGCGGATCGATCGTCGCAGAGCAAACCTACCGGGCTGGCGATGTTGATTATGCAACCCGGCTCAATGCCATTAGCTGAAAAATCCCGACATCGTTTTCTTCCCAGCTACTTCGCGGAAGCCGCGTCATCATCAAGCAAGCGCGTCAGCTTGCCATCGAAGTCCCATTCACTCGGAACGGATGGTTGGGATTGGCAAGCTTTCTCAAATTCGCGGGACAAGCCGTGAACAACTGTTACTTCGCCAGCCATTTTTCCAGCGAGCGTCTCCGATAGAGCTAAGCCCTTCAGCGAAGCTTACCGGGCGAAGTTCAAGTAACTCCTCCTCCTCTCGCAGCACTCACCTATGACGCCCTCTGGCTCCTCGCGGACGCCTTGAGGCGCGGCACGGCAGCAGCACTTCAACTGCGCTGAGAGATGCCCTTGCCGAGACGAAGGACTTTGCCGGCGTGACGGGAACAATCACATTCGATCAAGGTCAGAAATCCCAAAAAGCCGGGCATTATTCTCCGCATTCAAGATGGCAAGTTTACGTAAGCTGAGACGGTCGAACCGTAGAGGAGGCAGCCTTTTGCTTCGCCTGCATTCTATCGACGCTTGGCAATGTTGGCGTAGAGCGGATAGCGCCCGCTCTTGGTCATCGGAGGGCAGGAAACGCCAGATGCTTGTAGCGCCCAAAGCCAGCACTCGGGTTGTTGGTGGATCGAGGGCTCCAGGACGTTCCAGCAGATGCTGAGTAATCTCCGCCGCGTTGGTCTGCCGCTGAGAATTCAGGCGGTTTGTGGTACAACCATCCGGTAAACCACGTCGGCCTCCGGCCGGCACCGCAAGGAACGATTTTGGCGCCGGTGCGGAGCGCCAGCGCGGGACTGCATCTGTGTCACGCAGATCTTAAGGCCACCAAAAGTATCGATGCAGATCACGCTGGTCTCTCGCTGGGACGTGGAGATTGAGGGTCTACAGCATCGCGGAATTTGCCACCGCTCTTGAGATGTTTGAGCATTCGAATCATGGCACGCTCTTGCGGGATCACCCAATGGCCGGGTAACTGGAACTCGGAGGCGATCGAAAGTCTGACCGACGAGGGGCTCTGGAATCGCCGCGCGATCACCGCACCATTCCCGACCGTGTAAGCGGCGAATTGGCTGAATCCACTCGGAAATTTGAGTAGTGCAAACAGAGGTAGACCGCCGATTGCCGGGGATCTGCATGGCAAGGGTCCAGTTCGAGACCTTCAAACCGATGTATTACCGCGGGCGACAGGTTCGCTAAGATTAGGGGACCAAAGAGCTCGAGCATCGTGCGCGCAAATGTCTGATAGCTGCCCACCGCAATTCGCCGCTTCTCTTTGCGGGTGCGTGAGTCACCGAAAGCGGAGTCCAGGTTTGCCAGAGCCACTTCTCTCTTCCGGGTGCTTGTCGAAAGCAAAGACGAGCGAACCAAGGACCCTGGCCATCCGGTCGCAAGAAACCATACGGAAGGCGACCTTACCACCCAGACCAGCAGGGGAAAGTCCCCAGAATTCGAGCCTGTGGCGCAACGTTGGGGTGAAATCTGACACTGGTCAAATTGCGGTGGCCACCCTCCAGCTGTTTTAGACTAGTCCACTTTTGCAGTGGACTTCGATCCCCGGAAAAATCGGGATCCAGAGTTTTCCGGGTTGATGGCCCTCGGGCAGCTTCCCCACGAGGCATCTCTGCCAACGCTCAAGGGGCCAGCCCAGTTCAGTTGCTCGGAGAGTGCCCGCCGCAGCCCGCGGCAGCACGGGCGAGAGATTAGAATCGGCGAGTATCCGAACGGATTCGGCTAGATCATACCTAGAATGCCATCTACTGCCACGTGCTTGAGAGGATCTTTGGCGATTCGCGACGGCGCCATAAAATCGACCGTCTGCCTCGAGCGAGACTGTCACAAAGCGCGCGAGTTCGTTGCAAACGCACCCGCGATATTGGTTGTGGTCACTCGCGTCCCTAACGGCCGCCACAATATTGTCACTCTCAGGGTGCAAGATCGGGACTGCTGACCGATTCTCCATGGCATTCCGCCCGCCTGTCGCAGTCGATGCCTGCCTTTGCGTCGAGTCGTCTGGCCCTAGGCACGTCCCCTGGTTTAGCGACCGTGAGAGGCGGCCGCGGCGGTATCGGTGCGCCATGGTGAGGGTTCGATTGACAAGGTTCCGAGACCATTAGCGAGTTCGCTATTCGAAGCGCTGAAATCAGCCGTTGGTCGGTAAAGTCCATGTCCTGGCCGACGACACAGTCGCGCATGAGATAATAGCGAAAAGCGCCTCCACGCCAAAGGATTGTCCGCGAACGTGTTTGGGTCTCGGATGTTGCCGAGGGACTGTGCTCATCTTATCGCCATCGACCAGGACGTAAACCATGGACAAGAAACGTGGGCATCTGCTCATCGGCGAAGCCCATCGCCTTGAGCATGGCCAGCCAGTAGATGCCATGCGCCGGGATGAGGATACATCTTTGCCGATAACGTGCAAAAGCAGGCCATACGCTGGCGAAAAGCAGCGTCGTCCTGGAGATAGCCGTGGCGAAACTGATGCCGAAGCTGACCAAGGCATCGAACCGTGACATAGGTCACACACGAGGTGTCAAATGGCAGCTCGATCCCCCAGGCGAGACGCGACTTTGGGCGCGAAGATCGATAAATCGCCGCTCAGCTTTTCGACCGCATTGCGCAACTCCTGCTGACGAAAGGCGGGCGAAACACAGGTGGTATGGGCGCCGAGAAAGCCCAGGCAGCCAAGCGCGGTATTTCGCGAGCCGGAAATGCCAATTTTCCTCCTCGAGTTCGATAACTTCGCCCCCCACTCAGGGGCCAAAGGCGCCATCGGGTCCACGCTCCTTGTCGGTAAGAAACTGTTCCTGGCGCACGCTGTAGAAGCCGCGGTAGGTCGCTCCTTGTAGAGCTCACCTCCTTTCGTAGAGTGCCTGAAGAATCTTTGTTTAGGTTTGTGCAAGGGACTCGTCGTGGCGGCCCAGGTGTCATAGCTGAGATCGAGTTTCTTCCAGAGTGCCAGGAATTTCTCTGTGGTTTGATCGACAAATTCCTCGGCGGGGATGCCTTCTCTTTGCGCGGCTTGCTGGACCTTTTGGCCATGCTGATCCACACCGGTGAAAGAACGTGGCATCTCCCTTCAGCCGATGGTATCGGGCGATGACATCTGCAAGGATCTTCTCGCATAAGCATGGCCGAGATGCGGCGGGGCATTCGTGTAGTCGATCGCTGTCGTAATGAGAACGACTTCACTTGTCGGGCTGATCCTTTCCTGTCTTTCCTCCCAGGACAAAATCCTCGCCTTCCTCCGGCCGCCTCGGCCTCGGACACCTGGCCGTTCTTTACATAGAAGATCGAGAGACTGGACCAAGCAGGCTGGTCATTCCGGATTGATTTCGACCGCCTTGATCCGGCTTCGATAGCCTCAGCAAAGCGCGACGCCTTCATTAAGGCCATCCCAAGCGCATGCCAAGCGTCAATACTCCGGATCAAGTCGAACACACTCCCGATACTTGGCGACGGCCGCGTCGATCTCGCCCAGCGCGATATCGCCGGTCGCCTCTTCGAAAAGTTCGACGGCTTGAGGATGGCAGAGACGTAATGCTGTGGGACGGGCAAGCGTGACTTTCGGCGTCGCGGGCCGGACAATAAGTCTGGAAAAGCAAACGCCGCTTGCTTTCCAAATGCGCGCCGTCAATTCAGGCTTCCTTTCCAGAGCAGCCGCATCCAGCGGAGCGCGCTCGAAGACATAGACCGCGAATCCACCATCCGCATCGGAAATTAATCCCAGCTGTCCAGGTTCCATGAGCAGCGTCGCCCGCAGCGATTCCTGCTCTTCGGAGGAAGAGGTTTCGCCGCTCGGGTCGAGATGGTCAAAGTTCTTGACCTGCAGTCCTCTGCTGTCACGGCGTCAGAAAACGACTTCCCTCCAGCCATTGCTTCCCAATTTTAGCGAGCGCTGGTTCCGCTTTTCCGGAAAAGGAGACGCTCCGCCTTGCGGGCGCCAGTTGCTTTTTCTGCCAGTGGTCGCACCTCCTCCAAGGTCATGGGACGCTGCGCATTTATCTTCGCTAGTTTCAGCACGAAAAACGCATCGCCGGACTGAACAACGTCGCTCACGCGATTCTTGTCGGTGAGAAGAAACGCCGACGGCGCAAGATTCTTGAGGTCAACAGCCGTGGCCTGATTGTCCGACGAGGTGGTCGAACCGGCCCGGTCAAATTCAGGTTGTCTGAATTGTTAGACCCTGCGTGGAGGCCGCATTTTCGAAGGAGGACGCCGAGGCTTGTTCGGAAAATGCCGTGGCCGCATCGGCCAACTTCTGGAGCCCTTCGCTCTTTCGCGCCCCTCGAGCGGCTCGCCTGGGACGAGCGCGAACTTCACATATTCGATTGCACAGAGTTTCCGGCGTCGTCAGGAGCAGGGGCCATACTGCCGATAAAGTCTGCTACTTCCTCCTCCCGTTACGGTGGCGGCGCCGACCGCCGTGCCAGCGGAAAGCGAACCACCTGCGCGCTGAGTGGCTGGAGCACTCGTGCGGTGTCGCGAAAATCTAGATCGCTGACGGCGACGGGAGGGAACAATTTCTCGGATGCGTTCGACGCGCAAAGAGTGTCGCGAATAACATTTTCGAGCTGAAGCTCGGTAAAACCACGCGGTCGAGCTGCTCGAGAACGAAGGCTTTATGCTTCGACGGATCAATTGCCCGCCCGTCTGGAAGGTTCGCACCGCTTTTATTCGGTCAAAGCATTTGCGAAGTCGGTTGGCTCGACGCCACCGGTTCCTTCGCCTGGCGATGCAAGACGAAAGGTTCCAGATAAATTCGTCGAGGGCCTGATTTTCGTCTTGGGTCATTCCCGCCAAGGCTTTCGAGCAGCGAGAAATTGCCCCATTGCCAAGAGCGAGCTGATAGGTTGACCTGACGCTCTCGATATCGCCCGTGAGACTTTGCGTCCGTAGATGGGTGCCGACCGCGCCCCTCCCAAGGTGATAAGTGTCTGCGGGATTGTAGAGCCATATAGGCAACAATGGTCAGGATGGCCACCACCAGCATGAGCACACGCTGGTTTTTCGAAGAATGGTAATCATGAAACGGCGAAACTGTTGATTTGCCGGGCCGATGTGATTAAAGCAGATGAGAAATGAATGCAAGTGCGTCCCGGCGTTGCTGCCTGGCTCTGGTGATCCTCTGGGGAACCCTCAGCATGCTAACTGCTTAGGATTTTATTGTCCAAAGGATGGGCAGCGTCGTGAGGAGAGATCCTCGGCGTCGCCGATGGCAAGCAAATCAAGGTTGGACCAGCCGAGACTGGTATCGCGCTGGATCAAAGTTGCCTCGGTAACAAAACTCGCCCAAAGAATATGAGGACACGAATCAAAGCCTGGCAGGAGGGCAATCAAACAAAACTCTCAACCTTCTGAAGCCCATTGTAGATACGTTTCGCGGTTTGCCTACCGAATGGGCGGGGGCAGCCGCGCTGCTCGGCGATGTTTATCTTTCGCTGGACCAACTTGCTGCAGCGGAGAGCGCTTTTGCCGAGTTCACAACGTCTTGCGAATGCCACTTCCCTTTCGGATATTGGCCTCGCGAGATTGGCTGTCTCGAAGAAGGATTTTGCAACTGCCAAGGCGAAAGCTCACTGCCGATCATCTCAGAAGGCGACAAAGGTTATCGCCGCACCTGCTGGGAAAAGCGCGGCTTACGGTCAGGCATTTTACTTGATGGGGATGGTGCATGAAAGTGAAGAAACATCGATTATCGCGACTACCTGAGCGCAGTAACTCTCTTTCACGACGATCGAGCCGTTGTTGCGAAAGCGCAGGAACGCATGACCTTCTCGTCGAAAAGCAAGTCATCGTCCCGTGATTGATCCCCGCATGAAGAAAGTTACGCTGGACCTCTCGCGCGCTCTGGTTTGCGTCTGGCTCCTCCTCCTTTCGTCTGGGGCCTTCGCCCAAGAGGCCGCCGGAGAGAGCGCCGCCCCGCAGAGTCGCACACCATTCTTGAAACGATCGCCGGTGGCGGACCGCTCATTATTTTGATCTGGGTGGCGATCTGGCAACCTCCGTCGTCATGGTGACGTTCATCATCCAGCTGTTTCTCACGCTGCGCGATGAACAACTGGCGCCGAAGAAAGCTTTTGCTCGACTCCCTGCAAGCGACCATTCGCGCCGGGAACTACCAAGAGGCTTGGGAAGTCTGCCACGCCAATAAGGCGTATGTCGCCTGTTCATAGAGATTGCTCTCGAGCGCATTGGACGCGGAAAAAGATGCCGTAAGAAAATGCGTTGATTGAACACGGCTTGCGCGAAGCACGGTGCTCAGGACAAAGAACAGTTACCTCTCGGTTGTGGGCGTGGTAGCGCCTATGATTGGTCTGCTCGGAACTGTCATCGGAATGATGGGGGCCTTCGCCGTTCTTGGCTCCTCCGGGTGTGTCCGACCCGAGAGCTTTGGCCTTGCGCATCGGAGAGGTTCTCATGGCGACCGCCAGCGGCCTGTTCATCGCTATTCCGGCGTTTATTTTCTATTACTACTTTCGAAATCGCTCCACCATTGTCCTTGTCAATGCCGACGACAAAGCTGAACTATCTGGTGGAAGATATCCCGTTTGATGAGCTTGCGGGGATCAAGATTGAGGAAGCCTTCGAGAGCAGGCTCCACTGCCCCTTCTTCGTCAAGCTCGTCCCGAAGGTGTCCGTGGCCTTGACCACTAACTGTCCGATTTGCAACGGAACCATCCAGCCCGGACAAAGTCCTGCCGCACTGTGGCGCTTCGCTCGAGTGGGCGTAAGGGTTTTTCTCTCTCTAAGGAATGGTCGAACGGGAAGTTCATAGACCGGGCCGCAAGAAGCGCGTTAGGAAGCCGGAGCCTGAAGTCAGCAATACGTGGCTT
>ERZ1370068.3434-contig-2548_pt1 | contig 63399 bp, 113 predicted proteins | sample MGYA00561227_ERZ1370068 | MGnify/ENA primary metagenome ERZ1370068 (study PRJEB38410, sample SAMEA6850437) | metagenome | study: Metagenomic assessment of the ecological functions of the soil: analysis of the soil microbiota associated with the...
GTTGGCCGAAGCTCGGTTCTGATGCTTCGTGGGTGCCGCTGTTGGCAGGGCGCGGACTTCACATTGCGCCATTGCAGCCGGCGAACTGCGGCTTCGACGTGGGCTGGAGCGAGCATTTTCGGATGAAGTTTGCCGGGCATCCGGTCAAGTCAGTGGCCGTCGTTATGCGGAGTAATACCGGTGCTGAATCCTGGCATCCTGGGGAATTCGTGATCACGGAGACGGGCGTGGAAGGCGGCGTGATTTATGCGGTGTCCGCCTCTCTTCGCGACGAGATCCTGGCGAAGGGAGTGGCGATGTTGCGCCTCGACCTGGCACCTGACCGCGACATGCCGCGGCTAACTCACGATCTGTCGAGGCCGCGCGGCAAACGTACGATGGCAACACATCTTCAGCGGCAGGCACATATCGAAGGCGTGAAGGCGGGGCTGCTTCGTGAAGTAGTTTCGAAAGAGGACTTCACAGACCCGGTTCGTCTGGCTGCCGCGATCAAATCGTTGCCGTTACGACTTGTCGCACCGCGCCCGCTGGAGGAAGCGATCAGTACGGCTGGAGGAGTTCCCTTCGAGGCGCTCGATGCACGCTTGATGGTCCGTACGCTGCCGGGTGTCTTCTGCGCAGGAGAAATGTTGGATTGGGAGGCGCCGACTGGAGGGTATCTGCTGACCGCCTGTTTCGCCACTGGTTCGGCGGCGGGCGCGGGAGCTGTTGCCTGGCTAAGAGGCAACCAGACTCAATTCAAGGCGGGCGTGTGAGTGGTGTAGAGGCTGGTGCGTGGGTGTTTATTGAGAAACGACGGCAAGCCCATTGACGGCACCGATGGATCGATATTTCTGGTCACGTTGGGTCAGCAACTGAGGAGGGAGAGGTCGGTGAGCTGGGAGAGTTGGTTGCTGAGGGATTTGGCGACTCGATCGGTGAATGGCATTGAGGTCTCGATGGGCGCCGCCGAGAGGTTCCGGAATCACTTCATCGGCGATATGGAGGTCGACCAGGTCTTTCGCCGTCATCTTCAAGGCGGAAGCGGCATCGGGAACTTTCGTCGGATCGTCCCACAGGATGGCGGCGCAGCCTTCCGGCGAAATCACCGAATAGACACCATGCTCCAACATGAGGACGCGATCTGAGACGCCTATAGGCGAGTGCCCCGCCGCTGCCGCCTTCACCAATGACGATGGAAATAATCGGGACTGCGAGCCGGGACATCACAAACAGATTGCGGGCAATGGCTTCAGCCTGGCCGCGCTCTTCCGCGCCGATGCCAGGGTAGGCGCCTGGCGTGTCGATAAAGGTCACCACCGGGCGCCCAAACTTTTCGGCCATCCTCACGAGACGCAGGGCTTTTCGATAGCCTTCGGGGTTCGGCATTCCAAAGTTCCGTTGCATCCGTTCTTTGAGGGTCTTCCCTTTTGATGGCCAATGACCATGATCGACCGATCGTTGAATCTAGCGAAGCCTCCGACGATGGCACGATCGTCGCCAAACGATCGGTCCCCATGGAACTCAAGAAAGTCCCTGAATAGATAACTGATGTAATCGAGGGTGCTGGGCCGTTGGGGATGTCGGGCGAGTTGCGTTCGCTGCCAGGGAGTCAGTTTGCTGTACAGCGCATGTTCCGACCTGGGCCAGCTTCATCCGCAGCTTGCGGATCTCGTCCTGGGAGTCGATTTCCCGGCAGGAGAAGCCGCGAGTTTTTCGATCTTTTCTTCGATCTCGCGGATCGGCTTTTCAAACTCGAGGTAATCGCGCATAGGGCGTCTTAGGGTATCTAAACTCTGGAGGGAATACAGACAACCTACCCTGAATTAGAGCACTACGATAGCAGAAAAACAGCCCCTTTGCCTAGCACTTCTTCAACATCAGCCACAAAGCGTTCGCTAGGGGTGACAGTCAGGTGAGGGAGGGGGGCCGTCTCGGCTTCCAGCGTTGAATCCATTCGCAAAGTGAGCGAGACGGTCGTGCTTCCCGGGTGACGCAGAAAGACCTCGCGGAGGCGCGGAAACTGTTCCCGTCACGCCGGGGCGATCCGTCAGTCGAATGTGGACCCGCTTGATCGTCTGCGCTTGCACCTCGGCGAGACGGCTCAATCTTGCTCCTCGAATCTTCGTGCCTTTATCTCCCCGGTCCACTGTGCCTGTGATGCGCACGAGGCGTTCCGGCACCATGAGGTCGGCGGCGTTCTTGTAGAGATCTGGAAAGACAATTATCTCGACCACGCCCTGGAGGTCTTCCAGGGTGAGATAGGCCATCCGGTCGCCCTTCTTGGTCAGCATGTTCTTGACGGTCGTGATGATTCCGCAGAGTTTCACTTCCCGACCGTCCGACAATTCGGGCAGGCTCATGGTCGAGGCCGTGGCGAGCGCCTGGATTGTTGCCTCATAGCGCGCCAGCGGATGGGAGGAAATATAGAAGCCGGTCAGCTCCCGTTCGTGTTTTAATCGCTCGCTTTGGTCCCATTCCGGAATATTCGGCAGCGGCGGCATGGCCGGATGCGCCGCAGAGTCTTGTCCGTTCAGTCTCGTCGCCAAAAATATTGGTCTGTCCCAGATCCTGTTCACGCTGTGCGCGGCTGCACCGTCCTCGACGGCTTGATCCAAGACCGCGGCCAGTTGAGAACGTTTCGCGCCGGTTGAGTCAAACGCGCCGGTCTTGATCAGCCCTTCGAGCATGCGCTTGTTAACTTTGTGGAGATCGACGCGACGACAGAACTCAAAGAAGGACTTGAAGGGACCGGTTTCATTCCGAATCTCGATGATCGATTCGACGGCACCTTCGCCGACATTCTTGATGTGCCGCCAGGCCGAACCGGATTGCGTGATCCACCACGGTAAAGTTCTTATGGCTTTCGTTGACGTCGGGGGCAGGACCTTGATGTTGAGGTCGCGGCATTCCGTGAAGTAGCCGACGATTTTGTCGGCGTTGCCCATGTCGGTGGTCATCAGGGCGACCATGAACTCAGTCGGGTAGTGCGCTTTCAAATAGCCGGTTTGGTAGCAGAGGACGGCATAGGCCGCGGCGTGCGATTTGTTAAACCCGTAGCCTGCAAACTTCTGGATCAGTTCGTAAAGCTTTTCCGCTTTCTTGTCGGGAATCTTGTTCGTCTTGGCGCCGGCCAGGAACTGCGCGCGCAACTTCTCCATTTCCTCCGGCTTCTTTTTGCCCATCGCGCGCCGGAGAATGTCGGCTTGGCCGAGCGAGAAGCCCGCCACCTTGTTGGCAATCGCCATCACCTGTTCCTGATAGACGATGACCCCGTAAGTATCCTTCAGGATCGGTTCGAGTTCAGGCACTTCGTACGACGATCGGAATCTTGCCCTGCTTTCGTTTGATGAAGTCGGGAATCAGATCCATCGGGCCAGGGCGATAGAGCGCGATGATGGCGACAATGTCCTCGAAGCGGTCCGGTTTCAGGCCGGTCAGGAGGTCGCGCATCCCGGAGCTTTCCAACTGGAAGAGGCCGACCGTCTTTCCTGAGGAGAGGAGGGCAAAGGTCTTGGGGTCGTCGAACGGCACCTGCTCCATGACCAACGGGGATCGCCGGGATGCCTCTCATTGATCAGATCCTCGGCGCGTTTGATCATCGTGAGGGTTTTGAGGCCCAGGAAATCGAATTTGACGAGCCCGATCTTTTCGACGTCTCCCATCGAATATTGAGTGACGATTTCGTCGTTGGCTCCTTTGTAGAGCGGCACGTGGTCCGTGAGCGGCCCTTCCGAAATGACCACGCCGGCGGCGTGAGTCGAGGCGGCGTGCCGGGCCAGTCCTTCGAGGGAGCGGGCGATGCCCATCAGCTCTTTCACCCGCGTATCGGTTTCGACGAGATCGCGCAGTTTCGGTTCTTGATCGAGTGCCTGCTGGAGCGTAATGTTGAGCTGATTCGGTACGAGCTTAGCTACGCGATCGACTTCGGCATAGGGAATTTCCAGCACGCGGCCCACATCCCGGATCGCGGCTCTCGCCCCGAGCGTCCCGAACGTAATGATCTGGGCTACGTGGTCCTTGCCGTACTTGTCGACCACGTAGTTGATGACCTCGCCCCGGCGTTCCATGCAGAAGTCCATGTCGATATCGGGGAGGGACACGCGCTCGGGATTCAGGAACCGTTCGAACAATAGCGTGTAGACGAGGGGGGTCGAGGTCCGTGATGCGCAGCAGCATAGGCGACGAGACTCCCGGCGGCGGAGCCTCGCCCAGGTCCGACCGGAATGCTGCGCGATCGGGCGAACTTGATGATGTCCCACACGATGAGGAAATAGCCGGCGAACCCCATCGAACAGATGATCGTCAGCTCTTCACGCAGGCGAAGCTCATAGGTGGCCGGCAGGATCTGGCTGGATCTTTCTTGTAGTCTGGCCGCCAATCCTCCTGTGCCAGGCGCTCCAGATAGGTTTCCCGCGTGAAACCTTCGGGAACTTTGTATTGCGGAAGATGCGTCTTGTTCAGCGCCAGCTGGAGGTCGCAGTTGTCCGCGATCCGGCATGTATTAGTGACGGCATCGGGGAACTCAATAAAGGCGGCCGAAACCTCTTCTGTCGATTTCACATACAGCTGATCCGTATCGAACTTCATGCGATTCGGGTCGCTGATCGTTTTGCCGGTTTGCAGGCAGAGCATCAGCTCGTGCGGGCGGAAATCTTCTTTCTTGAGGTAGTGGCAATCGTTGGTGCCGGCCAGAGGGATGTCCATTTTCTTGGCGATCTCGAGCAGTCCGCTATTCGCAACTCGCTGATGGTCCAATCCGTTCGCCTGCACCTCAAGGTAGAAGTGTTCCTTCCCGAAGATTTCCTGAAACTCCCCAGCCACAGCCATGGCGCCATCCATGTCCTTCTGGCCAATGAGGTACGGGATCTCGCCGCTCAAGCAGCCGGACAGGGCAATCAGTCCCTCATGGTGCTCTTTCAAAATTTCCTTATCCATTCGTGGCTTATAATAGAATCCTTCAAGATATGCTTTACTGACTAGCTTGATCAGGTTCTGATATCCGGTCAGATTTCGAGCCAGGAGGATCAGGTGATAGTAGTCGTTGTGGGCGAGGCCGCTGTCTTTGGCGGCGAAGCGACTGCCAGGGGCCATATAGGCTTCGCAGCCGATGATGGGTTTGATGCCTGAATCTTTGGCTTTCCGGTAGAACTCGATAGCCCCGAACATGTTGCCATGGTCGGTCATGGCCACAGCCGGCTGATTAAACGATTTAATCTGCTGCACGAGCGGCTCGATTTGATTCGCGCCGTCCAAGAGACTGAACTGGGTGTGGAGGTGGAGATGCACGAAGGACGAAGCCATGGCGGGATTCTAGGAGGGCAGGGAAGACGATGTCAAACTCACGAAGGGGGAGCATAGCCCGCATTACTCACGATGGTTCGTCGCGAAATGGCGGAGTGGCGCGCGACAAGCGCGAGGAGCGCGACTCGCGTGACGTGTGAGCCCTGTCCCTGCCTGTCGCGCTTTTCCCGCCAGTCTCGCCCGTCTCGCTTGAGTCAGGGATCGGCGATTGCAGCAGAAGTGTTCATGGATAATACGGGCTAGCGACAGCAAGGACACAACAGGCCGGTACCGCCCAGTGTGCACTGTTCCATGCGGGCGCGGGCGGACTCACTCAATGAGGAGAGTCAGTTTTGATTTATGAGGTGCGTACAATTGTCCGTGATCTTTCCGCTCAGTGTTTCTTTTCCCATACCGGAGCAGGCTAACTTGTTGCCATGTTAGAGCAGAACGTCATGTCAACCAAAGAGAGTCTGGATCCTCTTCTCCCTGCAACCGGCCTCGACTGCTGCCGATAAACTTAACCGCAGCCTGAGTGTCTGGAATAGCCTTGACCATTGGGTTTGCGGTCGTTTCGCCAGTTGTGGGACTCTACGCCATCATTGGCGTGCAGACAGTGGTGACGGGGAGGCTGGGTTGCCGCGCTGGCCATCTGTCTCGTGATGCAGCTGCTGGTGGCAACCGTTTACGCTGAGCTGTCCTCGCAGTTTCCGATTGCGGGGTGCTTACAAGTGGGCGCGACAACTCGGGGGCGGCGTCACCGGGCAATTCGCCGGAGTCATCTACGTCAGTTCCACGATCGCCATGCTGACCACAACTGCCTATACCGGGGGCATTTGGCTTTCCATTTTTTTGGATGCGGCGGGTGGAGGAGGGTCCACTCTAGTGATGTGGGGCGCAGTGTTTTTATTGATCTGTATGCTGCTCAACCTGGCTCACGTCAATGTGTTCAAGCTGGTTATTACATTGGGTGTGTATGCTGAAATGGTAGGCTCGCTTGGCGTGGCGCTGCTGCTGTTTTTCTTTTTCGGCAGCATGCATTTGCCGAATTGTTTCAGCATCTTGGCACGGGGACCGCACTCCAGCGCAGACGGCCGCTTTTCTGGCGGCGCTTGCCATTGCGGGCTGGGCCTTCATTGGTTTTGATGCCTGCTCCACCATCGCCGAAGAAACCTCATGAGCCGAAGCGGATGGTCCCACGGGCGATCTTTTTTCCCTCTGCATGGTGGGAAGTGTGGTGCTCTTCAACTCCGCCGCCCTGACGTTGAGCTTCAACCGCGACACATTGGTGAATACGAGTGCCGTCGTCCGATCCAATCACACCCGTGATAACCAGTAGCTTTGGAGCGTGGGCTGAGAAACCGTTTCTGGCGATCGTCATGGTTGCTTTCCTTGCTTGCGGGGCATCCGTGGTGCAATACACGTCGCGCATTGTCTACTCAATGGCTCGCGAGGGCAACATGCCTGTTGCGCTAAGCCGGGTGACGGCTTCCAAGACTCCGCGCAATGCAGTGATCTGCGTCGTGCTGCTGGCGGGGCTTGGGCTGCTGTTCGGGCTGAATGACGGGGCAGTTGCTACGGTGCTTGCCTTCGGCACAGGCGGGTTGTATGCCATGTTCGTCATGACCACCGGGGTGGGGCTCTACACCCGCCTTACGGGCCGCTGGAACCCGGCATTGGGTGCGCTGAGGCTGGGTGTCTGGGGGTTGGGGATCAATGCGGCGGCCTTCCTCTGGTCAGCGTTTGAATTCGCCAACATCGCCTGGCCGCGTACCTACGCTGTGTCACCCAATGCACCCTGGTGGCAGCTCTGGGCGGTACCTCTGGTATTGGGCAGTATTTTAGGTGTCACCACGCTGTATGTTCTGATCAACAAAATCCGCAGGAGTTACTTGAATGTATTATTTTGATGAGGAGAAACACATGGATCACCAACGCACATTTATATGGAAGAATACGTCCCGGGAGGCTGCCATTGGAGATAGAGGGGCCTGGAGTCCTTACTCGACAGTTCAGGAGCAATTAAAACGCCCGGACCTTGTTATCTCGTTCATTCGTGCGTCTTACGGCTTTTTTCGGCTCGGCAGATGGCCGGAGCGCACTTGGCAGGCCAGGACGTCACAGATCACGCGAGTGGAGATCAGGCTGGTGATCTCGGCTGCGTCGTAGGGAGGAGAGCACTCCACGATCTCAATTCCGGCTATAGGCTTACTGTCCGCGATGATCTGAAGGAACTTCAGCACTTCGCGCGGCAAGAACCCGCCTGGTTCCGGCCAGCCAGTTCCAGGCACGAAGGCGGCATCCAAGCAATCCACGTCGAAGCTCAGCCAGACCGCGTCGGTGCCGTCCCACGCTACCTCGAGAGCACGTTTGGCGGCATTCTCAATCCCCATCTCCACGCAATCGGTGACGGTCATGATGGTGGTTTGGCGTTCACGCCCGACCTTCACACCGGGCCGCGGGGACTGCCAGCCGCCGATCCCGATCTGCACGAGATTTTTGCCGGCACGCCGGGAATGTTCGTCGCGTGAAACCAGGGTGTTGTGTGCATGCGTTCGTCGAGATCGGTGTCTTGCGTGTCTACATGCCGGTCGAAGTGAATGATGCCGAGCTTGCCGCCATGGAGATGCTGTGCGACCCCCGCACGGTCGCGAAGCCAAGTGAATGATCGCCGCCGAGCACCACGGGAAACGCCCCACTGGCGTACACGTGCGCGACGGCTTTACTGACCTGATCGAACGTCTTTTCAATGTTGCCGGGAATGGTAAACACGTCGCCGAGATCGCACATGGAAATTGACTCTCGCAAATCCACGCCGAGCTCGAAGCTATATGATCCATACAGCGCCGAGATCTTGCGAATGCCCTGAGGGCCGAACCGCGTGCCGGACCGATACGTCGTGCCACCATCGAACGGCGCCCCAAGAATGGCCACGTCATACTGGCCGCACTTGCGTACGTCTTCCATGTAGGGTGATTTGACAAACGTGTTTATCCCGGCGAAGTGGGGTAGTTCTCCCCGACTGAAAGTGGGAATCCGTCGATCTTTAATGGAATCAGCACCGGGTAGGCCTAATTCAAGACCCCGGGCTATTTCTTCCTCATGCTTCGTGGTGGGTAGCAGAGCCTCCGCTTCGACAGCGTATTTCGCCTCCGGACCATATTGGTTATGCAGGGGAACATTGCCTCTGTATTTCATCTCTTCGGCCAAAACTTCACCTCCTTGCGCCCGCACGTTGAATAGTCTCTGAAGGTTGCCGCCAAGCGCCGCGGTGGCGGCAGTCATGCTGAAATCGTTTTTTGCTGGAAACCCGCCCGCCCAACTCGCCAAAGACGGTCATGGCGCGTTTCCGAGGTGACTGAACTGGGTATGGAGGTGGAGATGAACGAAGGACGAAGCCATGGCGGGATTCTAGGAGCGTGGGAAGGGGAAGTCAAACGAAGCTGCGATGCCTGGCATTTACACTAAACTTGAGTGGCCACGCTCTCATACCACGTGGATATCTACCCCGCCGGAGTTTATAGGGGATGCGCCTTCAGCTTATCAAAAATACCAGTATTTGTAAGGCGATTCGGCTGGCTGATGCTTGACGGAGTTAGTGAATCGGCTGAGAATGCGGGCCGCGCTGGTTCATTCATTTCTCACAGGCTGGAATGATCATATCACTCGAGGTCTTCTATCCCAAAGGAGATGACCATGCCCAAGAACATCGTGTTTTGTGCTGATGGCACATGGAACAATCCGAACGAAGACGAAAACGCCGATCGTACTCCGGATCCGACTAATGTCTCACAAACTGTTTCTGCTCCTGGATGGCACGCTCTCCGTGGACAGCTTGCGCGATGCCGATGAGCAGGAAAGAAATTGATCACTGATGGCCAAACCCAACAGATCGCCAAGTACCTGCATGGCGTCGGAGATTCCCGTAATCCGATCATCAAATTGCTGGGTGGAGCGTTCGGGGTTGGTGTGATTGCCCGCGTGGTGCGGGGCTATACGTTTATTTCTCGAAATTATGTGCCGGGAGCAAATATTATCATCGTGGGTTTCAGTCGTGGCGCCTACACAGCGCGAGCGTTGGCAGGACTGATCGTCTCGCAGGGTCTATTGGCCGCATCGCTCACTCAGGACAAGGAACTGGCCTACCGACGAGGCGCGGAGGCCTGGTATCGCTATCGCAATGCGTCAATGATTAGCCTCGATCAGTTCTAGCCCGTCTGGCGGAGATCGCTGCTGATCTCCCGCATTTGTGTCACAACGCAAGCTCAACGACTCAGACTTGGTTCCCGTTGACCGTATTGCGGCGGTGGGGGTGTGGGATACCGTTGGCGCAATGGGTGTCCCTGATTATGTAGGCAAAGGGAGACGCGTGGACGCCTTCAAGTTTGCTAACCTGAAGCTGAGCCCAAAAGTGGCCCACGGATTTCATGCCGTCGCACTGGACGAGCGCCGCAATGATTTCGCGCCAACTCTGTGGGATCTCACCGCCAATGTCACGCAGGTGCTGTTCCCCGGCGCACATTGCGATGTCGGCGGCGGGTATCCGATGACCAACGATGAGAGCGGTCTCTCGGACGGTGCCTTGAAGTGGATGATCGATCAGCTCACCAACGTTGGCGTACTCTTCTCCACCGCGCAAGCGTTTCCGATCAAGCCAAATCCCAATGGAGTGGCCCATCAGCCATGGGCGCACCTGCCGTTCAACCTTCCCGGTGTTCCGTTAGGACCGAGAAAATTTCCAAAGGGGATGCCCCAGGATCCGTCGATCGCGGCAAGGATCGCTGCCGGTAATGTGGTCCCCGAGCCGGGCGAAGCCCCTGCCCCCTACGAACCGAAGAATCGACCTGAATAAAGAACGTAGAATATCAGAACCGCAGTGCTTAGTCCTTTGTATTGTGTCGGCGCTGGTTGCAGCTTCAGACCACAAAAATACCCGCATTTATCAGGCGAATCTATCAGCTGGACTTGACGAACAACGGGGATTGGCTGAATATGTGCCGCGCTTGGTTCTTAGGCTTCCACGCTTTCTCTGGTCCCATGATACGCTACAAGAGAATGTGCGGAGATCGAGATGCGCGCTGAATGGTTAGCCGAAAGTTTCGTCGAATGGGTGTGAGGATGCACGTTGGTGTGACTTAACCTGGAGGGAGCGCATGACAACGGAGAGGATGCAGTGGATCGGGACCCCTGTCTTGGGGCTCTGTCTCTTGCTGCAAGGTTGCGCTGTCGGGTCTTCCGACCTGCAATATCATCTGGCGCTCGATACAGATCCCGCCGGTCAGAAGTCTGACTGTACCGTGGTGCTGAAGTCTGTGGTGGACGATGTGCTGAATGGAAGCAGCGGTCCAGTGGGTGGCAGTTCCTGGACCATTCGTGACTTCCAAATCAAACTTGAGCGCCAGCTTCATCAAACGGTGAAGGGGCTAACCTGTAATTCAAATAAGAAGACTCTCAAACGAGGGTTCGGTCAAATGGCTTGCCTCCTATGCGTACGAGGCAACGGACCCGGATCAGGAACAGCGGCGCTTTGAGGAGTATCTGAATTCCAGAAAGCTTGCGCAGGAACTGATTCAGAAGGTGCCGGTCGTTGCGGACGAACGGGCGGGGGAACAGGCTGTGAAAAACTCTCTGAGCACACCGGAATTTTACCGGTCTGCACGTCTGGAACCAGCCCGGTCTGTCTGGTTATCTGGTTTGTTTTGTTTATCTGGTTCATCTGGTTTATCCAGTTAGTCTGGTTCAACCAAATAAACAAGACAAACCAAACAAACCAATCAAACGAGACAGACCGAAAAGACCAAATGAACAAGACAGGCGGGCGGACTTTTTCAGCATCCTGCTAGAGCCGCTCGCCGTACTTGCGATAGTGCTCTTTTTGGCTTCGTCGATCCACTTGTCCCGCTTGATCCGTTCGGGGGCGGTGTAGAGCTTCTTCGCGACCTTGGCGATATCCTCCGTCTTCCAGCGCGCAATCTGGACAAAAGTGTGCAATCCCATCTTGTTCAGGGTCCGCGCAAAGACGGGGCCAATCCCGTGAATCTTGCTCAGGTCGTCTTTCGGTCCATCTTTCGCCGCTTTCGCCTGTTCCATGTGCAGGTTCAGTTGGCTTCCATTTTGACGAGTCTGGCGGGGAACCACGGTCCCCCCATCGGTCTTGATGCGGAGTGCGGCCCGCACTTCGACCAGGCGTTTCCGGAGGCGGGTGATCTCCTCTTCCTTTCTCCCACCACCTTCACCTGACCCGCCAGGTCTTGCTGTTGCGCTTCGAGTTCTTGAATCTGGCGCTGCAGGAGGTCGATGCGTTCGTCTCGCTCGTGCAGGAGTTGTTCATCGAGCAGGAGCTGGGCTCGGAGTTGGTCCTGTCCCGCGAGTTGCTTTTGCAACTTGGCGATCTGTGCATCGTGTTGCGCTGAGGGTCTGGGCATATTTCGTTTCCCACTGTGTCAGTGTTGCCTCTCGCTCCTGAAGCCGTTGGGTGAGAGGTTCCAGCTCACCGATTCGTCGCTCCCGGTCGGCCAGTTGGCTGTCGAGTTGGTGCAATGCGGCTCTCTGCTCGGCGTCTCGATCGCAGAGTTGCACTTCCAGCCAATGGACCCGTCCTTGGGCCGGTTCGAGTTCTTCCACGCGCGCGCGTAGCCGATCGGCCTCTGCGGCGGTGGCTTCCAGCTCGGCGAGCGCGATCCTGGAGGTCGTGCCATTCCTGCTCTTTGGATTCGAGTGCCTGTTGAGCGGCCTGGCGTGCGAGATGGAATTGCTGGACTTCTTCCGCCTGTGCAGCGGCTGCCGCGTCATATTCGCTCGCGCGCCGGCGAACAGAGGCTTCTTCCGCTTCCAGAACCGTCAACCGCTGCGTGCGAACAGCCAACTCGTCTTGAAGCGCCTGGAGTCGTTCGTTCCGTCCCGGAGAGTTCCTGTTGAGTGGAGCACATAAGGGCTTCTGCCGACTTGATGTTACTCTCCAAAATCTGCATCGCCGAAGCTTTGACTTTCAGGTCGTACAGGGCCGTCTGCAGGGTCTGTTCTTTACTCCGCAGGGCGCTGTTGAGTTCAAGGTACTGTTGCTTCAGCGATGCTGGCGGACAGGTTCCGCAAGAGCCAACCAACTGCGCCGCCAATCGCCTGCCGCGACGAGGAGACATCCCACGATCTGGCCGATGAGAATGGTCATAGATCACCAACTCCTTTCACGCGCAATTCGATGCGACGGTCGCGCTGGAGGCCAGCCCGCGTCTGCGCCACCGACAGCGGGCGTGAGGCGCCATAGCCGACGGCGGTGAACTGGTTGGTCAGGCCGTGGCTGATGAAGTAGTCCCGCACAGCTTCAGCGCGACGGCGGCTGAGTTGAAGGTTATAGCCCGGCTCGCCGTACTTGTCCGTATGACCGCCAATCCTCAATGGCCGTGTGGGGGCACGACGTAATAGGGCGATCAGCTGGTCCAGTGTGGCACGAGCACGGGGGGCATCGTTGTGGTATTCGATTCAAACTCGATGGAGGCGTGCGAGAGGATCTCATTCAATTTCTTCTGGAGTGGGGAGGTAGGAGGCGGGAGCGGAGTCGCCAGAATATGATCTTCCAGTTCGAGCCCCGTCTGAGTAAGAGGGGCAATATCTCGCAGCAAGCTGGCTTTGGCACGATCGTTGTTGACCTGGCCGCTGAGGACAATCGTGCGACCGTCGATGATGATGGAGGCGCGTTCTGTCATGTGCCCTAAGATGGGGAGGATCTTGGGGACATCGTCGGCCCAGGCTGCAGGTCCCGCTCTCGGATCCACCGCCAACTCATCGACTATGCGGCCAGGCGTTGCTCCATAGAGTTCTTGAGCTCGCTGAAGGATTGCGGCCTTGCTGGTCTCACTGGGGAGCGAGCCACGGAGGGTCAGAGTCCCCTGCTCTAAACGTGCATGAAAGGAGGCCGGGGTGAGGGGCATCGATGCTGGTGTCGTCGGAAGATGGCGCGGAACGCAGACCACGGCAAGAAGAGCAAGTGCGACAGCGCCTGCGCCTATGATCGCTCTGCGCATCATGAATCAATTCTCGGGCGGAAGATGGCTGATAGGCCCCTGTGACCCTACCATACTGCGTGGGCTCATGCCAGACAGGATTTGTGGCCCTATCCTGCATGATCCTAGCTGGGTGGCCCGGGGTGAGATGGATGTATCGGTCTTCAATGCCTAGCCCGCATTATTCGTGCGTGCTTCGCTGCTGCAATCGCTGATCCCCGACTCAAGCGAGCCGGGCGAGACTGGCGGGAAAAGCGCGACAGGCAGGGAAAGGGCTCACACGTCACGCGGGTCGCGCTCCTCGCGCTTGTCGTGCGCCACTCCGCCATTTCGCGACGAACCGTCGCTGAATAATGCGGGCTAGGGCTTTCATCCCGCTTGTAAGCTTTCATCCCTCTTGTAAGGTGGATATTCATTTGTTATTCTTCGCCGCGCCTTCCGACTCACATAACATCTATTGATCGTCTTCCAAGGAGTCTCTATGGCCGGCATCAAGCGGGCATTAATCAGCGTGTCTAGACAAGACGGGCGTGGTGGAAATGGCGAAAGGGCTTGCGGCGCTGGGGGCCGAGGTTCTCTCGACCGGAGGAACGGCAAAAGCCTTGCGAGAGGCCGGTGTGAAGGTAACCGATGTAGCAGCCTACACTGGCTCACCGGAAATTCTGGACGGCCGCGTCAAGACGCTGCACCCCAAGATTCATGGCGGCCTACTGGGACGGCGTTCGGTACCAGCCCATGTTGACGCAGATGGAGCAGCATGGAATTGGACCCATCGACGTGGTTGTGGTCAACCTCTATCCCTTCGAGGCCACGATCGCGAAACCCCACTGTTCCTTTGAAGAGGCCATTGAAAATATCGATATCGGTGGGCCGTCAATGCTGCGCTCCGCAGCCAAAAATCACGAAGATGTCCTGGTGGTCGTGGATCCGACCGACTACCAGCGCGTGCTCGATGCGGCAACGGCTGGCACGGTGTCGCACGAGTTACGGCGCGAGTTGGCGATGAAGGTGTTTCAACACACGGCGCGCTACGACAGTCTGATCGCCGGGTATCTCGAAAAGCAGGTGCAGGGCAACGAGGTAAAGTTTCCCAAAATATTGTCCTTGCAGTTCGAACGGGCAGACATGCTCCGCTATGGGGAGAACCCGCATCAGCAAGGCGCCTTCTATCGAGAGCTGCATTCGACCGAACCATCGGTGTCCCGTGGAAAGATCCTGCACGGCAAGGCGATGTCGTACAACAATTTCCTCGATGCTAATTCGGCGCTCGAGCTGGCGAAAGAGTATGACGAGATCGCCGTGGCCATTATCAAGCACAATAATCCCTGCGGCGTGGCACTGGGTGCAACGCCAGTCGAGGCCTATGTGAAAGCCCGGGAGACCGATCCCCTCTCGGCGTTCGGCGGCGTGATTGCATTCAATCGCCCTGTGGATCTGGCCGCGGCGAAGGAAATCACCTCCACGTTTGTGGAAGTGGTGATTGCGCCGGGATTTGCCGACGATGCACTCGCTGAATTGAAGCGCAAGAAGGATCTTCGTTTGCTCGACGTCGGGCCGCTCACGAACGTGACAGCAAGAGGGCTTCGATCTCAAGAAATTGGTGGGCGGCTTGATCGTGCAGGATCGGGATCTCGGTGTCTTGACCGATCTGAAAGCGCTCAACGTACCGACCCTGCGCAAACCGACGGACGAGGAATATGCGGCCTGCGCGTTCGCCTGGAAGGTCTGTAAACACGTGAAGTCGAACGCGATCGTCTCATGCAAAGCCGGGGCAGACGGTGGGGATCGGCGCCGGCCAGATGAGTCGGGTCGATTCGGTGAAGCTTGCGGTGATGAAAGCCCAGATGCCGATGAAGGGGTGCGTGATGGCGTCGGATGCGTTCTTTCCCTTCCGAGATGGATTAGACGCCGCCGCGCAAGCGGGGATCACGGCGGTCATTCAGCCGGGCGGCTCGATTCGCGATGCCGAAATTATCAAAGCCGCAGATGAACAGGGGGTGGCGATGATTGTGACGGGCATGCGCCACTTCCGTCACTAATCGGATGTTGAAACGACTCTCCAGCGTCGTTCTCGGCTCGGCAAAATCCTCAACGTAGCCAACAGGCTACGCTTCCGGTTTACCTTCGCCTGCGGCCTTGCTGGAAAGCCGTTTGAACATCCTCCGAAGAAAGACTTCAAGCTGAAGGCTATTCCGTGAAAATTCTTGTCGTTGGCAGTGGAGGACGTGAGCACGCCATGGTGTGGAAGCTCGCGCAAAGTTCCCGCACGCCCACGCTCTACTGCGCGCCGGGCAATGCGGGATCGAATCGCTCGCGACCTGTGTGCCTGATGAAAGCCGACGATATTGCCGGACTGAAAGCATTCGTACAGTCGGAGAAGATCGATCTGACGGTCGTGGGACCGGAAGCCCCGCTTGCGTTGGGCATCGTCGATGAATTTCGCAAATCCAAGCTCAAAATATTTGGACCGACGAAGGGCGCCGCACGCATCGAAGCGAGCAAAGTTTTCTCCAAAGAGATCATGGGTCAGCGCGAACATTCTCACGGCGAGCGGCGCAAAGTTTCGATCGAGATCAAGCTCAGCCTTGGCCTATGCTGCTCTACATGAGCTTCCCGTGGTGGTGAAGGCTGACGGACTGGCGCAGGGAAGGGTGTGATGGTCGCGACGACGCGTGAGGAGGCGATGCAGGCCGTCCGCGATTCGATGGAGCATTCGGTGTTTGGTCAGGCCGGTCAGCGCGTGTTGATCGAACAGTTTTTAGACGGCGAGGAACTGACGATCATGGCTTTCACGGATGGCCGGACGGTGGTGCCGATGCTGCCGGCGCAAGATCATAAACGAGTCGGGGATGGCGATGCGGGCCCCAACACCGGGGGCATGGGCGCCTATTGTCCTGCGCCGCTTGGCACCAAGGCGCTGCGCGAGCAGGTCACCCGGCAGGTCCTCTATCCCGCCGTCGAAGCCTTGTCTCGCATGGGCTGTCCAGTTTCAAGGCGTCCTGTATGCAGGGCTCATGGTTGTGAAAGGGACGCCGTACGTCTTGGAGTTCAATGCCCAGGATGGGAGATCCGGAAACGCAGGTCGTCCTTCCGTTGCTCAAGACCGATTTGTTGGAGGTGATCGAGGCTGTGGTCGAGCATCGGCTCGATCAACTGACCGTGGACTGGCATGGATGAGACCGCAGTCTGTGTCGTCATGACGTCGGGAGGTTATCCCGGGGCCTATCAGACCGGCCGGCGATTCGCGGATTGCCGACCACTGACTGATGCGACGGCCGTGGTGTTTCATGCAGGTACAAGACGAATGGGTACCGAGGTGGTAACGGCCGGGGGTCGGGTGCTGGGGATTACGGGACGTGGAAAGACCCTGGCAGATGCGCAAGCGGAAGCCTATCGCGTCACCAAGTCGATTGCATTTGACGACGCTCACTATCGGACGGATATTGCACATCGTGCGTTCTCACGTCACACATAGCGCAGAAGGGGCTGATGGTTCCTGCCGTGGCAACGATCGAGCGCTATGTTGCATCCACCGTCCCGGTGCTTGCTGATCGGGTGCGTCGTGTGCTCGAAGAGACACGGGCTTATCGCCCTGCCGACGGAAAGTTTCTACGGGCTTGCCGTGGCTCCGTTCGACGAGCAGGCGCTCGCCAGATTGTGGCAGGTCAAAGGCCGGTCGGAGGGAAAACCGATTCTCGTGCTGATCGGAGACGGGTCTCAGCTGGGGCCGTTCGTTCGAAGCATTCCACCATGCGGCCACACGTGCTCATGAACGCCTTCTGGCCCGGACCTCTCACTGATCGTCTTTCCCGCAGCGGTTAGACTCTCCGATGCGGTGACTGCTGGGACTGGCTCTGTCGGCATCCGTTTCAGCGCCTGGCAGCCGCTGGTTGATCTCTTGCGTCGAGTCGGGCCTGTGACCGGCACCAGTGCGAATCGTGAAGGCATGCCGCCGCCCAGGACGGCCGAAGAGGTCCAGCACAGCCTTGGCGACACGCTCGATCTGATCATTGATGCTGGACCGACCACCGGCGGGCGACCGTCCACCGTCATCGACGTTCGGGGCCCGATCCGAATCATCCGCGATGGAGCGATCGAACGAGGCACCATTGCGGCACAGTTGGCCGCTCACGGCCTGCATCTCGACGCAGATAGTCGGTGAAGTCGATTGTATCGTTCACACTGAAAGGAGAATGCCGATGACTCGAACAGTGATGGTGCGTAACCTTGTTGCGGTGGCCGCCATAACGCTCGTCTCGGTGGGTCTGTCCGGGTGCGATTACTGGCCCCCGGCGCTCCAAACACAAATCGAACAACTCCGCTCCGAGCTCCAGAGTGTGACAATGGAAAAGACTCAGTTACAGAATCAAGTTGCCTCCTTTGCGAAGGTGAAAGACGATTTGCAGGCGCAAGTGGATAGTCTCTCTCGGGCGAATCGCGATAAGATCGACCATGATCAACGGTTTGCAAAATAGCTCTGGCGGCAGCACAGGAACGGCTGGCGAAGTCGGCGAAAGTCGCAACGCCGAAGGCCGGCACTGGCAAGCCATCCGCAAAGGTTAGACAGAAGGCTCCAGCCAAGAAGAAAGCGTCGGCCAAAGCCACAGGCGCGCGTTAGCGCACCCGTCTCCGCTGTCTACTTGGTGGTGGAAGACGACGGTGCGGTCGTCGCTGTGTTTGAGGTGCTCGAGGTCGTGCTCGCCGGGGTGCTTGCCGGCGCGGACGAGGGGGAGAAGCTGGAGTAGAGGGAGCCGTAGACGTCGTCTGGTCGGACGTACTCGGCGCCGTCTCTTTCTTTTCCTCAGTCTTGGGTGCATTGGTTCTTCACTGCCTGAGGAAGGCTTCATTTTCTCGGAGTAGTCCGTCACGTACCACCCGCTGCCTTTGAACATGATGGCGGGCGATGAAATAAGTCGCTGTACGCGCTTCCCGCATCGCGGGCAGGCGGTGAGGGGGTCGTCCTTCATGCTTTGTTTGACCTTCAAACTTATCAGCGCAGTCTCTCACATTGGTACTCGTAGATTGGCACGATTCGTTTCCTCCCACTAGCAGGATGCTGAAAAAGTCGATCTTCGCACCCGCCCAACCCTGGCGGTTACTTCACCTGCCCGCTTGATGCTGCCATGACAGCCTCATGCCAGGACGCGCCTGTTCCCGTCCGTCGTTCGCATCGTTCAGACCTCAACGTTGAGGACGAGTCTCTCGGAGATCGGAAGCGCCGGAGCTTTCGTTCGCCACGATCATCCAAGGGCGAACGGCCACACGAGTGCGGTACGTACCGCCTCGCTCTTCGCTCGCTGCGGGCCTGCTCATCATTACGGACAATTGACCTGTGGGGCAAACAGAGGTCGAAAATTGGTTCTCCGCGGCCTGCTATAACGGAAATCTGATGTCATGACGCTGATGGCGCCTCATGATGAGGAATCCTCATTTAGGTGAGCTGCTTGAATGCTGCGTCGAGGCGATCCATTCCTCGGACAATCGTCTCCATACTGGTCGAATACGACAGTCGAATATGCTGGATGCTCCCAAACGGCTCACCGGGAACCACCGCGACCTTGAATTCCTGCAACAGGTAGTTTGCAAGATCGGTCGGAGTGAGGATCGTTCCGCTTGGGCTCTGTTTCCGAGCAGCCCACTCACATTGGGGAACGCATAAAATGCTCCGGTGGGCATTCGGCAGCGAACGCCGGGCATCGCATTCAGGCGCTCGACCATGACGCGCCGCCGCCGATCGAACTCTGTCACCATCTTTTCTGTGAACGCACCACTGTCGCGCAAGGCCACGACGGCAGCCTTTTGTGAAATGGAACAGGGGTTGGACGTACTCTGGCTTTGAATGTTCGCCATGGCGGTCAAGCAGGTCTTTGGGCCAGCCGCATAGCCGATCCGCCAGCCGGTCATCGCATAGGCCTTCGAGACACCGTTGATCACGACGGTACGGGCTGCGACCTCAGGTCCTAACGAGGCAATGCTCGTGTGTGTCGCCCCGTCGTAGAGAATTTTTCATAAATCTCGTCTGAAATCAGAAGGAGATCCCGACGGAGAGCCAGCTCAGCAAGGCGTTCGAGCGTCCTCCGATCGTAGGTCGCTCCCGTTGGATTGCCGGGGCTATTGACGATAATCGCCTTGGTGCGCGTGGTGATGAGCCGTTCCAATTCATGGGCATCAATCGCATACCCATCCTCTTCACGGGTTGGCAAGAAAATCGGCGTAGCGTCGTTCAGCAGGGTTTGGTCGGCATAGGAGACCCAATAGGGAACAGGAATGATGACTTCGTCGCCCGCTTCAAGGAGCGCTTCGGCAAGGTTGTAGAGCGAATGTTTGGCGCCACACGAGACCAGCACTTGAGATTTCTCGTACCGGAGCCCTTGCTCCGCCTGCAGCTTGTCGATAATCGCTTGGCGCAGTTCATCGATGCCGGATGAGGGCGTGTATTTTGTAAACCCAGCACGAATTGCGGCTTCTGCGGCGGCTTTGACCGGTTCGGGTGTATCAAAGTCCGGTTCTCCCGACGAGAAATCGGCGACGTCGATTCCGCGTGCTGCCATCGCCTTTGCGGTTGCGGCCATGGCCAAGGTGGGGAGGGGGCAATTCGCCCCGCTCGTGCAGCAAGCTTCATGTTTTCAAACTCCTGATCCGTTCCTGCAGCTGGCGCGCAACCTCGGGGTGCAGAAATTCCGTGAGCGCTCCGCCGTGGGTGGCCACGTCTTTAATGATGGTTGACGATAAATAGGAATATTCTTCGCTGGTCATCAGGAACACGGTCTCAACCTGTTTGGCGATTTTGCGATTGATGAGGGCCATCTGAAATTCATGTTCGAAGTCCGAGATCGCCCGCAAGCCACGGATAATCGCATGGGCACCGTATTGCTGGACATAGTCCACGAGTAAGCCGTCGAAGTGGGTCACTTCGACCTGTTTCATCTCCTTCATCACGATCCGGATCATCTCCAGCCGTTCGGTCAGGGTGAAGAGTGGATGCTTGGCTGGATTCGGCGCGACGGCGACGACCACTTTATCAAACACGCGCAAGCTTCGGGTGATGATGTCGGTGTGTCCGTGGGTAATGGGATCGAACGTTCCTGGATAGATGCCAATTTTCATGATGCGGTCGATTCTGAGGTGGACACACCGTACAGATAGAGTGCCGTATCGCCATACACGTATCGCCGCACAAGCGCGGCATGGTCGATCGATGCAGGCAATTCGGTGCGTGAGTCTTGTTCGATAATCACGGCGGCACGCTCCGACAACAGCCCGGGTCTCCAGGCATGGATCAGGATGTCTAACTCATCCAGAGCGGCATATGGCGGATCTCGCAAACAGTACGTCGTAGGGGCCACCCCACCAGTCCTTCCGATCGAGGAAGGCGGCGGTCTGTCCTATCGCGAACCTGAGCCCGGTCGAGCAGCTGACAGGTCCGTAGATTTTTCTGTAACAGCTGCACGGCCTTGGGGTCTGACTCGACAAAGGTGACGGCTGAGGCTCCGCGGCTCAGCGCTTCAATCCCGACGGCTCCCGTGCCTGCATACAAATCAAGAAAGCGACCTCCTGACACCTGGGTCCCGAGAATCGAAAAAAGGGCCTCGCGAACCTTATCTGATGTGGGACGCAGCGCAGTCCCTTGTGGCCCACTCAAGCGTCGACCTCGGTGGGATCCGGCAATGACACGCATAGATTGAGGTGAGAGACATTTCAGGAGCGATCTGACTCTAACACAGCGTTTTTGAAGGGGTCAAGATGAGTGCGGCTGAAGCGATGTGTGAAGTTCTGAGTGTGGATCGGTGTGGGAGCGAGGAGAGATTGGAACGAGAGCAATGGAAGTATTTTGACGACCTTGGAGCCTGTGGCTATAATGCCGCCTGGTGATCTGGCGGCGTAAGGCCCGAGCGACGGCGGCATCAGTGCGGCAATGTCGACCATCCGTGGCGATCGAGAGGTCGACTCAGTATACAGACGAATCGCAAATCGTTCTAGGAGGTCGCCACTGCTGCTGGGGCTTGCGAGCGGCCAAGCTCTTCCGCCGATTATTTGAAATGGTGCGATCGATGATCGCGCCGCAGTTGATGCATTTCAGGCGTAGAAAATTAAGAAGAAGTCGGAGAACCGCTCGAGCATCATGAGGCCTTTGCACTTCGGACATTCCATCGAATCCTCCCAAGGTTGCTGTGCACTGCTGCAGCGTTCCAAAGCAATTACTGCACCAATATGTCGCTGTACGTAATTTCAACAGTTTAGGGGATACGTATTTGTTAGGAAGTGGCAAACGAGGGGTCTATCGCTAGTACAAAAACGTTCAGAGTGTCAATTTTTTGTGCGGGGAGGATGAATGGCGAGCAAGAAAGGAGGGCAAGGCATCGCGCAATGGCCTGAAACAGAACGGCGCCGCGCGAACGATTGCTGACTCAGGGCCCACAGGCGCTCACCAATGCCCAACTTCTGGCCATTCTCCTTCGAGTCGGTCGTCACGGGTCTTCAGCGGTGCAAGTTCGGAATGGATATCCTGGATCGACTCGGGGATGTGGCTGGACTTGCACAATGCGGAATCGAAGAACTCTGCGCGGTTCCAGGTGTGGGGAGGCCAAAGCGGCCCAACTGAAGGCGGCCTTGAATTGGGGAAGCGTGCCCTCGCTGGTCCGCTGACCAAGGGAACCAAAATCACATCCAGCCGTGACCTCTTCACCCATTACCATCCGACCTTGCGTGACCTGCGTCACGAAGTCTTCAAAGTCATTTTACTGGATGCCAAGCATGCCATCATGCGTGACGCGACAGTATCGGAAGGCAGCTTGACGCTCAGCATTGTCCATCCACGCGAAGTCTTCACACTCGCGGTAAAAGAATCCGCGGCGGCAGTGATCTTCCTGCACAACCATCCCAGTGGTGATCCTACGCCGAGCCAGGAAGATCGTGTCCTGACGGCGCGATTGGTGTCGGCAGGGGAGGTACTGGGCATTCGGGTCCTTGACCATCTCGTCATCGGCGATGGACGCTATGTCAGCTTTGCCGATCAAGGTTGGCTGACAAACCATGGTGCCGACGCGTGAGCGAAGGGAGAGTCGCAGCGATGTAAGCAGGCCATTTCATCTCCGGAAGACAAGACCGTCTTCCGGTTATCTTGAGGAGGGCCCATGAGCGAGCTACAGCTACGAGGAGTCACTCAGAAATGTGGTCATGATCTCCAGTGCCGGTGCCGGGAAGACCTCGCTGGCTGAAGCCATGCTCTTTGCCGCCGGCGCTGTTCCCCACCTCGGGTCGATCGCACAAGGCACGACCGTCTCGGACTTCGAGCCGGAAGAGTTGCACCGACGCAGTTCCGTCAGTACCAGCCTCCTCCGTTGTTCCTGGAATCACACCACCATCAATCTCGTCGATCCCCCGGCGCGCTGAACCTGCTCGGGGAGACGGTCATGGCATTGCGAGCGGTGGACGCCGTGATCCTGGTGGTGGGTGCCTCGTCGGGGATCCGGAGCGAACTCGATCAGAGTCTGGTCTCGCGTCACAACGCTCGGCTTGCCCTGTCTACTGTTCCTCAACGAATTGGATAAAGACGGTGCCTCCCTCGACGGGGTTGTCGCGATGTGTCAACGCGATCTTGGGATCATGCCATTGCCGATGTCCTTGCCCTATGGCAGTGGCGTACCCAGCTTGACGGCGTGCTGGATCTCCTTCAACAGAGCGTCATCACTTCGCGCACGGAGACCTCCACGATTCAGCAGTTGCCGATACCTGAGAATGAGCGGACGGTGGTGGGGACGCACGGAAGCGCGTTCAGGAGGGGTAGCCGAGCGTGATGACCGATTATTGGAACAGTATCTCGCCGCGGGTGAGCTGACGCAGGAGGACCTGATCAATGGACTTCGCCTTGGCGTCCAGGCCGGCACGATTGTCCCGCTCTACAGCGGTTCCGCTATCAAGAATATCGGGATCGTTCCGCTCCTCAATGCAATCGTCGATTTCCTGCCATCGCCGATGGACCGGGCGTCGAGAACCCCGTTGGAAGGCCTGCGTCCAGATACAGGCGAGGCCGTGAGCCGCCGCGCCGTTCAAGAAGACCCATTTTCCGGAGATCGTCTTCAAGACACTGATAGACCCGTTTGTCGGACGACTGTCTTATCTGCGGGTCTTGTCGGGGTCCTTCATGCAGACTCGACGGTCTTCAACAGTTCTCGTGGCAGCAAAGAGAAAAGCGGACATCTCTATACGTTGTTGGGAAAGAAACATACGGCCGTGTCTTCGGCCGGCGCAGGGGAGATCGTGGCCATTGGAAAACTCAAAGATACGCAAACCGGCGACACGCTCTGTGACGAACATGCTCCTATCTGTTATCCGAAGACGGTGCTTCCGCGGCCTGTGCTGTCCTTTGCGATCGAGCCGAAGTCCAACGCCGATATCGAGAAAATCAGTCTCGGGCTGCATAAGTTGATAGAAGAAGATCCGACGCTCGAATTTTCGCGGCATGCCGACACGAAGGAAATAGTTTTAAGCGGGATGGGCCAGTTGCACATCGATCTTGCGCTCGAAAAATTGCGCCGCAAATACGGTGCGGAAGTGGTGCTGCATATGCCGAAGATTCCGTACCGCGAAACCATTCGCACCACGGCACAGGCGCAGGGGAAATATAAGAAGCAAACCGGCGGGCATGGCCAGTACGGTGATTGCTGGCTGGAGCTCGCGCCTCTGCCGCGCGGGGAGGGATTCAAGTTTGAGAACAAGGTGGTCGGCGGGGCCATTCCACGCAACTTTATTCCGGCGGTGGAGAAGGGAGTGGTCGAAGCCATGCACCGCGGGAGCTTGGCAGGGTTTCCTGTCGTCGATTGCCGGGTTGCTGTGTACGATGGTTCGTACCATACGGTCGATTCATCTGAGATGGCGTTTAAGATCGCCGGGTCGATGGGGTTCAAGGAGCGCTTTGGAGGCGGCCCATGCCGTCCTGTTAGAGCCGATCATGACGGTGGAGGTTGACGCGCCGGCGGATCACATCGGAGGTGTGATCGGGGACTTGAATGCGCGCCGAGGGCGGATTCTCCACGTGGAGGCGAAAGACCGGATGGAGCAGATCACGGCCCTTGTTCCAATGGCGGGAGCTGCTCACGTATGCCACGACACTGAACTCGCTCACGGCAGGACGTGGTAGTTATGCGATGGAATTCGCGCGGTACGACGAAGTGCCGCGCGAGCTTGCGGTTCGAATCATTGAAGCGCACAAGGTGGAGAACTCATGCGGCGGCGCATTGATCGATTCAGCGGCTGCGGAAAAATCTAGCCGCGCTGAACGTCGATAGTGCATGTGGACGCAGCAGAAGTCCGCAGGGTGCTCGAAGACCGTTCAGCGTGGCGAATCGACTCGTGTCGAGGCGTACGCCTTTCGGTACGTTGAGCCTCTGAGCATGCGAGAACGCCGCTGACGGCTTTCAGCATCGCTGGCGAGCGGGTCAGTCGATTTGAGCACCACATAGAAGGCGCGGCTTTCTCTCAGCACGCGGAGTAGAACGGTTTCGCCTCGTCGGACCTTGGAGAGCGCGCTGCTGAATTCACCGACCGATCCCACATCGACACGGTTCACTTCCTTGATGAGATCGCCCTCGTGAAGACCTTCCGATTGGGCGAGGCTTCCGGGCTCCACTTTGCTGATGAGCACGCCCCGGCTTTCCCGCAGCTTGAATTTATCGGCGAGGCCCGGCGTCAGATCTTGCACATCGAGGCCTAGCGTGACTTCAGTGCGTGCCTGGGGAAGCGAGGTGATCACGGCGTGGTCCCGGCGTTCAATGAGGGCGACGTCCAGCACCAGGCGTTGCTGATCGCGGACGATCTCAACCTTTGCCGTCGAGCCCGGGAGCAATCCCGCCACGACGCGAGAAAGCCGGTTCGGTGTGTCGATCACGGTGCCGTCGATACGGGTCAGGATGTCGCCGGGTTTGATGCCGGCTGCCGCAGCCGGGTTCTTTTCGAAGACTTCGTTGACCAGCACCCCGTCGCCTTCGTTGACCCCGAACTTGCGTGCCAACTCCGCTGTGAGCGGTTGGATGCCGACGCCCAGCCAGCCTCGTGTCACCCGTCCCTGCGTCAGTAATTGCTGAATCACTTGCTTGGCCATGTTGGAGGGAATTGCGAAGCCGATCCCCTTGGGCGAAGTTAATGATGGCGGTATTAATGCCGATGATCTCGCCGCGCAGATTGAAGAGCGGGCCGCCCGAGTTACCGGGATTGATTGACGCGTCCGTCTGAATGAAATTTTCGTAGCGCGAGAGATTGATATTTTCCCGGCCGATCCCGCTGACTACGCCGAGCGTGACCGTCCGATCGAGTCCGAACGGATTTCCCACGGCGAGCACCCATTGGCCGACGCGCACGGCCGACGAATCTCCGAATTTCGCGCTAGGGAGGGGATGATCGGCGGTCACCTTGAGGACGGCTAAGTCTGTATCCAGATCCTTACCGACGACCTGCGCAATCAGCTTGGACTTATCGGAAAAGCGGACCTCAATTTCCGTCGCGTCGCCGATGACATGGTTGTTCTGTGACGATGTGTCCATCAGGATCGATGATGACACCGGACCCTGATCCTGAGGCATTGGGAGCCCGCTCTTGAGGCAGCTCACGCCCTCGTCCTGGTCCGGACAGGGGAATGAGGTTCACCACGGAGGGTTTTGCCGATTCGGCCAAATCGGTGATGACAGTTTGCATCTCTTCCAGCAGGCGGAGGCCCGGCGAGTCGCCGGATTTTGGTACGGCGGTCTCAGCGGCGGCGACCGAGTGGATATTGAGCCAGGCCACGAACACAAGGCTGATGAAGACTTGTAGCATGCGAGTCATCTACTATCCCCTCGCAGCATTGTACATCATGGAAGGCGAGAACGCGCGAGAAGCGACGTGACGCGAAGCGCGCTCAGTCAAGATTCGAGGTTCCGGAACTTCAAACTCGGATCAACTTCGCAGCGCTGTCGCGTCTCACGCTCGACTTACGCCGGCTTCGCGTTCGAGGTTGAGTGATCTCAAAGGCTACCTGGGCGAGTTCGGCCTGCAGCCCGATCATGATCAGGACATCATCGACGCGGAGCACCAGGGCATCATCGGGCGGCACGAGAAATGGTCCACGCAAGGACCGTGACGAGACGAACTGACGCAGGCAGCGCCACCTGAGCGAGTGTCCGCCCAGCGAACGGTGATCCCTTGACGACAGGAAACCGTTCGATGGCCGCCGCGCGAAGACTCAGGTCCTGTTGCAGGGTCAGGAGATCGTGGTGGACCGTTTCCAGCTTGAGATCGCGGATTTGGCTGTCGACGCTGAGCAGGGTTTGTTTCAGATGCTGAATGTGGTCGCCGGCCTGACCGAGGACGCCTTCCAATTGATTGGGTTGCGGGGTTGACTCATGGCTGAACGGTGGGCGCTTTGCACAGAGCGCGGCAATTTGACGTCCGAGGTCGCCGTGAGCCCTGTTCGATCTGGCTCAACAAGTTCGACGCCTGACTGTGCAAACGGAGGACCTGGACTTTGCGGTTGGCACGTTCGGCAAGCGCAAGGATGGTTTCATAGATCGCGCTGCCGGTGATCGAGAGTTCCTGCTGGATACGACCGAGCAGTTCGAGGGACATAGGTAAAAATCTCTTACGTCTGATAAGAATGATTATGTAAACTCACAGCTCTATCCCGCCAGAGGTATCCTCACGCCACACTACCCTCGTAGCGCTAAGATTTCAACGGACCCGATTATATTGATCACACACAATTCGAGATGACACGTACTGCAACGCGTTGAGGCTGCCGGTCGCTCCGGCAAAATTTACGCGCGCGGCATTCAGATTGAAACAAGGCCTCAACCAGGTTTTCCTCTAGCTCGGTACTCCGTTTCGGATCGAGCTTAGCCTGCCAGAAATTCTCCCCGATTAGGCATCCGTATCCTGCTCGATGGCGGTGAACTCACGGTTGACGCGCATGCTTTCTTTGCGCACTTTCTTCGAGGCCACGGCCAAACGTCTTGCCCGGAGTAACGCCTGCGTCTTTCGAGTTCATTCGCTCAACCGCTTGGCGGATATATGCGGCCATGGACAGATGGAGGCTATCCGCACACCGACGACTTGCCTGCAGGACGTCCTCTGGTAGTTTCAGCGAGATGGCTCCCATACGAGACTGCCTCCGGCCTATGTCGCTCGGATTGCACTTTGATGGTATCCACCGAACAGGGCCCCGCTGCCAAGCGCTAGGCTTTCTCGGCCTGATCCAACGCTCATCGGGACGATTGATGGTCTCAGGCTGGCGTGCCAACCACAGGACACGCCCGCACACGTTCAGCCACCGGATGCGACGGCTGTTCTCAAATTCACGAAGCCGGCGGCACCAGAGTTCATCCCCGCGTTCGCGGGAACACTGGATTCCCCCAGCGCATGAGCGAGGTGGCGACCGGTTCATCCCCGCTGAGGCGGCATATATTTTCTCAAGAACTTTGCATTGTCAATCTCTGATCCAAATGGACCTTCTACAGCTTGGAGATAGGGTCTATGACCGTCTGTGGTCAATTGCACACGATTGGCAAGCCGTGAGGGCTAAAAATCGTCATGCGATAAATTTTACGGCATAGAACACTGCGCTCTCCTACTAACCAGAAATCATCTCGCTGTCCATGTCCAGACTAATCAGGCAAACTTTGCCTACCGCCGAAATTCCTCCGCAGATTTTTTATCCTTCGCATGGCAGAGGGACCATACCTCATCAGCCTGTATACGCTTGCAGGATAGGTTGCGCAGCTTTTCATCTTGATACTTCGCGCAGGCCGTTCCGAGATCGACGATGAGACGAAGCATGGTTTTGCTTAGTTACGCCAGTCGTGCGGACCGTACTGTTGATGCTGCTCCCACTTCAACGAGAGCCGCTACGACCTGCATTCACCTCTAAGTGCTTAGCTTTGTTCATGATGCCTCTTTAAGTTGATCACAGATAGCATGGGCCCGACAACAATGCAAGCGCACTAGTTAACTTTATGCTTGCATAAAGTGGATTCATCTGTGTATTATGCAAGCATCAAACCGAAGGGCTTGCAATGCATAGCTGATGAGGTCCTACAGGAAAAGCTAAAGTGACATGCTCGGGCTGAGAGCTTTCTCTAAGGAGCGATCAGCTATCGCCTCTATAGCGGCAAAAAACGTTGGCAGCAGAGAGATGCGCCATCAGATATTCCAGGGGCTATTCCCGGATACAAGGGCGAGTTGGAGCCTGGGAGGCCTGACTGCCAGCGCGTTATTCAGGGGCCAACGGGGTTCAAAGGGTATTGACTGAAAATGGGATTACAGAAGCCCTGCTCGGGACGCGAAGCGGTAGTGCCTCAAACGTCTTAAGAAATTCGCATCAAATGGGGGTTTGTACTTATTCATAGCTCCTGGGCAATTGACCATTCATTGACGTTTGGTCGATGGGCCCCTTCACATTACAATTGATTATGAAGATGGCTCAGAATAATTCGTGGCTATGATGCGTCTACTATTTGGTGGCTGCTTGCAATATATGGCTGAGGCTTGAGAGAGGCTGGCGCACACTACGGGAGCAACAGTTAGCAAAGGCCCAAAAAGCTGAAATGCTGCTTCGCGCATTAGCTAAAACTGGAATTGTCGCCCTTATCGGTGAGGTTGCAGGATACGAGTTAGACCGCAAAACGCACTCAAAGCTTGTTTTGGAGATAATAGTTGGCCTTGCGGAAGAGACTGGCCTGGCATGGGCAAAGAAATTCCCTGACTAGGTTTTAGCAAAGAGCATTTACAAGCTCAAAGGATAGTTTGGCCTGGAATGCAGAAAACCGGTTTAGCTCGTTGCTCATATACGCGCGATCTTGTATGAGCGGATTGCGCCAGGGCACAATACAGGAACTGGAAAGTAAGACGCCTAAGGATGAAAAGGGGAATCGGCAAAATAAATTACATCAATATTTAACAGAAGATATTTGGCGACGCACTAGCGCAGCATATATTGTCATTCTTTAGTGATGTTCAGAGGCTTTTTTGCATTTCTATTGGAATATGGCTGGAATCGTTTGTGAGCGTGGTAAGATCAGGTGTTGCTAAGCGTGGAGTAACGCTCGATATTCCATTTCCACCGGATGAAGCGGAAAAGGAATAATAGTTACCGCTTAGACTTCTTCTGAAAGCGTGACTTTTAGGCGTAAGCGGCTCTGTCGCAAGCCTCAATGACAGATCGAGCCCTTGGGTTCGGATCGGTGGGGTTTTTGGCTGAGACGTTTCTTCTTTGGCTTCGGCATACAGCCGTCATGCCGAATTCATTTCCGCTTGTCAGCCCCAGAGGGATTTCAAATCATACCAGTAGCGACAAGCGCCGCCTTGCGGTTTGATCGTCTCCCCTCCTACAATACTCCTCCCCGCGAGGCCTTTATGCCCTTCTCGATTCGTCTCTTCCGCCGCTTCCCTGTGCAGTGTGTTGTCTCCTACTCCGGTTGGCCCGTTCAGAGGCACCGGCACCGTCTGGAATCTCTCGCGGTCAGGCTGGCGTCTCTCAGGAGACCTGCCGATGCGACCTGGGGAAAATCCTCTCGTCTGACCGTCACGCTGCCAGATGAGGCAACGTATCGACGTACCTAACGCGGTCGTGCGGTGGTCACGAGGGCAGGAGTTTGGCATCGAGGCGGTGGAGACTCCGAAACATACTGCGGATCGGTTGATTCATTATGTGAGGCGATTGGTGAACGACTCGGTTTGAGTGAACGGGCATGATGTTCCTACAGGATGCCGAAAAAGTCCGCCAGCGACGTTCTCGGCTCCTCGAAATCCTCAACGTGCCCCAGAGGTACGCCTCCGGTTTCGACTCGCCTGCGGCCTTGCTGGACAGCCTTTTTGAGCATCCTGCGCGATGCTCTCTTCATGTCCGGAGGTGTGAACCGGTAAGGATTTGACGTGCCTACGGAGTTTTTCCGCAACGCACTCAGGTGGTTCGGGCGGCAAAGCCGGCTCAATAAAGGATGTCATCGTTGGATTTAGTGCCTGCCCTAGTACTGTTTCTCATTCCATTGGTTGTGTCCTGGTTCAAGCCGACCCCTATCCATGTCGGCGTCGCCTTCTACTACATATGAGCGTGCCTTTGCTCCTGGAGGGGAACACGAAGACCTATTTTTATGAAAATCGGAACCTGGTGTCCGATTGCAGTCTCCGGCGAATCGAGCAGACCTTGCCGAAAGGCCGGGCCAAGACCCCTGATCCGCAGTCCTGGGTCTTGATCAAGTTTCTCCTTGAAAATGTGACGGACCAGCGCATCACGAACCTCCGCCTCGCCATCAGGTCTCCCCTCCTGCGTCCCACCACAACACTGTTCGCGACATCGAATCTGGAAGCGACTGGGGCATGGGACACCACGGCGAAGGATGCCCCACGCTCATATGTCATTTCGATTACCAGCCATCGCATCAATGACCTCAGCGGTCATCAGTGTGAAGACTCCGATCGACGAGACATTGCGTCAGTTTATTTATACAGACCGTGGTCGGGTGACGATCCAGGTGCCCTATTGGTCAGCGGACCAGTTCGGGACGTTATCCACTCAAAGTCTCTCGCCTCAACGCCATGAAGATTTTGAACCGGGAGAGTGTACTGCGAACCGGTGACGAAACGTTCGCGAATGAAAAGATTGAGTTTACGATGCTTCGCCCCGACGAGCCCGATCTGAAAGATGAAGCCGTGTCGTATCAACTGCTCTCAAAGGCGCATGTATGTCCGGAGGGAACGGCGGGCGACTGGTAGGATTCAGGAACTCTTCTGATCGAATTATTTCTCCTGGATGATCTTGGTGGCCATCGCTTTAAACACCATTTCTTTTCCTTCCTTGTTCTTGACGTTGTCTGGTGTAACATCGATCGTCGCTTGGACGATGACTCGTTCCCCATTGCCGACCGGCACGGGAGGTTCGTTCGCCTGACACCGAATCAGGTAGAGTACGTCGAGCGAACCGGTTTCATCTTCCAGAATAAACGTTTGGCCGCAGAGCGATCGCCCGAAGCTGTCTCCCCTTGATAGACCAGGAGTCTTTTACCTTGCCTCGGAGCGTCACGGCACGGCGGTTATTCGCCATCGGATTAATGGTAATCGAGCCGATGGGGACGACCTGATCGGCTGGCGCAGCCAGCACCAGTGCCGCCCATAGCCACCCACAGCCCACGAGCCCCCATACGAACCGTCTTTTCCATCGAGACCGTACTGGAATCATTGTCGGGTCTTCCTCCCACATACTTGCCACTCGGCACCTTTCTTGTGCTTAAGAATGCACACAATGTTCATATTGTCTCAAGTACGTGATCGTTCACATTCCTGTCAATGCATTTTCTGATGTCTCTAAGGGAGGATCTTATTGTGTCATCGATGACGGTTCGTCACGAGAGCACTGAATCGTACTGGAGAGCAGCTGACAGTCGGAGGGCGTTGGGACTAGAGAACACATATGAGCCTTCATCCTCTTGTGGGATCTCCCGCGCCGGCATCGGTCCTCGATCGATGCATCGAAGCTCCTCGCGGCCTATTCCTCAGAGACGCCCGATGCCTCGGTGCGTGAGCAGCGAGTGGCCGTTGACTTGTCATGATGTTGGGGATATTCCTTCAAGTAATACTTTAGAAAGTCGCCTATCTCGCCTATCACGGCGTTGAGGTAATGATCGAGCAGGATGGTGGGTACACCCCTACTCTCGGTCATCTCTCACGCGATACTCACCGATGTCTGTAACAAGTGATCATCGTGATCGCGGACTTGTACCGTAGGAGGATTCCGCCCAGTTCCCTACCCGGAATTGTCCCCTCCTGATGAGACCCGCCGCTCGCCGATTCCGAGTTGAAGGGCCTCCACATCCAATTCGTGCTCTGAGACGATGCAGCACGTCATCACTAATGACACCGTCGTTTCGCAGGCGGATCACCGCAAGGCGTTCTGCCGTCAACGTCTCATGCCGCAATCGCTGGAACATCTCGATGGCTTCTGCCGTGCACTCAGGAGCAGTTCCATCCTTGGTGTAGCGCTGTACGCGGTCACCATAGTGCACGCGCATCTGATCGAGGTGTTCGGGAATGAGGCCACCCTTCGTTTGCGACTTCATCCAGGCGTACAAGCGCGGCTGTCGCCGCATGTTCGCGCGCCTGCATCTCTTCACGTTCCAGAGTCCCGTCTTCCTTTAACTTCAGGACGCGAATCAGAGGTGCGGAGTGATAAGCCCTGTAGAACCAACGTGGCGAGAATCACCGAGAATGTGATCAGGTATGATCTCCGCCCGAAAGGAAACGGGACTCCGGCTGCGGTGGTCAGCGGCAGCGCCAATGCCGCTGCAAGAGACACAATCCCGCGCATGCCGGTCCACCCGATAATAAACAGAACAGACCAATGCGGCATCGGATCACGCGCCCGCAGTGCGGGGCTGAACAGTCTCGGGATCCACGCGGCCAGCGGCACCCATATCATGCGTACCACGATCGCGGTGACGCTCACGAGTGCCCCGCTGAGCATGAGCGGTATGAACATTCCAGACGGGATGGCCTCACGGAGGGCGCCGAGTTGCAGGCCGATCAGAATAAAAATGAATCCATTGAGCACGAACACGAGAAAGTCCCACACAGCCCTCGCTTGAATCCTTGTCGTAGGCGCAACGGCCGCACTGAAATGTTGGCGAAGATAGAGACCTCCCGGCCACGCAGGCCAGTACGCCGGACGCGTGAGCCTGTTCGGCCAAGACCCAGGCGATATACGGGGACAAGAGCGTGACTGCGATCTCACTGAAACTGTCCTTCATCAATCTTCAGCGCCCAGCGGGCCACCACGCCGACCAAGAGTCCGACCACGACACCCACTCCCGCCGCCATGAAGAAGTCCAGCACGGTGTCGCTGAAGATGAAGGTGCCACTGACCGCCGCCATGACCGCGGCGCGATACAGAATGAGCGTTGTCGCATCGTTCACGAGACTCTCCCTTCCAGGATCGTGACAACACGATATGGAAGGCCTAATCGCTTTGCGATCGCAGTGGCCGACACGGCGTCGGGCGGTGAAACAATTGCCCCCAGCGCGATGGCTCAGCCCAACCCAATCCCGGAAGCCAGATGTGTGCGACTACCGCTACGGCGGCGGTTGTCGCCAACACGAGTCCAACAGCCAGCAGGGTAATCGGGCGAAGGTTTGAACGAAAATCACGCCAAGAGGTGAAGTAGGCCGCTGACCAGAGAATAGGAGGAAGAAAGACCAGGAACACGACGTCAGGATCGAGTCGCAGCGTCGGCACGCCGGGAATGAGGCCTAAGACCAACCCTCCGATCACCAGCAAGATGGGGTAAGGGATCACGAGTTTGCGTGCGAACGCCGCAAGGGCGAGCACGGCTATCAACAGCAGAATGACCGTTTCGAGTTGATGAAGGCTTTCCATATCGTGTCAATGGTACGCGAATCGCACTGTGCAAAGAATAGGGACATCCTTGCCACAGACCGTGGCGCGTGAAGCGCGAGACCCGGATGGTTTCTCTTGTTTATCTGGTCTATTTGGTTTGTTTGGTTGAACGAGACAAACCAGATAAACGAAATAGACCAGTTGAACCAGTCCTCGCCAATCTCGCTGGGCTATCTTGCGGGTGATGGATAAGAATGGGTGAGGAAACGGAGCTTACTGTGGAACGAGGAGGAGATCGTGATCCGTCGAAAGACTTCCGCATATTCACCTGCCGGAGCGCTGGCCTTGGGATCGGCGAACACGGCTCGCCAGCGGTTCAATCCCAGGACTCCTTCCCCATAGGGTATCGTGGCCGACCTGACTTTGATGTTCCGCGATGGCGGCCATCTTCTTGGCCACATAGCGGTCGATGTACTCAAGGCGGTCCCAGGTCGCGAAGGGGCCCCAGATTTCGTACGCCCAGATGCCACCGCTGAGAACGATGCCGGCTTCATGCACGCTTTCCCTCGCCAGCTTGCCGGCAAGGCGATGGGCTGGATGTCGGTCACCCTCCTCATCCAGCGTATAGACTTCGGTGGGTCGCAGGCGAGCGAGGTGTCTCGACGAGTCTCTCGTCGTGACAGCCGGGGTATTGATCTCGTCCGCCGCGTCCGGTTCGTCACAGAAGATCACGTCTTTGACTCCCAGGACACCGGCGGCATGGAGAGCCTCCTCTCGTCTCACTTCAGCCAGTCCGCTGCTCCGTGAACGCGAATGGATTCGATGACCGGCCACCGTTCGTGATGACGACGGACGTAATCACAGCCATGGACTCCACCAGTTTGGCGGCCGTTCCGCCCATGCCGATCTCCATGTCATCGGGATGAGCGCTGATGATGACGACGTTGTGGTGGCTCATAGCTGAGGCATCTCTCCCTTCTGGGGCTACCTGTTGTTCTGCGTGATAGGAACTGCGCACCAGCGGGCCTGGATTCGACGTGGGTGAAGCCAAGGGCCTTCCCCTCCTCTTTAAGCAGGGCAAACTCGCTGGGATCGTAGAAGCGGGCGACGGGCAGATGCTGTCTTGTCGGTTGGAGATACTTGGCCGATGGTCATGATGTCGCAGCCGACGGCAGCGGAGGTCGCGCATGACTTCGCGGGCTTCGTCCATGGTTTCTCCCATCCCGAGGATCAGCCCGGATTTGGTGCGCATGCCCAATTGCTTCGCCTTGCCGAGCAACTCGATCGATCGCTGATACTTTCCTTGCGGTCTGATCGCCGGAAACAGCCGCCGGACGGTTTCGATGTTGTGATTCAGAATCTCCGGCATCTCGGCACAGACCATCGCGAGGGCTGTCTTCATTTCCTTCGAAATCCGGAATCAAGACTTCAATCGTGCAGCCTGGGCTGAGCTGTCTGGTCTGCCGGATCGTTTCGGCAAAGATCGCGGCGCCGCCATCTTCCAGTTCATCCCGGTTCACCGATGTGATCACGGCATGTCTGAAGGCCTAACACCTGGACCGCTTCTGCGACGCGACGCGGTTCTTCATGATCGATCGCCGGCGGTCGGCCTGTCTCGACTGAACAGTAGTGGCAGCGTCTGGTGCAGATGTCGCCCAGGATGAGGAACGTCGCGGTGCGTGCGTTCCAACATTCCCATCGGTTCGGGCAACGCGCTTCTTCGCAAATGGTATGGAGCTTGAGCCGGTCCATCGTCTGCTTGATGTCGAGGTAGTCTGGACCGGTTTTCGCTTTGACTTTGAACCAGGGCGGAAGGCGCCTGGAAGAACTGAAGGCTGAAGGCTGAAGGCTGATAGCCTTGGATGAATCAGAGGACGAAGATCGGAGCTGGTCGAGCGGGATAAAGCTCATGGAGTCTCCTTGGGCGGGAGCAACTCCGAAGGATGTTCAAGGATGCGTTTAAACTCTTTCAGGAAACCGGCCCCCTGCACACCATCCAGAGCCCGGTGGTCGCAGGATAACGTCACCTTCATGCGCCGGCCCGCCTTGACCGTGCCGTCTTTGACGACAGGCGCATCGCGGATGGCGCCCACAGCGATGGACGCTGCCTGAGGGGGATGAGGACCGCAATGAAGTTTTCCACGTCGAACATTCCCAAGTTTGAGATCGAGAAGGTGGCGTCCGTGTATTCCTGCGGCTGCAAGCGTTTGTTCCTGGCCCGGTCGATCAGCGTCCGCGATTCGGCCGAGATATCGTCCAGCGACTTCGCTGCCGCAATCGCGGATGACCGGCGTGATCAAGCCGTCATCGAGGCCGACGGCGATGCCGATATCAATGCTCGCATGCCGCCTGATGGCCTGGCCGGTGAATGACACATTGATGTTCCGGATGGCGGGTGAGCGCGATCGCTGCGGCTTTGATCAGCAAGTCGGTGACGGAGGGATGCGTTGTTCGGTTCTGTTTGAACTGATCACGGAACCGCTCTGCCTGCTCCATATCGATCTCGCTCGTCAGATAAAAGTGCGGCACCGGCGCTTTGCTCTGTGTCGTCGCTCGTGCGATGGCTTTCCGCATCTGGCTCAGCGGTTGGTCTGTTCCGGCCGGCAGTATCGGCGTTGGCGGTGCCTGGGCTTTACGACATCCTCTTCCACGATTCGCCCGCCGGGACCGGTTCCGGTGATGGTGGAGAGATCGATTCCCCGGTCGGCAGCAAGCGCTTTCGCGCGGGGCGAGGCGATGACACGAGTTCCCTGTGGACTCGCGGGTGAGGCGGGTGCCGGACCGGCAGCAGGCGGCGCAGCTTGTCTTCGTTCCGCCGCCGACCGATGGCGCGGCAGTGATCGTGTCGGTCAATGCCGAGGTAATATCCTCATCCGCTCCGCCGATGACGCCGATCAACGTTCCGGACATCACGGTTGCTCCGTCCTGCACCAGGATCTTGCGTAGGATGCCGGAGGCGAAGGCCTCGAGATCCATGATGGCCTTGTCGGTTTCGATTTCAGCGAGCGCCTCCCCTGCCTGCACCGAATCCCCTTCGCGCTTTTTCCACGCAAGGAGGACGCCTTCTTCCATCGTGTCGGTTAACTTTGGCATCACAACGCGACTAGCCATGTGTATCCTCACTGTTGTCGCAGGAAAGAGCGACACAATCGTTTCAGCCACCCGCCCTCTTGCTCCGTATCGCGCGCTGGGTCGGGATACTCAATCCAAGGTTCCTGAGAACCATAGTAGGTGCCCTCCGGACGCTCAGCTGGCTGCGGAGTTGCGAGTAGCCCTGTCCTTGGAGCGATGCGAATTAATTCCTCCAGCGCGGCCCTCGGTGTGTGCGTGCGCCGTGGTCACTACGCGCGTGGTTTCATATCGCAGAATGGCTTGATATCCTCCGTCGGCTTGCTCGAACACGACTGGCCTACTGAAGCCGCGTTCGCGTGTATCGAAGCCGGCCAATTGATGTTTCTCCTGTACCTGGTCTGACATAGCACATTCCTGATGAAAGCCGCGAGATACGGGCGGGACGAGGGAGACGAGCAAACGAGGTGGAAATTCGAATCCGTCCACGTCGCGCCTTTCTCGCATATCCCGCGCGTCACGCGTTTCCTTGTGTCCAGAGCCCGGAATCACTGCCAAAAGATCGCTCAATGCAATGGTCTTGTTCCGCAGGATGGCGCGCTGCGCCTGCATCGGCTCCATCGCCGAGGCTCGCTCATGGCCGCCTTTCAAGATCGCGGCTCCGAGGGCGAGCACGTCCTTGCATTCTTTCTCGACTTTGCTCTTAACCACGGGATTCACCGCGAGAATGTCCGCCATCGTTGCGCGCGTCGTGGAGAGATGCGCGTGCAGTTCCTCGTCCGGGTATGATCTTCCTGGCTGCCTCATCGAGGCAGCGGTCAGATACTGCGTCAGGAACACATAGAGCCGAACGAGCGTCTCCGTGATCTCGATATGACCGGGAGCCTGGGCTTGTAACGACATGGGTATACGTGCCTCCTTCTTCGGTTACTGTGCGCCGCACACGTGCTTTGACGGCTTCGATGACGCGTGCCTTGTCCGGGATGGCGGCATCTTCCAACGGGCGACTATAGGGCATCGGCACATCTTCGCCGGTGACGCGCTGGATGGGGGCGTCCAGATAGTCGAACGCCGCCGCGATACACGCTCTCGGCAATCTGCGCGCCCAGCCCGCAAGAAACGCCAGCCCTCTTCGACGATCACGAGACGCCCGGTCTTTTTGACCGAGGCCACGATCGTTGGGAGGTCCAAGGGTTTGAGGGTGCGGGGATCGATGACCTCGACCTCGATGCCCTCTCGACTCAGTTGATCGGCTGCCTCCAGCGCCAGCAGGAGCATCTTCGAATAGGCGACGATGGTCGCATCGTGTCCGGCACGCTTCACCTCCGGCGACACCAATGGGGATCGTGTACTCACCGTCTCCGACATTCCCCTTCGTTCCGTACAGCAATTGCGCTTCGATGAAGATGACAGGATTGTTGTCCCGGATTGCGCTCTTCAGCAGGCCCTTCGCATCGTGCGGCGTGGCCGGCGCGATCACTTTCAATCCAGGCACGTGACAGAACCAGGCCTCCAGACTTTGCGAATGCTGCGCGCCTAACTGGTGCGCTGCGCTGCCCGGTCCGCGAATCACCAGCGGCACCGACAGCTGGCCTCCCGACATGTAATGAATTTTTGCGGCGTTGTTGACGATCTGATCCAATGCCAGAATGCCGAAATTCATGGTCATGAGCTCGACGATGGGATGTAACCCCGCCATGGCGGCGCCGATTGCCAGGCCCGTGAAGCCGGCTTCCGTGATCGGCGTATCCACCACCCGTTGCGGGCCGAATTCTTCCACGAAACCCTTGCTGACCTTGAAGGCGCCCTGGTAGTAGCCCACTTCCTCGCCGATCAGAAAATGCGCGAGTCTCGACGCATCTCCTCCCGCATGGCCTGGTTCAGAGCTTCCCGATAGGACAGCACCATGGATTCGGCTTACTCCTCTTGCATCACGTGGGTGTACAAGGCCGATGGGGCTGGGAAAGGGCTCTCATCCGCGAACTTGACGGCGGCTGTCACGACCTCGCCGACTTCCCGCTCAAGCTGTATGAAATCGGCCTCGGTGCCTAGGTTGTTGCTCAGGATCGTCTGCTTCAGCAATAGAAGAGGGTCGCGTTTGCGGTGCTCATCCACTTCTTCTTTGGTTCGGTAATGTCCGTGTGCCGGGTCGGACATTGAGTGGCCCATGAACCGGTAGGTCATCGCCTCGATGAAAAATGGTCCCTGCCCGGCACGCACCTGCTCGACGACCTTACGCATCACATCGCGCACGGCCAGTACATCCATGCCATCCACGCGCTCAGCCATGATGCCATGGAGCGGGCCGTCTCCGCCACGTCCGCATAGAGTGCGATGGCCCGTTCAGCCGGCGTCCCCATACCGTAGCGGTTGTTCTCGCAGACGAAGATCACAGGAAGTTTCCACAAGGCCGCCAAATTGAGCGCTTCGTGTGCCTGGCCGCTCGGGATCGCCCCTTCACCGAAGAAGCAGACGGTCACGAGGTCGAGCGTTTGATACTTGGTCGCGAAGGCGAGGCCTGTGGCAAGGGGAATATGGCCTCCGACAATGGCGTAGCCGCCCATGAACCGGCGTGGGGCATCCACCAGGTGCATGGAGCCCCCTTTGCCCTGGCACAGGCCCGTCGCTTTGCCGAACAGCTCGGCCATCACGTGGCCGGGGTCGGAGCCTCGGGCGAGACAGTGCCCGTGGTCGCGGTACGCGCTGATCGCGTAGTCATCCGGTCGAAGTGCGGCGATGGCCCCGACCGCAATGGCCTCTTCGCCGATATAGAGATGAAGGAAACCGGCAATTTTTGCGAGGGCGTACATCTCCGCCGATTTTTCTTCGAACCGGCGGATCAGCAGCATTTGACGATAGAGGAACAGTAACGTCAGCTCCGGTCCATACTTGCGCATGATCATGATGAAGAGCCTAGCCGAGAGCAAGACTGGCTGGACGACGGGGTTCGAGGTCTGAAGTTCAGTCTGTCGAACGTTCAATCCAGAACAAACCAAACAGACCGGATAACAGAGCACCTTCGTCGCATAATCTCACGCACCACGGTCCACTGAACGCTGGCGGACTTTTTCAGCATCCTGTTAGAGAAGCACCTTCACGTCGGTGCCGTCCGACCTTCACTTGATAGACGCTCAACTTTTGCCGCGGGATTCGCCACGCATACGCCTGTGGTGACATCGTATTGCCAGCCGTGCCGGGACAGGTCACGACGGACCCAGAGTCTCCCTCGCCGAGCGTGGGCCACCACGATGGATACAGGTGTTGTCCATCGCGTGGAAGGCGCCGTCGACATTAAACACCGCGAGGGTTTTGCCGTTCACCTCAGCGACGATCCCTTGGCCCGGTTGCACATCGGCTGTGCCTGTCACCCGTACGAACTCTCCCATCGCCTATCCCCGTCCTTTCGTCTGTCGGTTATGTTTTTGCAAACGGGTTCTTGATTTTGCTCAGCAGGCTTTCGATCGGAGGAACTCCCTGTGCGGCGCCGGTGACTCCCGCGACAATTTTCTGTGCGATCTCCCGGAACGCCGCCGATTGCGGAGATGCCGGATCGGCCACGACGATCGGGGTGCCCGAGTCGCCGCCGTCGCGAATCGCCGGGTCGATCGGCACTCGACCGAGGAACGGGACCCCGAGTGTGGCGGCAGCCCGCTCCCCTCCCCGTGTGAAAATATTTCAGTCCGCTCGCCGCAGTGGCCGCAGAGAAAGTAACTCATGTTCTCCACAATGCCGAGGAGCGGCACATTCACCTTTTGGAACATCATCATGCCTTTGCGGACATCGTGCAGGGCGACTTCCTGTGGCGTCGTGACGGTGACGCGCGCCGGTCAGCGGGACCAACTGGGTAAGGGTGAGCTGCGCGTCTCCGGTGCCGGGCGGCAGATCGATGAGCAAGTAATCCAGTTCGCCCCACAGCACGTCTCGAAAGAGTTGTTGAATGGCGGTATGGACCATCGGACCTCGCCAGACCACGGCGGTGTCTTCCGGGACGAAAAATCCCATGGAGATGAGTTTGACGCCGTGACTTTCGGCTGGAACGATCTTGCCATCTTTCTGTTCCGGGGCTTGGTCACGCCCATCATCATGGGAATGTTCGGACCATAGATATCCGCATCGAGCAGGCCGACCTTGGCGCCGGTTAAGGCAAGAGCGACAGCGAGATTGACGGAGACCGTGGATTTGCCGACCCCGCCTTTGCCGCTGCTGACGGCGATGACATATTTGACGCCGGGAATGAGGTTGTCTTTCCCGTGACCAGCCTGGGGTCCAGCGGGATGTATATCAGCCATGAAGCGCCTCCTCCTCTAGCAGGATGCTGAAAAAAGTCGATCTTCTCACCCGCACCGACCCCGGCGCGCCGAGACGCGCTTGTTCCCATGCGGCGTTCTCGCTTCGCTCAGAAGCTCAACGTAACGGAAGCGTACGCCTTCGCTTCTTCGCTCACTGCGGCCTGCTGGACGCTCTTTTTTGAACATCCTGCACGGTGTTCTCCTGTTGTCCTAGCCGTGCGGACTATTGAACTTAAAGCCCTTGCCACAATTGCTTTTCCGCAGCTTGCTACGTGCACCATCGAATAAGACTGGCTCTCAGGCCAGCCACTCCATCATAAGCGAAGGACGGGGTGAAAGAAAATGGGTCTATTGCGCTATGGACGATGGCGCAATGGGGGAATGCCTAGAGGAAAGATCAAATAGTCTGTCGGGAGAGTTTTCGCGAACTGATTACCCGACGGTGGGGTCGTTGCGGCGAAGATTGGTCGCGAGCCCGATCAGCGAGAAGGTGTAAATGATCCATTTCGAAGGGTCGAAGTTGTACCACTTCGGTCCGTTGCGAAAATCGCGCGCGTAGGCGTGATGAAAATTGTGATAACCCTCGCCAAAACTGACGAAGGAGACCAGCCAACTATCGCGGCTGCTGTCCTTCTTGCTGTAGGGCTGTGTCCCCACCATGTGACAGAGTGAATTGATCGTAAAGGTGGAGTTCAGCACCATGAACATCCGGAAGAGACCGCCCAATAGGAAGGCGCTGATGCCGCCCTGCCAGCCGCCGTGCCAGACACCAAGAACAAAAGGGAGCAGCAGTCCCGTGACCACGATCGGCCAGTAGTAGCGATCTTGCCACATCACGACAGGGTCGCGGCGCAGACGGATCTCGTACTTCTGCGTGCGATAGGGTGTATCGTAAAAGAGCCAGCCGCAGTGGCTGTGCCAGAATCCCTTGGTGGCGTTGTAGGGATCTTCTTCTTCATCAGTCTTGGCGTGATGGCGGATATGGTCGCCGCCCCATGTGAGGGCAGAATTTTGCATCGGCCCAACCACCGGCGACGAGAATACAGGCCTTGACCCAGTTCGGGCATTCGAAACTCTGGTGTGACACCAACCGATGATAGCCGACGGTGATACCCATGCCCGTGACGATGTACATCACCAAGAACAGGACCCAGTCGAAGAGACTGAAGCCGAAGTAATATCCGTAGAGTGGGATGCCGATAACCGTGGCGACCACGATGGCACAGAATAGAGCCAAGTTTAACGGCACAAACACGTCTTCGTGTCGGTGTCGGCTTCAGTTGTTGTAGCGAGCATTACTTCTCCTTGGGAGCACTCATCCATCGCTTCACCGGAGTATCTGACGGGGAGGACGAAGCAGTCGAACACAGTATACCGAATTTAGTGCAAATGTTTCAACAGAATGCTCGCAGTGTATACTGATGGTGTTCTTTCGTCTCACTGCCAGTGAGGGTGCAGATGCCGACAATTTCTTCCCCTCTCGAACCTGCGGTTTACCGTATCGGTGAACAGCTCGCTCGTCTCTCTGCCGGTCGAACTCCGACTCTCTTGAGCGCCGCTGGTGGTCGCAAACGGCCCTCAACCTGGCCATGCAGGATAGCCGCTTCAAGACACAGCTGTTTCGATTCATTGATGTCCTGCCCTCGGTCACAGACGACGAGGAGGTGGTCGCGCTGGCTCGCGAGTATTTGGGCGATGGAGGCACAGCACTCTTCGGCGGCCAATGGGGGTTCAAAGCCCTTTCCGCCACCAGCTTGGGGGCTCGGCTCAGCGGCAAGGCGATCAGAAGCCAGGTCGAGCATATGGCGCGCACCTTTATTGCCGGAGCGACAGTCGAGGAAGCGGCGCCGCGGTTAGACCGATCTTTGGCAGCATGGGCGAGCCTGGTCGATCGACTTGTTGGGCGAGGCCACCATCAGCGATCGTGAGGCTGATCGGTACCGCGATCGCTGTGTGGAAGCCCTGACCCTGCTCGCGACGCGAGGCGGCCTCGTGGCCGTCCCATCCCTTACTGGAGCGGGACCATCTCGGACCGATACCGAGGGTCCAGCTCTCCATCAAAATCTCCGCCCTCTCTCCTCATCTCGACCCGATCGATCCGGAAGGAAGCTACCATTCTGTGGCGGCGCGGCTTCGACCCATCCTCGATCTGGCGATGCGCCTTCCCGCTTCGTTGATCTTCGATATGGAACAAGCCGATACGAAAGCATTGCTGGTGGAGATCTTCACCAGGCTCTTCGCAGAGCCTTCTTACAAGGACTATCCGTATGCGGGTCTCGCGTTGCAGGCCTACCATCGGGAAACGGAACGAGATATCGAGGGGCTCCTGACCTGGGTTCTGCCGGCGTGGGCGCCCATCACGATTCGACTGGTGAAAGGGGCCTATTGGGATTCGGACATGATCCGCTATCGGCAACGAGGCTGGGCTGTTCCTCTCTTTGAACACAAAGTAGTGACGGATGCCAACTATGAGTCGCTCACGCATCTTATTTTTATCTCAGACATCCCTGATTCGACCGGCCTTCGGGACACACAATCTCCGTACGTTGGCCTCACATCGAGGCGGTTGCGGAGTCGCTCGGGCTCTCCTCCAGAGGCCTGGGAATATCAGATGATCTTCGGCATGGCCGAGCCCTTTCAGCATGCGGTCACGCAGTATGGGCGCCGATTGCGACTCTATACCCCGGTGGGCGAACTGCTTCCGGGCATGGCCTATCTCGTACGGCGATTGCTGGAAAACACCTCGAACGAATCATTCCTGCGCAAGGAGTATGTGGAATCCCAGCCGTTGAGCACGTTGTTGGCTCCGCCTGTTCCTGAGGGACTGAGTCAGAAGCAGCCCTCGTGTCTCAGTCGAGCCGGTATGCAGGAGTTTCAGCAATGAACCGCAGCGGGATTTTGCGCAGGCCGACAGCCGAGCGGCGATGCAGCAGGCCCTGGCGACCGTGCGGTCGCAACTGGGCCGACAGTGGACTTCGTCGTCCGGAGGGACTGCGCCTGACAGGGCCTCTCATCGAGTCTCGCAACCCCGGACGTCCGGATGAAGTCGTGGGCCGGTTGTCCAGCGCGAGTTCGGAGGATGTCGAACAGGCGGTGCGCCGGGCGGTTCAGGCATGGGAATCCTGGCGCGATACCACAGCGGAACGACGAGCTGGACATCATGCGTGCCGCTGCTGCGCTCATGCGGACGCGGCGCGATGAGTTGGCGGCATGGGAGATATTGGAATGCGGGAAGCCATGGCGGGAGGCGGATGCGGATCTCGCGGAAGCGATCGACTTTCTGGAATTTTATGCCGGCAGACTGGCGCAGGCTTGCTCCCCAAGACGGTTAGGGACAGGCGCCGGGTGAACTGAACCAGCGTCTCTATAGCCCTCGCGGGGTGACGGCGGTCATCGCCCCGTGGAATTTTCCGCTGGCGATTCCCACCGGCATGGTGTCGGCGGCGCTCGTGACCGGGAATCCTGTGATCTTCAAACCCTCCGAGCGCTCGCCAATGATGGGGCACTGGCTCACGGAGATCTTGCTGGAGGCTGGTGTGCCTGAAGGGGTACTCTTGCTGTCTGCCAGGTGGGCCCGACATCGGACGGGCGTTGGTGCACCATCCTGAGATCGCGACAATCGCGTTTACCGGTTCGAAAGACGTGGGGCTCGGCATCCTGAAAGACGCCGGTACCTTCACGCCGGGGCAACACATGGTCAAGCGGGTGCTGGCCGAAATGGGAGGAAAAACGCGATCATCGTGGATGAGACTGCGGATCTCGATGACGCGATCACCGGAGTGGTCTCATCGTTCACCGGCTATGCGGGTCAGAAATGCTCCGCCTGCTCGCGGGCGATCGTGCATGCCGCGATCTACAATAGTTTTCTAGATCGCCTCAAAGAGGCGGTGCTGAGCCTGAGGGTCGGAAATCCTGAAGAGCCAGGCACGCAGGTCGGGCCGGTGATTGATCGTCGAGCGCAGTCGAAGATTCAGGAATACATTGAGATTGGAAAGAAGGAAGCTCGCCTGCTGGTGGAAGGGACTGTGACGGGACCAGGGTGGTATGTCGGGCCGACGGTCTTTGCGGATGTGGCGCCGACACATCGAGTAGCTCAAGAGGAAATCTTTGGGCCGATCCTCGCGGTGATGAAGGCCGCTTCCTTTCAAGAAGCGCTGACTCCTGGCACATTCGACGGCCTATGCACTCACCGGCGGAGTCTATTCACGAAGCCCTGCCAATCTGGAACTGGCACGGCAACGGTTCGATGTCGGGAATCTCTATCTGAATCGTCCGATCACGGGTGCGTTAGTCGGCCGCCAGCCGTTTGGGGGCCATCGACTCTCCGGAGTCGGAGCGAAGGCCGGAGGTGAAGAGTACCTGACGCAATTCGTGGTCACCCGTGTCGTCAGCGAGCAGACCCTCCGTCGAGGATTCGCGCCGCCCGAGTGAGGCCTTCGGCGGCTTGATCTCGTAAGATTCCAGTTCTTCCGTGATATCCGTGACCACGCCCCGGTCTTCCAACGGCGAGAGTTCCTGCCGCTCGACATACTCGACCAACCCCACACCCTTCACAAACCAGGCGGTCATCACATCAGTTCCCATGGACCGTCCTCTTCGCGCCGGAGAGATGAATCTGCATGTACATGCGCGCTTCCACCTTCACGGCATCCTTGAACGTGCCGGCCCGGCACGGTGACCGATTCCTGTCCCAGCACCTGTGGCATCGCCCTTGCGCATCGGCCCTTTCATCGACGCCGTCCCGATCCAGGTCGGTGCCAAAGTCCAGCTCCTTGCGGTTGAATTGCGGGAAAGACGACGAGACCTTCATGGGGAAGCGCACGATCTGATAGGGCACGAGCTGTTTTTCAAAGGGTGTGCCCGGCTCCGAGTCCGTAATAGACGATGCCGACGCTATCGCGGCGGTAGAAACTATCCGATTGAGCCATGGTTGCCCGGATTGGTATCGTGGAACACGGTGACCGTCATGCCCTTGATGTCTTTCGTGCCGGTGACCGAGAGACACGTTGGAGAAAAATTTATGCTCAATCGTTTGCAGAGGCCCTTCAGTAGCCTGGCCACGATAGTGCCATTCGTTCCCGATCTGATCGGGAAATAGTCGGCGGACTGGGCAATGACGCCGGCGTCTTCCGCTGCAAGGAGCGCTGACCAGGTACTCCAGACGAGCAGCAAAGCTGTTCCCAGCATGAGGGCCCTCCGATATCCCGGCGTCTTCAGCGGCATGCGCGCGAAATCCTCCAGTGGGTGAACGCTAGTGAACCTGTCCGACATAGGCCTTTCTACTGCGGCAGAACGATCCGCGAACCATCTGCGTCGTTCTCGGCCCTGAAAAATCCTGCACACGTACTCCAGTGAATACGCCTCCGGTTTTTTCCGGCCTGCGGCCTTGCAATCAGGCCGCATCTCCTTCGCCTCGTCACGAAAGCGCAATGTCGGACAGGCTCCTGGGTGACCGTACCGTCAGGAATCCTGGAGGCGGCAGGGAAGGAGACCGGGCTACGTCCATGTCTCGACCGCAGGCTTGCCTTCGCATACGATATCCCACCCATAATCCACGGCAGGACGTCGAGAAGACCTCCAGCTTCGTTCGCGTCGTTCAGACCTCAACGTACCCAAAGGGTACGCCTGGGCCTTCTCAGCCGCGGACCTGCTGGAAGAGCTTTGAACATACCACGAGAACGGGTCTACTATCCGGCCCAGTTCAGTCGCATCCTAAGCAGCGAGTCCACAGACGACTAAACCTGATTGCGAATTCCGCAGTGTAGCTTGTGACCGGTGCGTCCGAGAGGATTGGTCGAGCGATCAGCCTGGCCTTTGCGGCGGCCGGCTGGTCTGTCGGGATACATTACCATCGAGAAACAAGGCAGGGGCCGAGGACACGCTCACGCAAATGGTAGCCGCCGGCGGAGCCGGGCGCTCTACGAAGCCGATATTCGCGAGTCGCATGCGGTGCAACGGACGGTGGAAGTCTCCTGCCGCCAGGCACCTGTGCCGTCGGTGTTTGTCTGCAATGCCGGAATCGGGCGAGCCATCTCCTTCTTCGACAACGATGAAGAGAGATTGGGGCCGAGGTGTTGGCCAACGAATCTGACGGGAACATTTCATTGCCTCCGCGCCATGGCCCTCCTCTCTTGCTCGCGGCGGCGGATCGATCGTGGTGATTGGATCGCATGCCGGGTTCCACGGCTCAACGGGACGCGGCAGCCTACGCGGCGTCAAAAGCCGGTCTCATCGGTCTCGTGCATACTGCGGCCCAAGAGTGGGGAGCGGGCAACGTCCGTGTGAATCTTCTCTTACCTGGCTGGCAGAAGACGGGACCGTCTGAAGGGAGCCATGCCGGCAGGCGATAGTTGGAACGGCCATGCGTTGGGCCGCGCCGCCGTCACGAGAGGAAGTTGCCAAGACTGTCTTTCATCTGGCGCAACTTAGCGATGTGTCGGGGCAGGTGTGGAACTGCGACAGCCGAATCCTTTAGCAGGATGCTGAAAAAGTCCGCCAGCAGGAGGAGGAAGCAGCCAGGTGCCCTCCTTGCTCGCAGAACGCGCACGATGAAAAGGGATGGAATGACCCCGAGCGATCCCTGCTCCCGAGCGAGGAGAGGGGTGCCCGCTGATCTCCTGCGCTGGCAACGCGCGGCCTCGAAGGCCCCGCTGGACGCGCGCGGGGGAGATCAATCAGCCCCATCCGAACGAATAACGCGAGCTTCGAGGGATCATCTGTAACCTGCCGACGGCCGCAGTGGGACCAACACGGGTGCCATTCCACGAGAGGAATAGCGAGCTAGCTGGAAGGATCATTGATGCGCGCAGTAACGGGCAGCCTCGGCCGCTCCCTAAAGCGAGGTAGAGAGAATTGAGGACCGTGCTGGGGACAAGGCGCGTCCCAGGGAAAAGAGTTGTCCTGGCAGACTCGGGCGGAGGGTGAAATAACTGCCAGGTTGGTCGCGAGAAGGTCGCCTTTGAGCATCCTGCGGAGTATATGTTTTGTAATACCTCGCGTGCAGACCATCAAAGCTCTAGCTTGCCAACATAGTTTTGCCGCAGCCCGCTCGGTTTACCAATCTATGCAACAGGTCCAAACGACAAGCTCACGATTCTCGACCCGCGAGGGATTTTTATCACCGGGACCGATACGGGGTTGGGAAAACACTCGGTCACGTCGGCGCTGGTGGTGTGTCTGAGTCAACGGGGAATCGATGTGAGTGTCATGAAACCGATTGAGACAGGGGTCTCGCGATCGGCCGAAGGCTCAGTCTGATGGAGCGCGATTGCGAATAGCGGCTGGAAGCCATGATCCGATGCGCAGAAGTTTCTCCCTATGTCTTGCGACTTCCCAGTGGCGCCGCTCTCTGCTGCACGAGCGGAGGGAACGACCGTGCGAGTGGCGACCATCAGCTGAGCCTTCCGTGCCCTGCATCAGAAGCATGCGCTTGTGGCGGTGGAAGGAGTCGGCGGCGTGCATGTGCCTATCTACGTCGTCACTTAACGTATTGGACCCAATCTATCGATTGAAGTTGTCCGCCATTGTGGTCGGACAGTCCAGCTTGGGAGGAATCAATCACGCGCTGTTGACGCTTCACGGCTCTCTGCCGGCGAGAGATTCCCATCGTGGCGTTGGTCTTGAAATCAGCATCGACCAGCTGCATACGAAGACCGCTCGCGCGCAGGAACGAGTCGCACCGTGAGCCTGCTTCGACGGCCTCGCGAGGGTTCCTGTGGTGGGTCCTCTCCCCTACAGCCCGAGCGTGAATCAAAATTGGAACGAAGGCCTGGTCCGCCTCGCGGGGACCGCTCCGATCACGAGCTGGCGAGGCTGGTCCTAGCCCGCATTATTCATGAAGGTTCGTCGCGAAAGCGTGCAGACGCGAAGCGAAACGGGCACTCGGAGGCGTGAAGCCCTGAGGCATACTCGTGCAGTATGTCGAAGGGCTGAACGGCGAGACTGTCCGTCACAGCCGCGTATCCTCGCTTGCAGCAGAAGTTTCATGAATCATGCGGGCTCACATCTTGGCGAGGAACGCTTTCACGGCGTGGCCGATATCCGGGGCCTTGAGGATCGCTGTAATGATCGCAACGCCATGCGCGCCAGCGCGCATCACCTCCCCTGCCTGGTCGATCTGTATGCCACCAATCGCAAAGACGGGCAACGACGTGAGCGAACGCATCGCACGTAATCCCTCAAGCCCGACCACCGGGTCGTGGTCCCGTTTGGAACTGGGTTTGAAGATGGGACCAAAGCCCAGATAATCCGGTTTCCCCGGCGGTGGCCTCCCGCACCTGGTCGGGATTGTGCGTGGAGATCCCGATCAGCTTATCCCGGGCCCAGCACGTTCCTCGCCAAGTCGAGCGGCAAGTCTCCCTGCCCCAGATGGACGCCATCGGCATTCACGGCCAGGGCCAAGTCGCAGCGATCGTTTATGATGAAGAGTACGCCTGCCTTCGCAGCAGCTTGTCGGAGTGCCAAAGCTTCCACGTAGGCCTCCTTCATCGATGCGGTCTTGTTGCGGTACTGGAAGAGCGGAGGCCCCAGCCTCAGCCGCGGATCGCCAGTACCTCGACCAAGGGATGCGCAGGGCAGACCGACGGATCCAGAATAACATAGAGGCCTGAGAGGGAGTAAGGACGCGCGGCATTCATGAGGAAGACATTCTAACTCGAAGGCTGCAATCAGTCTCTAGCACGGATGCTGTGCAAAGTCCGCACAGCCGTGCTGCTGCGAGAGCCGCACGACGGATAATAGTGGGAAATCGTGAGTGGCTGTCAGACGGCGTCGCGGGATGCGTTAGCCGGCGAGGAAGCGCTCGAGGAAGGTGGTGGAGACGTGGCCCTTTGGAAGTCGGGGTCGTTGAGGATGCGTTTGTGCAGCGGGATGGTCGTCTTGATGCCTTCGATCACGTACTCGTCGAGGGCTCGGCGCATGCGGGCGATGGATTCCTGCCGGTCCCGTCCGTGCGTGATGACTTTGGCGATCATCGAATCGTAGAACGGGACGACCATCATGTTCGGTTCCATCGCCGAGTCGACTCGCACGCCGAATCCGCCTGGCGCGCTGTACTTCGTGACCATTCCGGGGCAGGGCGTAAACTTTTCGGGGTCTTCGGCGTTGATGCGACATTCGAGACTGTGCCCGCTGAGCTTGATGTCTTGTTGCTTGAACGAGAGGGATTGGCCGTCGGCGAGCCTGATCTGCTCCTTGATGAGATCGATGCCGGTCACCATTTCCGGTAATCGCATGTTCCACCTGGATGCGGGTGTTCACTTCCATGAAGAAGAAGTTGTGGTCCTTGTCGAGCAGGAACTCGACGGTGCCGACATTCCGGTAGTGCACGGCTTTGACGGCTTCGACGGCGACGCGGCAGATCTCCCGGCGGAGTTTCTCGTCGACGGCGGGCGACGGCGTTTCTTCGAGAAGCTTCTGATGGCGGCGTTGGATCGAGCAGTCGCGCTCGCCGAGATGCACGATATGCCCACGATGGTCGGCGGCAATCTGCACTTCGATATGGCGAGGCTCGAGAAAATATCGTTCGAGGTAGACTGCATCGTTGCCGAACGTAGTCTTCGCCTCGGCTTGCGCGGCTTGAAACGCGCGCGCGAGGTCTTCGGCCTTGTTCACGACGCGCATGCCGCGTCCTCCCCACCGGCTGAGGCTTTGATGATGACGGGATAGCCGATCTTGGTAGCGGCTTCGAGGGCTCCCTGTTCGCTCTTCAGCTCACCGGGACTGCCCGGTGTGACGGGTAAGCCTCGGCGGGCAACGATTTCGCGCGCTTTGGCTTTGTCGCCCAGGAGGGCGATGTGTTCGGACGTGGGGCCGATGAATTTGACGCCGATGGACTCGCAGACTTCGGCGAAGTGGGCGTTCTCGGAGAGGAACCCATAGCCGGGATGGATGGCGTCCGCTCCGGTGATCTCGGCCGCGCTCAGGACGTTGGGAATATTTCGGTAGCTGAGAGCGGCGTCAGGAGGCCCGACGCAGATCTTCTCGTCGGCTGCGCGCACATGAAGGCTTGCCGCATCGGCCTCAGAAAAGATCGCCACGGTCTTAATGCCGAGTTCCTTACAGGCCCGAATCACGCGGAGCGCGATCTCACCGCGATTGGCTATCAACACTTTCTTGAACACGCGAGTACTCCGATGTGGGTCGAGGGAGAAGTTAGGAGCTAGGGGTGGCTGTCGGATCGACGAGGAAGAGCGCCTGGCCATACTCCACTGGCTTGGTGCTTTCGGCCAGAATTTTCGTGACCCGCCCATCCACCTCCGACTCGATTTCGTTCATCAACTTCATCGCTTCGACGATGCACAGGACCTGTCCCTTTTTCACGTAGTCGCCCTCTTCAACATAGGGGTCGGCATCCGGCGAGGGAGACCGATAGAAGGTCCCGACGATCGGAGACGCGATGGTGATCATGCCCGTCGTGTCTTCAGTCTGTGTGCCGGCCGCGGCGGGCGGCTGAGAGGCCGCGGTCGAGCCGGCCGTCCTCCTGGTCGGCGACGGTGGTCGTGATCGTTTTGACACCGATTTCGTATCGCACGCGGATTCTGAGGCCTTCGCGCTCCAGTTCCAGTTCGGTCAGGTTGTTCTTCTTGAGCAGATCGATCAGTTCTTGGATGTGTTTGGTCTGTTGTCCGGACAATGCGAGCGTGTGCGCTGCCCGCTCTGGGTCGCGGTAAAGGCCTGAGGCAGGATGATCGGCGTTCCACGTTTCTTCGGCTTGCTCGACTTCTGCTTACTCACCGATACACGCTCCACGTAGGCTCGCGTACGCGTATCGATCCTGATCACGGTCCCGGCTTCCAAATAGAGCGGCACCTTGACGATGGCGCCGGTTTCGAGGGTGGCAGGCTTGGTGCCCCCCGTGGCTGTATCGCCCCGGAAACCCGGTTCGGCATCGACGACTTTCAGCTCGACAAAGTTGGGCAGTTCGACGTCGATCGGGCGATGTTCGTACACGAGAATCTTCACCGTCATGTTTTCTTTCAAGAGGTCGGCATTTTCGCCGAGCTTGCCCTTCTCGAACGTCAGTTGATCGAAGGTCTCCGTGTCCATAAAGGTATAGGCGTCGTCGGTCGCATAGAGGAATTGCATGGTCCGTTCTTCGAGATTCGGCTCTTCGAACCGTTCTCCGGATCGGAAGGTACGATCCAGGACATTACCTGAAAGATAGCTCTTGAGCTTGGTGCGCACGAAGGCTCCGCCCTTGCCCGGTTTTACATGTTGAAACTCAATGATATAAAAGGGCTGGTTATCTACCATGAGCCGCACGCCACCGCGAAAATCGGTCGTGGAAATCACTCGGTACTCCCTTCAGGCGGTAAGAGGCCGCTCGATCCGGCTCCGCAATTATCTTGTTCCTTTTGCCGTCCGTCGCGATGTCGCTGGTGCGGCCGTCTTCTTCTGGCGTCGGGATGCGGTCAGATGGTCGTGCAGCCCACGGAGTGCGAGGAGATAGCCGGTTGGGACCCAAACCGGTAATTTGCCCGATTGCAACTCCCGCGATATAGGACCGATGGCGAAATTCTTCCCGCTGATGAATATTGGACAGATGCACTTCAACCGTCGGCAGACCGACCGACTGCAATGGCGTCCCGGATTGCGACGCTGGTGTGGGTATAGGCGGCAGGGTTAATAATGATCCCGTCGTATCCCGTCCGAGCCTCTTGAATCCAGGTGACCAGTTCACCTTCGCTATTTGACTGGCGGAGGTCCACCTTCACGGCCAGCTCCTCCGCCAGCTTCGTGATGGCTGAGTCCAGGGCATCGAGGGACAGGGTGCCGTAAATCGACTGCTCTCTGGTCCCGAGGAGATTCAGATTTGGGCCGTGCAAGACTCGTATTCGTAGCATGTCTTTGTGTTCACTTACTGGATACGTGAGGACGATCCCTCGTGAGTAGGGGTCCAGCAGGGTGGCATTGTATCAGTCCACCCTCAGACCGGTCAAACGCGCGAAAAATTTTAGGAAGTTTTTGGGTGTGGCTCGTTCGTTGCGTCACGATCGTGACGACGTGATTCGATGCGTGTGAAGCCAGGCTTCCAGCTGGGCCACGGCTCCCGCGTGAGGCGAAGGAGGAGGCATCACTAGCAGTATCGGCGGCTTGGGGATCCAGCTCCGGCAACGCGAGCTGCTCCTCTGTCTGATCCTGTGTGGTGAGGGCCGTTTCCATCGGCTTCCGTTGCCACAATATGTGGGTCGGTAGAAGCGATCTCTGGTCCGGCCGTCGTTGAGGTCGGCAGATCTGGTGCAGTACTCGTCACGGTGCGGAGCTGTGAGTCCGCCAGGAGCAGGCGGAGCAGTTCTTCTGGCAGAGGTGAGCTGGAGCCGCCGGCTTGGGCCGATTCCGATTCCTTCTTTTGTTTCGGCGGTCCTCCTAGAGCAGATTGGAGTGAGAGCGCTTCTTCATCACGCGGGTTGACTGCCAGGATGACGGCGCAGGATTGCAGTGCTGATTCGTTCAGCCCCTGGCTCGTGGTAGATCTTGATCAAGGTCCGGTGCGCGCGCAGGTTTTCAGGGCTCAGCTTGACGGATTCTTCCAGAATCGCCTTGGCCTTCGTGGCCTCACCCATATGGTCGTAGGCACGTCCGAGCGCGACCATGGCGGTAATGAAGCCGGGATATAACTTCAGGCCGTCTTCGAGGACGCCCGCAGCTTCCTGCCACATGCCGACTTTTCCGTACTCTTCGGCCAGTGGCATGAAAACTTTGGAATATGGATCTTTGGCTAACTGGGTGGCCAGTCGATCGATTTCAAGGCGCTCTCGGGTGGCGTTCTGATTCTGAGCCATGGGCTGTTAGCGTCCTCCCGCCACTGGCTTGGGTGCCTGCCTGGATTGTCTGGTGCGGCAGCAGTTCTTGTCGCCCGGTTCAGGATCGCGTCGGCGAGTGCTCGTTTTGGCATCAGCGGCAATTCTGTCATGGACCCCTGCCGGTCGATCAACGTGGCGGCGTTCTGATCGCTGCCGAATCCCGCTCCCACAGTCGTGACATCGTTTGCGACGATGAGGTCGAGTCCCTTCGCCGTCAGCTTGTCTTTCGCGTGGGTGATCAGGTCGCTGGTCTCAGCGGCGAAGCCAACCATAAGTTGCGTAGTCCGTTGGGCAGATAAGGAGGCCAGGATGTCAGTGGTCCGTTCCAGATCTAGCGTCTGGTCGGTTCGCCCTTGCTTCTGTGTATTTTTGCGAGGCAGGGTGCTTGGGACGAAAATCCGCCACAGCGGCGGCCATGATCACAGCCGTAGACCATGCAAGGTGCGCGGATAGGGCCTTCGTCATTTCCTCAGCCGTGGCGACTGCGACGACCTCGACGCCTCTCGGAGTTGGTAAGGCTGTCGGACCAGTGACGAGGACCACCTGGGCTCCCCTCGCCTGGGCGGCTTCGGCGATGGCATAGCCCATCTTGCCGGAGGAGCGGTTTGAAATGAAGCGCACCGGATCGATCGGCTCTTGCGTCGGGCCTGCCGAAACCAGAATACGGTGCCCTTGCCAATCGCGCCGTGGAGCCAGCGCTGCCTGAATAGCCTCCAGAATTGTGCCTTCCTCTGCCAAGCGGCCTTGGCCGATCCGTCCGGAAGCGAGCGGGCCGATTTCCGGATTCACCACGATGGTTCCCCTCGCACGCAACGTCGCTACGTGTGCAGTGACGGATGGATGGGTCCACATCCCTCCGTCCATGGCGGGGGCCACAATCAGCGGGCACTGTGCCGTGAGGAGCATGGTCGAGAGCAGATCGTCGCCCAGCCCCAGCGCTGACTTTGCAAGGCAATTGGCCGTGGCCGGCGCAATGACGATGGCATCTGCCTGTTCCGGGCAATGACAAGTGTTTCATCTCCTGATGCGCCTCGAACACATCCGTCGAGACGGGATGGCCGGAAAGCACTTCAAACGTCAGCGGTGTGACGAACTTCGTGGCCGATTGCGTCATCACGACGTGCACGACCGCTCCTTCACGGAGCAAGGTCCGGAGCAACGCGACAGCCTTATAGGCCGCGATGCTGCCGGTCACGCCGAGCACGATCTGCTTCCCGATCAACGTCGGCCCTATTGAGCCGGAGATCTTCACCACTTACTCCTCGCTCTCACCCACCGCGGGCTTCGGGGTATCGTCGACATAGACGCTCAGCTCTTTCTTGATCTCCTTTCGCATCGTCGCCGGTCATCACGGCGATACGCTCCATTTCGCCTTCCTTGCCGCGCTTCGCTTCCTTCGTTGCATCCCGCGCTTCTTGACCGACGAGGTATTTGATTTGTCCCCGGAGAACTTCATCGAGGGCGATGGTCGTTTCTTTGGTGAAGCGTGAAGCGGCGTGACGTGATCCCTGCACAATGTGCTTTCGCCCGTTGGGCTGCGATGATCGTCAGCCGGTGGCGTGAGTCAAATTCGTCTGCTGTGTATTGGGGCAAGAGTCTCAACATGTCGATCATGGATGCATACTCCTTTGGGTTAGGGAAGATCTTTGCGATCTCCGGTTTTCTGTTCATCGTCAAGAATGAAATTATTCTCGAGCCACGTCATGTTCAATCGTTTCGTCTTCAAGCGTTCTGACCAGAAGATGCTTTCGAGATCACGAAGCGATCTGGCCGAGGTCTTCGTTTCGGACGATATAGGCGTATTCGCGATAGCTCCACACCTCTTCTTTCACTTTGTGCAGTCGCCGTTGAATCTCTTCCGTGGTATCGGAGGCCCTGGTTTGGAGCCGGGCCCGGAGCTCGGTCATCGAGGGAGGAAGGATAAAGATCGACACCGAATCCTCGAATCGTTTCTTGACCTGCATAGCCCCTTGTACATCGATCTCCAGCAACACATCGATCCCCTGATCGATCTTTTCGGTCAGCGATTTCCACGGCGTCCCGTAGAGATGTCCATACACGTGGGCCCACTCGACGAACTCATTTCGCGCGACCATCTCTTGGAATGTCTGCTCTCCGACGAAGTAATATGCGCGCCCATGCTCCTCGCCTGGCCGCGGCTTCCTCGTTGTATAGGAAATTGAATGCCACAGTCCGGGGAGGTTCGTCGCGAGTTGCTTGCAGAGCGTGGTTTTCCCCGTCCCGGAGGGCGCGGAGATAATGAACAGAATGCCCCGCCGATCCGTTGAGGACCGGGGTTGGTCTGACGCCGGCGCCGTGGAGCTGGTAGTGGTGACTGAGTTCATTCGACGTTCTGCACCTGTTCACGAATGCGTTCCAGTTCGGCCTTCATCTGGACCACATGACCGGCGATTTCCGCGTCGTTGGCTTTCGAGCCGATCGTGTTGACTTCCCGCCCGATTTCCTGGAGCAGGAAGTCGAGTGTTTTGCCCACGGATTCTGTACGCTTGAGCGTCTGCTCAAACTGTATCATATGCGAGTCCAATCTGACTATTTCTTCCGTAATGTCTCCACGGTCCGCGTACACCGCCAATTCCTGATAGAGCCGAGGGGGATCGGGGATTTCAGATCCCAGCAGCTTCTCCACACGGGTCTTCATTCTGTCAAAGTTCTCCTGGGCCAGCAGAGGGGTTCGTGCGGCGACGAGCGTTTGGTGCCCCCGGATCGTCTGAATCCGCACGCTCATATCCTCTGCCAGGGCCTTCCCTTCGCGCGTTCGCATGCCCTCAAGATCCGTCAGTGCCTGGGTCGTCAGTTGCTGAACTATCTTCGCCAGTTTCGGGTCTTCCGTCGGTTGATCAGATACTGACACCACGTCACGCAGCCCAGCCATGAGCGCCAGATTGATGGAACCGCTCAGCTTCAGGGATTTCTTGAGGGTGCGGAGGGCCTGATGGTACTGCTTTGCGAGTGCTTGGTCAAGATTGACGCTTCCGGCTCGGCCTTTGCCCCCTTGGACCGTCACCGTGATGTCGATGCGTCCACGGGTACAGCGGTGCTGGATGGCTTTCTTAAAGGAGTCTTCTAGGTGGCTCAATGGCCGGGGAAGGCGGCAGGCGATTTCGAGAAAGCGATGGTTGACGGAGCGCATTTCCACCGTCACGGACCCATCCTGCCAGGGGGTCTGTTGTCGGCCAAAACCGGTCATGCTACGAATCATTGGGGACCTTTCTCTTTCCATGGGCAGTGCCGGTAGAGTGGACAGGTGCGGCACTGGGGGTTTCTCGCGAGGCAGATGTAGCGGCCATGCAGTAACAGGCGTTGTGAGACAGCCGTCCACTGGGACTTCGGCACGAGCTGTTGCAGGTCCTGTTCGACCAGGTCTGGATTGTCGGATCTGGTCAGACCGAGTCGCTTCGCCACGCGCTTCACATGGGTATCGACGACGATACTGGGCTGGCCGAAGGCATTCCCGAGAAGGACATTCGCGGTCTTTCTGCCGACGCCCGGCAAGGTGATCAACTCCTCCATCGTGTGCGGGACCTGTTCGCCGAAGCGCTCGGTCACGGCTTTGCCGCAGGCGACGAGATGTTTCGCTTTGTTCTTAAAGAAACCGGTGGAACGAATGAGCTGTTCGAGTTCAGGAAGATGAGCCGCAGCCAGCTCTGCCGGTTGCCGATACCGCTGAAAGAGCGATGGAGTGATCTGGTTGACTCGCTGGTCGGTACATTGGGCGGAGAGGATTGTGGCCACGAGCAGCTCCCAAGGGGAACGATGGTCGAGTTCCATCTTCGGGCTTGGCATTGTGCGCTGGAGCGTCTTCGCAATCTCCGGAGACGCTTCCGATAATCCGATGACGGCAGCGATTTCATTGTCATGGCTGGTACCAGAGAGGGCCGATTGTGCAGTGGGTTAAGGACGAGATGCAAGCGTGAGTGCCTGGGCTGCCGATTTTTGGGAAGAGCCGTCCACCGGGACAAGCGCGTCCAGCCGTTCTTCGAGGTGCTGGATCAGCGAGGGCAAGGTCTCCTGATGCAGAGCCGAAATTCCGATCGCGCTGTAGCGCCGACACAGGGCCTCCGCTTGCCCGGTCGGAAGCTGATCGCACTTATTGAATACCAGAACTCGTGGAAGCTGATCGAGGGTGAGGCTTTGCAGCACGGTGTCGACCGCTGCGATATGAGCGTCCAGATCTTTCGCCCCTGCATCGACCACATGCAGGAGGAGGTCGGCATCACGCAATTCGTCCAATGTCGTTCTGAAGGCGGCGAGGAGGTCTTTGGGCAGGTCGCGAATAAACCCCACCGTGTCGGTGATGATGACTTCCCGGCCATGCGGAAAATGCAGTCTGCGGCTCGTGGTGTCGAGCGTTTCAAAGGACGCGCGGGGCCGTGCTCACCTGACTGTTCGTCAAGACGTTGAGCAATGTCGACTTGCCGGCGTTCGTGTAGCCCACGATGGACAGGACTGGGAATTCTTGCCGGACGCGGCGCGATCGCCGTTGGTCTTGGTGACGGGCAAAGCCCTCAATCTCCCGCTCCAAATGGTCGATGCGCTCTCTGATGCGACGGCGGTCCGTTTCGAGCTTCGTTTCACCGGGACCTCTGCTGCCGATGCCACCGCCCAAGCGCGAGAGGCTCGTTCCTTGACCGGAGAGACGGGGAGCAGATAACGAAGTTGCGCCAACTCGACCTGCACCTTGCCTTCTCGGCTATGCGCCCGCTGCGCAAAGATGTCGAGAATTAGCTGGGTCCGATCGATGACCGCGAGGTCGGTGATCTCCTCAATAGCGCGCAGCTGCGCGGGAGCCAAATCTTGATCGAAGATCAAGAGATCTGCTCCCTTTTGCATGGCTTGCATTAGCACGTCCTTAAGTTTACCGCTTCCCAACTGGAACCGATGATGGCCGCTCTGTGTGCGTTGCACTAAACGGTCGATCACGGTGAGATCTGCCGAGGAGGCCAGTTCTGCCAGTTCGGTGAGACGGTCTTCTTGATCGGCCTTACTCTTGGGCGAGGCGCTCACGAGGATGGCGGTCTGCCCCTGAGCCATCGTGTGAGACCCGCTCTGACGTTGGAGGTCTGACTCCAGTTCACGAATGAATGTCTCGAAACTCACCGGGCATTGATGCACCAGAGTGGGCTTCAGGAGCGTATACAATGGCCCCTGCGGACTGGGTGGATTCAGATGGGCCAGGAGAGCAACCCTGGATCGCCCTTGGGTGTGACGGCCACCGTTCCGATCATGTCGAGTCGGAGCAGGCCCAACATAGTGAGGTCTTCTTGAGTAAGGGGCTGCTCCTTCAGAGATGAACGGATCAGCCGAAGGCCCCGTAGCGATCGCGGGCTTGCACGAAAGGTGGCCAGAGTCGTTGGCGAGGGCTCGGTGCCGGCGCCGACCAGGACGTCCTGAACAGCACCGCGCCTGGTGATGACCAGTCCGATGGGACGCCGAATCTCATGCGTGAACTGTGCGAGGGTTTTTGCCGCTTCAGCTGAGAGGACTTCATCCACTGGCATACGTCGGCGGTACAGCCGCTCAAGCATTGCGAGCTGGCCGGCACGGAGACCAAGGACCTGTCCGTGAATTTCTGGAATGGGCGTCGTTTCTGACAGTCGTTGGCTAGCAGGCTACGGAAAACTATTGTGGCGCGCGAGCTTTTCAACGGTCCGCACTGTCTGGGGCAAGCCCGGTCTGTCTGGTCCATCTGGTTAGTCTGGCTGGCTGTTTCAGCTATCCCTGTTAGACCGCGTGTGCGAATGATGAAGCGAGCGAGGCTTGGGCATCGATGTCCAAGGGTGCACGGAGCCCTGCGCGAAGAGCCTGCCTCCCCGCTGCCGCGATCATCGCGGCATTATCCGTACAGTAGGTCGAGCGGAGGAAGACTCAGGTGCAGGCTCTCGGACGTCGCTCGTTGCTGGAGCAGCGCGCGTAATCGAGAATTGGCGGATACGCCTCCGACAACGGCCAACGCGCGAGCGCCGGATGACCGAACTGCGGCAAAGGCTTTTTCGACCAAGACGGCCACGATGGCCTCCTGATAGCCGGCAGCGAAGTCAGCAGCTTGCGCCGTACGAGAGTCGTTCATGTCGTTGCTTGAAGTTTGTAGAGCAAAGCGGTTTTTAAACCACTAAACTAAAATCAAGGCTCCCCTTTTGAGATAGGAACGGGGAAAGGCAATGGCGTCCGGGTTTCCCTGTCGAGCCAGGCGATCGATGGCTGGTCCCCCGGGGTATTCCAGTCCCAAGCAACTGAGCGCCTTTGTCAAAGGCTTCCCCTGCCGCATCGTCTCTGGTAGAGCCAAGGAGCCGGCAGTGACCGCTTGGTTCCTTATAATAGAGATGGGTATGTCCACCCGAGACAACCAGAACCACACAGGGTAGCGGAAACGCTGGGTCCTGCAACCAGGCGGAGGCAATGTGGCCTTCAAGATGGCTCACGCCGACCAGCGGAATATTCAAGGCATAGGCAAGTGCTTTTGGCATAGTTGACCCCGACGAGCAGAGCGCCGGCCAGGCCGGGTCCTTGGGTGACTGCGATTCCAGTGAGATCCGTCCATGCGAGACCGGCTTTTGCAGCGCCTCAGCGGAGACAACTTCAATCGATTCAATGTGGGCACGGGAGGCGAGTTCGGGAACGACGCCACCGAATCGCTGATGAACGGCATGCTGCGACGCAATAATGTTCGAGAGGACGGCGCCGTCTGCGGCAAGCACCGATGCGGCTGTTTCATCACATGACGTCTCGATACCAAGGATGGGCCCCGGTATCCAGGCTGAGGTGGGCTGTTCTACGGTCGTCATCATGAAGTCTTTCCCGATCACGTGAACTGGACCGGCGGAAACATACGTTAATCTGAGAGAGGCTAAATAACACAGCCCTTGTGGCCGCTGGCGCCACAAGGGCCGTATCGAACTCTTATGCGATGGCGTCGCGCAGGTACATGGCTGGGACATTAGACGCCAGCCATCGCCTCCTGCTCGATGAATGCCGGAGCGCCGTCGCGAAGCACCACGCGGATCTTTCGGCATTCCTTGAATCGTCCTCTAATCATCTCTTCGGAGCAGTGGATCGCCGATCGCGCGCTGAATCGTCCGGCGCATCGGTCTGGCTCCGTAGAGCGGTTCGTAGCCTTCTTTAATCAACCACTGCTTGACGTCGTCCTCGACCTCGATCTCCACACCCTTGTCGAGGAGGCGAAGGTTGAGTTCACCCAAGAGGATGTCGAGGATATTGTACAGATGCGTTTTGTCTAACTGATGGAAGACCACGATCTCGTCGACCCGGTTTAGAAACTCCGGGCTGAACGAAGCGGCGCAATTCTCCCAACACTTCTTCCTTCTTATGGCGCTCCTGATCGCCTTCCGTGCTCTGGAATCCGAGCGAGACCCCTTCTGGATCAACTTGGTCCCGATATTGGAGGTCATGATGATGACGCAATTCTTAAAGTCAACTTTGCGTCCGAGGCTGTCTGTCAGTACCCTCGTCGTCCAAGACCTTGCAAGAGGATATTGAACACATCGGGATGGGCCTTTTCGATTTCGTCGAACAGGACTGACTGAATAGGGCCGGCGCCGGACCCGTTCAGTCAATTGGCCGCCTTCTTCGTATCCCACGTACCCCGGAGGAGCTCCGAAGAGTCGTGAACTGGTGAATTTTTCCTGATATTCGGACATGTCGATCCGAATGAGTGAGTCTTCGCTATTGAAGAGGAACTCAGCTAACGTCCTTGCCAGCTCGGTTTTCCGACCCCGGTGGGTCCCAGGAAAATAAAGGACCCAATAGGCTTCCGCGCTTCCTTCAGGCCGGCGCGTGACCGCCGAATGGCTCGGGCCACGGCGGAGATCGCTTCGTTCTGTCCGACCACACGTTTATGGAGGAATTCCTCCATGCGCAGCAGTTTGTTCGATTCTTCTTCTTCGAGCTTGAAGAGCGGAATGCCCGTCATCTTGAGACAACATAGGCCACCTCTTCTTACCAATCGTCGGCTTGTTCTTTTCCTGGTTCTTTCTTCCACTCGCGCTTGATTCATCGAGGAGTTTGCGCAAGCCGTTCTTCTTCCTCGCGATGGCGGACGGCCTCTTCGAAGTTCTGCATCGAGATGGCCAGTTCCTTATCGCGAGGAGACTTTCTTCAGCTCTTGCTCCATTGCCTTCAGCTCCAACGGTAGCGCATAGGTCTGCAATTTTGCGCGTGATCCCGTCTCGTCAATCAAATCGATGGCCTTGTCCGGGAGGAAGCGGTCGCTAATGTATCGATCGGACAGCTTGACCGCTTCGAGGATGGCCTCTTCTGAAATCTCGACACCATGATGTTCTTCGTACCGATCGCGTAGCCCTTGGATGATCAGCACCGTCTCATCGATGGTTGGCGGCTGGACATGAATCGGTTGGAACCGTCGCTTGAGGGCTCCGTCTTTCTCAATATGCTTTCGGTATTCATCGAGAGTCGTGGCGCCGATACATTGAATTTCGCCCGCGCGACAGTGCGGGCTTGAGCATGTTGGAGGCATCGATCGATCCTTCCGCCGCCCCTGCTCCCACCAAGGTATGGAGTTCATCGATAAAGATGATGATGTTTCCGGCCTGGACGATTTCCTTCATCACGACCTTCAGCCGTTCCTCGAATTGGCCGCGATATTTCGTCCCTGCAACCAGTGAACCGAGGTCGAGTGCAATGACGCGTCGTGAGAGAAGATTATCCGGCACTTCGGACTGATGATTCGTTGGGCGAGACCTTCCGACAATGGCGGTCTTGCCGACGCCGGCTTCCCCGATGAGCACGGGATTGTTTTTCGAACGGCGGCTCAGGATCTGAAGCACCCGCTCGATTTCGTCGGCTCGTCCGATGACGGGATCCAGTTGCCCTGCCTGGGCAAGCTGGGTCAGATCCCGACCGAACTCATCGAGTGCCGGGGTGTTGCTCTTCCGGTCGCGCTCACGCGGGGCGGACTTCCGCAAGAATGTCACGGTCAATTGTCGGGCGGTCAGGAGATTGGCGCCTAGGCTGCGGAGGATCTTCCCGCCGATCCCCTCCTCTCTCGGAGGAGACCCAATAGGAGGTGTTCACTGCCGATATGATTGTGTCCGAGGAGACGGGCTTCTTCGACCCCGTATTCGATGACCTTCTTGACCCGAGGGCTGAAAGGGATCTCCCCAAAGGTCATGGTGGTCCCTCCGCCGGGCAAATTCCGTTCAATTTCCAAACGGACTTGTTCGGTCGAGAGTCCCATCTTTTTCAAGATCATCAAGGCAATCCCGTCTGATTCACGGAGAATGGCCAAGACGAGATGCTCGGTTCCGAGGTAGTCGTTTTGATGACGCTCAGCTCTCTTCCCGTGCGAGGATGATGATCTTCCGACCCTTGTCCGTGAATCGCTCGAACATCCTGCCTCCTTCTAGTGTGGAGCCTGATAACAAGTTCCACGCGCGCAAACCTATCGAAAAATCTGCCTAATTCTAACTAGAAGGATTTTAAGTGTCAAGGCTACGCGACAATCGCACAAGCCAAGAACTGGAGTGGACGGAATACAATGTCGTGCCGGGCTTGACAGTTTTCTGGTTCGTTGACTTCAAAAGAACCACTCCCGATACAATCCGCACATTTTCACCGATAACTCAAAT
>ERZ1370068.2711-contig-1844_pt1 | contig 63380 bp, 61 predicted proteins | sample MGYA00561227_ERZ1370068 | MGnify/ENA primary metagenome ERZ1370068 (study PRJEB38410, sample SAMEA6850437) | metagenome | study: Metagenomic assessment of the ecological functions of the soil: analysis of the soil microbiota associated with the...
ATGTGCTTCGTTCAGTTACGTATTGCTAAGGCCCCGACCGGATGGGCGCCGGCGTGATGGGCCTCGGCTACTGGTGCTCGCCACCAACGTGGGCTTGACGATCTTCCATTCGCGACTCGTGCAGGTGCCCAAGCCCCAATGGCACCTCTGGAAGTTTTCGCCACGGGCGCCGCCGCCCTCACCGTCGGAACGGTGCAGGGCGTGATCCAGAAATGCAGCCCGCGAACGCGGACTGGCTCTACAAGGCGGGCAGCGCGGGCGACTGGATCGATCCGATCAGCCACGCTCACATCAACCTCGTCACGGGGTTGACGATGCTCGTGGCGGGCGCCTACTTCGCGCTCGTGCGCTCGGCCGGCGGAGTCGAGCCGTCGCCGTCGCCTCGTCGACGCGTGCTTCTTTGCGCTCCTCGAGGCTCGCTGGCCCTTCTACTTCACGGCGGCGCTTTACCTCGGCTTCCACGAGGGTCGGCTCGTCGTACACGGCGGCCTCACGCCCGAGCAGGCAGGAGAGACGCGACGCCAGTCCCGTTCCTGATCATGGGGGCCGGGATCGCGATGTTCGCCGCGTTCTGGCTGCTGCTCGCGACGCTCGTACGCTCGGTCTGGGGTGCGGGCGGGCGGCTGAGACCCTTCGTGGTCGCGGGGTGCGCGGCCTTAGCCGTCGGCACGCTGCAGGGCCCCGTCCAGGCGTTTCCGCTCGTGAACGAAGCGCTCGACCGGGGTGGCGACGCGGGCGACGTGATCGTCAACCTGCACGCCCAGCTGAACATGCTCGGCGGACTGATGCTGCTTCCTGGATGGGGCTGTCGCTCGTCGCCCTGGCGAACCTCGGCGCGCCATGGCCGTCGCGCAGGGCGCGGCGGACGGTGGTGGGGGTTCCGCTCGGGATAGGCGTCTACTACGCGGCCGGGGTGACGGTGGCCGCAGTCAGAGCTCATCGCGTCGCTGCCGGAGGTCGTTCGGGTCCCGCGGTCGCGCGCTGCTCGAGGCCGTGGCAATCGCTCGTGCTCGCTGCCCGCCGCCGTGGCCGTGCTCGTCGGCTACCGCCTTCTGCGGGCGGTCTGGCGGATGACGGACGTGCGCAGCGCGCCGAGGGCGGGCCGCGCTCGCGGCGACCCTCGTGTCTATTCGGGAGCGATTCGAACCGTGTGCGCCGCCGCAATCCGGCGGCTCTGGCGGGCTACGAGCTGCCGCTCGGCCTGATGGGGGTTTCCTGGCGTCGGCTGGCTCTTCGCCGGCTTTCCGCTGACCGCGTCGATCCTGCTGATGGCCGGCCCCGCGATCGCGTGGGCGATCATTCCGGTCGCGTTCAGCCCGTATGGGGAAGGTCCTCTACGGGGATCGGCTGGGGCGTCGAGCTCGTCTGGCTGCCGACGATGGCGCTGGTTTCATCGGCCCCTGCTCTACCGGGCGCAGGCCAAGGCGCCGCGCGAAGCTGACCGGCAAGCCGCCCCGTGGACGGACGCGCCGAGCCGGCGCTTACCGGACACGCGTCAGCGTGGCGATCGGGGCGATCGCGCTGCTGCTGATCGCGATCCCGTTCGTGCCTGCGCTCGCCGGGGTGGGCGGTAGCACCGTGCGCTACTCAGTACGAGCCCCGGCTGACGCGCGAGGTGACCGGCCCAGTTCGTGGCGACGAAGCGAGGCCCGGTGAAGCTCTTCGCCTGGCAGGAGCCGCAGGCCCCGTTCCCGCACGACGCGCTTCGCCTCCACGCCTCGCAGCTCGGCCGAGCTGCTCTGCGCGCGCCGCGACCGTCGACTCGCCCAAGGCCGCACCAGCTCTTCGACCTCGAGCGCGGGAGCCGGGTGCCGCTCGTGGTCCGCAGGAGCGTCTTCCTCGCCAGCTCGTTCTCTCCCCGAGGACGATCGCTGCGGCCGGGGCGCTATTCGTTCGTCGCCACGCACGAGGGGCATGTTCCGGGGGGCGTGACTCGCCTACCTGCGGGTCGATCCCTCTCTGCCGCACCTGCGACGTCGATCAGCTCCCGTCCGCACGCGGTCGCGCCCCGCCGTGCTCGACGCGCTCCTCCCGCTCTGCGCAGCACTCATCGCGCTTGCCTTTGCGGCCCTCCTACCTGCAGCTCGCTTCGCCGCCGCAGCCGGTCTAGGGAAAAGGTGCTCTGGGCCCTCGGGTTCATGCTGTTCGGCGTGGCGGCCTCGTGCGAAGCGGTGGCACTGCTGCAGTACGGGTTGGGAGCCCGGCCGCTCTTCCGCGCCTACTACCTGGCCGGAGGCGTCCTGACCATGTGGCCTACCTGGGCGCCGGCTCCGGCCTGGCTGCTCCTGCCGAAACGCGGCCGCGATCTGCTCCTCGGCGGGCTGGCTCGTGGCCACTGGCGGCCGCAACGGCGGCGGTCGTCCTCGCTGACATAACTCGGGCACGCTCGCAGCCACAGCCCCACGGGCGACCGCCTGCCAACTCCGCGCTGGCGGGCCACGCGTTCCTGTGGGCGGTCGCGCTCAACTCCTTCGGCACGCTCTTTCTCGGTCGGCGGCTCGCTCTACTCGATCGCCCGCCGGCGGCGGGGTGCGAGCCCAACCTCTGGATCGGTGGCGGCGCCCTCGTTCGTCGCGCCTGGCGACAGGAGCCTCTCGCGTGCGGACTCGTACTCGCTCGTCTACGTCCGGCAGCTGCTCGGGATCGCGCTCATGTTCAGCGGCTTCGCCTTCGTGGGGAAGGACGGCCAATCGTCAGCCGGCAGCCTTCCTCGACTCGAGTCGCGCATCGTACAGCCGGAAGAGCCTCATAGAGCCCGTAGCAGTGCTGGCCTCGGCCATGACCTCGACTGGGCGATCTGTAGGCACTTCTGCGGCGTTCTCAGGTCGCTCTCACGCCCTGAGCTGGTCTCCTTGGAGCTCAGCGTCGATCGAAGGAGGCCACAGATGCAAAAGTAAAGACAGACAGCACGGAACCATCCCCAGCCGCGCTCGATACGTTCCGAGCGCCATCCCGCGACCCTGCCGAGGAGGCGGCGGCGTCTTGTAGCTGGGAACGGCGAGGACTCCCTGCGCGGCCTGATCCGCCGTCCCGGGCGCGGCCGAGTGAGACTCCGATAGCGCCCCCACGAGAACCACGCGCGCGGGGTGTCCCCGAGCCCGCGGCGGTGTTCAGACTCCCGCCCCGGGTGGGGACTACACCCCAGATGCGACTGCTGATCTGGCGCGCGAGCTCGCGGCGGGTACCACCCCACGCCGGGGTAGCCACCTGGGTGAAAGACTCCGACGACGCTCTGGCGAGCAGCCCGATCCAGAGAGATTGGTTACCGTCGCTCGATCTTCCTACACTCGTTCGGCCTCTGCCCCTCACTGGGCCGGATCTCTCGCGATCAACTCGTTGGCGAACACGACCTCGATCAGGCTGACCGAGACCCCACGCAGAGCGTGGGGCCGATCGCCACCAGGGCGCTCGTCCCAGAGATTGTGCGGCCACACGATGAGCATCAGATCCTCGATCGCTTGCTCGGAGAGGAAGGGCAACGCGATCGCGCCAAAGGCGATGATGATGTGCGGAAGCGAGAGTCAGGCCGACCGAATGAAGGCGTCCACGGCTCCGAGGCGCTCGATGACGATGACCGGCCCCACGATCCCGAACACCGTGAGCGCAAGCAGGCGGGCACGACGAAGAAGCCCGCTCCCGATGATGACGAGGCACGTCGAGGACGATGCTCGCGCCGATCAGGCGCATGTAAGGGCAGATTCCGCAGACGCCGGCGAACAGGCTCCTCGGGGCGACCGAACTGGTGAGCGCCGACGATCGTGTCGAGCAGGCCCGTGTAGAGGACCCAGCCGAACAAGAGTCCGCTCGTGCCTGCGAGCGAGAACACCTTCACCAGCACACCCGCTGCGCTGGAACTCGCTCGTCTGCTCGTCGGCGAAGTGCTCCACGATACGTGTATCGAGGAGGGTCAGAGGCACGAAGAGGGACAACTGCGGGCAGCATCACCGCCCAGAACCGCTCGCGCGCGGTCGCGAGCGCCTTGTGGACGATCAGCCGTAGACTCAGTCGCTCGGAGGCGCGTCCAGCCGCCACGGTGGTGTCCGAGGGATCTGGTCGCCGGGTCTTTCGGTCATGGCGAGAGCAAGCCGTCCAGCTAGATGGTGGAGCAGCACGACACGCTACGAGAACTGGTCGTGCTGTCATTTTCGTCCCCAGGCGCGCCGGTTGGACTTGTGCGAAGTGCGACTTAGACTCGCCCAGTGGAGCGCAAGCTCGCGACGATCCTGTTCGCCGACCTCGTCGGCTCGACGGAGTTAGGCGCGTCGCTCGACCCGGAGTACGCGCGCGACCTGCTCGACCGCTTCTACGACGCGATGGAAGCGGAGATCGCGCTCGGCGGCGGAACGGTCGAGAAGTTCATCGGCGACGCGGTCGTCGCCGTGTTCGGCGCGCCCGCCGCCCAGGAGGACCACGCCGAGCGGGCGCTGCAGGTCGCTCTCTGGATGCAGGAGCGGCTGCAGGAGCTCTTCCGCGGCGGGCTCTCTCTGAGGATCGGCGTCAATTCCGGCGAGGTTGCGGTCGGCCGTCCTCGCGAGGGCAGCTCGTTCGCGACCGGCGACGCGGTAAACGTGGCCGCGCGCCTCGAACAGGCCGCGGAGCCCGGCCACGTACTCGTTGGGGAGCGCACCGCGTCCCTCGTCGGCGGCGCATTCGAGCTCGGCGAGCCACGGACGGTCGAGGCGAAAGGGAAGGAGGGAGGCGTCGCCTGCAGGGAGCTCCGGCGGATGCGCGCGCCGCGGCAGCCGCGCGGCGGGCACGGCCTCGAAGCGAGGTTCGTGGGTCGCAAGCGCGAGCTCGACGTGGCTCGAGGACATGCTCGCGCGCACGCAGGCGGACGGGCACCCGCGGCTCGCCACGGTTGTGGGTGAAGCGGGCATAGGCAAGACGAGCCTCGTCCGCGAGTTCCGCGAGCGCCTGCCGGCTGGGACGGCGTTTCGGCTCGGTCGCTGCCTCTCCCTACGGCCGCAGCGTGACCTACAGCGCGCTCGCCGACGTGCTGCGACAGGAACTCGGCCTGCGCCAGGAGGGACTCGGCCGAAGACATGTTGGAGCGGCTCGCCGGCCGCGAGATCCTCGGCCTTACGCTCGGTCTCGACGTCGCCGGCGATCTCGAGCCGCGGGCGGCGGTTCTGCGGCTGCAGGACCAGTGGGTCGATCTGATCTCGCAGCTCGGCGCGGGCGGACCTGCGGTGCTGGCTCATCGAGGATCTGCACTGGGCGGCCGGAACCGCTGGTCGAGGTGCTCGAGCGCGTGCTCTCGGACGCCGAGGGCCCGGTCCATCGTGCTCGCGACCATGCGGCCCGAGCGGGCTGCATTCCCGGCAGCGGACGTGCTGAGCCTGGAACGCCTCGCCGACGAGGAGGTGACCGAAGCTCGTCCGAGGCGGCGCTCGCGGCCCCACTCGAGTCAAGCGCACTGGAGCTGGTCACCGGCCACGCGGAGGGAAACCCGTTCTTCGTCGAGGAAGTCCTCGCGGACCTCCTCGACAGAGGGCTGCTCGAGCGGGAGAAACGGCGGCTGGTCGCTGCGCGACGCCGCGGTCGATCTCGGCATCCGGACTCCGTTCAGGCGTACTCGCCGCACGCATCGACCTGCTACCGGCCGAGGCGAAAGAGGCGCTCCAGGCCGCCTCGGTGATCGGCCGCTCGTTCACTCCGGGAGGCCTGGCCGCGCTGACCGGCTCGAGCGCCGAGGTGCGCACGCTCGTGGAGCGCGGCTTCGTCCGCCCCACGGAACCGGAGCTCGTCTTCGGCTACGCGCTCACCCGCGACGTCGCGCTACGGCAGCCTGCCGAGGGCGAGCCGCGCGCGCCTGCACGCCGCCTTCGCGCGCTGGCTCGAGGCGGACGACGCGACGGACGGCCGCGCCGGCGTGCTGGCACACCACTACTCGGAGGCGGTCGCCCCCGCCATCGCGGAGCTTGCCTGGCGGGACCGCGAGGAAGAGCTTGGGCAGCTCTCGGCGGCGGCGCTGCGTTGGCTGCTGGCGCGCTGCCGAACTCTCACTGTGCGCGCTTCGATCTCGACGACGCCCTCTCGCAGCTTCACCGCGCCGCCGAGCTCGCGCCGGGCGAGGCCGAGGTGTGGCATGCGATCGGCAGAGCGTGAACGCTCTGAAGTTCTGACGGCGAGGCCATGTGGCCGGCGATGGAGAAGGCGATCGAGCTGACCGAGGACACGGAGACCCTCGCGGAGCTGTACGCGGAGCTCACGTTCGAATCGACCATGCGCGGCGGGATGTGGAAGCGTCCGTTCGAACACGGCCTGGTCGAGAGCTGGCTCACCCGAGCGCTCGAGCTCGCGGATGCCGGCGGCGCCGCGCGGGCCAGAGCCCTCGTCACCAAGTCGATGTGGAGGACGACGCCGAGCTGGCAGCGCAGGCGGTCGAGCTTGCCGGAGCGACTCGACGATCCGGTTCTGCCGTCCCTACGCCTACTGGGCCCGGTCGGGAGCTGGCGTTCCATCGTTCCTTGACTTCCGCAGCGAGGCCGACCTCTGGGCGCAGCGCCGCTTCGAGCTCCTCGATCGCCTGACCGATCCGGACAAGATCGCACACATCCATTACTACGGAGCGACGGCTGCGCTCGCCGCCGGCCGGCCGGTCGAGAGCGAGGCGCTCGTGCGCAAGCATCGACATCGTTGCCCCTCACGCCTGAGCCACGCACCACGAGGGTTCACGCGCTCGGCGTCCTCCTCTTCGGTCGAGGAGGCGCTCGGACACTGGGACGAGGTGCGCCGGTTTCCAGCAGCGCGTCGAGCGGGCCGTCGCCGACAACCAGGGCACGCCGTGGTGTGCTCAATCCGAGGACGCTCTTCTCATGTGCCGTCGCGTGGTGGCGAGCTCGGTCTCGATGCCGAGGCGCAGCGTCTCGAGGAGGCTGCAGTCGAGCAGGGCTTTCAAGACGGCGGCATGGGCTTTTGGCTCGACCCACCGCCGGCGCATCTCGCACCGCTGCGAGGCGTACTCTCGAACGGCTCGACGCCTTGCTCCATCGAGTCGTCCGGCGCAACGTGGCAAATGGTCGATGGACGGCAGCCTCTACGCGCTGGCGACGAAACTCCGAGGCGCTGATCGCGCTCGGCCGGACGAGCGAGGCCGAGGAAGCCGCGACCCCGCTTCTTCAGCCCGGGGACCTATCTCGAGCCGTTCGCCCTACGCACGCTCCGGTCTCGCGCGGAGCGACCGCACCTTGACCGAACAGGCGGTCGAAGCGCTTCGACGGCGATGGGGCTCCGCTGGCACGCGGCGAAGACACGCGGCGCTCGAGGCGGCGCAAAGTCAGACCATCGTCTTCCGCTCCGAGGGTGCATTCTCAAGTTGTGAAGCGCATGCACGGGTAGCCACGGCCGAACGAACCGTCCGATGGTTCCAGACTGGCGAGTAGCAGCAGACGCTCAGGGCCGAGGCCGGGCGCGCGAAAATCCGCGTGAGGATGAGCAGCCGCCGCTACGCCCTCGCCGCAAAGAACGGGCGGGCGCGGCCACTCTCCCTGATTACGCACGCAGCGACGGGCCGGTTTCGTACGCCAGCCGAGTCACGAAATGTCACTGGCGTCACTCTAGTTCGGCGTTCCGACGTCCGGTCGCAGTTATTGGCTTGCGCAGCGCTACTCGTATCGGCCCGACCTATGGTGTGAGGGTCGAGAATCGCTGCCACGGCACCGCGACGATCAGCCAGGGCGCGGCCGTAGTCGAGGGCGACTGCATTATCGAGTCAGTCGGCGGCCCCGCCCGGGTCCCGATCCTGCCTGGTCGGGGAGACTCCAGGAACCCGCGCCTACGATGAATCTCGTCGAGGGTGGCGCCTGGTTGCGCTTGGCGGATGGTCGCGAGTGTGAGATCCGGGTCGAGCGTGCCGTTGCAGGCTCCGGCACCACAGAATTTTCGGGCGCCAAGGGCATCCTCGACGCCTCGGCTAGAGCGTTTCGGGGACGAGAGGTTCGGCTCGTCGCCCGGCCCGGTAGCCGCCGATCACGACAAGGCGGACCTGCCACTTCTCCGCCGCCAAACCGAAACGCCGTTTCCCGCACCTCTCTCAATGATTGGCTTAACCACGCCGGGTTTGCGGCGACTAAAGAGGAGTGCGGGGGTGCGGTTCTCTCGCCCCTCGTCGCCAACCTGTCCGCCCAAGGCCGCGCCGCGTCCCCTCTTCGAGCTGGAGTTGAAGCCGGTGGCGCCACATCCACACCCACGCGGCGCGGTCACCGTCGGTGCCCACCCTGGTCAGAGACCCCCGGTGTTGGCTATCCGGGAACGATGCAATCGACGGAGACCGGGAACGAGTTCGCGGCACCCGCCGCCGATATCCAGGGTACGCCTCGGGAAGGTACGCGAGCATGACCCGTTCCTCCATATGGATCCTGATCTCGATGAAAGCGAGACCGAGGGGCACGATCACCAGCCAGTGCCCGAATCCGGCGAAGGACGGTGCCGAGCAACATCCCGAGCAGGCCCGTGTAGATCGGATGGCGCGTGACGCCATACGCCTGGACCGTCGGTACGAGCCAGGTACGCCGGACGCTGACCATGGGCGAAGGCTCCACGCTGGAGTACCCAGCGCGACATGCGGGCTACTGGGTAGAGCCGTGAAGACGGTCGAGGCAGATCAGAAAGGCCGAGACCGAGGACCCCGGACGGGAGTGTCCCGACCGCCAGCGGATTGCCGGTCCCCGACCCGGGAAGGATCCTGAGGATCGCCACGCGCGATTGCCGCCACGACGACGGTGGTCGACGCGTTCGGCCCGGTGCGGTCTACGGTCACCCGCCCGCGCCGCCCTCGAAGGCGTTGCCACAGCGCCACCTGCGACCCAGACGAGCACTGTCGCTCCCCAGCAGGGCGGCAGCGCCACGGCCACAAGCGTGTAGACGCAGGAGCTCGTCACGTGGTTCACGATAGCCCCCACGGCACAAATGTCGGCCGCCGCGCTAGTCCCCCCCGGATTCCAGCGGCGGGGCTACGTCGTCGTCCCAGCGCCGCAGGCGCGTTCGGCGCCGGCGGTACTCGACCTCGTAGCCCAGCCGTGCGCGGGATCGCGAGCAGCGCCTCGAGGTCGAGGTCGATCGTCGCGCCGCGCCTTCTGCGTGACCTCGTCCTCGATCGGCAGGTCGAAGTCGTCGGCGCCGTAGTCGAGCGCGCGGAACGCGTCCTCGTTCTGGCGTCAGCACCGACGTGCGGATGTGCTTGACGTTGTCGAGGAAGATCCGGCTGCAGCGCGATGTGGCGCCAGTACTCCCGCGGCGAGATCTCGCGGCCGCCGAACGCCGGTGCCGTACGGCTTGTACGTCCAGCAGAGGAACGAGAACAGGCCGCCGACCTCGTCCTGGAAGTCGCGCGTGCGCTGCAGGTGCTCGAGCCGCTCGTCGAGGGTCTCGTCGAAGCCGATCACCATCGTCGCCGTCGTGCTGCAGGCCGGCCTCGACGATCGCGCGCTGCGCCTCGAAGTAGTCGCGCGACCGTGTACTTCCACTTGGCGTGTCGCGCGCGGAAGTCCTCGGTGAGGATCTCGCTGCCGCCGCCGGTGATCCAGTGCACGCCCGCGTCGCGCAGCCGCGCGCGCCGCGTCCGCGTAGCGAGAGCCTGGCGCGGTCGGCGAGGAAGACGAACTCCGCGATCGTCAGCGCGTAGAACTCGACGCGCGTCGCCGTAGCGCTCGCGCACCGACGCGAACAGGTCGCAGTAGTAGTCGAGCGGCAGGCTTCGGGTTGAAGCCGCCGTTGAAGGCGACGAGGTCGCCGCCGACCTCGACCAGCTCGTCGATCTTCGCGAACACGTCCTCGCGCGAGAGCACGTAGCCGCCCTCCTGGTTCGGGAGCACGTAGAACGCGCAGTAGTCGCACTGGGCGACGCAGACGTTCGTGTAGTTGATGATCCGCATGACCATGTAGGTCGCGCGGTTCGGCTCGTGGTAGCGGCCGCGCACGTCCTCGCGCGAGCCGCTTCAGCTCGTCGTCGGAGGCGCTCATGCCAGAGCGCGCGCGCCTCGTCGACCGACCGAGATCCGGACTCAGCCGAGCACGTCCATGAACGAGCTGACCGAGAACACCGCGTTGCCGGCGCCGGCCTCGCCGTAGCCGGGCGGCGGCCGAGGCCGTGCCGCTCGAGCGCGTCCCGGTAGGCCCCGAGCAGCCGCACGTGGTACTCGAGCGGCGCGCCGTCGGGGTTGTCGCGCGCCCGAGCGGCGTCGTCGGCTCAGGGCACCAGGTCGTGAAGCGCGGCGTGACGCCGCGGCTCATGAAGTAGTCGAGGCCCTCGGTCGTCGATGCGATCGCCTCGTCGATCGTCTCGAAGCCGAACGGCTGCGCCATCTCGACCCCGGCGACGAAGTTCGGGATCACGTTGCGCGGGCCGAAGATCTCGGCCGCGTCGAGGATCCGGCGGTGCCACTCCTCGCGGCCGACGTAGCGCTCCTTGCCGGGCGAGATGAGCGAGAAGAGACGCTTGTCCCAGACCTCGTAGTTCGGGTGGTAGATCGAGATCCCGTAGTCCTTGAAGCGCTGCGCGTCGCTCGCGCGGCAGCGCCTGCGCGACGACCTTGCCGATCCAGCGGCCGGGGAAGCGCTCCTCGATCGCCTGCGCGTAGCGGCCGTAGAAGTCGGCCTCGGCGAGGCCGTCGACCGTCGCTCGTGACCGAGCCGCCGGTGAGCGTGTACGCGTGCGCTCGTGCCCTCGTCGTAGCGGTCGATCAGCGCGAGCGCCTCGAGCACGTCCTCGACGGGCTTCACGCCGGTGTACGGCCGGCCGGCCTTGCTTGTGCTGGCGCCAGTTGTGGTTGATGTCGCAGAAGCCGCACTCCTCGTGCGCGCCGAAGTACTGGCAGAGGCGCAGCACGGTCAGGTAGATCAGGTAGCCCCACTCGATCGTCGGCGCGGTCTCCATCACCGTCTTGCCGTTGGCGAGCGTGTGGCGGTAGTACTCGGGCATCGGCGGCAGCGCTCGACGTCCGCGAGCTCGCGGCCCTCGAGCGACAGGCGCAGCTCGCCGTCCTCGCGGCTGACGCGGTAGGGCGAGTCCGGGTTGACGCGGACGGAGACGATCGTCCGGCGCAGCGCCGAGCGGGCCGCCGGTGAGCGCGATCTCCTCCGGCGGCCGCTGCGTGGCCGCCGCGCCCGAGCTCGGTGAGCGGCTTCTGGTCGAACGAGAAGATGAAGTACGACTTCGGCTTGACGTCGCCGTCGAGGTTGTCGGTGAGCGCCGCGTCGTCGAACGCGATCCCGGTGCGGAGCAGGTCTTCCTTCAGCACCGCCTCGGGAGGGATCTCCGGGTAGCGCTCCGCAACAGGTCCTCGAGCAGGCCCGTGCGCGTGCCGACGGTGGCGCTCACGCCCTGGAACCTATCTCGCGGAGACCGGCGCGGAAGAGTCTTTACGAAAGTTCATCGTCAACCGTTGGACTTCCGTTCCGGCGTTCTCGCTACCGTGGCCCGGGGTCGTGCTCCGTCGAGTCCTCATCGGAGCCCTGCTGGCGCAGTCATCGCCGCCGCCTTCGCGGCGCCGGCGCTCGCCGTCACGCAGGTGCTGATGCCGAACGTGAGCTACACAGCGCACGGTGCAGTTCACCGCGCACGGTCCGGTCGTCCTGCACGTGATCACGGCACCGCGGCCCGGTGGCCTGTACCAGCTCAAGCCGCTGCTCTCGAACGGCTCGATCGTCGGCACCGAGCGCGTGACCTCGATGCAGAAGGACATCTCCGACATCGGCCACGGTCGCGGGCGTGCAACGGCGACCTCTTCAACTTCAGCGACGGCCACCCGGAGCGGGATGCTGATGCAGGGCGGCGTGCTGCAGAGCCCGTCCGTACCGCTTCCGCTCGAGCGTCGGGATCTCGCTCGAGCGGCGGGCTGATCGGTCGCCCGCGTCGGCGTTCTTCGGCTACTGGCAGGGCCTGGGCCAGCGCCGCCCGCTCACGGGCCTGAACCAGCCTCCCGCGGCGACGGCACCTCGCTCTTCACGCTCGGCCTGGGGTCAGGCGACGCCGAAGCTCGCCGGGGCGGTCGGGGACGGTCATCCGCCCATTCCCGCGCGGCGGTCACCGGCCAGGCACGCTGAACGGCACGGTCACGGTTCAGACCACGCGGCGGCGGGACGCCGATCCCGCGTGACGGCGCGGTGCTCGTGGCCCACGGCTCGCAGGCGTCGAAGCTCAGGTGGAGGCGCCGCCTCCGACGCGCGTCCGCGCGCGGCTGATCTCTCGCCCGACTGGCCCTCGCAGCGGCGGTCACCGACGCGCTCGGCGGCGGGCCCGTGATCGTGCGGAACGGCAAGGCCGGTCTGGACGGCCGGCGAGGACTTCCTGCCCTCGCAGCTCGGCGCCGCGCAACCCGCGCACGGCCGTCGGCCAGCGCCGCGACGAGGAAGATCATGCTGCTCGCCGCCGACGGGCGCCGGCGCGGCTACAGCGTCGGCATGACCAACTGGGAGCTGGCGCGCAGGCGATGGTCCGCGCTCGGCGTGGTCACCGGCTCGGCGCTCGACGCGGGCGGCTCCACGACGATGGCCTTCGACGGCAAGCTGCTGAACCGCCCGTCCGATCGCAGGCGGCGAGCGCTCGGTCGCGGAGAGCGCTCGCGGTCACTCTACACCGGCGTGTACGCGCCGCCGCCTGCGCTGCCGGTCGTCTCGCCGAACGGCGACGGGCATCGCCGAGCGGCAGCAGCTCGCCTACAAGCTCGTCGCGCACCTCGACGGTGACGACAGAGCCTCGTCGGCCCGGGCGGCGTCGACGGCCTTCACGGAAACCGGCACGCGCAGCCGGCCGGCGTCATGACCAGGCACAAGGCCTCGATGGTCCGAGCGCGCGCGACAGGCGCTGCCGCAGAACGCGAGCCGCTCGGGCGCTGGCGCTGGGTCGTCAGCGCGATCGACGACCAGGGCCGGCAGAGTCCTCGGTCGAGCGCTCGTTCTGGCTGAACGACACGCTCGGGCTACATCGCGGGTCGCGCCGAGGGCGGTGAGGCTGCGGTCGCAGACGCGCACCGCCGTCGTGGCCGCGCGGTTCAAGCTCGCCTACGCGGCGCGCGCGTCACGCCCGACGATCTGGACGACGAGCGGTGATGCTCGATCCGCAAGCTGCCCGCGAAGACGCTCGGCGCCGGGCACCGCGCGATCGCCTGGAACGGCCGCTTCTCAGAACGGCCGCCTGGTCTACCGCGGCAGCTACGTCTTCAAGAGTCTTCGCGCAGAACGCCGTACGGGCCGGTCGACCTGCGCGCAGCCCGTTCGGCGTAGCCGCCGCTGATCTCGTAGACTCGCGCGGTGCTCGCGTCGATCTCGGGCTCCGTCACCTCGCTTCGTCGGCGACCACGGGGTCTACGCGGTCTTCGCGCTGATGGCGATCGACGCGGTCTTCCCGGCCGCGAGCGAGCTGGTGATGCGTCTACGCGGGCGCGCTCGCCTCCGGCGCCTTTCGCGTCGCAGCACGTCGTCCTCTTCGGCCACGAGATCACGATCCGGGCCTGGGCGCTACGTGACCGATGGCGCCTGGCCGGCACGCTCGGCTACGTCGTCGGCGCGATCGTCGGCTGGGCGATCGGCCGCGTACGGCGGGCGCCCGTTCGTCGAGCGGCACGGGTCGGCTGCTGCATCTGGGCCCGGACGGCCCGAGCGCGCCGAGCGCTGGTTCGATCGCCGACGACGACATGGGCCGTCCTGCTCGGGCGCGTCATCCCGGTCGTCCGCTCGTTCGTCTCGATTCCGGCAGGCCTCTTCCGGATGCCGCTCGGCCGCTACACGCTGCTGACCATCCCCGGCTCGGCCGTCTGGGCCTTCGGGATCGCCGGGATCGGGTGGGCGCTCGGAAGCAACTACGAGCGCTTCCACCGCGCGTTCGACATCACGCGCTCGGTGGCAGGGAGCCGTGCTCCTCGTGCTGTACCTGGTAGTTCCGCCGACGCTCATCTAGACTCAGGCCGCGTGCGCTGACGCACCCCGCTCGTAGACGTCAAGGCCCAGTACGAGCGCCTGATTCCGGCAGATCCAGGAGCGGATCGCGGGGTGCTCGATTCCGGGCGTCTTCATCCTGGGGCCGAACGTGAAGGCGTTCGAGGCAGGAGGCGGCGTAGTACCTGGGCGTGCCGCGGACGGTCGGCGTCGCGAACGGCACCGACGCGCTCGTGCTCGCGCTCGACGCGATGGAGCATCGGCCCGGGCGACGAGGTGATCTGCCCGCCGTTCACCTTCTACGCGACCGCCGAGGCGATCGCGCGACGCGGCGCGACCCCGGTCTTCGCCGACATCGACCCGGTCACGCTCAACCTCGATCCCGAGGACGTGGCCGCGCGGGTCACCGGACCGGACGACGCGCGCTGATGCCGGTGCACCTCTTCGGACGGCGTCATGCCGCTGGACGGGCTGGCCGAGCTCGGGCTCCCGATCGCTCGAGGACGCGGCCCAGGCGTTCGGCGCCGAGGGCGTCGCGACCACGGCGGCGCTCTCGACCTTCAGCTTCTTCCCGACCAAGAACCTGTTCGCGCTCGGCGACGGCGGCCTCGTGGCGGCGACCGACGACGAGCTCGCCGACCGGGTCGAGCTGCTGCGCTTCCACGGCTCGCGCGACAAGAAGGACTTCGAGGCGGTCGGCTACAACTCGCGCCTCGACGAGCTGCAGGCCGCCGTGCTGCGCCTCTTCCTCGGCGAGCTCGACGGCTGGAACGCGCCGCGCCGCGAGGCCGCCGCCCGCTACGAGGAGCTCGGGCTCGGCGAGCTCTGCGAGCTGCCGGCCGACGAGGCCGGGCCACGTCTACCACATGTACGTCGTGCGCTCGCCCGAGCGCGACCGGCTCCGCGAGGCGCTCGCGGCGGCCGGGATCGGCAACGCCTCGTACTACGTCACGCCGCTCCACCTGCAGCCCGCGCTGCGCTTACCTCGGCTGGCAGGAGGGCTCGCTGCCCGAGACCGAGAGGCCGGCGCGCGAGAACCTCGCGCTGCCGATGTGGGCCGGGATCCCGGCCGAGGCGCAGGAGCGCGTCGTGGCGCGTGATCCGCGAGGCCGCCGCGGTGCGCGCGTGAAACCTCGGGCTTCTGACGCGACGCTCGCGGTGCGATGCCGGAGGGACAGTGCGAGTGGCACGGCCCCGGAGGCAGCGTGCCGCGAGCGGCGCGAGGCAGCGGGCGCGGCTTCGCCAGCGCTGGAGCCGGCGCCGGTCAGGAGCGCGAGGTGATCCCGGTCAACCGGCATCGGATTTGGCAGCTCGTCGCCGACGCGGTGCCTGATCGCGCTCGCGTGGTGGCTCGCCTTCGAGCTGCGCTTCGATCCAGAGCGTCGCCGCGTCTACTACGACACGCTCTTCCAGCGGACGATCCTGATCGTCGTCGCGATCCAGCTGGTCGGTGTTCGTCCTCTTCCGCTTCTACGACCGCTGGTGGCGCTACGTCTCGATCCGCGACATGTGGTCGGCGCGTCCGCGGCGTCACGCGTCGCCGTGCGTCGTCGCCGAGCCTGACCGTCTACTTGCTTCTCGCCCGTCGCCCAGGTGCGGCTGCCGCGCTCGGTCGCGGCGTCATGGACTGGCTGCTCGCTGCTCGCGCTTCGATCTGCCGGCTCGCGGCTGCTGGCGCGCAGCGCTGATCGAGCGTCCGGGCTCGAGGATCGGTCGCGCGCGGCAAGGAGGTGCTGGTCGTCGGGCGCGGGCGACGCCGGCCAGCTCGTGATCCGCGAGATGCAGCGCAACCGCCAGCTCGGCTACACGCCGATCGGCCTGATCGACGACGACCCGCGCAAGAAGAACCTGCGCATCCACGGCGTCCGCGTGCTCGGCACGACCGACGAGCTGCGCGCACATCCTGCGCGACAACCGGCCCGACGAGGTGCTGATCGCGATCCCGTCCGCCTCGGGCGAGATGCGCCAGCGGATCGTCAACGTCACGCGCGAGAGCAACGTGCCGGTGAAGACGCTGCCCGGCCTGTACGAGCTGATCTCGGGCGAGAGCGACCTCGCCACGCAGATCCGGCCGGTGCAGGTCGAGGACGTGCTCGGCCGCGAGCCGGTCGAGGTCGACCTCGAGACGACCGCCGGCGTACCTGAAGGGCGAGACCGTGCTGGTCACCGGCGCCGGGCGGCTCGATCGGCTCCGAGCTCTGCCGCCAGATCGCGCGCGTCGGCCCGCAGCGGCTCGATGCTCGTCGACCAGGGCGAGACGGCGCTGTTCGAGATCGAGCGCGAGCTCGTCGACGAGCGCGGCTTCGCGGCCTGCGATCCCGGTGCTCGCCGACTGCACAGAGCCGCACGAAGATGCGCCAGGTCTTCGACGCGCTACCGGCCCGACGGTCGTCTTCCACGCCGCCGCCTACAAGCACGTGCCGCTGATGGAGGCGAACCCGCTCGAGTCGGTGCGCAACAACGCGCTCGCGACGCGGGTCGCTGGCCGAGGCCGCGGTCGAGTTCGGCGCCGAGCGCTTCGTGCTCGATCTCGACCGACAAGGCGGTCAACCCGAAGACCGTGATGGGCCAGTCGAAGGCGCTCTGCGAGTGGATCGTCGAGGCCTACGGCGCGCCGCGACGACGTCGCGACGCGGTTCGTCGCGGTGCGCTTCGGCAACGTGCTCGGCTCGTCGGGCAGCGTGATCCCGATCTTCCGCGCGCCAGATCGCGAAGCGGCGGGCCGGTGACGGTCACGCACCCGGAGATGACGCGCTACTTCATGACGATCCCGAGGCGGCGTCGCTCGTCGTCCAGGCCGGCGCGATCGGCGGCCGCGGCGACGTCTTCGTGCTCGACATGGGCGAGCCGGTGCGGATCCTCGACCTCGCCGACGCAGATGATCCGCCTCTCCGGGCAAGGAGCCCGAGCGCGACATCGCGATCGAGATCGTCGGCGCCCGGCCGGGCGAGAAGCTGCACGAGGAGCTCTGGGGCGAGGGCGAGGTCGCCGGCCGACCTCGCACCCGAAGATCATGCGCGTGCGCGGCCGATCGTCGACGCGGTCTGGCTCGAGGACGAGCTCGCCGAGCTCGAGCGGCTGGTGCGCGAGGGCGAGACGCTCGAGCGTCGTCTCGCGGCTCGCGACGATGATGCGCGCGCCGCGGCTCGTCGCGAGACCCGTGCACAAGAAGGCACGGTTTCGGAACAGACGCTGAGCTAGGACACCGTCCGCCCGCCGGGCTAGGGTTGGCTCCGGTGATCCTCGACGGGCTGAATCCCGAGCAGCGGCGCGCGGCCGAGGCGGTGCGCGGGCCGGTCTGCATCCTCGCCGGCGCCGGGCTCGGGCAAGACGACCACGATCACGCGGCGGATCGCGTGGCAGGTCGCGAGCGGGGCGGTGCGCTCGGACGCAGATCCTCGCGGTCACCTTCACCGACAAGGCCGCAGGCGAGATGCGCGCGCGGCTTGCGCGGCTCGGGCGTGGACGGGGTGGAGGCGCGGACCTTCCACTCGGCGGCGCTCGCGCAGCTCGCGCAGCGCGCGCGGCGAGGCGCCGGGCCGGATCCTCTCGACCAAAGCGCTGCTCCTGCGCCAGATCGGGAACTCGCTGCCCGCCGCCGTACCGCTTCCGGCCCGGCCGGCGACCTCGCGACCGAGGTCGAGTGGGCGAAGAACCGGCGGCTGACGCCGCAGACCTACCGCGACGGTCTCGGACGGCCACGAGCCGCCGATCCCGGCCGACCTGATGGCGACGCGTCTTCCGCGAGTACGAGCGGCGCAAGGAGGACTCCGGCGCGATCGACTTCGAGGACCTGCTCGAGCTCGCGGTGCGGATGTACGAGGAGGACGAGCGCGCGCGTCGCCGCGCTGCGGGAGCGCTACCTGGCGCTTCACCGTCGACGAGTACCAGGACGTCAACCTGCTGCAGCAGTCGCTGCTCGAGCTCTGGCTCGGCGCGCGCGACGACCTCTGCGCGGTCGGCGACGACTACCAGTCGATCTACGGCTTCACGGGCGCCTCGCCGGAGTGGCTGCTCGGGCTGGCCGGCGCGGTTCCCGCAGGCGACGGTCGTGCGGCTGGAGGAGAACTACCGCTCGATCGCCGCAGGTGCTCGCGCTCGCGAACCGGCTCGTGCCGCGGCTCGGCGGCGCGGAGAAGACGCTTCGCGCGACGCGGCCCGGACGGGCCGGAGCCGGAGCTGCGCGGCTTCGACTCGCCCGAGGACGAAGGGCGCGTTCGTGCTCGAGCGGGTGCGGGCGCTCGCCGCCGAGGGCGTGCCGTACGAGGAGATGGCAGTGCTGATGCGGCTCAACTCGCGCTCGGTCGACTTCGAGGAGCTGTTCGGCGACGCGCAGATTCCCGTTCCAGGGCGCGGCGCTGCTGGCCCGCGACGGCGGCGCGGCAGCTGCTGAAGGGCCTCCGCGGCGCCGGCTTCGGCTCGCTGGCCGAAGAGGTGCGGCGGGTCGCGCGTCGAGCAGGGCCTCGTCGACGCCGGTGCCAGACAGGCGTCGGCGAGCGCGAGCTCGTGCGCCAGGCCGACCTCGCGCGGCTGTGCAAGCTGGCCGAGGAGTTCGACGACGGCTACGCAGCACGGTCGAGGACTGGGTCGAGTGGCTGCAGGGCGCGTTTCGACCACGGCGCGCAGGGCGGTGTGCACCTGCTCACGCTGCACCGGGCGAAGGGGCTCGAGTTCGAGGCGGTCTTCCTGCCGCGGGTCGAGGAGAAGGAGCTGCCGTGCAAGGCGGCGCATGCGAACGCGCGGCCGCGGTGGCCGAGGAGCGGCGGCTGCTCTACGTCGGCATGACGCGCGCGAAGCGGCACCTCGCGCTGACCTGGGCGGGCAAGCCGAGCCGCTTCCTCGCTCGAGCTCGGCGTCGAGAGCCTCCGCGCGCCAGAGCGAAGGCCCGCGCCGAGGAGCCGGAGCGATCCCGACCTACGTCGCGCTGAAGCGCTGGCGCCTGCAGCGCGCGAAGGCGGACGAGATTCCCGCGTACGTCGTCTTCCACAACTCCACGCTGGCGGAGATCGCCGCGCGGCGCGCCGACGACGATCTCCGGAGCTCGCGTCGGTGCCGGGAGTCGGCCCGGCGAAGCTCGGAGCGCTACGGGCGCGAGCTCGCTGACAGCCCTCGCGAGCTGAGAGCAGCAGCTCGAGCATCAGCGCCGGGTCGCGGCGCTGACGCGCTCGCGCTCGCCGTCGCGCTTGTGCAGGTCGAGCGCGCGCGGGTCGGTGAGCGGGATCAGGCGGCCCTCGCGGATCAGCATCTCGTCGACGCCGCCGAGCCGGCCGCCGTAGGTCGTGTAGACCGGCACGCCGAGCGCGACCGCCTCGCGGTTCATCGTCCCGCCGGCCGAGACGACGAGGTCGGAGAAGGCGATCAGGCTCTGGCGCGTCGACGGCCCGGTCGGGCACCTGCACCGACGGCAGCGTCGAGGCCGCGCACGAAGTCGCGCTGCTCGGCGGTGCGCGGCAGGACGATCGCGTGCACCGCCTCGTTGCGGCCCAGGTGGTCGAGCACCTGCGGGAAGAGCGGGTTCGAGCGCCGGTGGTAGAGCGAGACGTCCGGCGGCGTGCGCACCACGACGAGCGTCCGCGGCCGGCGTCGAGCTCGAACGGCTCGAGCGCCGCCGGGTCGGGCTCGAAGTCGGCGAGGTAGTACTCCTCCTTCAGGCCCGGGTACTGGCGCGAGCTTCGGCGGCCGGCGCCGTAGCGCTCGAGGCGCTCCGGCGGGATCGCCTCGGGCACGACGACCCGCGTCGCGGCGCGGCAGCCGAGCTGGTGCTGGAGCCAGGCGAACTCGTAGTCGAAGGTGGTCGAGCTCGGGATCCCGAGCCGGCGCGCCGTCATCGTCAGCTCGTGGGAGCCGTGCGCGAGCGCGATGTCGAACTGCGGCCCGCGCGCCCAGTGGCGGCAGCTCGCGCAGGCGCGAGGCGAGCGAGCGCGCGCTTGCCGAGCGCGCGAGCGCCCGCCGTGCCGCCCGAGCATCGTCGGCCTCGATCCCGTGCAGCTCGAGCAGCTGCACCGTCTGCGCGTAGTCGCGCGCGGTGATCTCGACCTCGGCGCCGCGCTCGCGCAGCAGATCCGAGCAGCGGCCGGAAGACCAGCACGTGGGCCGGCGCGGTGATGTCGATCCAGACCCTCACAGCCGCTCGACCACGCCGGAAGCGGATCGGCGTCGATCAGCGTGTCCGGCGCGATCGTCCGCTCGAAGAAGCGCTCGTGGGCCTCGTGCCAGTCCTGCACCGACTCGAAGCCCTCGCCCTCGTCGCGCGCGAACTGGAGGTCGATCTCGCGCTGCGGGAATGACGCGAGCCTCGGTCACCTCGACGATCGCGCGCGGCGTGCCGGTCTCGTCCTCGACGCACGAACCGGTCGCCCGGGTCGGAGTCGTGGTCGTCCTCGAACACGCCGTGCAGGCCGGCCGTTGCCGTCTTGTCGCCGGCGCAGGACCGCCTCGACGAGCCGGCGCCGCAGGTCCGTTCCGGGGTAGCCGAGCCCGAACTCCGGCAGATCGGTCAGCGGACGAGCGCCTCCATGCGCTCGCTCGCGAGCGGCGCGCGGGCTCCCGCTCGACGTGGTGCTCGTGCCAGAGCGTGAACGCGAGCAGTCCCCAGAGCTGGCGCGAGAGGTCCTCCTTGCCGGCGACGTGGCGGTCGAGCAGCGAGGCGACGGCCTCGGGCCTGAAGTACCCCTGGCGGCGGAGGGTCTCGGGGCTGAGCGTGTCGCGGGCGAACGGCTCGAGGTCGCCGCGCAGCCAGGCCGCCGCCGGGATCGAGAAGCCGCGCTTCTTGCCACGGACGATCTGGCGCGGGAACGAGCGGTGCGACGGCCTTGCGCAGGAGCACCTTCTTGCGCAGCGCCGCGTACTCGGTGCTGCAGAGGGCAGGCCGCGGCGAACCCCGCGACGACCGGGTCGAGAACGGCACGCGCGCCTCGAGCGGAGTGGGCCATGGACGCGCGGTCGGTCTTCACCAGCAGGTCGTCCACGAGGTAGATGCCGAGGTCGACGTCCTGCAGGCGCGCCAGCAGCTCGGCGCCCTCGGTCTCGGCGAAGCGGGCGCGGTAGAGGTCGACCGGGTCGAACTCGTGCCGGCGGCCCGTCAGCTCGGCGCGCGCGTCGGCCGAGAAGATCTCCTTCCAGGCGTGATGGCGCTCGAGCGGCGGCAGGTGCGCCGCCCGGACGAAGCGCTTCGCCTTGTAGTCGAAGCTCGCCCGTTCGCTCGAGGCTCGGGAGCCGCTCGACCAGCGGTTGCGCGAGCGCCGCGGCCGCCGGCCCGCAGCTGGGCGAGCAGATCGGCGACGTACGTGTAGTAGCCGCCGCCGAAGAGCTCGTCGCCTCCCTCGCCCGACAGCGCGACCTTCACGTCCTGTGCCGCGAGCTGCGAGACGAGGTAGGTCGGGAGCGCGGACGAGTCGGCGAACGGCTCGTCGAAGGCCTCCGCCAGCGCGGGCAGGAGCAGGCGCGGCGTCCGGTCGCAGGACGAGCTCTCGGTGCTGCGTGCCGTAGCGCTCGCGCCACCAGGCGCGCGTCGTCGAGCTCGTCGAAGGAGCGCTCCTCGAAGCCGATCGAGAAGGTGCGGACCGGCTCGGAGCTCTCCTGCGCGGCGAGCGCGGTCAGCGCGGAGGAGTCGATCCCGCCGGAGAGCAGCACGCCGACCGGGACGTCGGCAGACGAGATGCGCTCGCACCGAGTCTCGCAGCCGCGCGCGCAGCTCCTCGATCAGCTCGGCCTCGTCGTCGTCCCGGAGCTCGGTCAGCGGCCACGGGTGCGGGCCGGCGCGAAGCGCTCGATCCGCGTCTTCCCTCGCTCCCGGACGAGCACGTGGCCGGGCGGCAGCTTGCGCGACCTCGCGGAAGATCGTCAGCGGCGCCGGGATCGAGTTGAAGGCGAGGAAGGCCTCGAGCGCGTCGAGGTCGATCTCTCCGCGTGGCAGCAGCCCGGAGCTCCGAGGCGAACTCGAGCCCGTCGGTCGCGTCGCGGTAGTAGAGCGGCTTGATCCCGAAGCGGTCGCGCGCGAGCACGAGCCGCCGGCGTGCCGCGTCCCAGAGCGCCACCGCGAACATCCCGCGCAGCCGTCGCGCGAAACCCAGGCCCTCCTGCTCGTAGAGGTGCACGAGCACCTCGGTGTCGCCGTGCGTGCGGAAGCGGTGGCCTGCGCGCTCGAGCTCGGCGCGGAGCTCGCGGTAGTTGTAGAGCTCGCCGTTCTGGACGACGTGGACGCGTCCAGTCCTCGTTCGCGATCGGCTGGTCGCCGGTCTCGAGGTCGATGATCGCCAGCCGGCGCGCCGCGAGGCGACCGTGGCCCTCGACGAAGACGCCGTCGCTGTCGGGCCCGCGGTGGACGAGCTTCGCGCTCATCGCCGCGAGCCGGTCGGGGTCCGCGGGCCCGTTCGAGCGAGACGATCCCGCAGATCCCGCACATGCGCGCTGAGTCTAGTGGTCGCTTCTGACCAGGCCCCGAAGGGATTGGCCCGCGATTCGGATCGCCGTCGAGGCTGAGCGTGCGCAGGTAGAGGGGGACCGAGCGGTCGGCGATCCACTCGAGGTCGTGAGCGAGCTTCTCGGCCATCGAGGTCTCGTACCCGCGGCGCACCTGGGCAAAGCCGGTCAGCCCGGGCGAACGACGAGCCGCTGCCAGTAAGCCGGAAGCTCGGCGGCCAGCTGCTCGAAGAAGCGTGGGCGGATCGGGCGCGGCCCCACGAGGCTCATGTCGCCACGGAGCACGTTCCAGAGCTGCGGCAGCTCGTCGAGCTGCGTCGCGCGCAACCTGCGCCCGAGCCGCGTCGTCTCGGCCCGCGTGCGCTCGACCAGCTCGGCGCCGAGGTAGGGGCCGAGCCGCTGCTCGGCGCCGCCGCGAAGCGTGCGGAACTTGAGCATTTCGAAGATGCGACCGTCGCGGCCGACGCGCTGCCCTCGGTAGAAGAGCGGCGTCCCGCTGGTGAGCAGCGAGCGCCAAGCCGATCAGCCAGGAGCAGCGGGAGGGCGAGCAGCAGCATGAACGCCGAGAGCGCGACGTCGAGGACGCGAAGCTCGAGATCGACCCGGCGCTTCGGCGAGCCGCGGACGAGGACGGAGAACCGCTCGACGAAGGAGTCGCTCGGCCTCGGCTGAGGAGCGGCCACACCCAGATGCTAGAGCGTCGGCACCTCCGCGTCCCGGCGCCTTCCTGGCGATGCGACCTCTCGGGGCACCCCAACCCACCACCCACTGAAATTTTATCGAGCGAAATCCGCATGAATGGGTGACGTGATCGTGCCGAAAGCGTAACTCTCAGCGATAAGATGTCCCTTATGGACACGCGACAGCTTGCGGCCTTCTGCGCCGTCGTCGAGCGCAAGAGCTTCTCCCAGGCGGCCGAGCGCCTTGGCGTGACTCAGCCCGCCGTGAGCCTCCAGGTGCGCTCGCTCGAGAAGCGGCTCGGCCGCACGCTGCTCGACCGCTCCGGCCGCCGGGTCGAGCCGCACCGAGGCCGGGCCCGCGCTCTACCGCGGCGCCCAGCGGATGCTCGCCCTCGAGGAGCAGCTGATCGAGGAGCTCGACGCGGGAGAGGGCGGCGAGCTCGCGCGGCACGCTCTGGCGTCGGCGCCTCGACCGGCCCGGGCAGCACCGTCGTTCCCGTCCTGCTCTGCGAGTTCCGGGAGCGACAACCCGGAGTCGCCGTGTCGCTCTCGATCTCGGACACGCAGTCGGTCGTCGACCGCGTCGCCGAGCGCGAGCTCGAGCTCGGGGTCGTCGGCGCGGCCCGCCGGCACCGCGGCGTCGTCTTCGAGCCGTTCTTCCGCGACGAGGTCGTGCTCGCGTGTCCGCCAGGCCACCGCTTCGCCGGCCGCACCGTCTCCCTCGAGCAGCTGCGCGAGGAGCCGCTGATCGTGATGCAGGAGGGGCTGGGGTCCGTCAGGTGATCGAGGACGAGCTCCGCCGTGCGGGAACCCGCCTGCGCGACCTCGAGCCGCGCCTCGAGCTGGGGCTGCAGGAGTCGGTCAAGTCGGCGGTCGCGGCGGGCCACGGCGTCACCTTCATCTCTCGTGCGGCGATCGAGGCCGACCTCGCCGCGGCACGCTCTCCTCTGCGCGCGTCAAGGGGCTCGATCCGGTACGCGAGATCTCGCTCGTCCGCTCGGCCGGACGTTCGCCGACCCGGGCGGCCGAGGCGTTCCTCACCTTCGCGAAGAAGCGGCTGCCCTGATCGTCCGCTGGGGTCTCGAGGAGTTGGGTGCCGTGCTCGCCGAGCTCGGCATCGAGCGGCCGTTCCTGATCGCGAGCGGGCGCTGGTCGAGCCTCGACCTCCCTCGGTCGGCAGCTGGCACGGAGGTGCCGAGCGACCGGGTCGAAGAGATCGCAGCGTCTGGTCGCCGCAAACGGCGCCGACGGGCTGCTTGCGGTCGGAGGGGCAGCGCGATCGACCTCGCGAAGGCGCGTCTCGGCGGCAGACCGGTCTCCCGGTCGTCTCTGTGCCGACGACCTACTCGGGCGCCGAGTGGCCGGACAACTTCGGCGTCCGCAATCCCGAGCGCCGGATCGTCGGCGGCGGCACCGGTGCGCACACTCGCCGGCATCGTCTACGAACCGATGCTGCTGCTCGATCTGCCGCGCGAGCTGAGCGGCGGCTCGGCGATGAACGCGCTCGCGCATTGCGCGGAGGCGCTCTACGTGAAGGGCCGGAACGCCGAGGGCGACGAGCACGCCCTCGAGGGAGCGCGCGCCTGATCGGCGAGTCGCTTCCCGCCGTGCTCGAGGACGGCCACGATCTCGAGGCACGCACGACGCTCCTCGCACGGCGCCATGCACGGGGCGCGGCGCTGCCGCCGCCGGCCTCGAGCTCGGCCACGCGATGGCACAGGCGATCGGCAGCCGCCACGGGATCTTCCACGGCCCGGCCAACGCGCTCTGTCTCGCTCCCGCGCTGCGCTTCAACCGGCCCGTCGCCGGCGAGGAGATCGCGCGCTTCGGCGAGGCGCTCGGCTCCGAGGACCCGATCGAGCGCACCGAAGAGCTCGCCCGCCTCTCCGGCTACGAGCGCCTGCGCGACTTCGGCGTCCCGGAGGACGAGCTCGAGGAGGTCGCCGAGGCGACGGCCGAGCGAGCGGGCGCCAAGGCGAACCCGCGTCCGGCAAGCCCTGAGCCGAGATCGCCGAGCTGCTACGCGGCATCTGGTAGCTCAGCAGGGGCCGGAGCCGGGCGCGCCGCCCGGACCGGCGAGATGCGATACGGATTCGCCCGCGCCGGCCTGGATGCAGTATGAGGAAGCGTCGGCACGGACGAGCGTCACGTCGAAGCCGGCGGTCGAAGCGCCGGCGTAGGTGCCGTTCAGCGCATGGAACTGCTCGAGCTGCACCTGGGCCTGCTGGAAGGTGAGCCCTGAGGCGGCCTGCTGCGCTCGAGCGACGGCCTGCGACGCCGTGTGTCCGTTCGCTCCGCTTCGCTGCTGGGCGGTCAGCAGCCAGCCGCCGACGAGGAGCGCCACCAGCAACGAGAGAATCGAGACGCCGCGGACCACTGAGGCCTTCATCGGCACTCGGCTGCGGCTGCTCAAGGCCGCCGGGCCACGAAGGAGAGAATCGTCACCCCGAGCTCCTCCGGCGGGTAGACACGGAACCGTGGCGCCAGCGGCAGCCCTCGAGCTCCGCCAGGCCCTCCAGGCTCGGACCCGACGGCACCTCGGCGACGAGCTCGAAGCCGGCCTCGCGCACGAGCCGCAGATAGTCGGGCGACCGGAGCCGGTTCTGGTGATGGAGCGGCGAGTTGACGAGCCGCCACGCTCGGTCGGAGTAGCGCAGGAAGTTGTAGCGCGAGAGGCTCGGGTCGAAGTACGAGTAGTGGTCCTGCAGGTCGATGCGGCAGCTGAAGGCGCATCCGGGACGGAGCAGCCGGAAGCATTCGGCGAAGATCTCCGCGAGATCGCCTGCCGGGATGTGCTCGCAGGTGTCGGTGCTCGAGACGAAGTCGACCGACTCGGACGGCAGGCCGGTAGCCCGTGCGTCGCGCGGTGCGAGGTAGGTGATGCCGAAGCGCTCCTCCAGCTCGTCGGCCGAGCCGATCGGGCCGCCCAGGCGGCGCAGCTCGCGGCCGGCCTCGGACTCGAGCTCGTCCCAGAGCCGCGCGAACGCGGCCAGCGAGTCGTTGACGAGCTCGGCGCGCACGCTCGGCCGGATGTCGACGAGCACCTGGCGCCCGACTCCCAGGGCCGCATAGGACAGCGGGATCGCCAGATCCCATCCGGCTCCGAACTCGTAGAAGACGGACGCGCTCGGGGGTGTTCCCGGCCCGTGCTCCTCGTACGCTCGCAAGTGCTGCTGCGCACGCGAGAACTTCCGCCGAGAGACCGACTCGCTCGCCGGCAGTGAGCGGAGCACGTGGCGCTGGAAGACGTAGTTCAGCCGCTCGCCCTGGGGCAGGACCCCGAGCCCGCGCTGCACCGCCGCTTTCGCCACCCATCGCATCGGTCGGCGAGCATAGCCCTCCGCCGGCTGAATAAGAGGAGCTAATGCCTGGAATTAGGCTACGATGCGGGCATCGTGGCCGAGAGGCTTTCCTTCGACGTGCTCGTGGTCGGGAGCGGGGCCTCCGGGCCTCGCCGCTGCCGTCGTCCGCCGAGCGCGCCGGCGCCGCGGGTCGCCGTCGCGACGAAGGGCGCCCTCCAGTCCTGCAACTCCGCGAAGGCGCAGGGCGGGATCCAGGCCGCGTTCGGCGACGACGACTCGCCCGAGCAGCACGCCGAGGACGTCTGGCAGAGCTCGCACGAGACCGCCGACCGGCACCTGGTCGAGATCCTGACCGCGCGAGGCGCCGGGCGCGATCCACTGGCTCGAGGAGCACGGCGTCGAGTTCACGCGCGAGAACGGCGGCTACCGGCTGGCGCGCTGCGGCGGCGCGACCCGCAAGCGGCTGCTGCAGGTCGGCGACCGCACCGGGCACGCGATCACGACCGGCGCTGCGCGACGCCTTCGCTCGCCTCGTCCGGCGAAGCGCTGCCCGAACTGCCCGCTCGTCTCGCTCGAGCCGGCGCGAGAACGGCTGGGTCGCGAACTGCAAGCGGAAGAACGGCGAGGAGCTCGTGATCGACGCGGGCGCCGTCGTGCTCGCAGCGGGCGGCCGCTGCTACCGGGAGGCGGAGGAGCGCGGGAGAGCTGTCGACCAACCATCCCGGCGCGACCGGCGAGGTGACGCGGATCGCGGTCGAGCTCGGCGCCGAGAGCCGCGACCTCGGACGCGCTCCAGTACCACCCGAATGGCGGCGCCTGGCCGCCGACGATGCAGGGCTACTCGATCCCCGAGACCACGCGCGCGTACGGCGCGACCCTGCTCAACTCGGCCGGCGAGGAGTTCACCGACCCGCTCGGGCCGCGCGGACGCGGTCTCGCGGGCGATCTTCGACGAGGTCGACTCCGGCCGCGGCGTCGAGACTCCCGACGGCCGGCCGGCCGTGCTGCCTCGACACCACGCGGATTCCCGAGGACGACGCGGAGATCTCGCTCCCGTACATGCTGCGCCGTTACCGTTCCGCAGGGATCGACCCGCTCCGCGAGGCGATCCTGACCTATCCGGTGCTCCACTACCAGAACGGAGGCCTCGTGATCGACGAGCACGCCGAGACGACCCTGCCCGGCCTCTTCGCCTGCGGCGAGATCGCCGGCGGCACCCATGGGCGGAACCGGATGATGGGCAACTCGCTGCTCGAGTGCACCGTTTTCGGCCTGCGCGCGGGCGCTGCGGCAGCGAGAGGGTGGCCGCATGAGCGATCCGATCCGTTTCGACGGGCAGGTCGTGCTCGTGACCGGCAGCGGCCGGGGTCTCGGGCGCGGCCATGCCCGTGCGTTTGCAGGTCGCGGCGCGCGCGGTGATCGTCCATGACGCGGGCGTCGCGGAGGACGGGAGCGGCCATCCAGCCGGCCGTCGCCGATGCCGTCGCCGAGGAGATCACGCGGTTCGGCGGGCGGCCGTCGCCGCCTGCGACAACCTCGAAGTCGCCCGACGCGTGCGGTGCGCCTCGTCGAGGCGAGCGTCGAGCAACCTCGGCCGGCTCGACATTGTCGTTCAGAACGCTGGCCTCAACGTGTGGGAGGAACTCGAGACGGCGAACCGGGCTGGGAGCGCATGCGCCGCGTGAACGTCGACGCTCCGGTTCCACCTGACGCGTGCGGCCTTCCCGGTGATGAGGGAGCAGGGCTGCGGCAGGTTCTGCTTCACGACCTCCGGTCGGGCGATGGCGGTCGATCGAACGCGGCCCGGGCTCGCGCGCCTACGCCGTCGGCAAGATGGCGCACTTCGCGCTGATGCTCGTCACGCCGCCGAAGGCGCCCCTCACGGCATTCTCGCGAATGCGATCGCACCCGCGGCGGCGACGACATGCTCCGCCGCGCGACAGCCCGGGGAGCTCGAGCCCGGAGCAGGTCGCTCCCGGCGTGCTTTCCTCGCGTCCGATCGATGCACCTTCTCCGGCAAGGTGCTCGAGGCCGCGGCGGCGAGTTCGACGTCGCTCGGTGGACGTCTGAGCGAGGAGATCGACCTGGGTCGCGCTCCGGATCCGGAGACAATCGCAGTGCGTTGGGCGACATCGAGAGAGTGCCCGCATGAGTGCCGTCGCGACCGACATCCGCCAGGCGGTTTCGATGGACGCGGCCGCGCACCTCTACGTCTGGGCGCTGAAGGACATCCCGCAGGACCTCCGCGACGCGCTCGCGGACGCGCGCCGAGCGCGAGACCTCGGTGCCCGGCCGGCGCGTGCTGAGACGATCCATCAAGAACGTCAAGATCGCCGACGAGCGAGAACAACCTCGTCTGCCAGGACACCGGCATCGCCGTCTACACCGTGCCGCGTCGGCGAGCACTTCCCGCTGCACCCGGCGCGGATCTACGAGGCGCTGCAAGCGCCGGCACCGACGCGCGCGACGATCGAGCATCCGCTGCGCTCGAACGCCGTGCACACGATCACGCGCGAGAACACCGGCCCGAACATCGGCTACCGCCTGCCGATCGTGCACTGGGAGTTCATCGCCGACTGGGACGGCCTCGACGTCAAGTGCGTGCCGAAGGGCTCCGGCTCGGAGAACATGAGCTTCCTGAAGATGTGCGTCCCCGCCGACGGCGTGAAGGGGATCAAGCAGTTCGTGCTCGAGTCGATCGTCGGCGCCGGCGGCAAGCCGTGCCCGCCCGGGATCGTCGGCGTCGGCATCGGCGGCTCGGCCGACTACGCGATGTACCTCGCGAAGGAGGCGATCACGCGCCCGATCGGCACGCGCAACGCACGACCCGCATCGTCGCCGAAGCTCGAGGACGAGCTGCTACGGCCTGCTGAACGAGACCGGCATCGGCCCGATGGGCCTCGGCGGCGACGTCACCGTCCTCAACTGCCACATCGAGCACGCCGGACACGCACATGACCCTCAACCCGGTCGCGGTCAACTACCAGTGCTGGGCCGCGCGGCGCGCCTCCGCGCACGTCGCCGCCGGACGGCGAGCGTCGAGTTCGACCGGGAGTCCTAGATGGCCAACCACACGGTCACGTTCCCGATCACCGATCGCGCAGGAGATCCTCAAGCTCCGCGCGGGCGACGAGGTCACCGTCCAGGGCCACATCATCGGCATCCGCGACCGGACGCAGATCCGGATCTTCGACCAGGGCGTCGAGCCGCCGATGGACCTCGCGGCGCGTTCCTCGCTGCACACGGCGCCCGGCGTGCGCAAGCTCGAGCCGACGGGCAAGCTACGAGAAGGTCTGCATCGGCACGACGACGAGCGCCGCGCATGGTGCGCTTCACGGAGCCGCTCGGCGCGCAGTACGGCGTGCGCGCGATCTGCGGCAAGGGCGGCTTCCCGGACGAGGCGATCGAGCCGATGCAGCGGCTCGGATGGTCTACTTCGCGATCGTCGGCGGCGCGGCGGCGCTCGAGACGACGCAGATCGAGGAGATCGAGGAGGTCGCCTGGGAGGAGCTGATGCCCGAGTGCCTCTGGAAGTTCCGCGTCAAGGACTTCGGCCCGCTCACCGTCGGCATCGACGCGCACGGCAACTCGCTCTACCACGACGTCCAGGCGCGCGCGCAGGAGAAGCTGAAGGAGCTCTTTGCCCGGCTTTGATCTCGGCCTGCAGCGCACGGCGGCCTGACGCACGTGATCGACAAGGGCCTCGGCCCGCGCGCGTGGGAGGACGTGCTCGAGGTCGCCGGCGACCACATCGACGATCGTCAAGCTCGGCTGGGGCACGGCCTACGTGACGCAGAACCTCGAGCGCAAGCTCGAGGTGCTGCAGCGACAAGCCCGTCGTGATCGGCGGCACCTTCTTCGAGGTCGTCTACGCGCAGGACAAGCTCGACGAGTACAAGCGCGTGGCTCGACCGAGCTCGGCCTCACGCACGTCGAGATCTCCGACGGCACGATCGACATCCCGCGCGAGCGCAAGCTCGAGCTGATCGCCGACTTCGCGCGCGACTTCACCGTCCTCTCCGAGGTCGGCTCGAAGGACCCGGCGGTCGAGTACGCGCGCCGTACCAGTGGGTCGCAGTGGCTCAGCGAGGAGCTCGAGGCCGGCGCGTGGAAGGTGATCACCGAGGCGCGCGAGGGCGGCACCGCCGGCATCTATCGACTCGACGCGGCGGCATGCGCACCGGGCTGATCGGCGAGATCGCGCACGAGGTCGGCGCCGAGCGAACGTGATCTTCGAGGCGCCGTCCAAGGCGCGCGCAGGCCTGGTTCGTGAAGCAGTTCGGCCCCGCGGTCAACCTCGGCAACATCCCGCCCGACGAGGTGATCCCGCTGGAGACGCTGCGGCTCGGGCTCGCGCGCCGACACGCTCAGGGAGGTACTGCTTGAGACGAGCGCCCCGCTGCCTGCAGCTCGACTTCGAGGCCATGGCGGGCGGAGGACGTGCTCCGCTGGGCGCACGAGGAGTTCGGCGACCGCCTCTGCCTCACCTGCTCCGTGGCAGAAGCAGTCGTCGGTGCTCGTGCACATGGTCTCGCGAGCTCGGCCTCGACATCCCGGTGATCGAGCTCGACACGCACCTCTTCTTCCGCGAGAGCTACGAGACGCGCGACCGCCTCGTCGAGCGCTACGGCCTCCGCCTGCAGCCGCCGCCGCACGTGATCACCGTGGCCGGAGCAACACCGCGCCGAGGGCCCGAACCTCTGGGAGACGCGACCTGACCGCTGCTGCCACATCCGCAAAGGTCGAGCCGCTGCTGCGAGGCGCTCGAGCCGTACGGCGCCTGGATCTCCGGCATCCGCCGCGACCAGTCGCCGAGCCGCGGCGACCACGCCGAAGGTGCAGTGGTCGGAGCGCTACGAGGTCTGGAAGCTGCACCCGCTCGCCGACTGGGACGAGAACGCGTCTGGGCCTACATCACGATCAACGAGATTCCCTACAACCCGCTCCACGACGCGGCTTCCGCTCGATCGGCTGCATCCCGTGCACCCGCCCGACGACGCCCGAGGAAGAGGAGCGCGCCAGTCCGCTGGGCGGGCTCCGGCATAGCTCGAATGCGGCATCCATCTGGCGACACCTGCAAGGAGAGCACATGACCGACCACATCTACGCCGCCGACCATCCCGGAGACGACGCGCGTCCGGCCCGGCGGCTTCACGCTCTGGTTCACCGGGCTCGTCCGGTCCGGAAGACCACGATCGCGCACCTGCGTCGGGCCCGAGCTCGACCGCCGCGGCCTCGTCGTCGAGTACCTCGACGGCGACACCGTGCGCACCCACCTCTCGAAGGGCCTCGGCTTCTCGAAGGAGGACCGCGACACGCACATCGAGCGCGATCGGCTGGGTCGCCTCGCGGCTGACTCGCCAGGGCGGCGCCGTGATCGCCGCCGACGATCTCGCGCCTACGAGGCGACGCGGCGCAGAGAGGCGCGCGAGCGTGGTCGACGAGGTCGGCACGTTCGTCGAGATCTCGCCGTGACCTCGGTCGAGGAGTGCGCCAGCCGCGACGTCAAGGGCCTCTACGAGAAGGCGTTCACGCGGCGAGATCAAGGAGCTTCACGGGCGTCTCCGACCCGTACGAAGAGCCGTCCGAGCTCCGAGATCGTGCTCGACACCGAGAGCAGCACGACCCGGAGAGAGCGCGGCGCTCGTCGATCGCGAAGCTCGAGGAGCTCGGGCTCGTCCCGAGCGAGGTGCCCGCATGAGTGTCGTCGGAGACGACGCAGCTGATCGAGCCTCACGGCGGCAAGCTGGTCGACCGCACCCGGGCCGAGGCCCGGAGGGGATCGAGCGGCTCGAGCAGATCCCGCTCACCTCCCGCGAGCTCTCCCGACCTGGACATGCTCGCGAGCCGGGCGCGCTGTCGCCGCTCGAAGGCTTTATGAACCGCCACGACTACGAGCGCGTGGTCGAGGAGATGCGGCTCGCGCGCGGGCTGCCCTGGGCGTTGCCGGTCTGCCTCGCCGTCGACCGTGCCCCGGAGGGTGACTCAGGTCGCGCTTGACGGACGGAGCCGGCACGCCGCTTGCGGTGCTCGAGGTCGACGGGCGCCTACGAGTACGACAAGGAGCGCGAGGCGGAGCGCTGCTTCCGCACGATCGAGGACGACCACCCCGGCGTCGCGCGGCTCTACAGCCAGAAGCCGCTCTACCTCGCCGGCCAGCGTAACGGTCTTCGAGCGCGCGGAGCCGTCGTTCCCGGAGCTGCATGGACCCGGCCGACACGCGCGACGACTTCTCCGAGCGGGGCTGGCGGCGGGTCGTCGGCTTCCAGACGCGGAACCCGATCCACCGCGGCGCACGAGTACCTGACGAAGGTGCGCGCTCGAGATCCGTCGACGGCCTGCTCATCCACCCGCTCGTCGGCGAGACGAAGTCCGGACGACGTTCCGGCCGCGACCGCGTCGCCTGCTACCGGATCCTCGTCGACAACTACTACCCGGCCGACCGCGTGCTCGTAGCCGCCTTCCCGGCTGCGATGCGCTACGCCGGCCCGCGCGAGGCGATCTGGCACGCGATCTGCCGTAAGAACTACGGCTGCTCGCACTTCATCGTCGGCCGCGACCACGCGGGCGTCGGCGACTACTACGGCACCTACGACGCGCAGCTGATCTTCGACGACTTCGAGCCGCACGAGCTCGGGATCGAGCCGATGTTCTTCGAGCACGCCTTCTTCTGCCGCGTCTGCGGCTCGATGGCGACGCCGAAGACCTGCCCGCACGGCCGGGACGACCACGTCTTCCTCTCAGGGACGAAGGTGCGCGAGCTGCTCGCCAACGGCGAGCTCCCGCCGGTCGAGTTCACGCGGCCCGAGGTCGCGGAGGTGCTGATCGCGGCCTACACGCTCCTAGGCCGTGAACTGGCAGTTCACCCTCAGCGGGTTCCTGATCGGCGCGCTCGTGGGCGTGACCGGGATGGGCGGCGGCTCGCTGCTGACGCCCATCCTGGTCATCTTCTTCGGCTTCAAGCCGACGCTCGCGCGTCGGCACCGACATCCTCCACGGCGCGATCTTCAAGAGCTTCGGCGCGGTCCGGCACCGCCGGCTGGGCACGGTCCACGCTGCACCTGGTCGCTCTGGATGTTCCTCGGCTCAGGGCCGATGTCGCTGCTCGGCGTGGCGGTCGCCACGCTGGCTCAAGCCACAACTACGGCAGTGCGGAGACGATCGAGGCCTACGCCGTCGGGATCGCGCTCGTGATCGGCGGCCGGGCTCGTGGCGAAGACGTTCATCCGCATGCGGCGTGCAGCCGGACGACGCGCCCTTCCTGCTCACGAACCGTGACCGGGTGATCGCGGTCGGCGCTGGGCGCGACCTGCGGCTTCGTCGTCGGGCTGACCTCGGTCGGGAGCGGCACGTTCTTCGGCCTGGTCATGGTGATGGTCTTCCGCTCACGGTCGCCAAGATCGTCGGCACCGACATCTTCCACGCCGCGCTCTTGCTCTGGGTCGCCGGGTTCGGGCATCTCGTCGCCGGCAACGTCGACCTGCACGCGATGGCCTGGCTGCTCCTGGGCTCGATTCCCGGCATCCTGCTGACGAGCCAGTTCACGCTCAAGCTGCCCGACCGCGCTCTTCGGCTGGGCCTGCCGCGGTGCTGATGCTGAGCGGGATCAAGCTCGTCGACCCGCCGAACTCCGACTGGGTGATAGCGGTCGGAGCGGTCGTGGCCGGGCTCGCGTTCGCGACGTGGGCCTTCACGCACGCGCCTGGGCCGGCGCCCGCGGCCCGAGATCGCTTCTTAGGAGCGCTCAATCACCAGGTCGGCGAACGAGGCGGAGGACTTCGCCGAACTCCCACCATCCCTGCACGTAGGGCTTCACGAAGGCGATGCTTCGCGCGTAGGCGAGCGGGATCAGCGCGACCTGCTCCGTGATCGCGTACCGGTCGGCCTCGTGGAAGAGCTCGAGCCGCTTGCGACCGTGCCGCTCCTGGCGCGCCCGCTCGATCAGTCCGTCGAAGACCTCATCCGAGAAGCCGCCCTCGTTCGTCTTCGAGTCGGATTGCAGTAGCAGCCGGAGGTAGTACTCCGGATCCGGATACCCCGGCAGCCACCCTCGACACCGTGATGTCGGCGGACGGTCGCCGGCCAGGCCGACCTCGCCGACCAGCTCGGTCTCGAGTCCGAGGACGTCCCGCCAGCAGGCGGCGAGGCGCCTCCGCGATTCCGACGTCGCCCGGCGGGGTGGCGAGCACCAGCCTCAGCTGCGCGCCTCGAGCGCTCCGAGGTGCGAACGGGCGAGCTCCGGATCGAAGCGGAGCACGATCTCGGGCGTGTGGCCCTGAAGGGCCGGAGGAACGAGGCCGCCTGTGGCCGCGACGTAGTTGGCCGGCAGTGTCGGCGCGACCGCCGTGGTGGTCGATCGCGTGCGCGAGCGCACGCCGGACGTCCGGCGTTTCCGAGGCGGCCGTGGTCGAAGCTGAGGTACACGGTCGCGGCGACCGGGCCCAGGCGCACCTCGTCCTCTGCAGCGAGCGTCCCGTTCGGCCGCACGGCATAGCGGTCGACGATCGCATCGAGCTCGCCGCGCTCGTACGGCGCGAGGTCCTCGCCGACGTCCAGCCTGGTCATCGTGACGGGGTTCGCATTGCCGCTCCGGCGGCTGGCGTAGTCGTCGCGCCGCGCGAGGACGAGCTGTCCTTCGTCGAGCCGCTCGATCCTGAACGGCCCGCTCACGACCTGGTTCTCGGGCACCGCCCAATCGTCGCCGTCGCGCTCGATGGCGTGCGCGGGGCAGCGGGCCTCCGTCGGGCCGGTTCAAGACGCTCAGGAAGTACGGCGCCGGAGCCGCCAGCCGGAACTCGACCGTCCGGTCGTCGAGGGCGCGCACCCCGACCGCGTCCAGGTCGTCGTGTGCGCTCGAGGTAGTAGTCCTGCGCCGTCTCTCGAGCACGAAGTAGATCGCCACCGACGCGCCCGGAGCCTCCGGGTTCGAGCACGCGTCTTGATCCCGAACTCGACGTCGTGGGCGGTGAGCGGCGTGCCCGTCCGACCAGCGTCAGCCCCTCGCGGAGGTGGAAGACGTAGCGGAGGCCGTCGTCGGAGATCTCCCAGCGCTCGGCGAGCGAGGGCACGATCGTGCGCTCGGGCCAGTGCCTCGACGAGCCGGTCGAACAGCTGCATGCAGAGCTGGATGTCGGTCCACGCGATCGCCGCGTCGCCGGATCGACGAGTCTGGGAGGAGCGGTCGACGCCGCCTGAAGCTCGTCGGCCGGGAGCTGCGACGGCTCCGGCGGCGTCCAGTGCTCGAAGGCCCGGCTGGTACGCCTCGTTCGCCTCGGCGAAGCGCATCGACGTGTGCAGGGCGATCGCGAGCTTGAACAGGACGAGCGCCATCTCCTGCCCGTGGCCGCGGCGCTCGAGCAGCGGCAGCAGCGCTCGGTAGTGGGCGATCGCCTCGTCGAGCGCGTAGTCCTGGCGAGCCTTGTCGCCCGCCCGCAGCAGGTAGGCGACGGCGTCGGTCCTCGTCCTCGGCCGCGAGCCAGTGATAGCGCGAGCAGCCCGAGCACCTCGTCGAGGTTCGCCGCGTGCTGCTGCTCGAGCCACTCGGCCGCCTTCCGGTGCAGCGCTCGTCGAGGCTCGCGCCAGGATCGTGCGGTAGGCGGCCTCCTGGATCAGCGCGTGCTTGAAAGCGGTACTCGGGCTGGGGCCAGCGGCGCGTCTCGCGGACGAGCTCGAGCCGCTGGAGCTCGTGCAACGCGTCCTGTCGGCGACGGCTCCGAGCACGCCTTCGAGCAGCGGCAGCCCGAACGTGCCGGCCGAGGGCCGAGGCGGCGGTGAGGACGTCGCGGCACGCGGGCGTGAGGCGGTCGATCCGCGCGAGCAGGAGCTTCTCGACCGTCGGCGGGATCTCCACCGAGACGTCGTGGTCGAAGCGCCAGCCGCCGTGCCTCGCCGACGAGCGCGCCCGTCTCGAGCGAGCGAGCGGACGAGCTCCTCGAGGTAGAAGCGGATTCCCCTCGGCCTGGCCGAGCACGCGTGCGGCTCGACGTCGTCGGGGAGCGTGCCCGGCCCCACGAGCGCGTCGAGCAGCGCGGTCTGCGCGTCGCCCGCCAGCGGCTGGAGCGCGAGCTCGCGGGTCAGGTGCGGATACTCGCGGAGCGCAGCTCGCGCAGGCGCCAGGATGCGTGGTCGCGCTCGTCCCGCTGGGCGATCACGAGCAGGACGGCAGCCTCCTCGGCGAGGCGGAGGAGCTGCTCGCACAGCTGCACCGAGGTCGTGTCGGCCCAGTGCAGGTCCTCGAGCGCCACCACGACCGGCCGGTCGGCGGCCAGGCGGCGCAGCACGGCTCGCCGACGACCTCGAAGGTCCGGTACTGCAGCGCCTCCGGGCGAGAGCTGGGCCAGGTGCGCCGAGGCGTCCGGCTCGAGCGTCAGGCCGAGCAGGGCGCCGAGGTACGGGTAGATCTCGTCGCCGCGTTCCGCCGAAGAGTCCGTCGACGTTGCGGCCGCAGCGCGACCCGCAGCCGTAGCTCGGGCTCGTCGCGCCCGGCGCCGAGCCACTCCCGCAGCAGGTCGCGGAACGGCCAGTAGGGAAGCGACTCGCCGTAGGAGACGCAGCGGCCTTCGAGCCAGAGCGGCTGAGGCCCGTCTCCCGCGGCTTCGGCGAGGCCGTGCATCTCGGCGAGCAGGCGGCTCTTGCCGATCCCCGCCTCGCCGGTGACGAACACGACGCCGCCCGAGCCCGCGCGCGGCCTCGAGAACCTCGCCGACGAGGTCAGCTCGGCCGGGCGGCCGACGAGGTCGACCTCCGGCCCGTCGAGCCCCTCCGCTGCGACGGCTTCGGCGCGCGGTCGGCCCGCTACCGACGCCGCGACGGGCGAGGTCTTGCCCTTCAGCTCGACGGCCTGCTCCTCACCCCATTCGAACAGCGGCTCGAGCTGGCGCCGCGTGTCGGCGTCGGCGAGCACCGTGCCCGGCTCGGCCGCCGCCTGGAGCCGGGCGGCGGTGTTGACCGTGTCGCCGAAGGCGGCGTACTCGACCGCGCGCCCCGGCGCCGATCGCCCCGAGCACCACCGGGCCCGTCGCGACGCCGATCCGCACGCCGAAGCCGTCGACGCCCCAGCCGCGCTCGACCTCGCCTGCGTAGGCGGCCATCTCGTCGGCGATCCGCAGACCGGCTCGCGAACGGCCCGCTCGGCGTCGTCCTCGTAGGCGACCGGGGCGCCGAAGAACGCGAGCACCCCGTCGCCGGCGAGATCCTTCACGCGCGCCGCCGAACCGCTCGACCTGCGAGGACCGATCCGCGCGACCGCCTCGCCGACGACGAGCCTCACCTCTTCGGGCTCGAGCCGCTCGCCGAGGGGCGTGGAGCCGACGAGGTCCGCAAACAGGGTCGTGACGACCTTGCGCTCCTCGCGGAGCTCGGCTCCGCCCTCGGGCCTCCCGCTCCTCCGCCATGCCACATTCTGATCGGCACGGCGCGGGAGGGTTCGGACTAGACTCGCCACTCCCGTGGCGCGCATCCTGCCGATGCTGCTCGTTCTCGCCCTGCTCGGCAGTTCGGCGCGCGGCTTTCGCCGTCACCGAGGGCCTGAAGCTCGAGAAGAGCCTCGATCACGGACACGCGTCGTGGACAAGGTGGTCGCGCCCGATTCGGCGACCCATGCGATCGCCTCGATCAGCTTCGTGCTACGCAAGTCCGACCGCATCACAGTCGAGGTCGTGAACGGAAACGGCGACGTGATTCGCACCCTGGCTCGCTCGCAGTCCGTCGGCCGCGGAAGCCATCAGTTCGGGTGGAACGGACGTGACAACGAGGACGATGTCGTAGCCGACGGGGGCTACCGCCCGCGTGTCCACCTCGCGCGGGAACACCGGACGATCGGGCTCCCGAACGTGATCCGGATGGACGCAACGCCGCCGCTGATCAAGCTGCGTCTCCGGTGAAGCCGCGCCGAGTTTTCACCCGACGGTGACTTCCGGCGCGAGTACGTGCGGATCCGCTACCTGACCAACGAAAAGGCCGAGGCGATCCTCTACGTGGACGGCGACCGGCGGACGCTCGTCCGGGCGTTCCTCCGGGCCGGGAAGCTCGACTGGGGCGGCAAGGCCGCTCGCGGTCTGAGGCCCGGCCGGCACCTGCTGCGCCTGCGTGCGATCGACTCGGCCGGCAACCTTTCGAGTCCAACGCGCGCCTTGGCTGTCGTCATCCGCTACATCGACGTGCGACCCCACGTGCTCCACGTGAAGAGCGGCAAGCGCTTCTCGGTGCGCGTGCTCACCGACGCGAAGCGCTACAGCTGGCATCTCGGGCAGCGCGGAACGTAGCGCGCACGCGGCACCTCGTCCTGAGTGCCGGCCAGCTGGCACCTTACCGCCTCGTCGTCGCGGCCAACGGCCACGTCTCGAGGGCGGTCGTGGTGGTGAGCCCGTGACCTCCGAGCTCGCCCGGGCGGGAGGCGTCCTCGGCGCAGCTGGGACTCGCCGTGCTGATCGCCGCGCCGACCTCGCGATCCAGCGGCTCGCCGGCCTCGGCGCCTGGGCTCTCGGGATCGTCCTGCTGGCGGCCTACCTCGCGCCGCACGGCCACCGGCCGCTGCTCGCGGGAGCCGCCGTCCTCGGGATCGCGCTTCGCGGTCGGCGGTGCCTGGCTGTTCCGCCGCTGGCCCTGGCTCCTGCCGCTCGCTGACCTCGCGTGCATCCCGGCGCGGATCCACGTCCACGGTCGGCTCGACCGAGGCGAATCTGCTCGTCCCGCTCTACGGCGTCGTCGGCCGCGGCCGCTGTTCCTCCTGGCCTGGGAGCTGCTGGCGCGGAGACACGCGTGCGAGAGAGCTCGCGATCGTGACGTGGCCCCTCGCGGTGTTCGCCGCCTGGGTCGGCCTCTCGATCCTCTGGACGAAGCGACGTTCGCCAGGGCTCGATCGACCTGCCTCTTCTTCTACCTGCCGTTCGGGCTGCTCGCCGTGGTGCTGGCGCGGCTCGCCTGGCGACGGCTCTGGGCGCTCGCGCTGCTCGTCGAGGTGACGGCGATGGCGCTCGTGTTCGCGGCGATCGGGATCTACCAGTACGAGACGCGCGACGTCTTCTGGAACCCGAAGCTCCTCGTCGCCAACGCCTACGCGCCGTTCTACCGCGTCAACTCGGTCTTCTGGGATCCGTCCGATCTACGGCCGCTTCCTCGTGGTCGCGATCCTCGCCTGCCTCGTCGCGGTGCTCTTCACGCGTGACCGGCGCCGTGCTGCTCGGGGCACCGCCGCGATCGCCGCGATCTGGGCCGGGCTCTACTTCTCGTACTCGCAGTCGAGCTTCGCCGCGCTCGTCGCCGGGGTGCTGCTCGCGGCGATCTTCGCCTGGGGCCGGCGCGGGCTCGCCTCGTCGCCGTGGCCGCCGTCGTCGTCGCCGTCGGAGCGCTCGCCGTCGCCAAACGTGCGCCACGACGTCTTCGGCAACGGCCGCGGCCTGAACAGCGCCACCGAGCGGCCGCGGCAAGCTCGTGCGCACGGGATCCGCTCGCCGTGAACCATCCGGTTGTCGGCGTCGGCGTCGGCGGCTTCAAGCGCGCCTACGCCGAGCTCGACCGGCCTCGAAGGGCGGAGCCAGAGCCGACGGCTGCGTCCGCACAACACGCCTGGTGACGGTCGCCGCCGAGACCGGCATTCCGGGCCTGCGCCTCTACGGCTGGCTACTGGCTGCCGGCTTCTTGCTCGCGTTCCGGCGCTTCGCGCGTGACCTGCCGGGTCTGACCGCGCTGACGTGCGGCCTCGTCTCTCGCGTCGATCGCCGTGCACAGCCTCTTCTACAACGCGTTCTTCGAGGACCCGACGATCTGGGCGGCGCTCGGCTCGCGGCGGTGGCGGCGCGACAGCCGCCAGCGGGCGACAGAGACGAGCCTCCGCAGCCGGCGCAGCTCGACCGGGAGGTAGAACCCGAGCGGGAGCAGGATCAGCGGGTAGACGGCAATCAGCAGGACGGCGCCGCGCGAGCGGAACGTGGAGCGCCTTCCCGAGCACCGTTAGCCCGACCGCGGCGCCGACCACGAGCGCGATCCGCCGCCACTGGTACGGCGACCGGGAAGACCTGCTGCGCCCGCACCGTCATCCCGAGGAACATGGCCACGTAGGCGACGAGGGTCGCGGCCGCGGCGCCCATCATCCCGTAGGGCGGGATCAAGACGAAGCACAGCCCGACGTTCACCGCCGCGGCGACGCCGGTGACGACCCAGTTGAACTGCGTCTGCTTGGCGCGGCCGATCCCGATCGACATCACGTTGAACGGCGATGAACGCGGTTCCGCCGAAGACCAGCAGCGGCACCACGCCGGGCTCCTGCGTAGAACGCGGGCGTCGGTCAGCACCCGCACGATGCCAAGGCGCGAGCAGCGAGGCAGCGCAGCGACATCCAGCAGGAGAGGTAGAGCACGTAGGTGAGGACGAACGCGTAGGTGCGCTTGGCCTCGTCGTCCTCCTTGATCGAGTAGGCGAACGCGGGCCACGCCGTTCGGAGCGCGATCAGCAGGAGCAGGATCGCGGTCGAGACGCGCACGCCGACGGTAGAGAGCCCGACCTCGCGCGGCGTCCTTCAGCTGCGAGCGAGGAAGAAGCGGTCGGCGAAGTCGATCGCCCAGAGCGCCAGACCCGAGGGCACGAGCGGCAGGCCGAAGCGCTGCATCTGCCGGAAGAGCGGCCGGTCGAACTGGAGCCCGAGCTGGAAGCGCCGGTAGGCGAGGAGCACGAAGTAGACCGCGAGCGTGCCGGTGAAGTTGCCGATCGAGCACGCCGAGCGCGCCCTTGTGCCAGACCGCGACGAGCAGGATCGTGGCGCCGACCGTGATCACCACGTTCGCCAGCGTGGCGGCCACGTACGAGACAGAGCGCTCCTCGACCCGGAAGAGCGAGGTCAGCTGCTCGTAGTTCATCTGCGCCCAGAGGAGCACGAAGGCTGCGCGCACGAGGTCGGCGTTCGAATGGGTCGAGAAGAGGAACTCGGAGATCTGCCCGGCCAGCGCCCAGCCCACGATCAACGCCGAGGTCGCCGAGGCCATCGTGAACCAGAACGACGTGCGCACGACTCGAATGCGGCCGGCCTCGTCCTCGGCGTCGAAGTAGAAGCGGAAGAACGCCATCGAGATCCCCGCGCGGAAGACGATCACCAGCACGACGCTGAGCGCGATCAGCGTGTCCACGGCGCCCAGCTCGGCGCGCGTGAGGTAATGGCGTGACGAGCGGCAGCAGGAAGAGCCCGATCAGGCGCGCGACGACCGCGCCGAGGCCGTAGATGGCCGGAGTGCTTGGCGAGCCGGCCGAGCTGCTGCGCGATCACGCGCCTCAGTGTGCTCCGCTGCGCCGCTGGCGGCGGCCGTCTCAGGGCGTGCGGGCTTCGCCGCAGTGCCCGTCGGAAATGACCGGTCGAACCGTTGAGATCAGGCGCAATCGCTGTGGGAACGGCGGGTAGACTCCGCCGTCGTGCCTCTGAGCGGGAAAAAGATCTTCACGACGGGCGGGGCGGGCTTCATCGGCACGACCTCGCGCGGCGCCTCGTCGACGAGAACGAGATCGTGATCCTCGACAACCTGCACCGCGACTCGCTCACCGGCACCGACCTCGCCGAGCACCCGAACCTCCGCTTCGTCCAGGGCGACGTGCTCGACCTCCCGCTCGTGCGCGAGCTCGACCGCGCGCGCCACGCACGTGATTCACATGGCGGCGATCGCCGGCGTCGACACGGTGCTCGAGAGCCCGGTCCGCACGATGCGGGTCAACTTGATCGGCACCTACAACGTGCTCGAGGCGGCGCACGAGGCGGGCACCATCGAGCGGCTGGTCGACTTCTCGACGAGCGAGGTCTTCGGCACCCACGCCTACAAGGTGCGAGGAGACGCACGTCACCTCGCAGGGCTCGGTCGGCGAGGCGCGCTGGACCTACGCCGTCTCGAAGCTCGCCGGCGAGTACTTCGCCCACTCGTACTTCGACGAGTTCGCGCTGCCGGCTGTGCTCGGTGCGGCCGTTCAACGTCTACGGGCCGGGCCAGATCGGCAGCGGCGCGATCCACCACTTCACCGTGCGCGCGCTCGCGGGCGAGGAGATCGTCATCCACGGCGACGGCTCGCAGATCCGGGCGTGGTGCTACGTGGACGACATCGTCGACGCGCTGCTCGCGGTTCTCGAGCGCGAGGAGGCGGTCGGGCAGGTCTTCAACGTCGGCAACCCGCGTTCGGTCGTGACGGTCTTCGACCTCGCCGCGCGCGATCAAGCGGCTGGCCGGCTCCGACTCCGAGATCGTGTTCCAGCCGCTCCACTACACCGACGTCGAGATGCGCATCCCGAACGTGGACAAGGCGCGCAAGCAGCTCGGCTGGGAGCCGCAGGTCGACCTGGACGACGGCCTCGAGCGCACGATCGCCTGGTACCGGAGCGGCAGCCCGTGCAGAGCCTGGCCTCCAGGGCGTGAAACTCGCTCTTGTCGCGGCGGCCGTTGCCGTCGTGGCTGTCCGGGGGCGGGGGCGCGGTCGGAGCCCTCTCTCGGCTCCTGGGCGTCTCCTCGCCGGTGATCAGCCCGAACGGGAACGGCGTCAACGATGCGCTGCGCGTGCACGTCGCCGCGCCGTCGGGCTCGGTGCTCGGGCTGCGGGTCTACGTCTGGGGCGGGCGGCTCGTCGGCTGGAAGCGGATCCGCACCGGGGTGACCGTCTCCGGTGGGACGACGCTCACGTGGGACGGCACCACCTCGACCGGCCACGCGCTCGCCGACGGCACCTACGTGGTCACCGTCTGTTCGGAGCATCCGGGCGGCTGCTCCCCGCGGAGGGGGTGCCGCGGCCGGGGCTGGCGGAGGCCAGTGTCCGCCGCCCGCCGTGGCGCCGGTCGGGCTGTCTGCGCGAGCCGCGCGTGATCCGCGTCGAGCGGCTGGCGGCGTTCGTCGACTCGACGGGAAGCTTCGACCAGGAGCGACGCTGCCGCTCGTGGTCTCGGCCGACCGCGGCGAGGCGAGCACGCAGCTCAATCCGGACTGCGCGGCGGCGCAAGCGCGACACCGGCGGCAGTGTCCCTCTGGGAGCCCAACCGGCCTCTACCACGTCGTCGCTCGCGATCCGGCAGGCGACGAGTTCCAGGCGCCGGTCGTGGTCCGCGACTCGAGACCGCTCGACCGGCCCGCTGCCGCACACCGCGCTCGTCGTCTGGCCCTACCTCACCGTGGCGCGCGTACAGCGCCTACGACGCCGACCTGAACGGGATCCCGGACAGCTGGTACCAGTTCTGGCGCCAGCGGCGGGTCTCGCTCGCGGGCCGCTCCTGCGCGGCGGGCGTCGAGGACGACCACAAGGCGGCCGCGCCTCTCTCGCGCTGGCTCTGCTCGCGCTCGCGTGCGCACGCAGCAGATCACCGACGTCGAGCTCGGGCGCCTGCCGCTCTCGACGCTGAAGCGCTACGCCGCGATCGTCTTCCCGGGCCACACCGAGTACTACGAGCCGGCGACCTACGACCTGCTGATGCGCTATCGCGACCAAGGCGGGAACCTCGTCTTCCTGCAGGCGAACCCGTTCTACCGGCAGGTACGTCTCGACCCGGAGCACAACGCGATCGTGATGACCGACTACGACGCCCGGGAGGGACGCTCCGACTTCGCCATCGCCGGGGTCGGCTACGACGGCTGCTGCTTCCCGCACGCGCGGGCGGCCCCGTACGTGGCGGCGACCGGCCGCGACTACGACCGGGTGCGCTGGCTCTTCCGCGGCACCGGGATCGGGCCCGGCGACCGGCTTCGGGGTCGCCAGCCTCCGAGAGCGACCGGATCGACCCGGAGCTGACGCCACGCGACCACGTCGTCGCCGGCCGGGCGATCATCGCGGGCAAGCGCGGCGTGATCAACGCGGCGCTGGTCTGGTCGCACGCCGGCCGCGGTTCCTCCTTCGCGACGGGCAACTACACGTTCATGCGCATGAACAAGGGGCTGACCTACAAGCTCCTCGACAACGTATGGCGAAAGCTCGTCGGCTAGCGCCTCTCGCCTTCGTTCTCGTGCTGGTCGGCTGCGGCGGCTCGTCCGCGCCCGAGCCTCCGCACGGCGGAGCGGTGCTTCGGCTCGCCCTGCCGCTGCTGCCGAACGACGCTCGACCCGGCGAAGGTCGCCGACCTGCCCGTCGCTGAACGTCGCGCACGAGCTGAACGCCGGGCTGACGCGCTTCTCCGGGCGCGGCGTCGAGCCCGATCTGGCCGAGTCGTGGGACGTGAGCGACGGCGGCCTCGTCTGGACCTTCCACCTGCGCAAGAGGCTCCGCTGGAGCGACGACGCGCCGCTCACGGCCGAGGACTTCCGCCGTCGCTGGCTGCGGGCGCTGGCGCCGTCCACCCGCTCGGCCTACGCGCGGCGCCGAGATGCAGAACATCCGCGGCGCGCGCCGCTTACCGCGTCACCGGCTCAGGCAGACGTCGGCGTCGAGGCGCTTGACGACCGCACGCTCCGCGTGACCCTGCAGCACCCGGTGCCGTGGCTCGACGAGCAGGTCGCGTGGCCGGTCTTCTTCCCGGTGCGGGAGAGCGGCAGCGCGACCAGCGGCCCGTTCCGGCTCGCTTCGCCGCTCGAAGAGCCGGCTCGTGCTGGAGCGGAACTTCAACTACTGGAACGTGGCCGCGGTCAAGCCGCGGCAGCTGGTGTTCACCACCTCGACCGACGGCGTGGACGGGTGCTGCCTCGGGGGTGCTCCCGCCCGGCTTCCCTGATCCCGGCGAGCGAGTCCGCGACCGGCGGCCGACGTCTGCCCACGCTGTCGCGCCGGCTGCTGTGGCTCGTCACGCGCGGCACGCCTCTGGCCGACGCGCAGGCGCGCCAGACGGTGTTCGGATCGCTTCTGCGCCTCCCCGGCGGGCTTGCAGAGCTGTGTGCCACCAGCGATGCCGGGTGCGTCGACGATCGTCCCGCAGGAGACGCGAGAGACAGTCTCTTCACCGCAACCGCTTCGGCTCACGCTCGCGTACACAAACCAGGATCCCGGCGCGGAGCGCCTTGGCCTCGGATCTGCGGAGCAGCACTCGCCGCGGACGGCATCGACCTGACGCTGAAGTCGGTCTCCACCCTCGCAGAGCTCGTCCGTCTCGCAGGCCCGCCCGCCCAGCCTGGGATCGACATGGTGCTGCTCGGCTGGAGCTCGGAGTTCTTCGACGAGTACAACATCCTCGACCTGTTCCCGTGCGCAAGCGCGTTCAACGTCGCCCGCTGGTGCGACCGCTCGTACGACGCGGCTGATGCAGCAGGCCGTGCGGAGCTCGACGACCAGGGCGCGCTACCGGATCGAGCGGGCCCTGGTGCGCAAGCTGAACGACGGGTTGCCGGCGATCCCACTGGACGTGCCGCCGGAGCGGGTCGACCTGAAGCCCGGAGTGCGCGGCTTCCGCTGGTCTCCGATCGGCTTCTACGAGCTGATGGGCATGACGCGCTCGTAGATCTCGAGCACCTGCCGCGCGACGGCGGTGTGCGCGTGCACGCGCTCGACGTACTCGCGGCTGCGGCGGCCGAGCTCCGGCAACGAGTCGCGCACCTCGAGCAGGCCCGCGAGCACGTCCTCGAGATCGGCCTCGTCCGCCCGCACGAGCGGAAGCTCGAGCCCGAACGCCTCCTCGGTCTCCGCCGCCGCCTCCTCGTCGAGATGGACGACGACCGGCTTGGCCAGCGCCATCGACTCGATGGCGAACATCCCGTACCAGCCGATCCGCAGCTGGTCGACGATCACGTCTGCGCCGGCGTAGCGCTTGCGCGCCTCGCGGTTCGGGACGCCCTCGATCAGGTCGAGCTCGATCGGGGCGCCGCGCGAGCGCAGCGCCTCGACGGCGGCGATCACCGACTCCGTGCCCTTGACGGCGCGCTTGCTCGGCGCGTGCGCGACGCGCATGACGTCACCGGTGGTCCGTCGAAGCAGCCTCCCAGTCGCTCAGCACGATCGCCGGCGGGACGACGTCGTATGCCGGCCAGCGCCTCGCGGGGCCCGGCGTCGCGTCAGGTAGCTGCCGACGATCACGGCGCCCGCGTCTTGCAGGTAGCCGACCTCGGAGGCGCCGCGCCCACGGAGGTCGGAGCCCCAGGACTGGAAGACGATCCCCTTGTTCCGGTGGCGCAGGAGCGGCAGCGTGAGCTGCCGCGGCGCCAGGGTCAGCCCGCGTGGAAGTGGAAGACGTCGAAGCGCGGCAGCGCCCAGCGCAGCGCGCGCAGCTGCTTGGGCAGGTTGAACGGGCACGCGAGCTCACGCGGCTCGTGTCGCGCAGCTCGAGGTTGACGTCGAAGCCGCGCTCGAACGGCCGCTCGTTGAAGACGAGCAGCGTGCTCTGACGCCGAGCTCGCGCAGCCCTTCGAGATCGCGCCGGGGCCGCCGGCCACGTTCACCGGCGAGTGCAGGGCTCTCACAGCCGCACCTTCTGACGCACGCGCGCATCGACTGGTCAGCTTCAGACGGACGCACGAGCAAAGCACGCGCGTCTGACGTCGGCATCGCAAGCGATGCCTCGACACGAGGAGTCTCGACGGCGATATCCACGTCGAGCGCTTCGAGCGCGCGGCTCGGTGCGCGCGTCGAGCTCGTCCTCGTCGTCGGCGCTCACGAGCAGGTAGCCGAGCCGCTCGGCGCCCGAGGTGAGCGGCGGCAGCGTCATCCCCTCGCGCCAGTAGAAGCCGGCCTCGTGGACGCCGTCGAGCGCCAGCGCGCGGCGCTGCGTCGAGGCGGACGATCCGGCCCGGCTGGGCGACGACGAAGCGGACCTGGCCGCAGCGCGCGAGCGGCTCGCGCGCTCGAGGTCGCCGCCGGACAGCTCGCCGAGCGCCCAGAGCACGTTCGCCCGGATCGGCGTCGAAGCCGGTCACGAGCTTGGCGAGCTCGGCGTCCTTGCCGCCGCCGAGCCGTGCGCCGACCTTCGATCGACCCAGGGCTACGCCGTCCTGACGCGCGACCTGACGTAGCGAGGGGCCGGTCTCGAGGCCGACCGCGCGGCTCGTGGCGTGCGCCTGCGCGAACAGCTCGCTCCTCGTTCGGCGAGCAGCGACGGGTAGCGGTGCGCGATGCAGACGCCGAGCGGCGGCGGCGGGTGGAGCAGCCGGCGGGTGACGCTCATCGGGAAGTACTCGCCTTCGAGCAGGAAGCCGTTGACCGTGTACTCGTCGCCGTCGAGGTACTGCTCGAGCACGACCGCTCCGGTTCGGGATGCCGCGAGCGCCCGGTCGAACGCGGGCGCGAGCTCGCCTCGGCTCCGCACCTCGGTCACGCCGCGCTGCGCCGAGCCGTCGACCGGCTTGACCACGACCGGCGCGCCGAGCTCGTGGAAGGCCTGCTCGGCCTCCTCGAAGCCGCTCGCCTCGCGCCCGCGCGGGCACCGCACGCCGGCCTTGCTCGAAGGCCGTCGCGCATCCGCCGCTTGTCCGCGACGGTCCTGGCCGTGCTCGAGCGGCAGTCCGGGGAGCCCGAGCCGCTCGGCCAGCCGCGCCGTCGGCAGCACGGCCTGGTCGGAGCCCATCGTCGCCACCGCCGCCGGGCTCGATCCCCTGCGCCTCGAGGTCGGCGAGCACGCGCTCGACGTCCGTGAAGCTGCGCGACGATGCGGTGGTCGGCCTCGGCCAGGAGCGGCGCGCGACTCGGAGCCGTCCACGACGCAGACCTCGTATCCGAGCGCGCGGGCGCTGCTCGAGCAGGCCCGAGCTGCGAGCGCGAGCCGCCGGTGAGCACGAACGCGCGGGCCATCTAGGCGGCGGTGGCGGCCGCGCGGAGCGATTCCAGCAGCCGGCGCATGCCTCCTCGAGGCCGACCTCGGCGCGCCAGCCGAGGCGCGCGTAGCCGCTCGACCGAGATCCTCGGCGTCACGCGGCCGGGCGGCGCATCGACCTCACGGACGAGCTCCGGCGCGCGCCGGCCAGCTCGCAGGCGAGGCGCGCGGCGTCGGTGAGCGCGACGGGCTCGTCGCCGGAGCCGACGTTGAACACGCCCTCCTCGCCTCGCTCGAGCACGAGGCCGGATGCGCGCGGACCGCGTCGCCGATCCAGCAGTCCAGAGCGCGGCCTCGCCACGGAAGGCGGGGATCGGCTCGCGCGCTCTCGGCCTGCCGCAGCATCGTCGGCATGGCGCCTCTTCCCTGTCCCGGGTCGACCCCGGGCCGTACGGATTGACGAGCGCGAAACACGGTGCAGGCCCTTCGGCGCGTAGAGCCGCGCGACCTCGCTCGCCCCACCACTTGCTCAGCGCGTAGAGGCTGGCAGGGCGACCGGCGTCTCCTCGTCCACGTCGCCGTCGCCGTAGACGTCCGCGGTGGAGAGGTAGGCGAGACGTGCCCCGTGCGCCGACGCGGCTGCGCCACGAGCGTCGTCGGCGAGCACGTTCGAGCGCAGCGCCAGCCCGGCTCCTCGTCGCAGCGCACGACGCCGATCCGCGCTGCTGCGTGGACGACCACGTCCGGGCCGCGCCTCGGCGATCGCCGCGTCGGCCACGCCTCTCTCGGCGAGGTCGCCGTCGCTCCGTTCGAGCGGATGGACCTCGTAGGCTCCGTCCCCGTGACGAAGCTCGTCGACCAGCGCGCGGCCGACGAAGCCGGACGCTCCCGTGACCAGGACGTCTCATGGCCGCCGAGTCTACTGGCGCGCCTGCGCGCTCCTGGCGGCCGTGCTGCTCGTCGCCGGCTGCGACCACGGGAAGCGCCGGACCGAGCCGACGCCTCCGCCGCAGACACAGTCGTTCCTCGCGCTGGACGCCCAGCATCAACGCCTGGTCGGCGACTACCAGCCGGTGAGCCGGGCGCTGACCGCGTACGAGCTGGCCTACCGCGACTGGAGAGCGGAGAAGCTCGCGAAGCCCGTCTTCCTCGACCGCGCCGCTGCTTTCCGCCGGGTCGTTGCTTCCTCGCTGGCACGGGTCTCGGCGTGACCCCGTCACGGGTGAGATACGGCTCAGGCCAAGCGCCTGCTCGTGGCCGGGCTCGGTGCGCGGGCAACCGCGCTCGAGTCCCTGCCGTCGCTCGACCGCTACTTGACCTGCTCTGGCAGCTTTCGGTCGTGGACGCCCGCCGCGCGCTGACCATCCTGCAGGACATCCGCGACCGCGCCCGCCTCATTCCGCTCCCTGAAGACAGCGTCAGTTGAAGGCTTGACACGTTGTGAGTGAGTGATAACTTACATACCGACATGCACGCTGTCAGAACCCGGATGACCGCCGACGAGCGCCGCGAGGACATCCTCGCCGTGGCGCTCGTGGAGTTCGGCGAGCACGGCCTCCACGGCACGTCGACCGACACGATCGCCCAGCAGGGCCGGCGTCTCGCAGCCGTACCTCTTCCGACTCTTCGGCACGAAGAAGGAGCTCTACCTCGAGTCCGTGCGGCGCTGCCTGCGCCAGACACCTCGAGCTGTTCCAGGAGGCCTCGCGCCGGCAAGACCGGCGAGGAGGCGCTCGACGCGATCGGCAAGGCCTACCGAGCTGCTGAGGACCGCATCTCGTCTGCGCGCGCAGATGCAGTGCCTACGCCGACTGCGGCGACGACGACGTCCGCGAGGTCGTCGCGCGAGGGCTACGGAAGCGCTCGTCGAGTACGTCGAGCGGGTCTCGGGCGCCGAGCCGGAGCGCATCCGCGACTTCTTCGCGTTCGGGATGCTGCTCGAACGTCTTCGCCTCGATGGACCTCCTCGACCAGGACGCGCCGTGGGCCGAGCAGCTGCTCGCGGTCCTGCCTTCGACGCCGGCGGAATGAGCGGCGCGTGTTTTTTCGAGACGAAGTAAGTGAGCGATAACTACCAGAGAGGAGGGAGAGATGACCCCCGCACCAGCACCATCTGGACGTTCGCGATCACCTCGGTCGCGCTGTTCATGACCACGCTCGACAACCTGGTCGTGACGACGGCGCTGCCGGTGATCCGCGACGACCTCCACGCCGGCCTGAGCGGCCTCGAGTGGACCGTGAACGCCTACACCCTGACCTTCGCGGTGCTGCTGCATCACCGGCGCGCGCGCTCGGCGACCGCTTCGGGCGGCGGCGGATGTTCGTGATCGGCCTCGGCGATCTTCACCGGTCGCCTCGGCGGCCGCGGCGCTCGCGCCGTCGATCGAGGTGCTCATCGCGGCCCGCGCGCGTCCAGGGGCTCGGCGGCGCGATCGTCACTCCGCTGACGCTGACCATCCTCAGCGCGGCTGTCCCGGCCGAGCGCCGCGGGCTCGTCGCTCGGCGCCTGGGGCGGGATCAGCGGCCTCGCCGTCGCGATCGGGCCGCTCGTCGGCGGCGCGGTCGTCGAGGGCATCTCCTGGCAGTGGATCTTCTGGCTCAACGTGCCGATCGGCCTCGTCGCTGATCCCGCTCGCCGCGCTGCGCCTCGCGTGAGAGCCACGGCCCGAACGACTCGCTCGACCTGCCCGGCCTCGCCCTCGCCAGCGTCGGCCTGCTCGGCATCGTCTGGGGCCTCGTGCGCGGCAACGAGATCGGCTGGGCCAGCACGGAGATCGTCGCGCCATCACCGGCGGTGCTGCTCGTGCTCGGCGCTGTTCGTCCTCTGGGAGCTGCGCGCGCCGGAGCCGATGCTGCCGCTGCGCTTCTTCCGCAACCGCACGTTCGCGCGCGGCCAACGTAGCGTCGCTGCTGATGTTCTTCGGGATGTTCGGCTCGATCTTCCTGCTGGCGCAGTTCTTCCAGATCGATGCAGGGCTACTCGCCGCTGCAGGCCGGGCTGCGAATCCTGCCGTGGACGGCGATGCCGATCTTCGTCGCCCCGATCGCCGGGGCGCTCTCTGACCGGATCGGCGGGCGGACGCGATCGATGGCAGTCGGCCTGAGCGCTTCAGGCAGCGGGTCTTGCCTGGATCGCGACGGTCTCGAATCCCGACCGTCGCCTACAGCGCGCTGGTCATCCCGTTCATCCTCTCCGGGGTCGGCATGGCGCTCTACTTCGCGCCGGTCGCGAACGTCGTCCTCGAGCGGTACGGCCCGGAGGAGGAGGGCCAGGCCTCCGGTCGCCAACAACGCGATCCGCGAGCTCGGCGGCGTCTTCGGCGTCGCGGTCCTGGCCGCGGTCTTCGCGCACTACGGCGGCTACAGCACAGCCCGACAGTTTCGTCGAACGGCACTGAACGCCAGCGGTCTACGTGGGCGCCGGCGCTCGTCGCGGTCGGGGCGCTCGGCAGCGTTCTCATCCGCGGCGCAGGCCGGTCGCGCAGGCCGAGCAGGCCGAGGCCCAGCTGGAGACCGCGCGCCTAGACCGACCGCTGGCTAGGGAAGGAGGCGCTAGCGGCCTGCGAGCAGGTCGTAGCCCTCCCGCAAGAACGGCGTTCGGTCGACGAGGGCGCGGATCTCGTCCGTGGGGTGCGCGCCTCTTCGGTCACCACATGGTCGATCAGCTCCGTGCAGGCGTCAGGTCGAACATCCCGCCCTCGAGGTTTGCGTCGGCTGCGTCGACCGGGCGAGCTTGATCACCTCGCAGGCGACGATCGGCGGGACACGGTCACCTCGGCGGCGGCCTCTGCGAGCGCCCGCGTGCCCGGCCTTGTTCGAGAGCGTCCCGTCAGCGGAAGACCGTGTCCGCGCCGACGAGCAGGAGCGAGGCCCACTCGAGCTGTGCGGGCGCCTGGTCATCCTCGACGAGCTCCGACCTCGAGCCCGGCCTCGCGCAGCTCCTCCGAGAACTGCCGCCCCTCGTCCTGGCGGCGACGAGACCGTGCAGATCACGCGCTCCGGCGGCGTGAGCAGCAGGGCCTCTCGCACCGTCGCCGAGGCCGAGTGGGTGAGCACGACAGCATCCTCGAGCCGCTCCTGAAGCTGGATCGCGATCGAGGCAGCTGGCGCGGTTGCGCCCGTCCACGCAGCGCTTGCGCCTCCTCGCGGACGAGCTGCCGGAGCTGGTCGACCTCGAGCTGGAGGTGGCGCAGTTCGCGGCCGCGAGCGACTCGCCCGACCGCGCCGGCCACTGCGCCGACGCTGGGCCGGCTCGCCGCAAGCTCTCGGCCCGCGTCGAGACGAGGCTCGCCAAGCAACTCTCGCTCGACGCTGCCGCTGCTCGGCGACCTCCGACGAGGGCCTCGACGGCCCGGCGAGCCATCCAGCTGCCGCCGTGCTGGCGGGTCGCTTGCGCAGCTCTTCGATCCGCTCCCGAGGATCGTGGTCACGGAGTCATTATGCCGCGCCGTCGCATGCCGCCGTGACAATGGGTCCCGGTGCGACTACTCGTCCTCGGGGCAGGCCCGGGGCAGCTCGGCCTGCTGGCGGCTGCGCGCGCGCGTGAACTGTTCGTGATCGCCGTCGACCGGGACCCTCGCGGCGCCCGGCTTTCGCTACGCCGACCGGCGGGCGATCGTCTCGGTCGAGGACGAGCCTGCTCTCGAGCGCCTGGCCGAGGCGGAGCGCGTCGACGGCGTGATCGCGCCGGGCATCGACTGGCCGGTCGGCACGGCGGCCCGGATCGCGGCACGGTACGGGCTGCCGCATCCGATCTCGCCGGACGACGGCCGTGCTCGAGCGTCGAAGCTGCGCCAGCGGGAGCGGCTCGAGCAGGCGGGCGTGCCGCAGACGCGCTGGCAGGTCGTCACCGAACCGGACGACGAGCGTCGGCTTCCCTGCGTCGTGCAAGCCGACCGGACCGCCACGGACGTCGCGGCCGCTTCGCTCGTGCGCACCCCGTGACGAGCTGCGAGCCGCCGTGGACGCCGCGCTGAAGGCCTCGCGCGTCGGGCGCTGCCTCGTCGAGGAGCTCGCGCAGGGGCCGGAGCGTGACCGTCACCGGCGTTCTCGAGCGGACGGGACGTTCCATCGCGCTGATCGGTGACTGGACCGGCTGCCCTGGCCCACGTGTGGCCGAGCCACTCGGGGATCGTCCGCCGCGATGGTCGGCGGAGGCAGCCGCAGTGCGCTCGGGATCCGACGAAGGCCCGTCCTCGATCGCAGGTGCGCGTCGGCCCGGAGGGGCCGAACGTGCTGGAGCTCGGCGCCGGCTCGGCGGAGGCCACGACGCGGAGCTCTGCGAGGCGCGCGCTCGGCGTCGACCTGAACGGCCTCGCGCTCGCCGCGGCCCTCGGCGAGGAGATCGCGCCGGAGCGGCTCGCGCGCGCGACACCGCGGGTGGCCGGAGCCTGCGTGCTGCTCCATCGCCGGCGAGCCGCGGCGAGCCTGATGGGCGTCGAACGCGGCCGCCGCGTCGGTGCCCGGGGTGGCGTGGGTCCGCGTCTACGCCGGCTCTTCCGAGCGGGCGCGGCGCGGTGCTCGCGACTGGAATCACGCGCCGCGAGCGAGGCTCTTGAGCGGGCGGCGCGCGCAGCCGAGTGCGTACGCTTCCCGCACGGTCCGATGCCGCAGCGCTCGCCTAAGCCGCGTGAACACGCGATTTCTCCGGCTCTCCGGGACGCTGGTCGGTCACCGGCCTCTGCCGCGCGTACCTCGATCTGGAAGATCGACCCTCGACAGACGCTGCACATCCTGGCGCACGCGGATTTCGCCTACTTCCTCGGTGCGGTCGCGATCATGGTGCTTCTCGGTATGGCCGATGGCCTGGCGGTGGCAGCAGCTGCTCGGTCGCCCGGCGGCATCCACGATCGCCTGTCCGTGGTTCGTTCGCGCGTACTTCGTCGCCTACACCGCGGGCCAGGTGCTGCCGACCGCGGTCGGCGGCGACGCCGTGCGGATCTACGAGACCGACCCGGCGGCATCCGATCCGCAGGCGGCGCCGTCGCCGGCTCGGTGCTGCTCGAGCGCGCGCTCGGCGGCGCCGCCACGCTCGCGCTCGCCGCGGTCGGCTTCGCGCTCGCGATCGGCCGAGCTACGACGTCGGCGTCTACCTCTGGATCGAGGTCGGCTTCGTGATCGCGACGGTCGATGCTCGCCGATCGCGCTTGTTCTCGCGCCGGATGCGCCCGCTGCTCGCCCGGACGGCGCCGCTCCTGCGGCGTCCTGCGGCTCGAGCGGCCGGTGCGCGCGGTCTACGAGGGCATCCACGCCTACCGCGACCACCCGGCCTGCTCTCGGCGGTGTTCACGCTGACCCTCGCCGTCCAGGCGGTCCGCGTGCTCGCGATCTGGCTCGCCGGGCAAGGCCGGTCGGCGTCGACCTCTCGCCGCGCCCGTACTACGTGATGGGCCCGCTGCTCTTCCTCGTCCTGCTCGCTGCCCGTTCACGGTCAACGGGATCGCCGTGCGCGGAGTCGTTCTTCGTCAGCTTCCTCGGCGAGCCTCGGCGTCGACGCGGACAAGCGCCTTCGCGACCGGCTTCCTCTTCTTCGTGCGTCACGCTCTGCGCTCTCGCTGCCCGGGCGGCGTGCTGCTCGGCTGGCAGAGCCTGCGCGAGCCTGGCACGCGCCCACGCCTGACACCATGGCTGACGTCTCCGTCGTCGTCGTCACGTACAACGCGCTGCCCTGGATCGAGCGGTGCCTCGAGAGCGTGCGTGGCCACGAGACGATCGTCGTCGACCACGGCTCGACCGACGGCACGCTCGAGCTCGTGCGGCGAGCGCTTCCCGAGGCGCGGCTGATCGAGCAGGAGAACACTGGCCTCGGCGCGGGCTCGAACGCGCGGCATGCGCGTCGCCTCGGGCGACTACTTCCTGCTGCTCAACTCCGACGCGTGGGCGCGTGGACGACGCGCGTCGAGCGGCTCGTCGAGCTCGCGGACGAGCATCCCGGAGGCCGCGGTCGTGGGCCCGAAGCTGCTAACCCGGACGGCTCGCTGCAGCGATCGGTGCGCGGCTTCCCCACGCGCTGGCGGCTCGCGACCGAGTACTTCTTCCTGCGCAAGGTCGCGCCGCGCACGCGTGCGCTGAACGCCGTTCTACGCGGCGCGGCTTCGACCACGACGAGGTGCGCGAGGCCGAGTTCGTGATGGGCGCGTGCCATGCTCGTCCGGCGGCAGGCCGCCGATACCGTAGGCCTCTTCGACGAGGACTTCTTCATGGTTCAGCGAGGAGACGGACTGGTGCTACCGCTTCCGGCAGGCCGGGCTGGCACGTGCTCTTCACTACCCAGAGGCGCCGAGTTCGTGCCACGTCGGCGGGGCGACCACACCAGCAGAACTCGAGCCCGATGTTCCGCGAGCAGCTGCGTGGTCACCTGCGGTTCCTGGCGAAGCACCGCGGGGCCGAAGGAGGCCGAGCGCGCGCGCACGGCTGCTGCTGGTCGTCGCCTGCGCTCTCCGCGCGCTCGGCGCTTCCCGCGGCGACCCGGGGCAGGACGTACAGGGAGCGCCGCGCGCTGGCTGCGCCGCCCTCGCCGACAATCCCGAGCTGGGCTGGAGGCGCGCGAGTGAGGGCGCCGCGTCAGCTCGTCGTCGACGTCGGCTGGGTGAACGGCCTGGCGGCGATCCGGTCGCTCGGGCGCGCCGGAGTCCCGGTCGATCGCGGTCGACCACCGGCAGAGCGCGCCCTCGGCTTCCGCTCCCGCTACGCGCGACCCGCTCGTCTCGCCGGACCCGCAGGACGAGGAGGCGTTCGTCTCGTTCCTGGCGGGACTCGAGCTCGACGCGCCGCACCGGTTCTTCGCCACGCACGACGAGCCGCTGAACGCGATCGCACGCGGCGCCGAGCGGCTGGGCGGAGCGAGTTCCTGTACCCGTTCCCGCCCTGGGAGCGTGCTCGCCCGGATCCAGACCAAGCGCGGCCAGCTCGAGGCCGCGCGAGCCGCGGGCGTTCCGGCGCCGCGCACCGCCTACCCGGCCTCGTGGAGGAGGCGCGCTGCGGCGGGCGTGAACTCGGCTATCCCGGTGCTGGTCAAGCCGTCCTCGACGGAGGGCTTCAAGCGGGCGATTCGGGCGGCAGGCGTTTCGCTGCGAGACCGGCGGGCAGGTCGCGGTGGCCTTCGCCGACGCCGAAGCCTACGAGCCGATCGTGCAGGAGGTCATGCCCGGCGGCGACGAGGAGCTCTTCACGCTCGGCAGCTACCTCGCCGCCGACGGGGAGGCGCTGGGCGCTCTTCTGCAGGCCGCAAGCTCCGCCAGACGCCTCCGGGTGTGGGCACGTGCCGGGTCGGCGAGGCGGTCTGGGTCGATGAGGTCGTCGAACAGGGCCTCGAAGCTGCTTCGTGCACTCGAGCACAACGGGCTGTCGCAGGTGGAGTTCAAGCGCGACCGCGCGGGACGGGTCAGTTACCGCTGATGGAGGTCAACCCGCGGCTGTGGCAGTGGCACGGGCTCGCAGTCCGCCTGCGGGGTCGACCTGCCCACTGATCGCCTACGACGACCTCACCGGCGAGCGGCCGACGCCGGTCTCGATGAACGGCCGCCGGCAGACGCTGGGCCATCACCCTGCTGCCGGGCGAGCGGCCCCGCGCCGCAGCGGCCGCCCTACGTCGACGCCGTCTTCGCGCTGCGACGACCTCAAGCCGGCGCTCGTCCAGGTCGCGCGCGGCCTGGCTGAGAGGATGAGCTCGGTCGCCGCCGGAGCTCCTGGACTGCGCCGGCCCGCGCTCGCTGCCGCTCGCGGGTGGCTCGCGGCGCCCTGTCGCTGCTCGCGCCTCTCGCGGCTCGCTGCCGGCGCACGGGCTCGGCCTCGGCTTCGCCTCGGCGGCAGCGATCAGCATGCCTGCTGCCTGCCGGGCGCGCTCGATCGCGCGGAGCGCTCGGGACTCGGCGGTCTCGGCGCCTGGCGTTTGCCTGGAGCCTCGGCGCGCGCTCTTCGCTCGCGACTGCCGTGATGCTTCGCGCTGCACTCGTTCGCTCTGGCTGGCGATTGCCGCGTGACTCGTGGTCGCGGCGTTGGTGCGCCGCTCGCGTCGCCGCCGCCGGCGCCGCGCGGGGTCACGGCCTGAGCCTCGGCGTGCTCGCGGCTGGGCAGCGGTCGGCCGGGATCTCGCTCTGGTGGTCTCGGCTGCCTACGACGGCGACGCGTTCTTCCACCTGGCCCGTGAGCGGAAGCTGCGTCGGCCTTCGACTCGCTCACGCTGCGCAGCCGGTCGACGAGTTCCGCGACGGCGGGCTGCATCCGGCTACGCGTTCCCGCTCTGGCACACGGCGGCCTCGCGCTCGTCGGCGCGGCTGGCCGGAGTCGGTCCGGCGCCGTCGGTCGTGCTCGCACGAGACTGACGGCGCTGCTGCCGCCTGTTCCTGCTCACCGTACGAGGCGGGGCTCGCGCTCTTCCGTTCGCGCTGGGCAGGCGTCGCGGTGACGCTGGCGCGCGTTCGCGCCGCTCGGGCTCGCGCCGGGCCACGGCGGCGCGTACACATCGCGCTGCCTCTGGCGCGACTGCCTGCGGGCTGATCCTGATCCTGCCGGCGCTGCTCGCGCTCATCTTCGTCTACGTCCGCGAGCCGTCGTGGCCGCTGCGTCGCCTCCGATCGCGGCCGCGGCCGAGGCGATGATCGCTCGTCGCATCCGGCCGCACTCGGCGCTCGTCGCCGATCGTGTCTCGCCGGCTTCCTCGTGGCCCGTGCGCTGCCGTCCGGCGCGACGTGAGCCCACGCATCGGCGCGCGCCTCGCGGTGGCGCTTCCGACCGCGGCGGGTTGGTCGTCTCTGGCTGCGGCCGATCCTGCACGACACCGCCGCCGCACAATCCCCGGCGCGAGCGAGCTGCGCCAGGCGTTCGCGAGCTACCGGACTGCAGCTCGATCGTCTTCGGCCTGCACAGCTACCGGCTGAAGCCGGAGCCTCTTCGGCCGCGGCGGGGCGATCGTCAGTCGCCGCGCTCGCACTCCTGCCGCTCGCCGTCTTCGCGCTCGGCGCCGGCTCTGGGCGGCATTTCGTCCTCGGCGGGATGCTCGCTGTGTTCGCCGTGACGTTGCTGGCGTTCGTCTTCCCGCACTTCGCCGACGTCGGTTTCGATCTCGCAGGCGCGGCGCCTGGATCGGGTTTCGCGCCGCGCGACTTCGCCCTGGTCGGCGGGGCGCTCGTGCTCGCCGGGCCTACTGGGGCCACTCGTGCTGCCGGTGGCGCTGTCGGCAGGGATCGTCGCTGCAGCTGATCGCTGCCCGGCGACTTCGGCGCGCGGTACCACCACGCGCCCGGCGGCCCCGACCTGATCGCGTTCGGGTCGCCTTCGCCGCGGCAGGCGTTGCACTGCTGGCCGCAGTGGTCGGGCGCCGGCTTCCGCAGGTCGAGCGGGACGGCGCGTTAGCCGCAGCTGCGGTCGCGCTGCTTCCTGGTCCCGGTCGCCGTCCACGGCTACTCGGACGTGGTCGCCGCCCGGCCTCGGTGCACGGCTCGGGCTGGCGCAGAAGCGCGTCGACGCGGCGGAGAACGTGCCGGAGCGCGCGGTCGTCTTCATCTGACCCGCAGACCGGCTACCAGCTCGTTGCCGCGCGCCCGGTGTACGTCAACGCCGCACCGCAGGTCGCACGCGGCGAGCACGCGCGCGCAACCGCCCCACCGAGCGCGTGCACGACGCCGAGCGCTTCTTCCGCGACGGCGGTCCGCTCTCGCTGCCCTGCAGCTACGGGCGCCGCGGTGGCTGCTGGTCGACCGAAGTGGCGGTGACGGCACACGACGCTGCGCCCTGCTGCCGCAGGCGTACGCGAACCGTCGCTACGTTCTCTACCGCCTGCAAGTGAAAGTCCTCCTCGTGACGATGTACTTGCCGCCGGCCGGCGGTGGTGGCGTCCAGCGCCCGCTCAAGCTGGCGACCCATCTGCCCGCGCTCGGGATCGAGACGCACGTGCTCGCGCCCGACGACCCGAAGTGGATCCACCGCGACGACGAGCTGCAGCCGCCGACGCAGGCGTTCGTGCACCGGGCCCGCTACCTCGGCCCGCGCGGCGCGGCTGCCGGCCGAGGAGCTGCACGGCACCGAGCGGCACCGAGCGCGATCGCTGGCGCAGGCGCGCCTCGCCTACCGGCGGCTGCTCGTCCCCGACGCGAGCGTCACCTGGACCGCCGACCGCCGTGCCCGCGGCGATCCGCATCGTCGAGCGCGAGGGGATCGACGTCGTGATCACGACGTCAGCCCGCCGCGTCTCGATGCACCTGATCGGCGCGGCGGTCAAGCGCGCGACCGGGATCCCGCTGGGTCGCCGACCTGCGCGACTCGATCGCCGCGAACGCCGCACCGCCGCGCTCGACGAACGCGCGGTGCAGGCGAAGGAGAAGGCGTCGAAGCGCGTCGTCCGGCTCGTCGCGCGCGCACGCCGACGCGATCGTCGCCGTCTCCGAGGCGATCGCCGACGAGGTGCGCGGCTTCGACCCGCAGGGCCCGGTGCGCGACGATCCCGAACGGCTCCGACTTCGACGACTTCGCCGGGCTCGAGTACCGGCCGCGGCGAGCGCTTCCGGATCACGCACACGGGCAGCTTCTTCGGCAAGCGCGATCCGCGGCCGTTCCTGACCGCGCTCGCCGAGTCCGGCCTCGACGACGTCGTCGCGCGCTTCGTCGGCGACTTCCGCGCCGCCGACCGGGAGTGGGCCGGAGCGCTCGGCCTCGGCGACCGGCCTCGAGCTGCATCCGCTACGCTGCCGCAGCGCCGCGCGCTCGAGCTCCAGCGCGACTCCGAGGCGATCCTGCTGCTCCTGACCCCGAGGCGGCGGGCCGCGGCGCGGGTCGTCCTCAGCGGGAAGGTCTTCGAGTACCTCGCCGCCGAGCGGCCGATCCTGGCCGTCGGTGCCCGCCGGACGGCGCCGCCGCCGAGCTCGATCCGCGAGACGGGCTGGCATCGTCGTCGCGCCCGACGACGTAAAGGCGATCCGCGAGGCGCTGATGCGAGCCCTGCACGCCGCTGGCGGGCCGGGCAGCTGCAGGACGGCGCTCACCTGACCGCCGAGCAGCGGCAGCAGGCTCTCGCGGGAGGCGCGCGTCGAGGAGCTCGCCGAGCTGCTCTGACGGCCTGATGAGACGAGAGAGCCCCTCGTCCCGTTCTTCTTCCTGGCGGCGGTCTTCTGCGCCACCTTCGAGAAGGTGCAGTGGAACGTCGCCGGCGCGATCGTCTCGCTCGCCGACATGCACCGCGCTCGGCTTCCTCGTTCGTCGTACGCGCTCGACCGGCTCGGCCGGCGCCAGCGGGCCGGTGCCGCGCACGGCAGCGGTGCTGCTCGCTTCCTCGCCGCGCTTCCTGCTCGTCTACCTGATCGGCTTCTTCAACCTCGAGACGGCGCAGGCGCTCGACCAGTTCGGCGAAGGGGATCGTCAAGTGGCTGATCCACTTCGCGCTTCCTCGTCGCGGGCGTGATCTACCTCGCGCGCCGCTCGCGCGCTTCTACTGGCGCACGCTCGGCGTGGTTCGGCGCGGGATCGTCGTCAACGCGGCGCTACGGGATCGTCGCAGCTGCTCGCCGCGCACGGGCGGCGCACAACCTCGACTACGTCGTGCTCGCCGCTGACGCGGCGGCGCGAGCCAGATCAACATCTACGGCGCGGTCAACGGCGCGAGCGTCTACCGGCCGAACGCGCTGACCGGCGACCCGAACCACCTCGGGATCATGCTCGATCGTCCCGCTGCTCGATCCTGACGCCGCTCTACCTGCGGCTCGAGCGCGGCCACCGGCTGGCGGTCCCGCTGGCGATGCTGCATCGGCGTTCCTGCTCGTCGTCGAGCTGGCGACGCTCTCCGCGCAGCGGCATCCTCGGCCTCGGCGTCGGCGCGCTCGTGCTGCTCGGTCCCGTACCGGCACCGCTCGTCTCGCGCCGGCCTGCGCGTGCCGCGCTCGCGCGGCGGCGCGCTGCCCGTCGCGCTCGCGGTCTGCTCGCCGCCGCACTTCTTCCGACGTCGGTGCATCCGATCGCGGCTCGCAGACCGAGCGGCGCGCTCGACGCTCCGCGCACTTCGACGTCTACGACTTCATCCCGCACGTGCTGCACTCAGCATCCGCTGTTCGGGCTCGGGCTGAACAACTTCTCGGTCTACTACGAGTTCGTCACCGGCAAGACGAACTGGGGGCCGCACTCGTTCTACGTCGGCGCTGCTCGTCGAGAGCGGGCTCGTCGGCGACCGCGCTCTTCGCGCGTCTTCCTCTGGTACCTGTTCCGCACGTCTCGGCGCGGCGCGCGAAGCTCGGGCGCGGCGCTGGCGGCGGCCGGCGACCCGCTCGCCGCGCGGCTGCGTCCGCTCGCGTGGGGCTGACCGCCGCGCTCGCTCGGGACGATGGCGGCGAACGTCTTCTACCTGACGATGTCGTTCCTACTACTTCTACGTCTTCGCGACGCTCGTCGCTCGCGACGCCGGTCGGTGTTCGCACAACGGCGATGAAGGTCGCCGTGCTGACGACCTCGTACCCGCGCGAGCCCGGCGATCCCGCCGGGAACTTCGTCGCGCGACGCCGGTCGCGCGTGCGCGCGCGTGGGGTCGAGGTGGAGGTAGGTCTCGCCGCGTCGTTCCGGCACTCGGGATCGCCTACGGCGCGGGGTCGTCGGCAACCCGCGTGCGCGAGCCGTGGCGCGTGGCGCTCCTACCGGCGCGATGCTGCGGAGCTTCCGCCGCGCGGCGCGCCGCGCTCGCGGACGCCAGACCTGCGCTACGCGCCACTGGCTCCCTGCGGGCGCCGTCGCGCTGACCACGGGGAAGCCGTTCGTCGTGCAGCTCTGGGGGACCGACGTCGAGAGCCTGCGCGACGGGCGACGTCACTCGCCCGGAGGGTGCTGCGCCGCGCGCGCCTGGTAATCTGACGCGCTCCAACGCGCTCGTGCCGACTCGGCGCGGGAGCTCGGCGCTCGCGCCAGGTGCGCGTGATCCCGAGCGGGGTGGACGCGCCCGAGGAGGTCGCCGAGGAGTGGCCGCGCCGCCGGAGGTGCTGCCCATGCCGGGCGACTCTCGCCGGAGTAGCTGGGATCCTCGGGGCTGGTGGAGGCGGCGGACGGGATGACGCTCGTGGGGTGGCTGGCGGCGACACGGCCGCTCCGCCGAACGCCGCAGTTTCCGGTGCGCTCGGGTTCGTGCCGCACCATGCGCCTCGGCCCGCTGTGCTGAGCGGGCGGCAGGTGGGTGTCCCGTCCCGCCGGGGGCTTCGGCGTCTGCCCCAGGCGGGAGGCGATGGCCTACGGTCGTCCGGTCGTGGCCGGGGCGGTCGGCGGGCTGCTCGACCTGGTCGCCGGCGGGAAACGGGCGCTGCTCGTTCGCGCCCCGAGATCGCGCCGGCGCCGCGCGAGGCGCTTCTCGAGCGGGCTGATCGGCGACCGCGAGCTCCGGCGGCGCTTTATGCGGCGGGGCGGCGCGCGAGCGCGTGCGGTCGCAGCTTCGGCCTGGCCTGCGGTCACCGACGCAGCCACGTTTTGCTTGCCGCGTGCGCGGAGGCGCTCGCGTGAGGCCTGTCGCGTCGCGCGTCTTCGGCCTGTTGCACGCGGGCCTCGCGATCGTGCGCAGCCACTGGCCGCCAGGGCATCCCGGTGTACGGCGTGGCGCTGCGGCCGAACGAGTTCGGGCTGCGCTCCGCGCTACCTCGAGCACGCGCGTGGTCGACGGCGAGGACGGTCTGCTCCGAGGCGCCCCGGGCAGCGGCGGCAGGAGGCGAGCGGCCCGTGCTCCTTCCGGAGCGGGACGAGAACGTCGAAGTGGTCCCGAACCGGTGGGAGGAGGTTCGGGAGCTCGCCGACGTGCCGCTTCCCGACTGATCGAGGGCGGCGAATGCGCCTGCGCCGCGGGACGTGCTGCCGCAGGTCGCCGCCGAGGCCGGCGTCGACTCGCCGAAGACGATCCGCGGCGAGAGCCCCGAGCAGATCCGCGCCGCAGGGCTGCGACCGCCGCTCCTGCTGAAGGCGGTCGAGGGCCGGGAGTTCCGCACTCACATTCGGGGAGAAGGCGTTCAGTCGCCCCGGATCTCGACGCGGCCGTCGCCGGCTGGAAGCGCGCGCGCGAGCACGGCTTCCACACGATCGTCCGGGAGCTCGTCCCGGACTCGCACCAAAGCACGCTCTGGTCAGCTCTTCACCTACATCGCCCGGGACGGCAGGCCGCGCGCGAGCGTCGTCGCCGGGCGCAGTGGGCCGCTTCGCTTCGGGACGAGCGCCGTCTTCACTCCGCGATAGACCCGGAGGTGCACCAACTCGGCCAGCGGCTGCTCCGCGCAGCCGAGCTACACCAGGCCGCGCACGTCGAGCTCGTGCGCGACCCACGCGACGCGAAGCTCAAGCTGCTCGGGGTGAATACGCGGCCGCCGATCCTGGGCCAGGGATCGCGATAAGCCCGGAGCTCGGCATCGCCGGGATCTGCCCTACGAGGACCTCTGCGGGACCGACCCACAGCCGGAGCGGACGCTGCTGGCGACGGCGTCACCTGGCTCTACCTGGCGAAGTGACGGGTCAGCAATACGTAACTGAACGAAGTACAAA